>OGDN01000941.1_pt1 | contig 54013 bp, 52 predicted proteins | sample 1570271 | NCBI WGS metagenome assembly OGDN01 (sample SAMEA4384481, study PRJEB24528) | human gut metagenome | reverse complement strand
CTGTTACCTCCACATTCTTTTTTATTTTGAATGTCCGCAAAATCCGTCCTACATCCTTAGAACCATTGTATGCGTGCATAAGCAGTCCATCGACAACCAGACTGACAACAACCATAACCACCACTAAAATCGGCAGCACCCATGTTTTTTGTGCAAAAATGGAGAATACAATAATGCTTATCATCTGATAAACCATAATCAATATAATAATATTACGATATCTTTTCTGTGATTTGCTGTGCATAATGCCCTCTCTTTTTAATACAAATGGTTTCCCATATAATTCATAAATTGCTGTCGCAGATCTTCCGCATAACGCCTGCTAACCGGTATCTCCACACCATTATCCATGGTAATCATACTCTTATCCATCCGACTGATATGTTCCATATTTACCAGGTAAGACTGATGACATCGTAAAAAAGCATCCCCCAAATTCTTTTGGAAATCTCCTATCTTCATCAGGCAGGAAATATCTCCGTCCATGGTATGAATGTACAGATTACGCCGTTCACTCTCTACATATAAAATTGTCGCAAGCATAATCCGATGTATCCTATGATTGTTCTCCACAACAATCTCATCCCCGCGTTCCCTGTCAATGTGATTGATTGCCCGTCGGATAGCTTCCTGCAACTTATCCACATCAACTGGCTTTGTCAGGAAATATATCAACTCTGTTTCAAAAATATCTCTGGCGTAATCAATATATCCCGTCAGATAAATCACTTTCATCAAATGATATTTTCGCTGCATACGCTTTACAACACTGATGCCATCTTCTCCGTCAAACTTAATATCCATAATCAAAATCTGCGGTTCTACGATCTCTTGACTCTGAATACGTTCTTCCAGATCTCTTGGGCTGTAATAAATTTCCACATCCACATTTTCGTATAATCCCTGAATCTTTTTTTGCAGGTCATCGCACAGTATGGGATCATCATCACATAATGCCAATCTATACTTGTTCATCTTTCGTTCCTCATCACTCATCCCGTAATTTCCGTCTTTGGTTGCTCATATTGACCGCCATGTTTTCTGCTACATTTAATTGATTCACATAGTCATGACGTTTGATTCTAGCCGCTTCCATCTGCTGTTGCAAGCGAAGATATTGCTGGCTTTCCTGATGGCTGATTTTTTCCAGAACCAGCTGTTCCTCCCGCTTTGCCTCACTGCGTTCCATTTCATCCAGAAGGATAGGAAAGATCAGATCCACTATCATAGATAAGAGGGAAAGCCCAAGAGCCAGTGCAATAGATACTGATGTCGGTGTTTTTGCGTTATAGACCAATATAGTAATCTGTATGACTTCATACAGCGTCAGGGCTATCAACATACGCGTTGTAAAATGTTTACTTTTGCCTTGCCTGATTCGTGCGATACAGACGACAGCCTGATAACCCATTACTGACAATAACGTGACAATCGGTGTTGCCAAAACATATGCCATGTTATAATCTGATCGGTTTCCTTGTGCAACGATATTGTCACCGAAAAACACACCACAAAACCATGTTGCAACTACGGAAGATCCAATCATTATCACATAAACCATCACGGCACAGCCAACATTCTTTTTAAACGACTCCCATTTTCCAGCAACAGCACACATAACCACATACACAAAAAAAGCCGTTGTAAAATATATAATATTCGGGAAATTTTGATTCATGACCATCAAAACCTGCCGCAGTATCAATACAACAATCGTAAAAATGGTTGCTCCAGTGATAAAATGTTTTGTCCGTGGTTTTAAAAAAGAAATGATAAACCAATATGTAACATAGGTTTGAATCACAAAGCACGCATAGGTATATGCACTCATCCACAATGGACTCATAACTCTTTTTCCTCCTCTTTTGCTATTCTCCGCTGCTCTTCCAGTTGTACAGACAGCAAGGTCAACCGATTCACATATTCATGGCGTTTGGTACGCAGGGCTTCTAAGTTCTTCTGCTTTTTCTGGTAGTAGTCATATTCCTCTTGACTCAGCCCTTCTAAAATGCGATATTGTTCTTCTTTTTCATGCCTGCGATCAATATCGTTCATCAAAGCTAGTAAAATAATATCCATCAAAATGGTAAAAATAACCGCAACCATGGCAAAAGTAATGGATGCCATGGAATATGCGGATGCATTGTAATATAAAATAAAAACCAGCAGTATCTGATAACTGGTGATTCCCAACAGTACCACCGACGTGAACCTCTGGCTTTTACCGTTTCGTATGCGCATGATACAAATGACAATTTCAAACGAAATCATAGCAAGCAAGGTGACCAGTGGCGTTGCCAGAACATAGAGTGCATTAAACTCAGAACGATTGTTACTGGCAATCAGATTGACACCCGAAACGGCTTCCACCAGAAAAGATGCCACCACCGTACTAGCATAAAAGATTACCCACGTTATCGTTGCATAGCCTACATTTTTTCGAAAATTTTCCCACTCCCCCAAGAGAGAAAAGACAATGATATCCACAAGCAGGGTTGTCACAAAATATACCACATGGTTGGTATGTGCATTCAGGACATTGCTGATCACACGATTCAGCAACAGATAGGCTGTCGTAATGGATGCACCCAGATAAAAATTATGGATGCGCGGCTTCTGATCCGACATGGCAAAATAGTAAGCACTCACACTCTGTAGTGCAAAAAGAACCCATGTATATGCATTTGTGATCACTTCATTTGTACCAGACATCCTCTGACTCCCCTTTTTCCTTACATCTATTGTTGATATTGTACTTTACTTCTGATAACAAAATCTACACTTTTGCGACAAATATTTGAAAATGAGGGCAATCCCCGCATAGGAGATCACCCTCGTTTTTTATTTGATATAATAATTCATTTTCTTCTTATCGCAGATCTCGTTTTTTACCTACGACCAGTGATGTTGCCAAAAGAGCCAGTGCTGCTGCACCAAGTCCAAAGAAGAACAACATGTTCTCACCTGTTTTTGGTGAAGTGTTCTGTTGTGTCGTATCCACTGCTGTTGTAGGAACTTCTGCTACCACATAGGTACTGAAATGGTTGGTGTTGAAATAAACCTTGCCATCTTTCACTGTCGTTTCACAAGCAATCATTTTGTCGCCATCCACACGGTAAACACAAAGAGTCTGCTTGTCGGAAACACTAAGTCCTGTCGGAATCGGCATCACTACCTGCACATAACCATTCAGCTGATGGATTTCTGCTCCGTTGGCATCCTTTAAGTTCATTTCATATACTGCCCAGTTCTTTACAGATGCAATTGCCTTTTTAATCAGGCTCTTAACCGCGTCAAAAACCTTTCCATTCTTAATTACAGCAATATCAAACTTGGCTCCATCCGGCAGATAATCGTCAGATCCTGAAATCGTAACATTGCTGTCGCCGGTAGCGGTGATAGTATTGACTTTCGGTGCTACTGTAACAGGGATATCGATTGTTGCTGATTGCGTATTATTTCCGTTTGGCATCCACCATGTCTTTCCGGTTGTGTCATCTGTCCACTGTGAACGATAATTCATTTCTACTGTTAATTTGGAACTTCCAGTCTTTTTAAACAAGAAGCCATCATCATAAGTGTAGGTACTCTCATCGCCCAGGCTTTCATTGAATGCATCGAATCTGTCCCAATCTGCGTCACTCATGGAATCGTAAACCCAATCATAGGTCTGTCCATTAACAACAAAACGTGTAGCCGCTCCTTCACTATCTAAATCCCAATAGTAACCTTCTTTAGAAATATTTTCTGTGTATGGAACTAATGCTGCCTTAATCTGCTTCTCACGATTATCATAAAAGGTCAGGTAATCTTTTACCATAGCCACCACTTCATCTCTGGTATAGAAGTGATCTTTTTCCAGGGTAATTCCCAGCCCACTATAGGTAATATATGCCTGCGGTATGTGGTCTGACAATGTCAAAGTCTGTTTATAGAGTTCTTTGCCGGCATAGGTTACAGTAAGTGTTACAGTATCTCCTACTTTGCCGGTGATTTCTGCGGATGCACACACACCGGCTTCCGCCTCGGTATTTCCTTCATTGTAAATTCTAGCCACATTACCAATCTTCAGTACTTTCTCATTGGAACTTGTGATTGACAATTTGCTCAAGTCAATCTGATATTTCTGTGCATTATTATTTTTATGATAGACGTTAATCCAAATGTCAGCGTTCTTATTGGTAAGAAGAACACCACTATCACTCAGCGTGTTTATTTTCGCCTGTTCTGGCTTACTTCCATTTTCAACCTGAACTGCAGCAACCTCTAATTTGTCCGCCGAAGCCTCATTCGTTATTGGCTCTGAATTGCCTGAATATTCATCTACCAGCATATGCTCTGCTTCATATAACTTTGCATCACCATAATAAACAGCCATGGTAAATTTTGTTCCTGCTTTGCCGGTCACGCTTGTACTCGTACCTACGCTGCAAAAATTCGGACTACTTGCAGTTCTTTTACCACTTGTTTTCTGTTCTAAGGATTTTGTATCAAAAATCCCGTCCACAGAACATGTGACTTTCAATTTTTCCTGATCAACATTGTTCACCGTGTTGGTATCCGAATCTTTCAATCCGACCCAGAAATTGAGTGTTTTCCCAATCTTGACCTCATAATTGTATCTTTTGCTTTGAAGAGCAATCAGAGTAGTATCCGTGTGATCTGCTTTCTCGCCTTCCTGAAATGCTTGAACTTCAAGTTGGTCCACCGTTGCTTCATTTTCCACGGCTGCCTTCGCCGTTACTTGTGGCAGCATCGTCAGCACCATCGCCAGTGCAAATATGCCTGCCATAATCCTTTTTGTTATTTTTTTCATATGCGTCCTCCTCGCTTGCGGTAGTCTTGTCTACCTTTTATCTATAATGTAATGCCTACATTATTCACAACTCTTCTTTTTTCTGCTCCCAATATAAAACACAAACACTGCTGCAACACACAAAATCATAATAATGCCAAAGCCTGCTGCCATCTGCTCTCCGGTTGCAGGAGAGGTGGTCGCTGTATTGGTCTGCCCTGCTGTATTTAGCGCCGTGTTTGCCTGTGTTGGACCCTGTCCCGATGGTTCTAACGTGTCTGTCGGCTGACCAGATGGTGTCGCATCACCTGTGCCACTTCCACTATCACCTGTCACCGTCTCAACCATAAATGGAGAAAACTCCGTTACCGTCATGACAGCATAGCCGTCCACAACATAAGCCTCGTCTTCCTGAATACTTCCGTCATGCTTTAAATGTCTGACAATGACCTTATCTCCGTCTTTTGCTCCTTTGACAGGGATCTTAATATCCACAGAGCCAGTAAAACCACCTCCACCGACAACAACATCAAAGAAACTATTAACTTCATTTAACAGATTTTTATGAAGTAACCAGAAAATCCTACTGAACCAATCCATTTCTGTAACATCCAGTGTCATATCATCATCCATACCATCACCGGTCACATATACACCGCTGTCTTTATCTTCTAGTCCGACTGAGAAATCAGCACTGGACAAATCTGCCTTTTTGATTTCCCACGCATCCGGAAACCATTCCAAACTATCTGCTCGATATGCAGAATAAGCCGTATTGACATAGCAAGCAGTATTCCCAAAAACATCCTGCACATTTATCATTTGCAGTTCCCATTTTCCGTAATAAGTCGTTTCCCACAGTTCTATCTCATAACAGCTGGTGGATGGATTATATATCATGCCTCCCATCTCACAGATACCGCCTTTTCCCATCTTAATATAAGGATGTATACTAGAAATTCCCGAAGAATCTGTAATCCTGATAGATAAAGTCACATGATCTTTTCGTTCAATATTTTTTGCCGATACCTGAATACTTGAAATATCAATAACAGGTGCTTCTGTATCTACAACCCCGGATGCATTTTTAACAGTCACATTACAAACACCTAACGCCTCTTTGACAGTCTCCTCACTCACATAGACATTTCCCAGATTTGAATATTCGCTGTTGACAATCTCCAACTGATTATAGGAAGAATCTGTCACCGTAATTCTTACGATCTCATAAGTACCATACTTTTTATCAAAGACATCTCCGGCTTGTAAATAATAGCAATCTCTGCTCGCATCATAAATTGCCTGCGACGTACAATTTGAGCCACCATTTACGGCATACTCTACATCAACCCGCGCAATACCCTCATTATCCTGTGGTTTGAAGTACCAGATAATCGGATCACCAAATGCGACTTCTTTTTGCGCACAGGAAACCGCACTGACTGACAAAGTCGGTTTTTTCGTATCTTCCTTGCCGGAAGCAGCTGTCAAAGTAGTATCCGCTCCACTCATATCCATTGCCACACCATCTGCGATTGATACATTATAACTTCCCTTGTAATGATCATTATAAAATACATAGGTCTTTCCATCAGCATCCTGAAAATAAAGATCTACAATCTGATAAGTGCCATAATATTCTTTCTGCACGGACACCAGGTAAGTCTCTGATGTCTCATCATATAGGACAGGCGAAGAACATACAGATCCATTACCAATCTTTACATCTGCCTGCATATAAGCAAACTCTACACCCGGTGCCTGTAAGGAAATTCTATACTGAAACATGGTATTTAACTTTCCATCATTTCCCTCTGCGACAATGTTGGCAATCGAAACCACGCCATCATTCGTTGCCTGAACTTCTTCCATCCCCACCACGTTTTGCACTGCCAGAAGAGTAAACACCAATGCTAGCATCCCTGCCAACAATCTCTTTGCTGTCTTTTTCATTCGTCTCCTCCTTTATGCTTTTCACTGCCCCTTACATCCATCCCCCACAAATCCTTGAGTCTGGCTTTCACATGTGCCATGCGATTCCGACTGATTGGAATACACTTTTGATTTTGCAATTCCAGATATCTTGGCGTGATTCCCCGAATATAGTCTGCGTTGACCAAATAAGACTGGTGGCAACGGATAAAATCCCCCGGCAACCGCTCCATCAGTGCTCCCATCTGTCCATACACCATAATCTCATCTGACTCCGTTTTGATATGGAGTCTGCGGCGTTCACTTTCAATATACATGATGTCATTGACTCTGACCTGCCAAACGCCTTTGATGTTCTTCAGAATCAGGGTATCCTTATCTTCGGCTTTCTCTGCGCTCTGTTCCACGTTTCTCATCCGTCTCTCCCCACCAAATATATGATAGTAAAATATTAAGACTATCCATGTAATATCTCAATACGGATGTAATTTTTAGCATGTTTAATGTAATAATTAGCACATAATTTTGGGTTTTTCATTTTTGATGCACATGTTTTTGCAATACATTTAGCATTGCATATGCAATGCATATTTTCCATGCATCGCATCATATAATTTGTATTATCAGGAGGTAATACTATGGCATTTCAATTAAAACCAGATAAAAAAGAAACAGAGAATAAAACAATACGTTTTCCTCTTACATTAGTTGAACGGATAGAAAAAGAAATCGAAGGACGATCCGTGTCCTTCTCAAGTTTCGTCATACAGGCATGCGAATATGCTCTATCGAATATGTCAAAGAAAAATTGAAACAAAATAAGCCTTCCCCGGATCACCCTGACCTAGGAAAGGCTTTATCTTATATTTTTATTATAACCGCCAAACTTTGTTTTCATGACTTTTCAATATGATTTCGCACCTATTTCTATGACTTTTCAATATAATTCTCATATCAAAACACTGACTTTTCAATACTAATATAAAAACCATTGCAAACTTTCTTCTTATCATATATCATTTACATAGTTAAGCATTTTTAGGAGGATATAATGTTAAAAAGCTATTTAATTACATTTTTTATTTCTATGGTTCCTATCGTGGAACTAAGAGGTGCGATCCCTTACGGAACGCTTCTGTGCAACCCACCGGTTCCGCTTCTTCAGGCATATATCATATCAATCATTGGTAACATGCTTCCGGTTCCCATCATTTTCTTCTTTGCAAGAAAAGTTTTGGAATGGGGCGCTGATAAGCCAATCATCGGTGGTTTCTTTACCTGGTGTCTGAAAAAAGGACACAAAGGTGGTGAAAAATTACAGGCAAAAGCTGGTCGTGGTCTTTATATAGCACTACTTCTTTTTGTAGGCATTCCGCTTCCAGGTACCGGTGCATGGACCGGCACACTTGCTGCTTCTTTCCTTGATATGGATTTCAAGAAAAGCACGATCTCCGTTATGTGCGGCGTTCTTCTTGCCGGCATCATCATCGGTTCCCTCTCCGCAGTTGGAATCAATGTACTGAAATAAAATAAGTAAATGAAAAAGAGCTATCCGTTTCATCGGTCAGATTCTGCAAATCAGATATCTGCCATAACCGGTAGCTCTTTTTATTAACATACGATCTCTGCTTATTCAAATGCAAATACATTCAAAAACTGTTTTGCGCGTTCTGTCTTCGGGTTTGTAAAAAATTCCTCCGGGGTTGCTTCCTCCAGAATTTTCCCCTGATCTATAAAAACAATCTTATCTGCAACTGCCTTTGCAAACTGCATTTCATGGGTCACAATAATCATCGTTCTTCCCTGTTTTGCCAAATCAAGCATCACATCCAGCACCTCACGCACCATCTCTGGATCCAGTGCAGCCGTCACTTCATCAAAAAGTAGTATTTCCGGATGCATACAAAGAGCACGCACAATAGCAACTCTTTGTTTCTGTCCCCCTGACAACTGCCTCGGATAACTATTTGCTTTATCGCCCAAACCAACGCGCGAAAGCAGTTCTTCCGCCTCTGCCTGTACCTCTTCTTTTTTCCTTTTTTGTACCTTTATAGGAGCAATCGTGATATTATCTAGTACACGCAAATGTGGAAAAAGGTCATAACTTTGAAAAACCATGCCTATTTTCTGGCGCAATTCCTCCAGATGGTCCTTTCCAACCGCCTTTCCTTCCAAAAGCACCTGACCACCCTGTATAGGTTCTAATGCATTGATACAGCGCAGTAAAGTACTTTTGCCACAGCCACTTGGTCCGACTACAACGACAACTTCTCCCTGTGCAATATTAAGGTTCACACCATCTAATATGCGCGTTTCACCATATTCTTTTACCAGATTCTTTACCTGGAGCAATGTCTCTGCCACTTTACTGCCTCCTTTTTTTCTACGCTACTCTCCACTTTTTCTCCAAATATCCTGCCAACATACTGATTGGCCAGCATACCAGAAAATATAAAATAAAAACAATCAAAAACACACCAAATGCCGCATTCGGACTGGTCATTCGATTTGCTTCAATAATTTGCTGCGCCACCTTTAACATCTCTACAACACCTATCATAAGCACTAAACTAGTCGTCTTAATCATACGTGTGATCAGATTGATTGACAGCGGTATCAACCGTTGTATGGTCTGCGGTATGATGATGTACACATACGTTTGGCGCTTAGATAATCCCAATGCCTCGCTGCTTTCATACTGATGTTTTGGAATGCTGATCAGTGCTCCTCTTACCAGATCACCCATCTCAACTGTTCCCCACAGCACAAACACAATAACGGATGCAGCTTCGCCCGATAAATTCCAGCCTAGAGCGCGCGTTGTACCAAAATAAACAATAAACAGTAACACTAGCTGCGGCATAATGCGGATAAATTCCAGATAGATTCGAAAAATTGCTTTTATCAAGCGGTTTTTCATCGTCATCATCGCTCCTGCCAACACACCTAGTGGCAAGCTAATAAGAATGGAAACCAGACTGATTTTCATCGCCACCCACAGACCGGTTAAGAGCCGCAACATATTGGTTCCTTTAAAGAGAACATCAATCCCCAAATCCAGCATAGCGCACTCTCCTTTCCAGCCATGAACCAAACAAAGAAACCGGCAGCAAAATCAGCATATAAAATACCACTAAAAGGAACAAACTCTCCGTCGTCTTATAGTAAAGTCCTATCAGATCTTTCGCTGTAAACATAAGATCCATCAGGCTAATAGCACTAAATACACTTGTCTCCTTTAATAAGAAAATCACATTTGCCACGAATGCCGGAATGCTGATGGACACTGCTTGCGGCAGCACAATATAACACATGACCTGTAATGGTTTCATTCCAAGACTCAAGGCACTTTCACGCTGAATAACAGCCACGGATTCCAATCCGCTTCGAAAGGCCTCCGCCATATAGCTTCCTCCAAGAAATGCCAATCCAACAACTCCACATGACTCTGGCTGTAATGCAATACCTATTTTAGGGAAACCATAATAGAGAAAAAACAACTGCACCAACAAAGGTGTGTTACGGCTAATCTCGATGTAAACCATAACCAGCTGCCGCACAACCGGAATCTTCTGATATTGTACAATCGCACAGAAGAGCCCCACCAGAATGGCAAAAGCAATACCTATAAAACCGATTTTTACTGTCAGTATCGCTGCTTTCTCATACATTGGCAGATATTTTGTAATAAACGCGATGTCCATGGTATTGCTTCCTCCTTTCCCAAAAAATATTTGACGCGGATGTTCTGGTGTTTATTCTGTCTTACCGCCTTCTACAACAAGACTATCTTCATATTCTGTTCCATACGTATCAACCAGGGTTTCTTCATAATCCTTATGGAAAAAGTTTTCCTGACCAAGCGTCTCAATTTCGCTGTTAATCCAGTCAAGTAATTCCTTGTTTCCCTTGGTAACGGCTGGTGCAATGGTATCATTACCGCCGGTAGATGGAATACCAACAACATAGCCTTTGTTCTGCAAAGAAAATGCAATTACTTCTGTGTTATCGTTTGCCCATGCAACACCGGTTCCGTTCTGAAATGCCTCTTTCGCTGTTGCATAGGAGTCAAATTTCTGCAATGGAATATCCGGATAATTTTCTGTCAGATATGTCTCTGCTGTTGTTCCGGAAATAACAATAATCGAATCATCTTTATTCCAGTTATCCAGGCTCTTGATTACATGATCCTCTCTTGATACAACACCAATAGACACGTTCATGTAAGGAAGTGCAAAATCAACTTCCTGTGCTCTTTCTTCTGTCACAGTAAAGTTTGCCAAAATAACATCCACCTTACCTGTCTGCAAATATTCGATACGGTTTGCAGCTTCTGTTGATACAAAGTTAACTTTCACACCTAAATCTTTTGCCAAACGATTTGCGAAGTATACATCATAGCCTTGATATTCTCCATTTTCATCCACATAGCCAAACGGATTTTTATCAGAAAACACCCCAATGTTAATGGTTCCATCTTTCTTGATATCTTCCAATGTACGATATGTGCCAGAAGCACTGTCTGATCCAGCTGCTGCATCTGTTTTCGCTCCATCAGCATCAGCACTTCCACATGCCACAAGACCAACACTTAATACACCGGCGATTGCCAACGCTAATAGTTTCTTTATTTTCAAATTCTTCATGTTACGTTCTCCTTTCCATCATCTTTTTGTATTTACTTTTTCCTTTATCTATTCTACGCAGAAGCATGCTTTGTTGTTACGTTTCAAACACATACATCGCATGATCTTTTTGTCTAACATCGTCCCATGCGCCTCCTTTTTTATTGATGTTCCCGATTATAGTCTACTATTCCTATCGTGTCAATGGGATATTGGCAAAAAATAGAACTGCTTCCTGTTTCAAAATTCACAAGAAGCAGTTCTATCACCGCGTTCTCTCAGGAGTTTGTGTGGGATTCATTCCATGTCTTCACATCTTTTTCTATTAATTGTTCTCTGCCTGCTTTTATATAATGCAGTGCATTTTCCTTATTATGTAAAATTTCTTTCTCCGTTAACAATCGAATGACCTTCGCTGGATTGCCAAAGGCAAGACTGCCCTCAGGAATTTCCATTCCTTGTGTGATAAGTGCCCCTGCACCGATCAAACAGTTCTTACCAATGTGCGCACCATTTAAAACAATGGCACCCATGCCAATAATTGTGTTGTCATCTATCGTACAGCCATGAATCACAGCACTATGACCAATGGTGACCTGTTCTCCGAGTGTCACCGGATATCCATCTCCCGCATGGATACATACATTATCCTGCACATTGCTATCTTTTCCAATAACAAGTGCTGCCGTATCGGCGCGTAGTGTTGCGTGATGCCATACACTGACATTTTCTGCCACTGTAATATTTCCCACCATTACGGCTGTATCAGCCACATACCATTTTTTCTCCATACTCTGCTCCTTTTTGCAAAGGATTATGCCTGTGTCTTTTCCTTTGCGCCAAATAATTTTTCCAAACAGCTAAACGCAACACACACACCCAGAACCATCAAAAGAATAGCTACAATAAACTGTAAACCATCAACAAGGAACGTTGCCTGTCCATTGGCAATATTTGCAACAAGTCCGATTGTTTTTTGAATCAGTGCCGTAAATGTTACTGCTAACATAATAAACATTGGCGCATATAATGTCCAGCCCGTCCTTCCTGTCGTCTTTAAAAATACGGAAAGTGCGATCAAAACCAAAGCGGCCAATAACTGGTTTGCTGAGCCAAACAACGGCCATACGTTATTATATCCACCCAGCGTTAATAAGTATCCAAAGAACAGCGTAATCACCGTCGCAAAATATTTATTGGTCAAAATTTTCTGCCATACCGGCATCTTTGTAGAATCTGTTGTATCTCCTAAAAATAATTCCTGAAATGACATACGACCGATTCTTGCTACGGAATCCAATGAAGTCAGTGCCAGTGCTGATACACACATCGTCATAAATACGGTTGCAACCTGTACCGGTAATCCTAATTTCTCCAAAAATCCTGCAACACCGGCAGAAAAGATAGAAAATGGTGTTCCATCTGGTTTTGTGCCACCCACGGCAACAGCTCCTACAACAACAAGTGCCACAATTCCTAACAGGGATTCCACTACCATTGCGCCATACCCTACCATTGGCATATCTTTTTCATTGCTAATCGTTTTTGACGAGGTTCCGGAAGATACCAGACTATGAAATCCGGATACTGCACCGCAGGCGATCGTTACAAACAGTGTCGGGAACAGATAACTTCCGTTTACTTCAAATCCATTGAAGGCGTTCAATTGCATTGTCGGATGTGCAACAACAACACCAACGACTGCGCCAATCATCATACCAAGAAGCATAAATGTTGTCATATAATCTCTCGGTTGCATCAAAAGCCACATTGGCATGACCGATGCCAAAAACAAATATGCCATAATAATATAAATCCATGCATTTTTGGTTGCATAAATCGGGAAGTGCATACCCACGAAAAACATGCCAACCAAAAGGGCAATCGCCACAACGGCTCTAACCCACTCGTTCATATTGCCTACTGCTTTTTGAATCAGCCCAAATATAATAGCAACAACGATAAATAACATCGAAATAGAAGCTGCTGCTGCATCTGCATAGGATGTCATTTTACTCATATCTGCAACACCTTTTCCTACAAAGGTTCCTGCGACCATATCCGTAAAGGCAGCAATAACCAAAAGTGTAAATAACCAACAGAACAACATAAATAATTTTCGTCCTGTTTTTCCAATGTATTTTTCAATGATCATACCCATGGATTTTCCTTCATTTTTCACAGAAGCATACAAAGCACCAAAGTCCTGTACGGCTCCAAAGAAAAGTCCACCTACAATCAACCAAAGAAGGACCGGCACCCATCCAAATACCGAAGCAAGAATTGGTCCGGTGACAGGTCCTGCTCCTGCAATGGATGAAAACTGATGCGAAAATACCGTAAATTTAGAAGATGGAACAAAATCTTCTCCGTCCTCATGCGTATATGCCGGCGTTTTTGCCTTAGGGTCAATGCCCCATCTGTTTGCCAGCCATCGTCCGTAAAACAAGTAGCCTGCTCCAAGTACTACCATTCCAATTAAAATAATAACTAATCCATTCATGTCTTTCTCCCGCCTTTTATGCGGCTCCTTTCTATACATTACAAAGAGTCTATGTATAAGGACATTAAAAAAAGCCTTCGTCTTTATCACTAAAGACGAAAGCTTTTAACTTCCGCGTTACCACTTTAATTGCCACCACATGTGACCACTCACTCTCATCACCGTAATCTTTGTTACAGAAATAAGCCTCCATATAACGGTGGAAACCGGTGGTACTTACTCACCCATCAGGTATTCAGTACACTGCTCGCAGAGGATAATCATAAGAACCATACGTTATCTCGCACCACCCGATAACTCTCTGCACTGTATGTGGTGTTCTTACAATCTTGTTCTGTTCGTTGCATTTACTCTTTGTTTGTGAATAAGTTACCACCACATTTTTTGTGTGTCAAGAAATTTTCTTATAATTATCACGCATCCCATGCAATTTTGTGAATATTTCAAACTTTTTAACACGTATTCTTTGTATTTTTATGAATTATTTCATGTTCTATTTTTTACTATCCATGAATTGTGGATCCACCGTATTCATCTTCATCATGTTCTGATAGTAGGAATTTACCGCCTTACGACTCTGGCGGATTTCCTTTGTCTGGGTACGGATCTGGCTAAACTTTGCCTTTGCCAGTTCTTTGTTCTGCTGTTCTAATACCTGCAAATTGGAACTACGCTGTGTAATCTCACGGATCATCTCCTGCATATGTACAATGGAGGTGCGATACTGTTCGCGATTTCGCTCCAATTCACCCTGCACCTTAGAAAAAAGCGCATCAAAGCCCTGATCCATGGCAGAAAGACGATCAATCAGCTTTCCTTTTTCTTCTATATTCTTTTCAAACGCTTCCGGTGTTGCATTCGGATCCTTTAAGATCTCTGCCTGCTCTCCACAAAGCACCTGTAATCTACGAAGCAAATCAATCTTGGCCTCAAGACTATCTTCTAGAATCTGAATATAATTTTTTTCGTCCATCTTTGCTCCTCTTAGCCAACCTGCGTTCCATTTTTCGTGATCTGCATAACTTCTTTCCATGTATCACGCATGGTACGCAGATGTTTTAACACTTCCTCTAATATTTCCGTGTCCTTTTTCATATTCGCCTGCAGCAATCTTTCCATCAGATAATCATAAACAACGTCAAAATCTTTTGCTGTTGCATACTTGTAATTTAGGGTTGCCTTGAATTCACCAATGATTCTTTCCGCCTTTTGGATGTTCGTATTTGCCTTGGCGTAATCCTTATTCTCAATTGCTACAACCGCAATGTTGCAAAACTTGATTGCTCCTTCGTATAACATCAACGTCAGCTCTGCAGGTGATGCTGTCAAAATTTTATTCTGTGCGTATGCATTATACCCATTATTAGGTACCATGTTTCCTACCCCCTATTAGTTTCCAAATAATGATGTCAGTGATGACGTTGAGCTCTGCAATTTTGCCAAAGACGATTCCATCTTAGAGAACTGCTTATAATAGCGATCCTCATAATCCTGGATTTTTTCTTCCCATTGCTTAATGATCGTTGTGTAGTTCTTATATTCTGATGCCATCTGCTTATCATTATAGATGGTATAGGTGCTTCTTAAATTGGTACCTTTCATCTGTTGATCCAGTGCATTATACAGACCCGATGTCAACTGCTTCATAAAGTCAATCACGGTATCCGGGTCATTGGTCAGTGCGCTCATCAATTTATCTGTTTTTCCAGCAGTATTGCTGTCTTCTGCGTCACCATCAATGTGGTAAGCGTAATTTTCATTCTTGGATGCATTCAGATACCCTAGGGTCTGTATACCAAAACTGGCAAGGGAGTATGTCTGTCCGTTGATCGTATAGGTCTTCATCATAGCACTTGTCATGGTGTTCTGAATCGTTCCCAATGTAGAGTCCTTGCGCAAAATGGCATCTTTGATCTTGGTTTCCCATTTTTCAATCTCAGATTCGCTCATGGATTCCTTCTCATCATCCGTCAACGGTTCATAACCTTTTGCAGAATCAGCATTATACAGACTGGTAATCTCATTGATAATCTCATTATATTGTGTCAGGAAATCTTTGATTTTATCGTAGAGTCCCTGTGTATCCGTATCTGTATTAATACTCAGCGTTTCACCAGCACCCGTTGTCGCCAATGCCTTAATCGTCAGTCCATTGATATTAAACGTATTCGTATCTGATGTGAACTCTGCATCATTTAAACTGATAATAGCATCCTGTGCATCCACACGTGTTGCTCCCTGGTTGTAAGTAATGCTTGTTTGTCCTGTCACAATCTCTTTTGCTGTTGTAATCTTATCTGTAATCGTTGCCGCCAGAGCACTCAATTTATCTGTGCTTAACATACCATTTTCGTAGTATGCTGTATAATCCTTAACATCCCAATAACCATTCGTCGCAATCGTCTGGTTATTTGTCTCGGTTTCTTTGGCAATCTCTTCGATACGTGTTTTTGCTGCTGCTTTTTGCTCCGCGCTCAGCATATAGGCTGCTTTGTCTGCATCGGTAAAAGCAGCATTTTCATCAACTGCCAATACTGTATTAAGCTGCTTCTTTAAGGCATCAAGCGCTGATGTGTCCTTTTTCTCGCTCTCGGTACCGTCTTCTGCTTTTTCCGTTGTGGTAGTAATCAGCCCCATATCTTTGGCAATTTTTTCGATTTCTTCCGATGCCAAATCAATTTTATTGTCTACGGTAACATCCAGATGTGGTTTGCTTTCATCTTCCATATCCAGAATCGTACCGTTATATTTTTTTGGTGAAGTATTGTAATAATGATACCCTGTAATATTACCACCTTTGTCTTTTACTTCACTTCTTCCCGTATAGGTCTGTCCATCCGGGCCAACATATACCTTATCCTGGTCTGCAGTTTTAAGCAATTGCACCAGACGATTGCCACCATCTTTTGCCAAGACATCATTTATGGCATTCTTCGCATCTGTATAGGCAATTTTTGCTTCCAATTCTTTCTTTTCTGCCGCAATCTTGCTGTTGTCATCATACGCATTCGCTAATTTTTCCAGGATTCCCTGTATTGCCTTCTGCGTCTCAGATGCACTGTAAGTAACGCCTGTGCGTACTACCGCTTTTCCATTTGCATCATACTTAATGCTGCCATCTGCATTCAATTCGAAGTAAGAAACCACATTGCCACTTGCATCGGTTCCCATCGTACCAAGCGCATACGCAGCGCTAGCTTTATACGCTTCATCCGTTGCATTTGATTGCACCAAAACACCCAATGTGGATAACGCCTTTAATCCATTACCATCCGCTGCTGTAAGTGCAAAATCATTTGCAGTACCTGTATTAGCAGAACTGATAAAAAGTCTGCCATTGCTGGCATCAAAACTTGCCTTAACCCCGGCTTTATTCATCGCATCTACAACTTCAGAAATCTTTGTATTCTTTCCAACCGCGATATCCTTTGCACCAGATGCTGTCTTTATCGTAATCGTTGTGTCATCTCCGGTATATCCCAAAGATGCAAGGGTTGTATCCGCAGTCGTTCCGCTCGCAAGCTTAGCACCGGTGATATAGCCGGATTTTGCCAATTGCTTAATCTGCAGACTCTGCGTTCCATTGATTGCATCACTTCCGGCAGTAATGGTTGCCTTTGTCGCATCCGATACCGTTGTCTTTTTCATGTTATATGCAGAAGAGAATCGCAAACTACTAATGGAAGAATACATACTATATACTTTTGTGTTTAACGATTTCCATGCTTCCTGCTTATAGGACAACTTCGTCTGTGCTTTCTGATATTTTTCTTTTTTTGATACATAGGTAGACACCATTGCGGATACCAATGCTTCTGTATCCATACCTGATATCATACCTGACATACGAATTGGCATATGCGTCCTCCTATCTTCTTTCGTCTACCATAATTCCAGCCATTTCCCAAACCTTAGCAATCATATCTAACGTTTTTTCTGGTGGAAACTCTTTGATCACTTCTTTTGTGTCCTTATCCACAATCTTGATTGTCACACGATTGGTTGCTTCATGAATTCCAAAAACAGCCTCCTCGTTATGTGCATTTTTATTGATTGTGTCCACAGCCTTACGAATCTGTTCATTGCTTGCCTGGCCTTCTTCCCGGATCTTACCTGTTTTAACGCCAGTATCCTCTGTAATAGTAACCGTATCTCTTGTTTTCGGCTGCATGTTCATATCGCCAGATGCGGTCGTCCCGTTACCTGCTGTCACTGACTGTGTCGTTACATTAGCACTGCCCTGGCTCTGGTAACTATTATTTACTGGTTGTATAGATTCTACTTTCATCCTGACACCTCCGTGTGCAAAACTATAAACAACTTCATTCTTCTATCTTTTATATCGACGCAGCGCGCAAATTCTTAACCCTCAATTTATTTTACCACAGCAATAGTGCACGTTCTGCGAGTGCTATCAACTGATTGACGATTGTCTTAATCAAAAAAGGATTCCTCAGTCATACCCGAAAAACCCTTTTCTCATTCCATCATCAAAATAAGTTTTGCAATGCTTCCAATCCATCTACCTTCATAGACTCTTTTGTTTCTTCCTGGATCTGCAAGTACACTTCTTTACGGTAGATTGGAACATCTTTTGGTGCAGAGACGCCAATTTTAATCTGATCTCCTCGAATCTCTAATACACTGATTTCGATGTTATTATTGATGACAATGGATTCACCCTTTTTTCTTGTTAGTGCCAGCATCTCTATTCACCTGCCTTTTCTTTTCTGCTCTTTAGAATATCGTAAATTGGAAAACGCATTTGCACATCGTCTTCTACGATAATCTGTTCCCCTTTTAAATTATCCGTGTTGATAATGATTGGTCCTTTGAGATTGATCGTCATCTTGGTGATGTCCGATGGCACCTTAATGGTTACAAGTACAAACAAAGATTCCTCTGTAAATTCGCCCAATGGCAAAAGTAATTCATCATTAACGGTCGGATTATAATCTTCACAAAGACCCGATGGATCCACAACCGGCATAGCAAACTGTGGTTCGTCCAACGACTGCAGCCACATAATATTTCCTTTATCCTGCTTCTCCTCATCAAAAATCAACGTAAAACGTTTCATATCCGGATAGCCAATCAACCCTCTGCCCAATGTTATAATCTTATCTTCTGCTATTTCAATTGTCCCAAATAATCTTGTCTCTACGCGCATGTTCTTCTCCTTTTCTGTAACATCCATATTATAGATAATTCAAAAGTGTCATACCACTCAATTTTCCTGCCGCTGTCAAAGATGACTGATATGCATTATACATTGCCGTATAATTAATGATGATTTCCGACAAATCCAAATTATCATTCTCGGACTGCAATTCCTGTAATGTCTCCTGTTGGTTGCTCATTCTCGTTTCCGTCAATTTCAGTTGATCCACGGTACATCCAACCTGCGTAATGGACAGATTGATTTTCCCCAAATATCCATCTACCTTTCCAATCTCGCTGCTGAAAAGCTTTTGTAAATGATCGTCCGCATAATCCGCTTCCTTCTGTGCAGCTTTCATCCACTCATCCAGTTTTGTCTGGTATTCTTTATCCGCATACTGTGCTTCACTCTTCATGGATTTGAGTTCTGTCAATTTATCATGCGCATTGATTGCCTTTGTTACAGCACTGATCATATCGTCAATATCTCTTTGGATATCGCTGTTAAAGGCATCCGATGCCTCAGTATTCACTGTCAATTCCTGATTATTGGCAATCGTGTAATTGATATCATACCCAACTTCCTTGCCATTCTCATCATACTTTTTATAGCTGACTGGGTTCTTTGCGTCTGTCTTATTCGTACAATTAAAATAGTATTCCGGTCTTAATTCGCCCTGGTCAAACCCTGTTTTATCATAGGTTGTGGCAATCGTAGATTTATTTGTCCGAAATTCTGATGATACCTTTTCTCCCAGGACAATGTTTCCATTTTCCTTGATGAGTACGATATCATTTTCGCCGACTTCTTTCTGCCCCATCGCTGTTGCCCAATCTTCTTCTGTATCAAAAATATACATGGTTCTTGCAGGATTGATTGCCGCTCCACCTGCATCTACCGCTGTGGCTGTCTTGTATGTAAAGTTTGATCCATCCACGTTGGTTCCGGTCTGGTCTGTCGCATTTTCCAGATTGATTGTCACCTTTTGTGCCACTCCTGCGGCATCTTTTGTTGTATAAGAAAATGCTTTCATACCGTCTAACTTATCGTAGGAGGTACGGAGACGATAATAGTTCGTCTGCGTGGTATCTGAAATATCACTCTTCAATACTTCATCCTTAGTTGCCGGCACTTTCACATTGCCTGTATAATACCGGAAGCTTTCCAGTTCTTCATAACTAAAGTTCTGTTCAATTTCATAAGATGTCTTTGTCTCATTATTAGTAAAAACCAGATTCTGATCCGTCCGATAACCGGTAAATACTGTTCTGCCTGCATAGTCCGCATTACCCTCTGCATATAACTGTGTCTGCAAAGACTTCAGCTGCTTCAAAATGGTGTTTCGGTCTGCCTGATTCAATGTGTCAGTAGAACCATTCACACATTGTGTACGCACATCTGTCATCAGTGATTTCATATTTGTCAGTGCAGTCTCTGTTACATCCAACCAACTCTCGGCATCTGGTATATTTTTCTTATAATACTGATCCACACGGCTTAAACTGGTACTCAGACGAAGTGAACGGATTGCTACAACCGGATCATCGGAAGGTTTATCAATTTTCTTTTGTGTTGTCATCTGGTTCATAGAAGAATTCACACTACCTTTTGTTCCGTTGATATTGTAAGAGGAATTCCGAAGAATCATATTATTTGTAACTCGCATAATCGTCACCTTTCCTTCTGTTATGTATCACTGCTGTTTTAAATCTATACGCCCGTATTCAGGATCAACTGATCATACATCTCTGCCAATACGGAAATACACTTGGATGCCAGATTATAAGAATTTTGGAATTTAATCAGATCCAGCGCTTCCTCGTCTTCATCCACACCGGAGATCGACATTCTCTGGTTATTGATTGTTGTACTGATACTTGTATAATTTTTACTAAACACGTCACATTCCTGGGTGTCAACAGTAACATCTGCGTAAATGCACTGCAAAAATGTATCACCACCGCCACCACGGAATAATTCTGTCTCACTCTGTAATTTTTTTAACGCATCGATCAGATCATACGCATCGACGCCATCATCTGTTTCCGATTTTACATGTGTCGCAAAGCGATCCGGATCACTGCATTCTTCTGAAATCTTAACGTTTCCAGCTGTCAATTGATAATAATTATTGGCAGTTGATGTAAACGTTGTTCCTTTCACTGTTCCTGCTGCATCCGTCTCTGTCAATGGATCTGCCATGTCATATTCTGTACCAAGTGCCTTATTTTGCGCCACGAACACAGATCCCATATCCTTGCCATCGGCATCCACACCTGTTCTTTCAATGCTATTAAACGCTTCGCAGAAAGAACGTAAAAAGGTATTCATCTGGTTCATATAGTATGGAATCCCCATAAAATTGACAGTTTCTCCAATAACAAGTTTTTTGTTAGCAAGCTTGGTCTGCTCATCTGTCGTAAGTGGTTTTGTCAGATCAAATGTATAGGATGTAATATTTCCGTTTGCATCTGTCTCGCATTCAAAGGAATCGTAATGATATTCCTTATTGTTCACCCAGATAACACCGGAAGCCGGCATATTCATCTTATCAATATCCGTTACATTCACACCTGTAATCGTCATGGTGTTACTCGTCGTCGCTGTCACACGCCCTGTTAAGTTTTCACCATTATTACCATCACGTATTTCAAACATAGCGCGAAGCTCGCCGCTCATATTTGTTGCTGTCGCATCAAAACTTGCGCCGGTATCCGCCCACACTATATCATACAATCCTTCTACATCTGACTGGTTATATTTGTACTCTCTTGATACACAAGTCAAGCCATTATACTCATAATTATCCACCAACATCTGACCGTTGATTTTTACTGTATAATAGGTAGCTCCCGTGTATTGATCCTGATAATTACTATTTGTAACCTTCTTTTCTTCGACTTTTGTCGGAACAATTTTTGACAAATTATCGACAAGTACGGCTCGCTGATCACGCAGCTCGTTCGCATGGCCACCTTCCATTTCAATGATATTGATCTGTTTATTCAACATAGAGATTTTTTTTGCGATGGAATTAATGTTATCCACCGTTGTTTTAATCTCATCATTGATGGATGTCTGCAAGTTCTGTAATTGCTGGGCAGTACTGTTAAAATAAGTACATAGTTCTCCTGCACTACTTAAAAACTGGTTGCGTGATGCACTGGATCCTGCATTTGTTTTTACCGCATCTAGCGCATTAAACATCTTTGCATAAATGGTAGAAAATCCGGAACTTGCCGTCGTGGAAAACGTACCATCTGTATAGTAGTTCTGAATCTGTTCCATATAGTAAAGTTTCTTTTCATACAGACCAAGGGTAGACTGATTGTTCCAATATTTTTCATCGTAATATTCATCACGAAGCTGTGTAACAGAATCCGTCATAACACCTGTTCCTGTGCTGCCATATCTCTGATAGCATCGAAGGGCAGATGCCGCTGTCAGATTAACGGTCTGTTTGCTATAGCCTTTTGTCTGTACATTTGAAATATTATTTGCCGTAGTATTGATGGACGCCTGTGAAGCATTGAGTCCGGAATACGCAACGGTCAATCCAAAAAATGATGATGGCATATAACGTTTGCCCTCCTTTCTATAATGAGGTCAGCAGATAATCAATCATGGCGCTTACCACATTGATATATCGGCTGGAAGCATTGTAAGCAGACTGGTAACGGATCATATTGGTCAGTTCTTCGTCAGAAGATACCCCGACAACCATCTGTCTATTATTATTGATTGTATCGGCCGTCCCTTGTAGACTGTCCGCCGTCGTTCCATAAACGGAACCGACCGTTCCGATTTCTCCAATCCACTTAATATAAAAATCAGTAAAGGTACAAGGTGTTGTATCTGTTGGATTCAGTAAATAATTTTGCTGATCCCAGATACGCTCCAGATTTGCACCCAATGTATAATCAATCTCTCCCGTCTGCAGCTTATGCGGAATGAGGCTCTTTTCCTCCACTACTTTTGGATTAACAACAGTATCTGCTATGGTATAACATTTTGACTCATCGCTTGGGTCTTCCTCATTATAGACGTAGATACTCGTTCCATCTGCCAGCGACACTTTTGTATAACGTTCACATCCAATACGAGAAAACAATTCATGTGGTGGCAGTTCGCCATCACTGCCGACAGATGCATTCTTTTCATCTAAGATCTTTGTATCTGCCGTAATGGTCCATGTCTTTCCTGTGGCATCAATTCCCGTCATCACGCCTGCGCCCAATGTTGTGTTAATCTGATCGTATGTTGTATTTGGGCACAAGGTATCATTGATGGCTGTCACAATGCTATGAAATAAGGTATCCAGCTCTGCTTCCGCATTTAACATTACAGAATTTGCAAGTCCAGTATTATAGTCATACGCATTTAGACCAACCATATCAAGGTAGGTTGCATGATGATCTCCTCTTGCCAAAAGAAGTGCCTTTACTTCACCTACATCGGTATTGTTCGTAGCATTTGCATTTTCAGTGTCAAATACATCGTAGTAATCTTCGTTATCTGTATCGGATAATTGTGGCCAATATGGTGTTTTAAATCCTGTCAGCTTATCTTCACGCATCGACATCGTATAAACACTGTTCTCGGTAACAAATTCCACATTATCAATCTGCACTTTAACAACACCGTCTACATTCTCTGAATAAGACACTTTGGCAAGTGTAGAAAGTTCGTCCAGATACAAATCTCTTGTATCACGCAAGTCCATAGCCGTCTCAACGCCTGCGGATTCCACTCTTTGTATTTGTAAGTTTAATTCCTGGATTTTTTTGCCCAGCTCATTGATGCGATCTACGTCATCCGAAATCTTACGATTAATCGTAGACTGGTATTTTTGAAGTCCCTGATTCAGACTACTTACACGGCTGACAAACAAGGATGCTTTTTGCATCACAAGATTCTGGTTCACAGCATCGGACGGATCCTTTGCAAATTCTGAAAATGCTTCGTACAAATCCGCAAGTGATGTCTGAAACGCCTGTCCCTGTGTTTCCTGTAAATATGTCTGTACCTCGGAGACCGCATCGTAACTGGCGGCATAGAATGCCTGACGTCCGGTTGCGGACCGATATGCTTTATCTAAAAAAATATCTCTTGCATGTACGACATCACCAATATCCACACCGAGACCTGCCCGCTGCGTACTAATAGATGCTGATGCAAAAGATGTATAATTTCTATCTGCAAATACGACCTGCTGGCGCACATACCCTTTCGTATTTACATTTGCTAAATTGTTGGCAACAACGTTTAATGCATTTTGTTGTGTCTGTAATCCTGACGCTCCCACATATAAGCTTCCGAATCCATTAGCCATGGTCTTTCCTCCTATAACTTTCATTCAAAAGCTTCGGTTATCCTTTATTGGGATGTATCAAAGCTACTGCCGCCGAGCAGTTCTCCCGTATTATAAGCGTTTTTGTCATAATTCGCTGTCTCGGGTGCCTGCTTCAGGCTTTTGAACAAAGTCAGGTCAAACTCCACCATCTCTAATGCCTGTTGCAAGAGTACACTATTCTGCGCATTCGCTGCCTGCAAACGGGTAGCGGTCTCCACAAGTGCATCTCTGGCTTCTGTCAAATCGTGTTGCTCTTTTGGCTGGGTGTCTAACTGCTCGATGACTTTGGTTACGGTAAACTGTTCCCCGTCATGTCCCAAAACAACCGCCATATCGCGAAGAATACTCACACGTTTATTCTCCAGATTTCTAAGATCACTACTGATCTTTTCTTCGCTTGCTGTTACTGCCTCAAGTTCTGCCACTGCGCCTGCAATAATTGCAGCACGCTTAGCGTCGGATAATTCTAATAACTGGGCATAACAAGCCTCTTCTTTTTGCATTCCTATGAGTAATTCTTCTACTAAACTAGCCACTTACGATTCTCCTTACAGTCCCATCTGATACTTTTCAAGCAGTTTGCTTGCAAAATCCCCGGTATCTACCTGATAATCATTTGACTCGTACTTTGACTTCATTTCAGCAACTTTATCTTCCCTGATATCCGAAGCTTCTGCGACTGCCTTTTTTGCGATCTGATAGTCACGTCCAAACGATGAAATCTGCACTTCATCTCTGCCCATGCTTGTAGTTGCTGCTGCACGGGAATTTGAAGTTTTATTCGTCTTATAGAGTTGTGCTACCTGATTATATGCTTCTATACGCATAATGGCACTCTCCTTTCTTCCTTGAAATATGAAGCTCTTTTTGCTTTTACACAATGAATATCGGACATATTTTAAAAAATATTATACCCCGGAGAATTTTTTTCAAAATTCTCCGGGGCATCTTCACGCAAAAATATTTTCTTATGCTTCGCTCGTATTTTCTTCTTTCGTTCCCACATACTGGTCTAACTGCTTGGATACTAAAAGTACCTGATTTAAGATTTCCTTTGTATTGTCTGCATTGGACAAATTCTTATTGCTTAAACCTTCCGCCTGTGCTGATGCTGCTGACACTTCCTCGGATGTTGCAGATAACTGCGTAATACTATCTACAATTTGATTATTCGCCTCTGACAAGTTTGTAAGCATCGTATCCACTTCTGCAATATCCTGCGTCAGCTGTGCTACATTTTCGCTCATCTCACCAAAGGTATCTACCGCACTGCCAATCAATCCATCCTGTTCTCTTGCCGCTTCTGCCGAACGTGCCACTACATCGACTGCTTCTGCTGCATTTTCTGAAAGCTGCCCTAAGATAGAGGCAATGTTTTCTGTCTCCATACGCGTTTTCTCTGCCAATTGCCGAATCTCATCTGCTACAACGGCAAAGCCTCTGCCTGCTTCACCTGCTCTCGCACTCTCAATGGAGGCATTGAGTGCCAGCAGATTGGTCTGGTTTGAAATATCAAAAATGGTATCTGCAATACCTTTTACTGCGTCAGCTCTTTCCTGCAAGGTCTGCATCGTTGCTGTCACATTGCCATTTGTCTGTGCAATCGTTACTGACTGGTTTTGGATTTCTTTTACGATGCCAAGATTTTCATCATTCAGCTCTTTTGCTTTTTGTGCAATGGCAACCATATCTTCCGCACGAGACAATGTCTTTTCGATTGCATCCTGGATGCTCTGTGTCATCACCGTCTGGTTTTGAATATTCTCTGCAGTCGACTGACTGCTGTCAGAGATATCACGGACTGCGCCTGTTACGATACCTGTGGATTCATTCAACTGCTTCATGATATCCATGGCTCCCGCCGTACCTTTTCGCACCTCAGCTGCCACATAGATCACATCCTGCATCATCTTTTCCTGATGTTCTTTTTCATCGTGCAAGCTGCCCAACATATCCCGGCGGAACATTTTACCAGTACGTTCAATCAGACATACTACCACCAGATAAAAAATTACCACCACGGTAGCTGTTGAAATATCAAGCAGACTCACTTCGCAATCTGTACGGACAAACTTCTGTATTGTCGTAATCACCTGCACCAGTCCTGTCGTTATCGCTGTCGTCACAATAAACCTAGAATCATAATACAAAATATATACTGCAATCGGTGCTGCTACTGCAAAACGTACATAATACACATCAAATGCCCATGTCATCATAAAGCTCAGAACAATGAGTGCCGCAAGCGACATCCAGCGAATCGTCTCGCTTTGTCTCGAACGCCGGTATGTAAGTTCCATGGCAATCACTGCTCCAATCGAGATAGCAAATGTCACAGCTGTAAATACTGCCGTTTGGTATCCGCGTACAAATGCCACAAACACAATGCAAAAATTACACAGTGCAAACACTGCAAAAATAATTAGTTCAACGCGATTTACCCACTCCGTCTGTTGATTTCCATCTGCAAAGCGGTATGTCTGTTTTTCTGTCATTCTTTGTTTCCCCCTTCGTTTGTGTCCAATAACCTACTCCCTCATAAATAGTTATCGTTAACCCTTATTTCTCATTATACACAGTCGCGGTTTAAAATCCATGTTTTTTCTATGTTTTCACAAATATTTTTTCAAAACAAAAAACTCCGCACACCCAAAGGTGCACGGAGTCTAATTCATGAATCATTTTTTACAAACTAGTTTGCTGATTCTCTTCTGCTCTTAAGTTCTGCAACGTTTGCATCTACTCTTGCCTTATTCAGAGGGAAAATGAACATAAGTACTAATCCGCAAAGAATATAGATTACTGCAGGGAAGAAAGTAGACAAATTGTAAATACCATTTGCAACTGCCTCTGTCTGTCCTGCTGCAAGTTCATCGTATCCAATCCATCCAAGTGCCCATCCGGAAAGACCACCGGCGATTGCCTGTCCAATCTTTCTTGAGAATGAGTAGATACCATAAATCGTACCATCGTCACGATTTCCTGTCTTTACTTCCATATCGTCGATAACGTCTGTAACAAGTGCCCAACACTGCATCTGGAAGAAGTACATACCAAGCATAGCTACGAATACCATTCCTACGAATGCCCATACATTCTTGATGTGTAAGCATCCAATGATGAAATAGAGAATACCAGATACGAACATACCAACCATACTACATTCTCTCTTACCAAATTTTGTAGCAAGCTTTGTAGAAATACCTGCAAGTACAATCATACATGGAAGCATCAACAATGCAAATACGGACAATGCCTTTGTGTTCTTAAAGTAATCAGCAAATAAGTATGTGTTAATACCCTGTGACATAAGAGATGCCAACAGAAGTAATACAGCAGAAAGTACAAGCCCTAACAAAGATCTGCTTGTAACAAGAGTCTTTAATGTCTGTGCCGTTGATTTCTTTTCGCTTGCTGGCTTTGGCACATACGCAACACGCTCTGTTGTGAGTGTATAGCAAAGTAAGTAACAAATAATAGCGATGACAGAGAATACACCTGCAACCTTAGAAATGCTTGCTGCAGATACAACCTGATTACCCTGCGCATCGGTATGATATACAAGCATTGGTGCCATAATACCAATCATGATACCGGCAACACCACCACCCATAGAACGGAATACAGAAAGAGAACTTCTGTCCTTAGGCTCTGCTGAAATAACAGATGCCATAGATCCGTAAGGGATATTGATGGATGTATAGAAGATAGATCCCCAAAGGATATATGTGATAAACATATATGCTACTTTAGCACCATAAGAAGCATCAACCAGGAAGGACTGATACATCATAAAGGATGCCAATGCTACGAAAGCACACATACGAAGAATCCATGGACGGATACGTCCGTTCTTTGTTGGCTTTGAATTATCAACAATACGTCCCATTCCGATATCTGTAAATGCATCCAGACATCTTGCAATCAGGAACATCGTTCCTACCATACCTGCTGAAATACCCATAACCTTTGTGTAAAATACCATTACATAAGTACTTGCAAAGATAAATGAGAAATCATTTGCCAAATCGCCACACATATAGCCGATTTTGTCTCGTAAGCCAAAAGGTCTTACTTCTTGTGTTTTACTCATAATAAACTCCTCCTAAAAACACTTTCTATTATTTGTCTTTTCTCTTAATCTTATTGAGCTTTCTGTTCAGCTCAAGAAGTTCTTCTTTTGTAAACTGCTTGCCGCCACCTGCAGTTCCCATAAGGTTGAGCATACGCTTAACAGAGAAACCACCAAGCATCTTCATCATGCCTTCGCGATCAACACCAGCTGCTGCTCCTGCTGCGCCACCATCAGCATCTTTCATAATCTTAAGCATCAATTCACCGATGAACATCTTACCTTTGATTGTCTTCATGATATCACCAATCTGGTCATTGATGTTGAAGTATCCTTCTGGCATATCAATATCGAACCAGTTAAGGACTTCGCCTTCTTCCTTCAAACGATACTCTTCATTGAAGGTATCTACCTTACGAATCTTGCTTTCGTCGCTGCAATCACCTGCTTTTGCAACAAGTGTACTTTCGCCTGCATTTGGTACATCAAAGTAGAAGAAATGCACATCACTTGTCTGCTTACCAAGGCTTTCACCATTTACAAACAGTTCTACTTCTGGCTGATTAGAGTATACCGTAACCTTTGTTGTATCTTCTACACGATCTACATAGCGCTTACCACAGATATGCACGAATGGATCATCTGATAACCATGCCTTATATGCATAGAACGCATCTTTCTTGTATTTTCTATCAAATGTAACCAAGCCCTTATGGTTCATACCATTCTCTCCACCTTCTGCTCTTGCATCAGCGGCGAAGTCATACATATTCCATACATGTGTAGCCCAGATAAAATCTCTTGTAAAGAGCTGCTTAATCAGTTCTTCATGATAGTACGCCTGATATTCTTCAGTATAATCACCCTGAACAGGATTTGATGTATGCCAGTTTAAAGCTTCACATCCATACTCACTCATACCAATTGGAATATTTGGATATTTCTTGTGGAAGTCATCCATGAACTCTCCGTTCATATCCGTTGTTCCACCGTACCATCCATAATAGTGGTTGTATGAAATCACATCTGGAATCTGTACATATTTTGCATCAATACTACACATAGATACAACAGCCATAGTTGTAAGTCTTGTTGGATCCATCTGGTGGCACAAATCATTTAAGATGTTATGATTTTCAATCAGATCTTTATCTTCTGCTCCACCCATAGTGATTTCGTTTGAAAGTCCCCAGACAACGATACATGGATGATTGTAATTCTGTGTAATCAGTTCTTTCATCTGTGAAACAGTATTTTCACGTCCGTTTGGCAAATGTTTAGAGATATATGGAATCTCTGCCCAGATCACAAGACCAACTTCGTCACATAAATCATAGAAGTACTGATCATGCTGATAATGTGCAAGACGAATGGTGTTTGCACCCATTTCAAGGATAAGGTCGATATCCTCTTTATGTTCTTTGTGTGTCAAAGCATTTCCTATATGTGGTCTATCCTGATGACGGGATACACCGCGAAGTGGGTAGTGTTCTCCATTTAAGAAAAATCCTTTTTCCGGATCGATTGCAAATGTTCTGCATCCAAAACGTGTGCTTCTCTCATCTAAAACAGTATCGTTTCTCTTTAAAGTAACTTCTGCTGTGTAAAGATGTGGATCTTTGCGTCCATTCCAAAGATGAACATTTTCAATCTCGAATGTAACCTTTGTCTCATTTGCAGAAACACACTTTGTAGCAACAACTTCATTGCCATCTTTGATGACATATTCTAAAGTATCTTCCTCTGTTGCATCTGTAACAAATACCTCTACTTCAACGCTTGCATTTGCACCTTCTACAGTAGGTGTTACTGCAATACCATGTGTTCCATAATAATCCAGGTCAAAATGTGTTTCCGGTACAGAAATCACATTTACATCACGATACAGACCACCATAGAATGTAAAGTCTGCCATCTGTGGATATACATGATCGTTTGGTGCATTGTCTACTGCAACTACAATTTCATTGTCATCAGCCAAAAGATCTGTTACATTCACTCTCCATGTAGAGTATCCACCATCATGATGTCCAGCTTCTTTTCCGTTAACATAAAGCCATGCACTAGAGTTTGCTCCGTTAAACTCAATATAAGTGATTGGTTCGCTGCCAAACTCCTCACGTTTCATATTCTTTACATAGTAGCATGTACCGCGGTGGTAATCATTTCCACCATCCTGTCCATCCTCACCATTCCATGTGTGAGGCAAATCAAGTGTCTCCCAGTTGCCCTGTGTTAATACAGAAGATCCTTCTGCAACAGTGATGGCATCTTTTGTAAACTGCCAAGATGCGTTAATGTTCTTTGTTGCCATTTTTGCCCTCCTTCTTGTTCATAAAAAGAGCCTGCCGCTCTTTTCGTAATCTTATTGATGTACTCAGTATAGCAATGCAACGAATTTTGCTCTTGTCTTAGTTTTGCTATTTTGGTAAAATTTTTACATGAAATATGATTATGACAAATATTTTACAGATAAATCGAGAAACCTACTAGGAAAGGAGTTCTATTATGACGTTCGAAAACATGAATACCGATGATTTTTTTCCTTTGCTTCAGCAAACTTTGTCCGATACATTTAAAATAGATTCTTATCTGATGCATGCTCCCTATCAGAATTTTGAAAAAATGGATATGGGACTTAGGCGCATGGTCTGGGGCGACTACAAAACGAACAGCCCTCTTTTTTCTTTATCTGGCGACTCTCCTTATCAAATCATTGTACTGCAGAGTTCCCTTGGGTTTTACAATGTAATTGTCAGTCTGACCACGGACGCTGACCCGGATATTCTTGGTATTATGCCTTTTTTGGACGAGCCAATCAATCAGGTAACAATCAACCGGCTTATTCGTGATAATCACATTGATCCGAAATACAACTCTGTCTTGTCACACTTTTATTTTTCCCTTCCTGTCGTAGACATTGATGAACTCACACTGATGCTACAGCATTTTATTGGTTTTTTTATTCCGGCGTTCAAAACATGCAGCATTGAGTATGTAAATTATAAAACAGAGCCGCATAACACTTCGCCAACCGAAGAACGTTTTCAGAAATTCTCTTCCGATTACATCGCAGAGCTGATTTCCCGACTGGATCACTGTTGTAAGGCAATGACTGCCGGAAACACTGCCCAGGCCATCGATTCCATGAAAAAGGCTATGAATTATTCTGCTTCCTTCCAGACTCTTCCTGTAAAAGAAGTAAGACGCAACATATCTGCCTTGAATGTTTTTCTCGCTTCCCGCATGTTTGAGACCGCCGTACATCCGATTTATGTATACCAGCAGGCAGAAGCTTTCGGTCTCCGCATAAAAGATGCTAACAGCCAAAGAGAGTTTGCACACTTGCCATTTGATATCGTCCGAAAATACTCTATGCTTGCCAAGAACTATACTTATGAAAAATACTCTTATCTGATTCGAAATGTTGTCAATTACATTGACCAGCATTTATCCTCAGAGTTAACGCTATCCATCCTCGCCGAAGAATTTGACAAAAATTCATCTTATCTGTCAAATGCATTTAAAAAAGAAGTCGGCGAAACGCTGACTTCTTATATTGGAAAGCAGCGCATCCAGGCGTCTTTACGCTACTTTAATACCACAAATATGAGTGTTGCTGAAGTGGCTGAAGCTGTCGGTATTCCTGATTTCGGTTGTTTTTCGAAACTTTTCAAACGACACGTTGGCGTCAGTCCACGCGAATACAAAAAAATGTTGGATAAATAATCCATTGCTACTTCTGTTGACCTGTAAGTACAAGTGCAGTCGGTGAAACAGCAAGACCACCAAGACTGGTTTCTTTAATCGAAGATGGCATATCGTTACCAATGCGCCGCATGGCATCAATGACTTCATCTGCCGGAATCACACTTTGAATCCCAGCCATCGCAAGTTGGGCAGAAGTCAGTGCATTGACCGCACCTGCTACGTTTCGCTTGATACATGGTACTTCAACAAGACCGCCCACCGGATCACAGGCAAGTCCCAACATATTTTTAAGCGCAAATGCTGCTGCATCCGCAATTTGTCTTGCATTGCCACCTTGTAGATATGCTAGCCCCGCCGCCGCCATTGCACTGGCAGAACCAATTTCCGCCTGACAACCGCCAGATGCGCCTGCAACCGAAGCATTCTCTGCAATAACCGCACCAATACCAGCCGTAATAAACATCGCCTGTATCATAATATCTTCACTTAGCTGCAATCGTTTTTCTGCCACCAAAAAGACAGCCGGAATCACGCCACACGACCCCGCTGTAGGTGCTGCTACAATCCGATGCATGCATGCGTTGGATTCTCCCATCTTAATCGCCTTTTCCATCACTTCACCAACAAAATCGCCGCAAATATTTTTACCGTTTTCATTATAAGTGTGCAGCATTTCTCCTGCACCACCTGCCATGCCAGATGCGGAACGAACCTTTGGATCATATCCTGCGTCTGCATCACGCATAGCCCAATACATATGGCGCATCGTCTCAAAAGAATCCTCATAGGACACTCCACGCTCTTCCATGTCTGCACGTAAAACCACTTCCCAAAATGCAATCTTTTCTTGTTCACTCTGCTTTATAATATCTGAAATTGAATGATACATTATACTCCCTTTCCAATCATGCCAAGATACGTCACTTTATAAATACCAATGGATGCACGCAGCTCATCAACGACTTCCTGCGGAATCTCCTGATCACATTCCACAACCATCACGGCCTCCCCACCACGTTTCGAACGATACAACTGCATACAGGCAATATTGACCCCATGTTCTGATAAAGTCGAAGTCACTTTAGAAACATGCCCTGGCTGATCCTGATTATGAACAACAAGTGTCGGATAATCCCCAGAAAAATTCGTTTCTATACCATCCACAGAAGCAATGTTAATACGGCTTCCTCCAATGGATTGTCCCACGATTTCCAGTTTTCTGCCAGACTCCCCATATAAAATCAGCTGTGCTGAATTTGGATGTGCATCTTTTAAAACAGCTGTGCCAAAACAAATCTCGATTCCCTGCTGCCGGGCAAGTTCGTATGCCTGAGGAATACGAATATCATCCGTCTGCATCCCCAAAAGACCTGCCACAAGCGCTTTTTTCGTACCATGTCCTTCTCCGGTGGCAAGAAAAGAGCCATAAAGATTAATTTGCGCACGTTTTAATGGCTCGCCCAAAAGCTTTCCGGCAATATATCCTATTTTTACAGCCCCCGCCGTGTGCGAACTTGACGGACCTACCATAACGGGTCCTACCACTTCAAAGATGTTCATAATCTATTTCTCTCCTCATAAAATCATAAAGCCCACCCCATCGGAGCAGGCTTTTGTCTATTGCATCAATTCTGCGACTACACCATTGATGACTTTACCATCGGCTTTGCCTTTCAGATCCGCCATCACGGCTTTCATGATCTGTCCTTTATTTCCCGTTGCAATCACGTCAGCGAATTTTTCCTGTAAATATGCCTTCACTTCTTCTGCGTCCATCTGCTTTGGTGCAAACTCACTCATGATTTCATAACGTTTTTTATATTCTTCCAGCAAATCCTCTCTGGCTGCTGGGCAGGTATCAATCTGCTCCTTGCAGGATTTTAATTCTTTGAGAATTGCTGCATTTACCATATCATCCGGTATGTCTTCACGACATCCTGCATCAATACCACTCTTTTTTGCAGCGGATACCAACACCGAAATTGCATCTTTTCGAAACTTATCCTTTGCCTTCATCGCTGCAATCATTGCATCCTGTAATTCTTTCATCTTACTCATAATCTTTTCCTTCTTTCTTGCTATCTTTACAGGTAGTTTTTCATTTTTATATAGTATAGCACCATTCCTCTTCTTGCAAGAGGCGGATTGCCGTATTTTACATGTTTTACATCAAAAATCTGTCTCTGTTTCTGCCATGGAAATATCACAAATGGCATCAAGCTTTATCTCTAATGCATCTTCAAAAATCAATTTCCGGTGATAACCATCCAATCGCTTTACGTAGCCACGGTATGTCTCGTATGCCCCGCCTTCTTTTAACGCATCTGGAACAAAGTAACTTACTTCCACACAGATACGTTTCCCCATATCCTGCTGTCGCAGTAAGGTCTGTATTTTCTCATCCAGTTGTTCTTTTGTATCTTCATCCAATTCCATTTTTTCCTGGGTGAGACGTCCGGTCTCTGCAATAGCCGCCTCATGTCCGGTCAACGCTGAGAACGGTGAAAACTGTGCTGCCCGGTCATACAAAGACATATGTGCATGCTTTTTGGATACGGGATGTTCTAACGAAATAATATCACTGTAATCATCCTTCTTTTCTCGTTTCATGATATTTTCCCCTCAAATAATGATTCCTTTACGCTTTATGTCCACCAATCTGCCGGTTACGATCACATGCTGTTGCCCCTTCCTGCAGATTCATACCTTTTATGATTGCATTTTTTCCGTATTTTTTCTTAATATCAATCATCGCATGCTGCATATTCTTTTCACGCTCCCGCATCTGGCGTTCTTCCCGGTCTTTTTCTTCCTTCTGTGCATAATCCGTAAAAAGATCCAGCTGCTCATATTCCTCTTTTTGTACCACAGCGTTCTCTGCCTCAAGATGATTCACCGACATATTGATCCTGCGCACTAGGAGTGCCGGATCTACAATACGATCATACAATTCCATAACTTTCTCGGTAATTTCTATGGTAGAAGATGTATGCCCCTTTAAATTTATGGTTCCATGTGCATGCTTCGGAACTGCCCGCCCATACCGATCGATTGTCACTTCTCCACGATATGCTTTTCGTCGCTTCGGATCCGTCAGGTTTTCAATATCATAACCAATGGTAAGAACTACTTGATCTGTCATCAAGCCTTTATCCACCAGATCAAGCACCTGCAAATCTACCATCTCCTGTACAACCAGCCTTGTTTTTTCAAAATCATACGGGCACTGTAACACTTGTCCTGAACATAGACTGCTTGTCGTTGGACGATACGCCTTAATCATCTCCATCGTACACGGTTCATATCCCCACGCATGATCAATAAGTAACTCTGCATTCACACCAAACAAACGATATAGCAAATCCTCGTTATAAAAAGAATCTTCCTTTCCCATCGAACAGCGCGCCACATCGCCCATCGTATACATGCCGTTTTCTTCCAGTTTTCGTGCATAACCTGCACCTACACGCCAAAAATCCGTAATCGGACGGTGATTCCACAATAGCTTCCGATACTGCATCTCATCCAATTGTGCAATACGCACGCCATCATCATCCGGCTCCACATGTTTTGCCACGATATCCATTGCAATTTTACATAGATAAAGGTTTGTACCGATTCCGGCTGTTGCTGTAATGTTCGTCTCTGCCAGCACATCCTGTATCATTGTGCGTGCTAATTCTCTCGCGCTCATTCCATATGTCCGCAAATACGATGTCACATCCATCATAACTTCATCTATGGAATAAACATGTATATCCTCTGGCGCCACATACTTAAGGTAAATATTGTAGATTTTTGTACTATATTCCATATAAAGAGCCATACGTGGTGGTGCAATCACATAATCAATAGCAAGGGATGGATTATTTTTTAATGCATCATCATCATAGGAAGTGCCTTCCAAACGATGGCCCGGTGCTGCTGCCGCACGCTTTTGGTTCTCTTCACGCACACGCTGTACGACTTCAAACAGACGCGCACGACCGGGAATCCCATACGCTTTCAGTGAAGGTGTCACAGCCAGGCAAATGGTCTTTTCTGTACGTGCTGCATCCGCCACAACCAGATTTGTTTTTAACGGGTCCAGCTTTCTTTCCTTACACTCAACCGATGCGAAGAAGGATTTCAAATCAATTGCAATATACGTTCTATTTTCTGCCATAGACATCCTCCTCCCATATGTTTTTTATCGATGTTCTTCTACCATCATAAAAAATGTTAATAATAACAGAACACTGGATACCCAGATTGCTTTCATCCCCCAATGCAAAGAACAGATACCGCCAATTCCTGCACCAAGTGCAAAGATAACAATAATTCCATAATAGTGCATTGCTTTTTTGAGTGCACCCTTATGATGTTCCCGCAAATATACTGATAGGCTTTCTGTTCCGCTGCGCAAATTTCCGATACACATGGTACTGGCATAACCGTATCCATTGACCTTACGAAATGTCTGCACCTGCATCGAACAGGAAAACGATACGAGCATCGTTGCAATCATATTGTACTTTGCTGGAATAAAGCCAACAACAAATAAAAGAATCATTTCCATCACAACGATAATCTGACGCCAATGAATCTTCTTTGCAAATTTATATTTATGACCAATCTGTTCTGCAACCAATACCCCAAATGCAAATGCTAAAATCGGAAACAGATAATGCAATGCACTGCGCCAATCCCCCATCAAGAAATGCTGGCTCATCAAAACCACGTTTCCCGTCTGGGCATTTGAAAATACTTCCTCTCGTACATTATATGTGTAGGCATCCTGAAACCCTCCGGAGATTGCCAAAATTGCACTTAAAAGAAATGTTTCTGATGTCTGAATCTTTTGTTTCTTACTTTCGTCCATGATTCTACCTCTTCTATTATTTTCCCATCTTTTCTTTCTGTCGTCTTGCCACTAGTGGCAGCATAATAAAGTCAGGTACCAGCCGCTGCAACACTGCGCCTATACGAATCCAAAATACAGGCACGATAATTGTACGGCGCAGCCACATACCGCGCAATGCTTCTGCCACACACTGTTTTGCTGTGATCCCCGGCAACGCAAAAACAACATTCGCGCAATCATTAAATTCTGTATCCACCGGTCCCGGACAAAGCGCACAGACATAGACACCACTCTTCTTTTCCCGCTGTTCCTGGGCAATGCTTTTTGTCAAACTAACAACGTAAGCTTTCGTCGCATAATATGTCGCCATATAAGGTCCTCCTGGCAAAAGCCCTGCTGAAGACGCCACATTGAGAATTGTTCCATGCCCCTTTGCACGCATATGACGCAAAACTTCTTTACACAAAATATGCATTGCTTCTACATTCACATGAATCATATCAATTTCTTTTGTCATGTCGGTCTCTGCAAATTCTCCACAGGTTCCAAAACCTGCATTATTGATAAAGATATCTATCGTTTCTTCTTTCAGCAAATTACATACGCGATAACATTCCTCGTCTTTTGACAAATCTGCCGTCTCAATCCGACAGGAAACGCCTAAATTTGCTGCTATTTTTTCTAAGCGTCCTCGTCTTCGCGCCGTCAGAATCAGACGGTATCCCTTCTTCGCATATGCCTGTGCAAATGCCAGACCTATGCCGGAACTAGCGCCTGTAATCCATACTGTTTTCTGTCTTTTTCTCATGCTCTGCGACCTCCTTTTACACATCTGTCGATAATTACAAATCCGTTGAATTACGTGTTTTTTCACGTTATAATAAAAAGAACTATAATAATAGATATTTTCACCACAAAGGAGCACTTATGGACAACAAAAAAAATATTATTTCAAAACTACTAAAACCATTGATATGCCTTTTGGCTCTCCTACTCATATTCGAAATTATTTTATTCGAATTGTTATCCCATGGAATCCTTAATACATTGGTTGCAATGATTCTGCAAATTGCTGGCATCGCTGCAGTCATGGCACTTTTGATTTCCTTTATCCTATCCCTTTTGCGTCCGTTTTTATCCGCCATACGCGGTCAAGATGCACCTGTAGAATCCGAGAAGCAAAAAGAGAAATTTGAAAAGTTCGCGCAGCGTGATGATGCTCTTGGCGAGGCCATCCGCACCATCCAAAGCAATACCCTCGGTCTTGCTACTATCGTAACACAAATCGCCTCTGCCACACAAGAACTTGCCGCTGTCTCCGAGAGCTTTAAACACATCTCCGGAGAAATGTCAGATGCCATGGCAGATACTGAGACAGCCGTTACTTCTATCATTGACAACACCAATACACAAGCTGACAGCACTTTAGATATGACAACCAAAATTGCAGCGATCGCCGATGCTATTGATAAGATTGTTTCCAATGTTAACGCACTTAATGCATCTGCAGAAAAAGTACGTGCATGTAATGCATCTGCAGAAAAAATCATTCAGGAATTAATCGTTCACAGTGAAGAAAGTGGACAGGCAATCGAGCAGGTTCGCCAGCAGACAGAGCTGACCAACCAGTCTACGCAACAGATTCGTACCGCTACAGAATTGATTGCTGACATTTCCGCACAGACCAACCTGCTTGCACTCAATGCCAGTATTGAAGCTGCAAGAGCCGGAGAAGCCGGTAAGGGATTTGCTGTCGTTGCCGATGAAATCCGCGCACTTGCTGATCAATCTAAGAGTTCAACAGAACAAATCAACACCATTGTCAACGAACTATTAAACAATGCTGATGTCAGTGTTGAAATCACCGAGAAGGTGACAGATTCCTTTGCAAAACAGAGTGAAAAGATCAACGAAACAAATGCTATTTTTGGAGAACTAAATTCCGAGATTACCTTGGTAGCACAATCTATCTCAGATATCGATACTGAGATTACAGAATTAGCTGAGCACAAAGATCGCATTGAAGATAGCGTACATCACCTCGCAGCCAGCGCAGAGGAGAATGCCAGCAATGCCGAAATTACCGGACAAAACATGAAGCATTTCCGCGAAATTGCACTCGCCAATGAGCATGAAACAGAACGCATTATCCATGTATCCGATGAATTGGTATATTTTGCAAAGCAGGTAGATAAAGAGAAAGAGAAACTGAGAAAAGAGTAGGAACAGCTTGTTCCTACTCTTTTCTTTTTTCGCGCATTTTAATTACCAGATCGTAGACTTCCGGTCGTTTTTCTTTTAAATGTTCATCTAGTATATGACGGCGTTCCCTAAATTTTTCTGCCAGTTCCGGATGTTCTAAAGCGATACGATCATGCACTTCCTGTCGATGTGCTTCTAATCTTGCTGCCATTGTTTCCTCGTCCTTACCGGAAATATTTACAATCTCCTTCAGATGCTCCTCCAAATGTTCTAGCCATTCATCTTCGTCTAAAGCCTCCATGTGACTCCATCTGCCATGCAGCAACTCCTCCACATCACCTGTTTTCCGAAGCTGTTCTATCTGTAGTGTTATCTGTTTTTCCATCTGTTCTTCGCTCTCTTTTCCAAAAGCCCAGACAAATTCCTGTACCCGGTTATCCGCACGCTTACGCGATGCACTCCGTTCCACATTATCAATACCACCCTCCAATGGATATGGACGTTTGAACCCTCTATCTTTTAATGCAATATGTATGGTTCGCCGAACTGCACCTTCTTCAATCATATATCCGAGCCCCAGTTTTCGCAGTTGTTCATTGACACCTGCAATATGCTCCGTCATGTAAAAACGAATCCTTTTATCCTGCAAATTATGATAAAGCGCTCCCAGACGATCTGCGGCTGTAATGTCTATGTTGCCGATGCCACTCGCATCCAAAATCACTGTCGTTGTTTCCGGAGTAATATGCTCCATAATATCCTGTTCTAACACCGCTATATTTGCAAAAAACAAATTGCTGCTAAAGCGATAGATCAGTACACCGGAAACGGCATGAATCTGGTCACTTTCCTTTAAATCTCGAAAATGTTTATGCCCAGGCTGTATCCCCAAGAAACATCGCGCCGGTTTCGCCGTACGAATAATCATTTCAGAAAAAGATAAAATAATCCCAATCAATACGCCATTGATGGTTCCAAGCAAAAGTACACCAACAAACGCCCCTACAAAGATAAAAAATTCTGTACGACTGACTTTCCAGAGCCTTTTCGCCAGATCGAACTCTGTTGCTCCAAAAAGTGCCGATATCACAATAGCCGTTAAAATCGGAACTGGAAGGTATCCGATGAACCCAGTTCCACATACAAGAAGAACCATCATAGACACGCCTGCAATCAGACCGGACAATTGTGTTTTCGCCTGATATTGTTCTCCCATAGCCGTTCGTGAAACAGATCCGTTCATCGGGCAGCACCCCGTAAACGCTGCAACAAAATTTCCCATGGAAAAAGCCAGAATTTCCCGATTATCATCAATACGATATCCATTCTTCTGTGCAAAACTATTTTCTGCCAGAAGTGTTTCTGCCATAATAACAACTGCTACCGAAAGACTGATTGTCATCACATCAACAAAAGGTATCGTCGAAAGATGTGGCACACTCCAACGCGGAAGCCCCGGTTCCACAGCCGATAACGTAGCAATTCCCCACTGCTGCATTTGTGTATTTTTGAAAAGAAATGCCCCTGCAGCCATCAAGACAACCGCCATCGGAAACTTGGGCATAACTTTTTTTGCCACCAATAAAATGATCAGTGCAGCCACACCTATACCAAGAGATGCAAGATTTACATCCGGCAGTACTTCCCACAAATGCAGGAGCAATTCCGGCAACTCTCCCGTTCCCGCTGAGCCCCCAAACAATTTCGGCAGCTGCATCAAAATAATCGTCGTACAAATACCTGTAATAAACCCACCCATTACCGGTGCTGAAATATAATTAACAAGCTTTCCTGCCCGAAGCAATGAAAATGCCAATAGCCAAAGTGCAACAAAAAAGGTTATCGCCGGTACTACCTGCATGGCTTCCTGCGAACCTGCCTCAATGCCCAAACCAAGCAATGCAGACCCGACCAGTGCCGCCGGCGCCGCATCTACACCAAAAACAAATTGTGGAGATGTCGAAAAGAGCGAAAAAAGCAAAATCGGGAAAACCGACCCATATAATCCATAGACTGCCGGCAGTCCCGCAATTTGCGCATATCCCATAGATATCGGAATGGAAACTGCCATGATGATCAATCCCGCTACGATATCTTTTGAGAGATTCTTTTTTTCATATGCTCTTACTGTTTGTGCCAATTCGATTTTCATCTGCTATTACCTCTTGCTGTACCTTTTTCTATGTTCTGATTACATTCTTCTAAGGCTCTGTATGACTACCGATATCTTCTTCCATTTCTTGTATTCTAGGTAGATTCCATCGATAATAAGTCGCCAGTAGACGAATCACAATCACAAGAATAGCACATAAAAGTGTAGCCCACACGACGCCAACAAAATCATCTAATACGACATATGCAATCGCTCCAACAGCCGATGCTAACGCATAGACATGTTTTTTAAAAATATATGGGATCGATCCACTGAAAACGTCGCGCAACACACCACCGCCAACACCGGTAATCACGCCTACCACAATCAGGATAAATGCATCTGCATCCTTTAACTGCCCCTGTGCCACATTAATACCAATAACGGTAAAAATACCAAGACCAATCGCATCGGATACGTTCAGCATATTTGTTGTAATTGGATTCTGGTTCTGATTGCGATGCTTTTTTCTTGCAACCCAGATAAAAACAATACACGATACCAGCGTTGCCACACCGATATCGAGTGGATTTCGCAGAGCCACCGGAGGAACAATACCAAGGAGCACATCTCTTGTCATTCCCCCGCCAACAGTCGTCACAATACCGAGCATGCACACACCAAAAATGTCCATTTTCTTCTCTATGGCTGTCATTGCACCAGAGACGGCAAACGCTACATCACCAATTAAATTCATGATTTCTATTAAAACATCAAGATTCATCTTTTTCCTATTAAACTCCTCAGTTCCATTAACCTAAGATCATCCCACCGACCATATGCACGATAAATGCTGCAATCCAAGCGAGCACACATTGCCAGATAACAACGCCCCATGCCCATTTATATCCCAATTCTCTACGAATCGACGTAATCGCCGCAATGCATGGTGTATAAAGCAAACTAAATACCAACAGACACATAGCGGCTAGCGGTGTCATCAGCTGCTGTATCGAACCGCTGAAAAGAATTTCTAATGTGGATACCACGCTTTCCTTTGCCATAAAGCCACTGATGAGTGCAACACATATTCTCCAATCGCCCAGACCAAGTGGTTTGAACAGTGGCACAAAGATGCCGGCAATCATTGCCAGAATACTATCCTTAGAACCCTGTATCAAATTAAAATGTACGTCGAAACTACGCAAGAACCAGATACAGATGGTCGCAAGAAAAATAACCGTAAACGCTCTTTGAATAAAATCCTTTGATTTTTCCCATAAAAGCTGCAACACATTTTTTGCCCCCGGAAAACGATAATTGGGCAGTTCCATAACAAATGGTACCGCATCCCCTTTAAATAACGTTTTGCGATAAATCAGTGCAACCAGAATTCCTACCACAATACCAAGCAGGTAAAGTCCCATCATAATCCATGCTCCATGTCCCGGGAAAAAGGCACTTACCAAAAACGAATAAATTGGTAATTTTGCGGAACAACTCATAAATGGTGTCAAAAGGATTGTCATCTTTCGGTCGCGCTCACTCGGAAGTGTACGTGTTGACATCAAGGCCGGCACCGTACAGCCAAAGCCTATCAGCATCGGCACAATGCTTCGTCCGGACAGACCAATTTTTCGTAGCAGCTTATCCATCACAAAAGCTACTCGTGCAATATAACCACTGTCTTCCATCAAGGACAAGAAGAAAAACAAAGTAACTATGATCGGCAGAAAACTAAGCACACTACCAACACCTGCAAAAATACCATCAATCACAAGTCCACGTAAGACACTATTGACGTTTGCCGCAATCATTGCCTGTTCTGTCAAATTTGTCAGTTGTGTGATGCCCATTTCTAAAAGACTCTGCAATCCTGCGCCAATTACATTAAACGTCAAATAAAACACAAGAAGCATGATACCAAAGAAACATGGAATAGCTGTATATTTACCGGTCAGAATACGATCTATCTTCTGGCTTCGCACACGTTCTTTGCTCTCTCTTGGCTTTACTACCGTCTGCTCACATACTTTTTCAATAAAATTGAAACGCATATCTGCAATGGCCGCACTGCGGTCAATGCCTCGTTCTTTTTCCATCTGAATAATCAGATGCTCAATGGCCTCTTTTTCGTTTTTATCCAATCGCAGCCGTTCCATAATCAAGTCGTCACCCTCGATCATTTTCGATGCTGCAAAACGAACCGGAATCTGTGCATTTTTTGCATGATCCTCAATCAAATGGCAAATGGCGTGAATACAGCGATGCACGGCTCCACCAAAATCATTTTCATCACAAAAGTCCTGTCGTCCATAGGATCACCCATAGGCGCGAATTTAATCAATGTAATCTCCGCCCCTGGGATTACTCCCATGTCTAAAAAATGCTGGCGCAATGCGCCCTCTCCGCCAACATGCACAATGGTTGCGCTTTGTCCGATTTCCAGTTCCTTTAATGTCATCGCATCACTCTCTTATCTGTTGTCATCCTTTATCGTAAAAAGGCACCCTCGTCGCCGAGGATGCCCATCACTTGCAACGAAAACCTCGTTGCCTTATAGTACCATATTTTTTTATGAATTTAAATGTTCAATAAATCACTAAATTCTTTTAATGCTCCATCTGTTTCATGTGCAAGTACTTTCTTCGCAAGTACTTTTCCAAGCTGCACACCTTCCTGATCAAAACTGTTTACATTCCACAAGAATCCCTGGAACATAATTTTATTTTCGAAGTGAGAAAGCAATGCACCTAATGCCTGTGGATTCAACTGTTCCCCAATAATGATGCTGGATGGACGACCACCTTCGAAGTTCTTGTTACGGTTGTCATCTGCCTTACCACATGCAAATGCAACAATCTGTGCTGCTACGTTAGCACATAATTTCTGCTGGCTTGTGCTATCCTGAATCACAACATCTGTACCAATCTGGCTGTTCTTGAATCCAATAAACTGCAATGGCACAATGTCAGTTCCCTGATGAAGTAACTGATAGAATGAGTGCTGTCCATTGGTTCCCGGTTCGCCAAAGAGTACTGGTCCTGTCACATAATCAACCGGCTCTCCAAAACGGTTCACAGATTTTCCATTGGATTCCATATCTGCCTGCTGCAAGTGCGCTGGGAAGCGGCTCAAAGCTTGCGAATATGGTAAAACAGCTGTCGCTGGATAACCCAATACATTTCTCTCATATACACCAATCAATGCATCTAACATTGCCGGATTTTCTCTTACGTTTGTATTTGCAGAAAGCTTATCTTCTGCTGCTGCACCATCTAAGAATGCTGCAAATACCTCTGGTCCAAATGCCAAAGAAAGAACTGCACCGCCAACGGCTGATGTTGAAGAATAACGACCTCCAATATAATCATCCATAAAGAATGCAGCTAAATAATCATCACTCTTTGCCAGTGGAGAAGTTTCGCTTGTAACTGCAATCATATGGCGAGATGCGTCCAATCCTGCTTTAGCAAGTGCATCTTTCACAAAAGATTCGTTTGTTAATGTCTCAAGTGTTGTTCCTGATTTAGAAACCAATACAAAAATAGAATGTGCTACGTCAACAGAAGCAAGTACAGCTGCTGCATCATCTGGGTCTACATTGCTGATGAATTTTGCTTCCATCTTAAATGTGTCATTCTTTTTTGCCCAATTTTCCAATGCGAGATACATCGCACGTGGACCAAGATCACTACCACCGATACCAATCTGTACAACGGTTGTAAATTTCTCGCCTGCGGCATTTGTGATTTCACCGCTATGTACTTTGTTTGCAAAATCTGCAATGCGCTGCTGCTGCTCTACATAAAATGCTCTCTTGTCTACGCCGTCAGCCACAACCTTATCACCAAGCTGTCCTCTGGTCAACTGATGAAGTACCAATCGGTTCTCTCCGGTATTGATGACTGCACCATTGTATAATTCTGCGAATTTTTCTGATAATTCTGCTTCCTCTGCTAACGTAACAAGTGCATCGATCACATCATCATCCACCTGCTTTGCTGCGTAATTATATGCAAGTCCTTCTGCCATAGGAACGCTGTATGTCTTCACACGTTTTGCTCCATTTTCTCCAGACATTGCCTGTACTAAATTTACTTTTTCAACCTTTGCTAAATCGTCAAAAGACGCGAGGGTATCTAAATTTTTCCAATTAGCCATGATTTTTCTCCTTACTTATGCCTCTACTCTAATCATTCAAAATTATACTATGAAACCACACCTAGTTCAAGGATTAGACTAACCGATAAATCACGAATTTTTTCGTTATTTTCTCTTTTTTTCTTGCTTTCCAAATGTGCTATGCTATGATAAAAGTAACCACAAAAGGAGGATAAACCTATGTATGAATTTACAGAAGATTGTATGATACACATTGAAGAAATCGACAACGAACATCGTCGTTTATTCCAGATGATTAATGAAGCAATCAACCTTGCCAACACTACTGCAGATGTTACGCCGATTGTCGATAATCTGTTGACCAATTTAAAGGATTACGCAGCAACACACTTTGCGCATGAAGAAGCCTATATGGAAAGTATTCAGGATCCGGAGCTTCCTATGCAGCGCAAGGAACATGCCGCATTCACAAAGAAAATGAATTCCTATGTCGTCGACATTTCTTCACCAGAAGCTGCGCATGCTTCTTTAAATGAGATTCTTACTTATCTTATTCACTGGCTGTACCGCCATATTTTAAGCAGTGATATGATGATTGGAAAAATGTGCGAAGATACTGCCGAAGATCCATTTGCTTTCACTGACAAATACAAAACCGGTGTTGAACTGATTGACACCGAGCACAAGCAGTTATTTGATATTATACGTGAAGTCAACGACCTGATTCACGAAGAACTACTTCATGACAAATATGACGAAATCATGCGTCTGCTTGCAAAGTTGCGTGAATACACCGAATTTCATTTTGGTGACGAGGAAGCTCTTATGAAGGAGATTCATTACCCTGCCTATGATGCGCAAAAAAGAGCGCACACCGCATTCATTGAGCGCCTTGTCGAAATCGATTTGTCTGAATTGGATGCCATGGACGATAACCAGCAGGAATATCTTACGGATTTGATTGCCTTCCTTTTAACCTGGCTAACCAATCATATTCTAGGTTCTGACAAAAAAATCGGTGAATTTATCCGCGCCCAATAAACAACATTTTTTATGAAATATAAGGAGATTACGCATACTATGGAAAATGAAAGAAGAAAAGCAAAAAGAATCAATATCAACGTAACCATCCAGTTAAAATCCATTGACCCAGAGCATCCGGTTTCTTCCGTAGAAATCAATGTTACCGATATTTCTACAACGGGAATGGCATTCCGTTCCGATTATCCGTTTGAAATGGGAACTTATTATAATGCTACAATCGTTTTAGACAACAAAGAAACCATTCAGACACTGATTGAGGTAATCCGCGCAAATAAAAATGATGACTCCGTACTTTATGGTTGTCGTTTCGTTGGCATTACGCAGGAAGAACAGTTTAAAATCAGCGTTTATCAGATTGTGGCAGAAAATGTAAAATAATCTGTATATTGTTGGAGACATCATGAAAAAACACATACAACGCATCTTTACCATACTTGCAATTATATTATTTTTTGTCATCACCTATTATATGGGAAGACCCCTCATTTCTTTTGTATCTGAGCCCGGAGCTTTCCAAGTCTGGGTAAATGAACAGGGAATCCTTGGCGTCTTACTCTTTCTAGGTATGTTAATTCTGCAGGTATTTGCTGCCGTCATTCCCGGTGGACCTTTTGAAATTGCTGCTGGATATGCCTTTGGCGTTGTAAAAGGCAGTCTGATTTGTGCCATTGGTACCACGCTCGGCAGTATGGTTGTCTTTTTTCTTGTACGGTGTTTCGGTCACAAGTTTTTACATCTTTTTGTAGAGGAAAAAGAATTAGAAAAATTAACTTTTTTAAATGATAACAAAAAAATGGAGAGTATACTCTTTCTTTTGTTCCTGATTCCAGGAACGCCAAAAGATTTACTCTCCTACTTTGTTGGATTGACAGATATCTCTGTCTCTCACTGGTTATTTATCTGTTTTGTCGGCAGACTTCCTGCCATCGTTTTATCTGTCTTAGGTGGACATGCCTTAAGTAATGCCCAATATCACATTGCTGTCATTGCTTTTGTCGTCATTCTAATCACAGCATCCATCGGGGCATATTTTTTCCAAAAGCATAAGAAAAATACTAAAGAAGACCCACAAAAATAGAAGAAAACAAGACTGTGAGCAGACCTGTAACTGCGATTGCAAGACTGCTCATTGCACCTTCAATCTCTCCAATTTCCATTGCCTTTGCTGTACCAATCGCATGCGACGATGCACCAAACGCAAGCCCTTTTGCGATTGGATCGGTAATACGGAAAATCTTACAAATTACTTCTCCCATAATATTTCCCAATACACCAGTAACAACAATCACCGCTACTGTAATCGTTACATATCCACCAAGTTCTTCCGATAATCCCATGCCTATCGCTGTTGTAATAGATTTTGGCAATAACGTAACATATTCTTCATGTGACAATCCCATCAACCATGACAACACACATACGGTTCCCATGCTGGTAAATACGCCTGCAAAGATACCAAGAAATACCGCTCTCCAATGATGCTTCAGCAACTCCCACTGTTCATAAAGCGGAATTGCAAGGCATACGGTTGCAGGTGTCAAAAACCAACTCAGATATTGTGCGCCGGCGTTGTATGTATCATAATCTACTCCAGATACCACAAGTACTATAATGGTAATAACAATCGAGATCAATAATGGGTTTAGAAATCCAAGCTTAAATTTCTTTTTCAAAAGAGTTCCTGCAAGGTAGGCAAGCAAACTGATCGTAACGCCCGCAAATAACGATTCCTGAAAAAAACTATTCATCTGTGTTCTCCTCTCTCTTCTGTCCTTTACGAATGATCCACTGTGAAATTAGTCCTGTTGTTGCTATTACCGCAAACAGACTCCCGATCGTAATGATACTGACTGGCAACAGCATAGGTTTTAACACGCCCCAGGACACCATAAGTCCCACTCCTGCCGGAATAAACATAACCGGCATAACCTCGATTAAAAATTTCCCCGCATCATGCACCGACTCCAATTTGATCATTCCTGTCAACAAACATACGAACAAAATCACCATGCCATAAATACTTGCCGGAATTGGTAAAGGCAGGATATATTTTAAGCCTTCTCCTAGAAAAGTAATCATCAATATAATCATAAACTGTTTTAAAAGTCGCATTTTTTCCTTCTTCCATAAAAAATAACTGTTAGTAATGTTACCAACAGTTATTATAGTGATGTATTTTTTATTCTGCAAGAATATATATGTATAAACCTCACAAAATGTAGTCTCTTATTTTGTGCATTTTTCTATTATCACGACTTCTTAAAGTAAATAAATCCCAAAGAACTAAGAAGTAACATATATGGATAAAATAACATCGGAAGTATTTCAAATGCGCTTACGGTTTCCCCGAGACTTGCTGCAGCTGAAATTGCCACCAGCATCTGCGCTCCATAAGGGATAATTCCCTGAAAGATACAAGAGAATGTATCCAAGATAGACGCTGCTTTTCTACTACTGATGTCATAGTCTTTCGCCATCTCTTTCGCAATTGGATTTGCCATAACAATTGCAACGGTATTATTTGCCGTAGCAATATCCATCAGACCTACTAAAAGTCCCATGCCAAGCAAACCACCTCTTCTGCCTTTAAATACTTTTTTAATCCAATAAAGCAAAGCTGCAAATCCACCATATTCTTTGATCAGCGCGCAGATGGAAGCTACCAATATTGCTACCATACTAGTCTCAAACATCCCGGATGCGCCCTCACCCATTCGAACCAGTAACTCCGTCGGTGCAACCATACCTGTGACCGTCATAATCAGCGAACCACTGACAATACCAAGAATCAAAACAAGAAAAACATTGAGTCCCAGGATACCGCCAATGAGTACCAGGATATATGGTATTGTTTGCACGAGGTTATATTCTTCTCTGATAAAACCACCATTGTAATTTTTTACCGATAAACACATAATGATAACAACACTTGCAATGGCCGCAGGAACCGCGATAAAGAAATTCTCTTTAAATTTATCTGTCATCTTACATCCCTGACCATTACATGCCGCTATCGTTGTATCTGAGATAAAGGATAAGTTATCCCCAAACATAGCACCACTCATAACAGAAGCAATGCAAAGCGGAAGAGAAAAGCCAGATACTCTTGCCACTGCTATCGATATCGGCACAATTAATGTAATCGTTCCAACGGATGTACCCATTGCAAGCGATACCAGACAACTTACTGCAAAAAGTACAACCACTGCAAACTGCGGTGGAATCAGTGAAAGAATAAAATATGCCACACTATTGGCTGATGAGCGTCCTACAATTCCCACAAAAATTCCCGCAAGCAGAAATATGATAATCATGGTAATGATGTTGGGATCTCCTATACCTTTTCCCATAATTTCCAATTTTTGATTCAATTTAAGGTCTTTATTTTGAAAACAGGCAACCAGCAATGCAAATAAAAATATAACGACAACCGGTATGGTGTAAAATCCCATTTCAATGTGGAGTACATATTCATATAGTATTCCTAATCCTAAATATAATCCGACAAACACTGCTATCGGAAGTAATGCTTTTGCGTTTCTTTTTTCCATAAGCCCTATCCTTCGTTTTTTCCGTAATGGCTATATTCTACCATACTATCCGAAGGAAAAGAAGAGTTATATTCTGCCTTATAGCCGAGCCCTCGTATCGTCACGATTGAAAACTCCTGCCACTGTGCAAAACGATTACGGATACGACTGATATGTGTTTTCACCGTCGTATCATCGCTATCGGTATCGTAGCCCCATATTTCTTCCAGCAACTGCTCTTTTGTAAAAATCTGATTGGGATACGACAGTAATTTGTACAACAATTCGAATTCCTTTTTAGGAAGTTGTACCTGTTCTATCTGATCACCTTCCTTTTTGCGTTGCACCGTATATGAGGCCTCCGATAACGTTACCGACCCGATTTCAATCTTTTTTTCTGCATAAATTTTTGCTCTGCGCAATAAAGCTTCCATTCGCCATAGCAATTCTTCATAATTTACCGGTTTTGTCATATAATCGTCGATTCCCGTAGCAAATCCTGCTTTTTTATCATCGAATGTCTGCTTTGCTGTCAGCATAATTACCGGGACATCCTGTTTGTATGCACGCAACGTCCGAACCAATTCATAGCCATCCATATTGGGCATCATAATATCTGCAACAATCAGATCAACATGCTGATTATAAAAAATATCCAATGCCTTTTCTCCGTCTTCTGCTTCTAATACCATATAGTGCGGTTTTAATCTGGCTACGGTAAGCATCCGCGTATGTTTATCATCTTCCACTACTAAAATCGTTGCCATGCTTCTCCTCCCATAAACTCCAAATGTAACTGTTTCTATAAAATGCTGTTATATGCTGGCAGAGTAATGGTAAAACTACTGCCTTCCCCTGGTGTACTGTCTACGGTAATCGTTCCCTCACACATTTCAATAATGCGGTAGACAATGGACAGCCCCAGCCCCATTCCTTTGGTTGCATGAGATGTATCTGCCTGATAATATTTTTGGAAAATTCGTTTTCTGTCTTCTTCAGACATACCAATCCCTGTATCTGCAAAACATATTTTGATTTCATCTTCTTTTTTTTCCATAGATACTGTAATTATTCCATGTTTCGGTGTAAATTTAATTGCATTGTTTAAAAGATTCATCCAGACATGAGACATCAGATCTGCATTCCCATGGTAAGTAATTTCTTCTAAATCAACATCCATTTGTATTTTCTTTTCTTCCCAAGCATTGGATAGCAAAATGATATTCTGCCGTATTTGCTTATCTAGTCGATAATCTTCCGCTTCAGAAAGTATCGTCTGGTTTTCAAGTTTTGACAACAGCATTGTATTCCCTGCTAATGCTGCCAGTCTTTCCGATTCTTCTGCAATAATCTCTAAATACGCTCGCCGATCTTCTTCTGAAACATCTGTTTCCAGCAAAAGCTTCGCAAAGCCGTTAATCGAACTAATCGGCGTTTTAAACTCGTGTGAGAAATCATTGATAAAATCTTTACGTAATGTCTCCACACTGCGCAGTTCATTGGTCATTTTATTAAAATCAATGGCAATGTCTCGAAATGGCTTTAACTTTTCCGGCTTTAATTCTATAGAGAAATCTCCCTGTGCTACCTTTTGCATTGCCTCAGCTATTTTATTAACACGTTTTGATAATATACTGGAAAGAAAGAATGTAAACAACTCCATCATCAGAGCCATCGGCGTCAACATTCCTAGCCCATATAAAAAGGTCCTTTGCCACGTCCCATGATCCCAAACAACCATCCTGAAATATTCTATAAAGTCATAAGCTATGATAGAAAGTATTGCAGGCACAATTGCAACTAATGCAAAGTAATTTGGCAACCTCTGATTATCTGGTTTTTGGTGTTTTTTCATGTTTCCTCCAAGCTCCTATTGTACAATCATATTCCTTTATGTATTTTAAAACGAAATATGTCTTTTGCATATCTGTTTTAAGCAATTTTTCCTGATTCTTTTAACCAACGAACTTCATCACGAATTGTTTCTTCATAAGGACGTGTCGTGTAACCTAATTCCTTTTTTGCTTTGCTTGAATCAAACGTATTATTTCTTGCAAGATTGTAAACAGAAAATGTTGTCATCAATGGCTGTTTTCCTGATTTTTTTGCTTTTCTTTCCAAAATGGAAGCAATGCCATTCGCAAGCCCTAATGGAAGAAATCTTTTTACCGGCTTACAACCTGTCTCTTTTACCAGCATATTGGCAAAATCCCGGAAGGAAACCACTTCATTCCCTAGAATATAACACTCACCTTTTCTGCCTTTCTCTGCTGCTGCTATTGTGCCTGCCGCAAGGTCTCTTACATCACACAGATTAAATGTTCCATCAATTCCCATTGGCATAGCACCTTTTGCAATATCAATGAGTGTCTTTGTTGTTTCTCCCACTGCAAAATCCTCTGGTCCCAAAATGCCGCTTGGATGTACCACACACGCATTGAGTCCCTCTATATTAACTGCATCTAACACCGCCTGTGTTGCGAGCGCCTTCGACCGGCTATAACAACCAACCACCTGATCTTCATCAAAATATCTTACCTCGCGGATCTTTGTCCCCTTTTTCGTCTCAGGAATTGCACCCGTGCTACTACAATATACTAATTTTTGACATTCTTTATGTTCCAGGCAACACTTAATGATATTTTTTGTTCCACCTACATTTACATTCATAACAACTGGATTATAATCTGGTGCCACCGTAACGATACTTGCAATATGTAAAACAATCGTCTCTACGCCTTCTCCTACCGTAAAAAAACGTTCCAATGCTTCCACATCACACAGATCGCCCTCACAAATTTCTACACCTTCCGGAATAAATTGTATTGCCTTATCATTTGGCAGTGCAAATGCGCGAACACTTTCTCCTTGTTCGATCAGCTGTCTGCAAATGGTACCTCCTAAAAATCCGGTCGCTCCTGTCACTAAATATTTTCTGTTTTTCATGTTTTCTCCTTTTTGTATCCTTCGTCTTTACTTCTCAAAATTATTGCATCCAACATGTTTCATTATATAAACGAAGGTAAACTCAAGGTAAACAGAGATTCTTTTTCTTGCTTTACGTGTAAAAAGAAAAAAGGGTTCCGAGCTAATGCTCGAAACCCTTTTTGTGTAATAAAAAAACCTAGAGCTGGCACTCCAGGTCTTTCTAGACTCCCTTGGAATCATACTAACTTTTCTTATCTCCGTATTGGCATCTGTAGCTGGCTACTACATTTGCAAATGGTTAGACGGAGATGAATGACAGCACTAACCTGACGGTGTAGTTCTCCGTAACGAACTTAGGAACCTCGGAGCTGGCACTCTGAGGTTCCTTTATTATATGCTATATTATCAATTTTTATAATAGAACAATACTATTATGCGTATGAAACTGAAAATTATTGCCCAAGTTAGAACAAAAAAATTTCAATTTGACTGTCATCCCTACAAACTTGAATCTATCGCTTTAATACCCGTGGTCAACATGTTCCCAATTTCCACTGTCATTCCTAATTAGAATCCATTTCCAATCATCATATGTTGAATCCGGATTAAGCGAACCATCCCCGCCTGATGAGTCTACATCGAAAGATGATAATATTACGATTGCTTCATCCGCGTCATATTGTTCAGCCCATTCATCAAATTCATCGGCGTATGTATCTCCGGGATAGGACAGTTTTGTCAGTGTGCAGCCGTCAAATTCGTTGCCGAAATAGTCTTTTACTGTTTGGAAAGCCGCCTCAATATCACTGTCTGAATATATTTCCGATGGTTTCCAATCAGGAATTTGAACATTGTCAATATTCCCACCACTATTCTTTCCACTACAGCCGGCAAGAACAAAAATCATTATCAAAGCTGTCAGAAAACAGAATAAAGTTTTCCTATTCATTTTTCGATACCTCCTACGAATTCAAATTTTCATCCCTACAGACTGAAATTTATTTTTTCCTTGTGGTTATACGAAGTAACAAGCATCCTATCAAAAATCCAACGAGAGTCCCACAAGTATTCATAATCACATCATCTAACTGTGCAAA
>OGDN01000932.1_pt1 | contig 54479 bp, 41 predicted proteins | sample 1570271 | NCBI WGS metagenome assembly OGDN01 (sample SAMEA4384481, study PRJEB24528) | human gut metagenome | reverse complement strand
CGACCCTAACCTTGGCAAGGTTATGCTCTACCAACTGAGCTATTTCCGCATTTTTCCGTTTGCGGTTGCAAAGGTAGGGATTTTCCGTAATTCTGCAAACATTCTGCCTGTTTTTTTCACAAGAATCTGCACACTTTGCTTCCGCAAACAAACAATCGTTTTGATAATCAACTCATTCGGTCTCGATAGTCTTCGTAAGAAAATTGCCTGTATATTTCAGCTTTACCTTCTTTTGTGCACAAAGCGATGGCCGGATGGTGTATTCCGTTAAACATATTTGTCTTGACCATGGTATAATGAATCATATCTTCGAACACAATCCTTTCTCCGATTTGCAATTCATGATCGAAGCTCCACCATCCCATATAGTCACCACTCAAACAGGAATTTCCTCCCAAACGATAAATGAACTCCCCTTCGTTCCCCATTTCCGCACCACGAACGGCAGGCTGATAAGGCATTTCCAGACAGTCGGGCATGTGACAAGTGAAACTGACGTTCAGAATGGCTGTCCTGATACCGCGGCTTTCAACGATATCGACTACTTCCGAAGTCAGGACGCCTGTCTGCCATGTAAATGCCGAACCGGGTTCTAGAATGATCTGCAAATGGGGATATCGCACTTTCAAGTCCTGCAACAGTTTAATCAGATGCTCCGTATCATAATCCTTTCGGGTCATCAGGTGTCCGCCTCCCAGATTCAGCCATTTTATTTGCGGAAACCAGCGGGAGAATTTCTCTTCCAGATGCTGCAAAGTACGTTCCAGCTCGAAAGAAGAAGATTCGCAGTGACAATGACAATGGAAACCTTCGATTCCCTGTGGCAAGGTATCGGGCAATAAATCGGCGGTCATTCCGAAGCGGGTACCGGGGGCGCACGGATTATAAAGTTCTGTTTCTACTTCCGAATATTCGGGATTCACACGGATACCGCAGGAGATTCCGCTTCCTTCGGCTACTGTCATCGGATAGAAGCGACGGAACTGTGCCATCGAATTAAAGGTGATATGGCTGCTGCAACGCATGATCTCCGGAAAATCCTGCTCGGTATATGCAGGCGAATAAGTATGTGCCTTACTGCCGAATTCTTCCAATGCCAGACGTGCCTCATACACGGAACTTGCCGTAGAATGGTCTATATATTCGCGAAATATCGGGAAAGAGCGCCACATGGCGAATGACTTGAAAGCGAGAATAATCTCCACTCCTGCCCTGTCGGCCACACTTTTTATCAAACACAGGTTCTTTCGCAAGAGCTCTTCTTCCATGATGTAGCAAGGAGAAGGAAATTGGGTAAAATCTATCATATACAAATTTATTATCTAGGGTCACGCCTTACGGACGCGACTGCAAAAATACAAATTCAAAAGCAAAGAGAGATTCTTTTATTTTTAATTAAGACATTGAATTTCGAGAACTTTTTCTTATTTTTAGACCTTTATTTCATATAAGTAGTTATTTCATCCTAAATACCCGATTGATTATGAATAAAGATTTAAGAAAAGTAGTGATTCTCCTGGCGCATCCCAACATGAAGGAATCACAAGCAAACAAAGCATTGATTGACGCAGTGAGTGACATCGAAGGTGTAGCGGTATTCAATCTTTACGACCAGCAAGATGCTGCTTTTGATGTTGATGAATGGAGCAAAATCATTTCCGACGCTTCCGCACTTATTTATCAATTTCCCTTTCATTGGATGGCTGCACCGTCACTACTCAAAAGATGGCAGGACGAAGTATTTACTTTCCTCTCCAAAACCCCGGCAGTAGCAGGAAAGCCATTGACTATAGTGACCACCACAGGTTCCGAATACGAAGCATACCGCAGTGGGGGCAGGAACCGCTTCACAACAGACGAGCTTCTACGCCCTTATCAAGTGAGTGCCATTCATTCGGGGATGTCCTGGCAAACACCTATTGTTGTTTATGGAATGGGAACCGCAGATGCGGGAAAGAATATCGCCGAAGGAGCTAATCAGTACAAACAACGGATAGAAATGCTTATCGGCAGCAGTAATGCAGGAAATAACTGGTAAACGAGATCTCCCCTATAGCTTATTTCAATTAGCTATTAGCAAAAACAAATTAGCTAATAGCTAATTTGTTTTTGCTAATAGGATATATTATCCTCTATATGTTATTGCAGTAACTTATCCAAACTGGCTTTTACCTCCTCGGCTGTTGGCTGGATAAGCAGAATTTTCCCTTCTTTATCAACCAGGAAAGTTCCTCCTCCGGCATTGCCGATTCCATATTTTTCCCATATCTTTCCTGCATCATTCAATTCTATAAGATTCAGCCAGGGATATTTATCTTTGGCTACAGCTTTTTTCATATCGTCTGCCTGACGTTCACGGGCAACACCGACAACAGTAAAACCTTTATCTTTATAAGCTTCATAAACAGGAATCATGCTGATAGACGACCGCCGACAAGGGCCACACCAGGAAGCCCATAAATCAATCAAAGCTACTTTTCCTTCTATTTCCTTGGATAATGTATGAGGAAGTCCTTCTGCATCAGGAGCTGTAAAGTCGATATACTTGCCACCCAGCTTTATTTCCCGGCTTGCAATCCAAAGTTTCATATAGTCAGTCATAGGATTATCAGCAAACTTGCCCGCATATCCTGTCTTATATATATGCATGATATCAGAGGCTTCTTCAGTGTCATGCATCCTTCTGATTTGTTGCTTCAACAGATACAATCCTACGATTGTAGGGTTCGACCGGATATATTCCTTTTCATAATTTTTGTATTTGCCATTAACTTCCTGACTCTTTTTTTCCAATACCTTATAATCTTCTGTATAAGCCTTACCGTCATCATCTAACTGGCGCATCTTTTGAAAGATTTCCTTCCTTTCCTCTTCACTCTGAGCATTTTCTACCTCTGCCTGCAAAGCAAGCGCTGCAGGAGTCAATATTTTATTCTCTTTTTCTAATTTTTCCCTTTCTTCCCGAAGTGAGTCAAAGAATAGCTTACCAGTTTCCTGTTTGAAACGGAGCAATTCTTTGGTCAATGGTGCGTCCGAGTAAACTTCAGGTGCCTGAGACGAATGCAGGACAATTTCAATTTTCCCGTTCTCTGAAAAGAAAGAAGTCGGATACCAAGCCCCCTGCAGGTTATCACTCCAGGCATACAGTTCATAGGGTTCTTCCCTATCAGTATACAAGTCATACGAGAATTTCCCGTCACGTACCGGAATGGAAATCCATCCCTGCACACGCGAATCAGTTCCTTCCGGCATTAACATCAAACGGCTGTATGCCGGACAGTTGGCTACCGTCCCTTCAATACGACAATGAATTTTCTTATTTATCTGCTTATTTTCCAAGCAAATATCATTTACCCGAAAACCATTCCCTTCCGGAATCATTTCATCATAATCAACCATTCTGTCCCGTTTATCTACCGGCTCGAACTGCAACGAAAACGAGCGATTCCAAGACTCGGGCATATACTCTTCGTGATCCAGTTTAATCCCCGTAGCACGTATCAAACGGTAGACTTTTCCCGTTTCTTTCCCTTTCAATACAGAAGAAGAAGCTATCCGGACCCAATAGTTAGGGCGGCTATACATATCTCCTCTAAGGATAACTGCCGTATCCGAAACTTCCGCCTGATAAAACTCCAATGCATCAGTAGTACGTTGTCCCATTACCGGATAATCAATGACTCTCGTCTGTGCTGTGGCATACATGCCTATGAAGGCAAGCCCAACCGTTAATAATATGTTTTTCATCTTTCAATAGTTTTATCAGATCTTACAATTTTGTGAATTCCATCCTCTGATTCAAGAATCCGACAAATATAAATATTTATTTTATAAAAATCTGATTACCAGTCAACAAAATTGATTCTTCCCGGCCATCTTCTTCCTTTTTAAAGTCAGCACCGGCAAGAAAACAAACACTCCGATCACTGACATCACCAATCCTCCGATAGTACCTGCTGCCAAAGGAAACCAGAAGCCTTCTTTTTCTGCTCCCACCATGAAAGGGATAAAACCTAAAATAGTAGAAACGACTGTCAGAAAAATAGGAATCACTTTCGTATTCCATGCCTTCACATAAGCACGGAGAGGTGAAAGGCGAGCAAAACGTTTACGAATCGCATTATACTCGTTCAGAATATAAATACTGGCATTCACGGTAATACCGCAAAGCAAGATGAACGAAGCGAAACCGCCCTGGTCAAAATTCAGTTTGAACCAGTAGAACGTCAGAAATACGCCGATATAAGATATCGGAATGACGAAAATAATCGCTAACGGCTGCTTCAACGAATTGAACAGAATACTTGTAATAAAGAAAATGATAGCAATCACAATCAGGAGCAAACGATACTGTTTGTTGGCACCCCCGCCCCATGACCAGTTATCGCTTTCCGCTTCCGCCTTATATCCCAGCGGGAGAAGTTTATTAAACCCTTCCAGGTCTTTTTTCAGCAACTTATGTCCCTGTTCCGACGCACCGATATACTCATATTGCAGGCACAGACGATATTGCTGATTCTCCTTTGCCACTTCCTGTGGCATCTGTCCTTTCTCTACTTTAGCCAGTTCTGCCAGTTTATACTCTTTTTCGCCTACACTGAAAGGATCATACTGCATAGCCCATATATCCCGCTGCCCCGATTGCCGGGAAGAGAGTTTGATTCTTTCCGTGCCGTCTTCAGTGACCACAGAACCAATCTCCTGATTCCGTCCATATATCGGTCGGATGGCTGCAAAGAGTTCTCCGGCTCCGACCCCTGCTCCAATCATCCGTCGTTTATCCAAATCAAAATAAAATTCCTGATAATCATCCTTCCACCACGAGAAATTGGAGCCGATCGTCACCTCCCTGATACGACGATGAGACAACAATACCTCTTTCAGTTTGGTAGCCCAGCTATAAAGTTCATCATAATTATATCCGTACATTTTCACCCGGAATGATCCCGCATTCTCGCGCACATTGTTACTGAATCCCTGATCCTGCAATCCATAGATACTCCAGTCTCCTCCTCCCAGTTGGAGTGCCTTGCTGATCATGTTAGCTTTCAGCGTATACGGAAACCCGCTTTTCTGATTTTCCTTGGTGAAATGGATGCTGATAGATGCCCGGCGGGCACTTTCCACCGATGTCTGAAACTGCTTGATCTCTTTGAACCCGCTCAGATAAGTTTCCATCCGTTTAATTAGCGTGTTCATCTGTTCAAGCGTACTGCCGTTCGGCAAGTTGGCGTTGGCATAAAGCACTACCTCCTCATTCCGGGTAAAGTAGCTGCCCTCATATACCTTTTGCACAAACAATCTCAGGCTTCCTCCCAACGCTTTATCCACTATCGGTTTCACCTTTTCCTTATAGGTGGGAGTGCCCAGTGTCTTATTGTAAATCTCCACCCACTTATCATCCCCTTCCATCTTCTCCGGCAATAGAAACACGGGCAATCCGAATGCCAGCAACAGCAATACACAAACCGCCACCCTCCAACGACAAAGCCGCAGTATCAACCATCTGTATGAACGGCTGAAGTAAACCGGCATCCGACGCATCTTCGGACGTATCCACGCAAAGAAACGGGTATTCCCCATCCTCCACCTTCTTTTAGCTACGGCCAAAGAGGATTTCTTACGCCGCTTGAGTCCGATTTTATCAATCATAGAAGGCACAAAAAACAAAGCGACCAACAGGGATACTCCCAGATTAATCATCACCACCGCAGCAAAATCCTGCAAATTCAGACGAATCCTTTCGTCCAAAAAGAAAATGATGACCAATGCCCCCATTGTTGTCAGCGTAGCTGCCAATACAGACATAAATGCCTTCCGGTTTTTACACCGAAGATAATGGTCACTCATCACAATCGTATTGTCAATCACCAGATTTAGCGAAACCGTAATACCCGCCAGAGAGTATAGCTGCATTTCCAGCCCGAAGACATAGTAAAAGATTACGGCTATCGCCATATTCACAGTCAGGCTGGTAACAATCAGAAACAGATATTTAGGACTGAAAGTAATCAGTAATACAAACAGGAGCAAAATAGCCACTGTCACTCCTGTACGCAAATAAATCTTGTTCAGTTCATCATGTATAAACTCTGTGGTATCGTAACTCGTATGTATCTCATATCCTGCCGGAAGTGACAACCTGATATCATTCATACATGCCTGTACCGCCCGGCTCAATTCCAGCTGATTGGCTGTCTCCTCCGCGACAACAGACAAATAAATCGAATTCAATCCGTTGATCCGGTAATAACTCTGAGGCTGCTCCTCCATACGTACAACCTTCACCAGTTCATCCAGACAAATGATTCTCCCGTCCTTGACTTTTACCTGTATCTGCGTGGCATCAAATTCGCGGTTATCATGTTCAGGCATCAGTACCAGCCGAATCCACTCTTTACCCGAAGCCGCCTGTTCCACATCATAAGTTCCCAAGAACTCTTTCTGATAATGCAAACCGACTGCCTGACTAATCTCATCCGTGCTCACCCCCAATGCACGTAATTGCTCATAATCATACTCCAGTCGCCATTCCATCGGAGTAGCTCCGCTGATATTTATCTTATAGATGCCCGGAAGCTGTGCCAAACGTGTCTTTATGTGTTCTTCCGCATACTGCTGAATCAGACTGGGAGTAGCAGGCGCATTAATTGTAAATGCGACAAAAGGCCCCTGACTTGCCTGCCCGGGACTTGCCATCTGAATATACGGGTAGCTAACTCCGGCAGGCAGTTCCGGCCATGTCTGACGGATGATAGTAGAAGCCTCAAAACGTGCAACAGCCGCATCAGCATGTTTGTCCAGACTCACATTGATGCTTCCCCAACCATTGCCGGAAGTCGAAGATATACTTTGTATTCCCTTGACGCGGGCAAGCATCGCCTCCAGTTTGCTGGTAGCCGTCATCTCTACAACACGTGCCGAAGTCCCTCCCATGCCAAACCACACCGAAAATCCGGGTAAGGTCCGTGACGGATTCAGTTTTACTGGCAGCAACGGGACAAGTGCCAGTCCAACTAATGCCACACTGATAAAAGCGACAATCAGCGTAAAAGCAGAAGCTTTTGATGACTTCTTTATTGGAGAATTTATTTTTTCCACTATCAATTATTATATATATAATTTAACTCTCGCAAGCTGTACAATCCGCGTGGTAGGTGCGCCTATCTCTATTATTATTTAGCAGTGTTTACCTACCACCTCCCCCTACGGGGACTCCTCCTTCCCGAAGGAGGAGATTTGAGATGCTATCGACCTTTGAGTCAGTCTCAATTTCAGTTAGCACTGATTTATCAATCAAAATCTGACATCGAGTCCTCACTGTTATTTTATCAGTCTTCCTCCATTAAAGTCGAAACGATCCGAAAGAGAAAGCTTCGTAGCAAAATCAAATAAAGTAAGACGGCGTATTTTGTAATAATTCAGCCAGTAGTTCTGCAAAGCGGAAATGTAGTTGCGCTGCGCCTCCTGCTGCCTGTTGAGCGAAAGCGTCAGACTATTAATATCCGCCTTACCGATAATAAAACGTTGTTTGGTCTCATTGTAGGCAAGTATCGCCAGATCCAGCGCTTCTTCCGCACTGGCAATCAACTGCTGCTGGATATTAAAGTCACTCACCGTCATGATCACTTCCTCCTCAATACTTATCTCGTCCTGCCGTGCCGAAATCTTCACCACATTCAGATTATTCCGGGCCATATTATACTTGCCTTTACGAACGCCCCAATCCACCAGCGGGATCGATACGCTGACCGCTACCAAGTCCTGTTGCAGCGGTTTGTGATACACATCTCCGAAATTATCCGCCACCTGATTGAAGCCGATACTGGCATTCACACTGGCATTGAAACGGGATTCCTTTTTAGTCTTGTCCACACTCCGTTCCGCTTCCAGCACATTCTGCTTTAACTCCAATAACTGCGGGTTATTACTCCTTCCCCACCTCAAAGCCTCATCCACCGGAATCTCCATCATCCCCAGACGCGAAGGAAGTTCCAGTTCGATCTGTGTATTCTTATCCAGATTCAGAAAAGACGCCAGCGAGAACATTGCCCGTTTCAAGGCGCTCGCCCTATTCTGCAATGTATTCTGGGCATTCACCTTATCCAGTTTTAAAGTCAGCAGGTCCGCTTGTGAGATAGCGGCGATCCGATGCCGTTGCTGCCCGATGCGATACAGAGTATCGGTAGATGCCAGATTCTCTTTGGCCAGTTTATATTCCGCCTGCGCCATAGCCAGCGAAAAGAAATAACTCGTTGCCGTCTCCGAAACCTTCTCTACATTATACAGGAACTCCTTTTTCACACGCTCGTATTTCAGCGGCTCAATCTTCCGGTCCCATTTGAAAGGATTATAACCAACCAGACTCTGCGAATAACCGATTCGTATCGGGACGCTGGTCAACTGTGTCGCACTGTTATCTCCGAAATTACGCATATAGGCAAGGTTTGATTCCAGATAAAATGTACCTCCGGTCAGGTCGAGATTTTGCCGTACACTCAACCCGCCATAAGCATAGTATGACTGTTGTGTACGATATACATCCAAATCCTGTCCCGAATCATAACGTTTCGTAATGTCCCGGTTATATTGTGCCGGGGTAAGATCCATTGTCAGACTCGGCAGACGGTTTGCACGATACGTCCGGTATTCCCAATAGCCGGACAGATACATATTCTGTGTACGGAATGACTCCAGCGAACTGTCATTGGCTAAAGCGATAGTCTGATTCAAATCCAGCACCAGACATTTCTGAGCATATGCCGAAGAGAAATATAACCCTAATACAGTCATCAAGACCAAAAGAACAGATGATTTCTTCATAATTCAACTTATTTTTCATTTTGTGTGTTATTTCCGCTTTTTCCCCGGTAGATAAACCAGTAAAGCAGCGGTATGATGAAGAGGCTGACAGCCGTACCGATAGACATCGTACCTATCATGGCGATAGACAACGGCTTTTGCAGTTCCGATCCCATATCCGAAGAAAACAGTAATGGTACCATCGCAAAAATAGTAGTCAGCGAAGTCATGATAATCGGGCGCAGGCGTCTACGCCCTGCTTCATGAATAGCTTCCAGCAAAGGGACGCCTGCCTTGCGCAGTTCGTTGATCGCATCCAGCTTCAAGATCGAGTCATTGATTACGATACCACAAGTAACAATCAAACCGATAGCAGACATCAGATTCAATGTATGTCCGCAAATCCAAAGCAGTAACAACGCAAATGCCACGTCAATCGGAATCTCCGCCAATACCAGCAACGGTTGAAGGAAACTCTCAAACTGTGCAGCAAGAATGAAATACATCAGCAGCAGTGAAATCAGCAGGATCACGACCAGTTCATCCAGCATCTCCCTGTTGGAAAAGAAACTGCCGGAAAAGCCCGTATCCCAGTCCCCTGTTTCCTCCGCTACCTGTTTCACTTCACGCATCAATCCGTCCGCATCCCGCACGCCATAAAAGTTGAACGGGACATATTCACCGTTACGCCCGGAAGTAATACTTTTCAGGTCCTCGGCGGGTACAATATCGATCAATTCCCGAAGCGGGATATACTCTATATTTCCGGCATTGTCCGGTTGTGTCTGTACCAGCGTCTCCCGCAATACCTCATTGACTGTTTTTTCATCACCGGCAATGTTGATCGGCAAATATTGCTGATAAGAATGCAGCATAGTCACACTGTTTTCCCGGAAAGCAGTCTTCAGTACCCGATACAGCTCACTATAGGAAATGCGGTAGAGTAAAAGTTTCTCTTTGTTGATGCTTAGGTTCAGCTGATTCTCGAAAGCGATACCTGTCGGATTGATTCCGGTTTTCCGTCCCAATTCCTGTTCTACGCTGCGGATTGCTTCCGCTTTGGGTGCCTCCGCTTTATTGCGGGTGTAGAATTCCGCCACCACATCCGGTTCCCCCGTCACAAAGAGTTTTTCAAATACCGTTTCCGGCGGAGAGAAAGATATGACAGACAACGGATAACGTTCCTTCAGCTTACAGTATATCGTTTGCTCCAAAGGAGTAATCGCTTCAGAAGTTTCCGTACGGAAATAAAGTTCCGTTTCGGAAGAAGACAGTTCCCTTTCCCGATTCAGGATAAAGTCCTGTCTGCCTATAGAAGCCGTTTGTTCCAGCACCTCATCTTTCAGTTCTTTAAACAGTTCATCCACACGCCGTTTGTTTTCATCCACATGGATGTTTTCATTCCATTCTATCCGGGCGATCAGTTCATTCTCCTCGATATCCGGCATACGCTCCTTATCTATAAAGAAAAAGAAGAAGACACAAAGTGGAATAGAAACAAGGCAGAACAGTACACTAAACGTTTTATGGCTAAATACCCAGTTAATACCCGCCTCATAGAAGCGGTCCAGCGTATGATCCTTGATCGGATTATTGAATTTGAAGGAAAGCCATTTCCATTTTCGGGTACGTACTCCTGTCCGATAGACCAGCAGATAAAGTACGGGAAGCAGCATGATACCGGTGAGATAAGACACCAACAATCCTACGGTAACAGAGAATGCCTGGTCGTAGAAAATAGCACCTGCAATGCCACTCATGAAAATCAGCGGGGCAAATACCGCAATAGTAGTCAGAGAAGAACTCAACATAGGCGTTACCACCTCACTGGTACCCGTCACACAGGCACGGCGCAATGAATATCCCCGTTCCCGGTATTGCGATATGTTCTCGGTCACAATTATCGAACTGTCGATCATCATTCCCAATGCCAGAATCAGTCCTGCCAGAGATATGATATTAAGTGACATATTGCAAAGGTAGAAAAACACGAAACTAATGACGATGGACACCACCATGCTAAGCCCGATGACCAGTGGAGATTTCACATCCCCCAGAAACAGAACCGCTACCAGGCAGATAAAAAGAAAACCGAGAGAAAGATTCTGTTGCAGATTAGAGATGGTGTAATCCAGCAGTTCCGTCTGGTTACGGCTGATGCTGAACTCAATCTCCGGATATACCCATTGGAAATAGTTCATGGTACCTACCAGCGCCTGCTTCATCTTGTCCATGTTCTCATCCGACTGTTTGATAACGGCAAGGCTCACGGCACGTTTTCCGTTGGCCACAGACACTCCTTTTTCCTTTACGGGCACCACACTTACTTTGCAGAAGTCTTTTAATTGCAGGATACGGTCCCCCTTGCGCAGATAGATATTCTCCACATCCTCCGCTGTCCGCAGCAACGTTGAGAACTTAATATTATATTCATAATACCCGTCGCGCACAGTCATGCTACCCGGTTCCACATTATTAGAAGACAAAGCCGATTCAATATCCCCAATTGAAAGTCCCATCACGGCAAGTTTATCCTTATCCGGCACAATCTGCACCTGACGTTGCAAAATTCCGGTCACATCTACCATGGCAACTTCCTCGAGCTGCTCTATCCTGCGCTTGATAACGGATTCGGCAAACTCGCACAATTCCAGAAAAGACTGCTGTCCCGTTACACCGTAAGCACTGTCATTCTTCAATGTCAGATTCAGATAGAATACAGGAATATCCGTTGCACTCGCTTTGATAACCTTCGGACGTTCCGCTTCTTTCGGAAGAAAATTCATGGCGGCATCTATCTTCTCATTCACCTCGATAAAGGCAAGGTCCGTATTCGTGCCATACTCAAAAGACAGACGGATAATGCCCGCGCCGTCCCGTGATTCACTATGAATATCCTTCAGGGTAGAGACCTGAATCAGTTGTCCCCGCAAAGGTTTTACAATCGTGTTTTCCAGTTCGCGGGCAGAGGTGTTGGCAGAAGATACCTGTATCGTAATCTCAGGAATAGCGATATTGGGAAGCAACGATATAGGCAGCGTAGAATACGTCACCAGCCCGATAATGAAACAGGCGGTAAAGGCCATCAATACGGCGATAGGGCGCTGGATTAAGAATTTTATCATATAACCATTATTTAATTAAGAATGAGGAATGAAGAATGAAGAATTTTCATATACCCATTTTTATTGCGCAGCCAAATTCTTCATTCTTCATTCTTAATTCTTCATTTTACAGTAACATCCGCTTCATGTGCCAAATTCAGATTTCCGGTGACGATCACCGTATCTCCTTCCAGCAGGCCATCTTCAATTCCCTTCTGCGATTTGTCAGAGACCACGCACTCCGTCGCATTCTCCAATCCCGTATTCACATAATTCCACATCGCCTTGCCCTCTTTTAATGTAAATACCACTTGTTTGCCGGAGCGCAATACCACGGCTGTTTTAGGAATAACCAATTGCTCTCCCAATGAACGGCGTACACTGACCCTTACATTCATGCCACTGAATAATTTTCCTCCTGCACTTACCGCAGCTTTGACTTTTACCATACCATTGGCATCCACCAACGGATTTATCTCAGACACACTCCCTTCAAATGCTCCCCCTCCGGCATAAGGAGTAATTACCACTTTATCTCCCACCTTGATAAAAGCAAGTTCATTTTCCAGCACCGTAAAATCAGCTTCCATTCTTTTGGAATCAATAATAGTACAGAATGCTTCAGAAGTATTTGCCGGATTATAGGGCTTTGAAAATAAATTGGCTACCACGCCATCAAAAGGAGCAATCAATGTAGCATGTTCCATCTCTCTTTTCGCCAGTTCATATTGGGATTTAGATTGCTCATAACCACTTTTTACCTTGGCAATCTTCATCGTTTCAGCCGGAACCTTGCTAAAGTCGTCAGGAGCATACCCCTGCCCTATCAACACATCTTTCAATTCCAGTTCCGCTTTCAATAAAGCATCTTCAGACTGAGATAATTTCTGTTCCAGACGGAATTTATCCAGATCTGCTAATTTCTGTCCTTTCTGTACATGATCACCATTTTTTACATAAATGTGGGCAATGACTTCACTGGTTTCAAAACGCAGATCTGCTTTTCCACGGGCACTGACTTTGCCGTTACTCACCAGTTCATGATTAAATGCTTTTCTTTTCAGTATTTCTACATTTACCTCGTTTTTAGACATAGGAAGAACGGTAGTAACACCCTTTTCCGACTCATCCTCAATATTTTTCTTACCGCTACAAGCTGCCACCATAATCAATGCAGAAGACAGACAGATCCATGCTAACTTGTGTTTGTTCATTTTTTATTTTGTTAGTTACACATTCAAAAATACACATTTCTTTCTAAATAAAAAGAGATACAAGATATTATTTAAATAATAATCAACATCTTCACAATCGTATACATTACTTTCACTAATTTATCAATACCACCGAAGCTCATCATCCCTGCAAATAAACGGACGATAAGATATTCGCCCTTTCTGCTTCTTAGGTCTGAGCAGTAACAATGCATCCTGCGGTATATTATCAAAAGCCATTGGTTTCCCGCTGAAAGTAGCGCTGCCCAAAGGTTTCCATCCATCTTTCCAATATAAGAGTTCATAGGCAATGCCATCGTCCAACAATATCTGATGGTAAGGAATATATCGAATTTCCGACAACACATAAAAGTCTCCTAAATCAATATCAATATATCCGGCTTCTATACCTAACTTCAAGTAACCGGTACCGGATATATTGTCTAATACATATTCAGGCTTCTCACCGTTTTCTGTCGAATCCGTTTTCTGTATAAAATGCGCGTCTGATATACGCTTTCCGCTTTCTGCAATAAAAGCCAGTTCATTTAATGCGATCGAATAATAAGGTAAAGTCATCCGCACATAACGCAACTTTCTTTTATTATTAACAGAAAGGCAATGCCTGTAAATACCTATATTCCGGGGAAAGACACAAAGAGTATCTGCTGATGTAAAGTAAGGTGTTACATCACCCAACAATACAGTTCCTGCCACTTTCCTGTTATTCCATACATTACCGCTATGATACGTTGCTCCCGCATTATGCCTTAACAGCATAGAAGATTTTCCATTCTTCCATGTTGCATTCAAAGGCTTCTGCGTACCATCCTGTTGTAACAAAAACGGGGTACCCGCACATATTACGCTTCCTTTCCGGTAATAAGCAGGCAGATAAACGACATCACGCCCCATTCCTTTAAAGACAACAGTCTTTCCTTCTATTTTTGCCCATTGAACAGGATTCCATTTACCTGTATTAAATGTACACAAATAAGCATATCGCTCATCATCAGGTACATTCTTCAAAGTAAGCGTAACATTGACTGTATCAAAATATTCGTGAGATACATCTTTTTTTCTAACATCCCTGAACACCTCCGGAATGTCCTCAATATCCATTTGAGTATCTTTAAGAATAGCATCCATATACGCACCATAAGTTCTGCGAAAAACCTTAGAGAGCCTGAAACGTCCCCATGCCTCATCAAATGTTTTATTATTATATATTCGCTTGTATTTCCATCGGTCGGTATCCCAGAAAGGTTCAAACGGATACGAAACTCCATTGACGATCAATACATTCCACGAATGAGATCCATTCCTGTTAGCCCATCCCGGAACAAAATCCATGGCAGCAGCCATTCCCAAAGAAGAAAAAAGCATTATATTAAACCAACAACGGTCTTCGCACAGGCCGTGTCTCATATATTCCATCTGACTGGTAGCTAAAATGGGAATCCTTGTCCCATAAAAACAAGAATGAGTCAGGAAATTATATTTATATAGTAACGAATCAGCTTCATCAATAAAGTCCTTACCCGGTTGGCAGAAGAAATGTTCATGATATTTTTGATAGAACTCTGCACGTTTCTGATTAGGTAACGCTCCATTTTTCCTTCTATATGGCAGTATATATTCACAAAAATCATCAAATGAACACTCACGTGTGTATATATTATTATTCCAGGCTCTAAAAGCCAAATCTATTTCATCAATAATAAAATCGGCTTTTAGGGCCTGCAAGTCAAAAATCTTTTCCTTATTAATCCCATAATATACTTTTTCACCAAATTTCTCCCAGATACTGTCCACCTTTTCTCCCCATTCCACACTCGTTTCATACTGATAGATCCGTGATAAAGAATCATATTCTTGGGTGAACTTCCTGCAAGCAAACACTTCCGTAGAGTCCGGTCCCCAATATCCTATCATATTAGTAATCAGAAATAGAGCCGCTTTCTTCTTCAAAGGTTCATTCTCATAATGTTTCAGCACCTTTTCCCATTCGTGACTATTCTCTTTAGCATAAGATAAAGCTTCCTTCAGCCTATCCTCCGCACAGGAAACAGTGGAAAACAACAGTAAGCCGCTCCAACAGGTTACAATCAGATATCTGGAAAACTTTATCATCTTTAAATTATCTCTTTAAAAGTTTCTTTACCTCTTCTCTCATTTCTCTTATTGCAGTCGATTGCACTTTCGGCTCTTTGGTCAGTACTACCCCAACTGCTTGTCTCAATTTCTTCGGATGCCAATATTCCGGTTCCGCATAAAGCTTCGCTAACAAATAATACGGATAAATTCGTCCCGGGAGCCGGTGGGTAGACCGTATGAAATATTCTTCGGCTTTCTCATATTCTCCTGTAGCCTGATAATTCTTTCCTATTATATTCAGAATCATGGGATCACAACTATGCGTTATAGCCTCTTCCATTATTTCTGTAGAAGCATCATACTCTTTCAACTTATGCAAGCAATGACCGTATTCAAACAAAAATGTTCCCCGGTCATTTAATTTCGGATAGAGTTTCTCATAACTGTCTTTAGCAGACTGATAAGCACCTATATTATAAAGCATTTTGCAACTAGTCCACTCTTTACAAAACTCATACTGATTATACCTCCAGTAATAACTTCCCAACAACGCAACCATAACAGTAAAAAGCAAAGTATATATTCGTGAAGATCCTACTACACAAGCTGCCAATAAAAAATAGAACGCTATGGCAAATCCGGGAATCTGCATCGGATAAGATGAAAAAGCAAAGACCAATATGGAGATGAGACCGGCACATGCGCTTAGCCTTTTTTCTGTTATTCCTTTCCATAGGCAAAAGCCGATTACCAGCAATACAACTACCAAGAAAAAAACTCCGTAATCCACTCCTACCTGAAGATATTCATTAAAAGCATATTCCGGACTTCCAGCAACCAATTCTTCTTTATCCGAGTACTCTCCTCCTGCAAAATAATTCTCCTGAGCCATACCATAAGCAGAAGCAAAGTTACCAATTCCATGTCCCCAAACAGGCTCTTCAGCAATAGCCCTAACACTCATCTTCCAAAGTAGCAGTCGTCCGTTAGCCGAATCCGCTTTTAATTGAAAAAGGGCATAACCAGTCATTACCAATACCATTCCCCCGGCGATAATGACCGGAAATACCCTTTTCCTATACTTTTCCATTATTCCCCGCAAACGATTTCCCCATGAAAAGTGCATACCATATACCCATACTCCTGAAACCAAAGCAGCCACCCATGCCGAGCGGCTCATACCAGCCGGCAATACGCAAAGAATCAGTAGCAATACTCCGGAAATTCCATAATATTTACCTTGTTCTATCCATGTACGGTTTCCAATCTTTTTCAAGCCCAGCCATTCATTCAAACAAACCGGAAAAACCATTGCCAAATATCCGGAGTAAGGCCCCGGATTATAAAAAGAACCAGTAAGCGTATATAATGAATGATTGGATATAGCCAAACCATATATTTGCCTCATGCCCCAAACAGCCTCCATTCCACCTAAGATAATAAGAGACCAGATCACTGATAAGTAAAATGCATTTCCTTTCTTGTCCAGACATACTGAGATCAGGCTACATCCTACAAAAACAATAGCCATACGCCCTAGCCACAACTTCTGATAAGCCATTTCTCCTGGTGAAATATTATAAGAAGAAACAGTCACAGTACCCAAAACGGCAATGACTCCCAGCAACATCAATGCATGAGCTATATGTTTCTTTTGTATGATCATTTTCTATCTTCCCTTCTTTATATAATCTTTTTCAAAATCCGTTCCCAGCGTATCTGATCAGTATACTTATCCTTTGAATTCCAGATACGGGTAGCTTTCCCAACTATATACTCTTCCGGCAACATACCCCAATATCTGGAATCTTGCGAATTAGCCATATTATCTCCTGAGACAAAATAGTAGTTCTTTTTGAAGCTGTATCGATCAATAATGCTATCCCCCAATAACACCTGCCCGTCTTTTAATACTATTTTCTTCTTCTGTTCCCAGGCTATCAGCTGTCTATATAAAATATAAGTAGTACGGTTCATCGTAACAAGCTGTCCTTTTTGCGGAACAGGTAATGGACCAAACTCCCGGATATTCCATCCCAGATTTTCATCATAAGGAAATGTTCCCGTTACAATACCTTGTTCCTCTGGGCGTTGCAGACCGGCTAGATATTGCTGGGCATTGCTATTCCCCAACTGTTCATTGCATCCTCTCACTTTATAGATTCCCTCCCGAATTTCTAAAGTATCTCCCGGCAGAGCTATACAACGTTTCACATAATACTGCATTACATTCATCCGGATACTGTCCCACCGAAACTCCTCATAAGGAAAATTAAATACTATCACATCATTTCTCTTCAAAGTTCCCAATGCAGGTAATCGATAGATATTCACATCCTTTTGTTCCAATGCAGCAAACACATCGAACAGTCTTGCCCCCATAATCATCTTGTTCACCAATATCCGGTCACCATCCTTTAATGTAGGTTCCATAGAGTCCGATGGAATCTTGAATGAAGTGAAACAAAACAATTGCCCCAAAAACATCAATCCCATCAAGCAACATACCACAAACGATATATCCAGAAGCCTGACTACTACCTTTTTTATTTTTTGCTTCATATTATTCATTGTCCTGCAATTGCTTTAGTTTCTGATAATCCTTTCATCCCTATAGGATACAAGTAAGAGAAAAGCAAGCCTTGTTATATCAACTGACTAAATATATACCATCATTTCTGAACTAAATCAAATCTTCTAAAACATAGCTCATCATCATTATAATTTGGATTTTTCACAAAACTAGTACTAAGATATAACCCATCTTTTCGTATAAAAAAAAGGTTGGACGCGTATGTATTCTCCGGGAACAAAGTTTCACCCAACACCTTAAAATCTTTATCCAAAATTATAATAGAAAACTTAGTTCGTCCTAATTGCCAAATATCCATATAATTATCATTTTCTAATCTTGTTTCAGGATATACAAAACGATAATAGACTTTTCGATACTCATCATAAATTAAATTACCATACATTGGAATTTCACAAAGTGTTTTCGCGCTCATATCCACTGAGACCTTTTTTTCATCGTAAATTTTCTCCAAATATTTACTTTTCACCTTCACCTTATTCTGTGTTTTTCCATCTAAAGATACCACATAAATATCTTCATCGAAAAAAAATGAATATACAAAGCTTTTGCCATTATAGCATATACTATAATTTAATTCTACTCCTAAAGTACTTCCCCTTAACTCCTCAGATGATACAACTTTAGGAAATCTTAGTTCAAATTCTCTTAATGAATTATTTATTGTATCAATAGCAAGAGTTACAGGACTATTCTCCATAGCATCATTTAGCGCCAAATTGGCTGTTTGAGGTATATATATTATTCCATCAATAATGTACATAGGTTTGTAAGGAAAAGATGAACATATAAATGGAATAGCAGGTTTCCCTAAAGAGGTTTTCTCATATTTAATCTTTTGAGTAATTTCACCCCTACTATTTACCACATCAATCGCAGTCTGCATCATTTCAGGAATATAAATCTTATTTTCTGAACAAATATAATATCCACAAAACATCCCAACTCCATTATTACCTTCTTTCTCCAATGTCACTGTCTTTATATGCTCTTGATCATCAATGTTGTACCACAATATTTCCGGTTCTATATTGTTTTGAAATGTCAAATATTCCCGACCTTTATCATCTGTATATAAAGAAAGAGCTTTTATAAACACAGAAGTAGTCGGAGCCAATTCGAATGTTAAAGAATCTTTACTAGGAGCTAACATGTATATATCCTTTTGTGGAGATTGGCACGCTACCAAACCTATAAATAAAAAAAATAATGCAACTGTTTTAACCTTATTCATATCACTTGATTGTTTAATAAGAATGTGCTATTACTAGCACATTCTCTCTATTTTTTATTTAGAGACCACAATAACATAAAGAGCCACTAGCCCAATAGGTACACTGCCAAGTAGTTGTCTCTCTATGACAATTACTATCTCCTCCTTCATTGCTATTTGCCAGAGCTTCTACATTATTAAGAGCCAAATTAGATAATTTCACGTCATTTTTTGACATATATACATTATAACTAGCGAGAGCTGCAACAGCAGCAACAACCATTACACTTAATATTTTTCTTTTCATATTTTTATTTGCATAAAAGATTATTTTTGTATTAGATCTGTATTTATCCTTTCAACAGAATAGCAATATTTGCTATATTGAATATTATTCTTATGTTTACAGTAGGTAACCTCCTATATTTTAGATTGTTTTCAGAATAGACGATAATGCAACTCACCAAAGACAACATCGTCCACTTCTTTTTAATTCGATTTATTAACTCTATTGCCACTTTATTATAATTAAAGCTAAATATTTTGCTTAATGTCTTTTGTGTCTCCATTGTACTAGTTTCTGATAAGCCTTCCATCCCAATACTCTTTTCACACATTCATCATTTCCATTCAGTAATTCTGAAGAAAAAGTAGCTTCATCCTGCATACATGTCCCCAAATAAGCAGCCCACTGTTGTAACAGTCTCCAATGCTTTTCCGCATAATCAAAATCATTCTCCGATTCTACAATAGCTAAAGTCATCATCAACATATCGGCAGCAACCTCAATACCATGATCCTCTACACTCGACTGACGTCCTGATATCGGATAGGTTCCTATATCATAAGGAGGATAACTTTTTACCCAATCACTATTTTCACATGTTTCAAAAACAGCGTTCAATAATCCTTTCATCAAATCTACCCGCCCCCACAACAACAAAGCAGGAAAACATTCGTAAGCCTCCCTTATATTACCCAAAGTATCTCCGAAACAATAGAATTTATTATCAGCATTCATCACAAGTCTGTGATTAGCCATGAAATTCCTATACACAGGCAATATCTGTGCTAAATTTTTATATCCATTCCGAAACGCATTTTCCTTTAAAAGATCATCTGTCTCATCGCACTTGCTCTTTAAAGACCAACATCGATCCCCTACAAGCCTCATCATATCCTTTAATGTTTTCTCTCCCCCTTTACTCCAACAAGGATATATATTATCCCCCTCATACTGCATCGTTCTTTCTTCTTCATATCCTATAAGTAAAGCACCGTAATTCATCTGTTCTCCACCTAACTTCTGAGAGAACACTGCATGCCCGCCTTCATAAGAATATTCTTTCCCTTCTGCCTTCATATCAACAGAAAAACGGTCAAAAGACCATTCCATATCTACATCAAATAATATTTCAATATCAGGGTATTCACCTTCCCGGGGAACTACATGATATGTTAGAAGACCTACCGGACATCCCCTCATATCCGGTTCATCCAATAAGCCGGGAGAAACAAAGTCAAGTTGTAATTCCACACTTCCGCACTGAAAAACATAATGAGTTTGAGTTGCTTGCACATCCATCTGTTTCAAAGTCGCCATGTCCAGTTCACAATAAGTTTTATTTTCTACATACAATCCAAAATCCAATAATGCAAATCCTCCTCCTTTACTATGTCCAAACGCAGCAATCACATTATCCCCACTCTGTAATTGATCGACAATCATGCCGGATAGTTGCTTGCATTCCAATTGCATAGATTGATTATCAATTTGTGGAATATGCTCTCCATTACAGTAAAGATCGATCTGACCATCACATATATATCGGACATACATTTTTCGCCCTTCCAAAGCCTCTTTATCATCAATAGTAATATGCCTGCGCACATAAATATTATTGGCTCCCCACAGAGTATGGACCGGATAGTATATATTTTTAACGCCAAATGCACCAGTTCCATCCTGCCATTGTGAATCATCATATTCCTGTTTTTCCCAACCCGTTCCCGGATATAAATATGAATATTTACCACTCCATCCTTCACTGCTGTAAATGGATGCTATAGGAGCAATACGCAAGGAGTCACCGCCTATAAAACGATACGATTTCCCATCGACACGCAAAACACCGATCATAGGAAACTCTTTCCCTGTACGTAATCGCAGATATTGCTTATACAATGCCATGCTGTCAGCCTCCATCGTAAAATCCGGAGAAAGCGTCATTAAAGTATGTTTTGCCACGTAAACTGGTGGGAAAAAAACTTTCTCCTTTTCAGCATGATGGCAAGCACATATCAGCAGGACAACACTTATTGGTATTATCCACAAGATTGTTTTCTGTATAATTCTATTTCTTACTTCCATGCCTGAGTATCATTTTCATAAACAAAAATCCGTTCATCCACTCCTCGGGTATGATTGCGCAATAGTAAAAGTACATCCTTAGGGATATTCCTATAAACGAGCGAATCGGTAGTTGCTATCATCATACCGGCAGATTTCCAGTCTCCATCACAATAAAAAAGTTCAAAGGTGTCTCCGGGACGGATATAATTATCCCTGTTTCGTGGAGTGTAAGCAATACGATCTACCTGCACTTCTTTTCCGGCATCCAGTCCTGTCCACCCTCCGGTTGGCTCGATATAATCAAAGGAGGTCCATGTTTTGCCATCAAATGCATTGGTGTATTCATGACTTCCATCCTGCTGGCTGCACCCGAGAGTTCCCAGCACTTTCCCCTTCAAGGCAATAGTATCATTCGGTTCATAAAAGGCTATTTCTGCAACATTACAACTGGCATTTTCAGGACCTACATATCTGAGATAACGATATTTTTTATCAGACCAGCTTTTAACTACTGTTCTCAGACGATAAGGTTTACTCTGGATAAGAAACAGAGTATCTTTATCTGCAAAATCCGCCCTATTACTTCCCTCGAACACACCTCCTATCATCCTGTCTCTGAAAAGATTCTCCGTATCGATATTAGATTTGGCATACAATACCACATCTTGTTTTTCTCCACCAGCTGAATAATAATGGCTTTTATTCGTCCATCCATCCACTATAAAAGGATCAGTCACAAAATGCAATGCCCCATTCTCATACGTAGCTACCCTCATCATAGAGCTCCTCTTCAAGTTTCGGAATACCAGATTGTTTCTATCATATTCTGTCCAATCAACCGGAATCCAACTATCACGGCTACTAAGACATAAGTAGGCTATTTTTCCATCGCATTTTTCCTTATATATCTGTTCAGAAGGAATCTTCATCTCCTTCTTATAATATTGGGCATACCCATGAGTCACATCTTTAAACTTCGGTAGCCGCCAAAAAGGATATAATTCTTCCCCATAAATTGCCATTGATTCATAAAGCTCCCTATTAACACTAAAAGTATATCGGTACATCTTAGCACTCATATCCATTGCATACCACCAACTCTTACGAACCAATTGTAATGGTTCCGGGAAATCCATTTTATAGTCTTCCCCATTTTTATCCCAGGTTACTAACCAAAAGTGACCAGCACTCCCAGAGCCGCTCATTGGGATAAAATCAATAGCACAAGGGATTCCTAAAGCTCTGAATAGATATACACCAAAATCTGTAACTTCCCGACAAGACCCTGATAAATATTGCACATATTCCGGTCCGATATGTCCAAAAGCAGTTGGAGTAACAGAAGTGAAAATATGTTCTTTGTTTGGTAAGCGTTCGATCAAATAGCTAGCAGCAACTACCGGATCTTCTTTATCTAAAGTGTTAGAAATTCTCAATGAATCTAATAGTGAATTATACTTTTCATAGTACATTTCACGCCAAGAGGCTAATGATTCATCGTCAATACGATAAGGAAGTACATACTCGCAAAATGCATCAAATGATATATTCTTGCCCCAAGGCTGTTCCTTCCAAACTTTAAATGCCCATTCTATATTATGGCATAAATAAGCTGAATCTATTTCTAGTATATCACGTTTCCTAACCGTATTTCCAATAGGACCAAACTCTTTTTTGATTGAATCTGATATTAGTTGTGGCGACTTTCCCTTATCATTTTTCAGCCACATATAATATAGTTTATATTTCTCCAATTGTTCCCCACAGGCATAAGAGTAATATGGCATATTCTCTATCAAGAAACACGCAGCCCTATATTTCAGACTATCGGCAGCATCTCGTTGATAATAGCGAAGCACTTTCTCAAGTTCTAAACGATTTTTATCCGCTATGCGTAACGCTACTTCCAAAGAAGTTATAGACCGTTCTCGAGAAAAAGTCCTACTTACAATATCCCACCCTAATACGAATAGTAATAATATTATAATAGTATATCGAATATATTCCCAGAAATTTGCCATATATACCGTTTATATTACCTTATTCAGCATTTCCACTAATTTTCAGTCTAAAAGGTGAATCCATAGCATTACAATATATCGTTATTGTTTTATCAAAATGTTCCGGATGATCGGCTTTATATTTAACTTTGATATTTAAACTTTTACCTGATTGCACCGGTTCTTTGGAATATTCTACTGTAGTACAACCACATGATGTAATTATATCATTGATAACTAATGGATGATACCCTATATTGTCCAATGATATTTCCCTAATTTGTTCATCATTATACGTGAAATTTCCAAAATCAAGAACTGAATCAGACATGGTAACCTGAGTCTGTAAACCTTTATCCATATTGCTTTGACCTAGAATGATATTTAAATATAGCTCCTTAATTTGGGGATTCAGCACTGGATTTCCAATAGCAACTATCTTTTTATTCTTGTCCAATAAAAAAGTCTGAAAATTCATATCAATAGGAAAGTGATTTAATAAATTAAACGAATCTTTTTCATCTATACATACAGGATAATTAAATTTATACTGCTTCAATACATTTATCATATTTTTCGTATTACTTGGATGCAAGAAAAAATATACAGGTACATTTAAACTTGTGATAGAATCCAAATCCTGAATAAAACTAGTCCATCGATCTAATTTCAATTTGCAACTTATACATCCTATAGAATCTACATAAGTAACAATAGAATAACTGCTCTTCTCTATAAAATCCAACCTAACTGTATCATGACCTAATGTAGTAAAATATGCATATGAGGGAAAAATAATTTCTTTTCCATTCCACTTTTTCACTAGATTAGTAATCCGTTCAGTACTATTCTCCTTACAAGAATTTAAAAGGACTAAAAGAAATAAAAGTATTACTTTATTCATTTCATCAACTATTTATTTAAGAATTATTTCAACTTTTACTATTACATAGACTAATTCCAATCAATAGAGTACATTATATTTAGTACTATTATCTAAGTTATCATCCTTTTATTTAAATAGCGGCTCCTTATTGATAAAGTATAATTACCAACACACTATAATTCATTCTATTTTCTATAATAACTGCCATACTGCTTTTCAATCAATAATCTCGTCAAGATCCAAATATGCAATTTGTATCTCATCATCTAAAATCATTATAATTCTATTATTCTCTCTATCATAACAATATTCATATATCTGATATCCCGTCTCTAAAGTCTTAATATAATTACCCTCCAAATCAAAAACAAGAAATTTCGTTGGATTATTTAATTTCATGCCACCAATTCTATCTTTGGAGAAAGTATCTTCCCCAGAATAGGACACCAATATCTTATCCTTACAGAAAACAGCCTCGCGATAATAACTAGTTTTACTTTTTTCATCACTCCAATTCGGACCATATATATTATATTTCAGATTCCCATTTAGACTACAAATAGTTATTAAATCGTGATAATTATGACATTCAACGTATATTCCATTCTCAATCGATGCCGTAAAACTAATGCGTTTCTTCTTAATATTAGGGTGCTCATACTTCATCAATACAATTTCCCCTGTATTCATATTCCATTTTGCCACTGATGGCTTAAAATTATTACTTCCTATTGGTTCTATAATTAAACCTATGCATAAAGAATCATTTACATACAAATACCTGTCAGGGAACTTGCCCTCATTCATTTTCATTTTCACTTTAGGAGTATAGAATGAATCTACAACAACACTATCTATATCATAACTAAAAATCTTTTGCTTACCATGATCAGAAACATAAAGCTTATGATGGATTTCATCAATTCCTATATGCCCCATATTTGTTATTTCATTAGGCCCCTGACCCACTGAAGCAACACTAGTTAGATAATCAAAATTTTTCTTATTAAATATATGAATCAACTTATCGTTTGAAGTATAATCGCCTATTACCAAATAGTTATCAATCAAAAATGGACGTGCAACTCTACCAATCAAAACATCTTCTATCACTATTTCCTTTACTTGATTTCTTACATCGATTATATTGTCACGCTTTTTTTGATACTTTTCAGTTTCAGATCCACTGCCACATCCCCCAATAAAGACAACAAAAAATAGATACAATAATTTATTCATAATTCAATAATTTAAAACTAAAATACAGCTTCATATAACATGCAAACAATAGAAAGGTTATTTTATATTCAGCCATACTTTTGAAGTGATATCACAATTTGTTTAAAATAAAAATATATAAGAGTGCGTCAAAAGTTTCTTTTTTAGTTTTATTCATTTTACAAGTTGCTATAACATAAACATTTAAAACAAGAAACTTCTACAGCACTCTTACGATTAAAGATTAATGCCAGCCAGAATGTTCTGCAAAAGTCGGATACCAACCATTACAATAGCATCCGCCCCAACCTTGCACACATCCATTTGGACATCCACCACCTTCATTATTACTAGCCAAAGCTTCAATATTACTTAAGGCCAATTCAGATAATTTCCTATCATTCTGCGAAATATATACATTGTAACTAGTAACAAATGCAATAGCAGAAACAACTATTATACTTAATAATTTCTTTTTCATATTTACAATTATTTCCATTAAACTTTTATTTATTCTGTATTTCTCTTTCAAAAAGAAAAGCAAAGCGCATTTGCTATAAAAATTATTATTTCTATCTTTGCCTCACCTCCTTTCTAACGAGGTTAAGGAGCAGATGATGTAGAAGAAAATCCAGCAAGATTAATCAATTCATCACCCTGCTCCTTTTAATAAAGTTAATTATCTCATCCTCAACCAAAATAAAACGTCACTATTGGCTGATCATTATTTATATCTGTCGCTATAATAGTTTTAGTAGCTTCATCTACCCAAATACCATATATATAATGGTCAAGCACATACTTATATAACGGGACTCCTTTCAAACTGAATACATAGATGTACTTTCCTCCATCCGGAAGAGAACCATTATGCCTTGCAATCTCTTTAAATGTAGTCCCATGAAACACTGCATAAATGGCATTATCCGTTACTTGCACATCGCTAAAGCCCATAATTCCTGAAGGTATTCCATATCCTTCAAATATTTTAAACTTAGGTTCCCCGTTTTCACCAATACGAACAACTTCCGTGCTATCCTCCAAATTATAAACTTCAAGTACTTCACCTAGTTGAGTCACCATTGCTAATACACCGTTATGAGAATTATAATCAATAAAACTACGCCATGCCTGTGCCAATGCTGGACGAGCATTTCGTAGCGCTTGATTATTAATTGATGGGATAGCGCCTATCTTTTTTACAAGTTTCCCATCATCATTAAGCCAACATAATCGGTTTTCACCTGAATAATCAGGAATTATAAAAGTAGTATCATTATATATGGCAAAATCAAGTGGTCTTAAAATATCTTCATCCAATGTTACCGCTTCATCGCGGAGCAGTGAATCACTGGATGAAGAAAAACCTAACCTTGTTAATTCTCTTTTATTAGCATCTAATGTCCATACTTTATGATTGTAAAAGCGGACATTCTCTATTGATAGCATTTCTGTAGGTGAATCACCACGTCTCCCCAAAGAAGACAAATAGCGGAAACTAGGATATTGGAACAAATGAGCATAATAATCAATGCCATGCAAATCCATTACAATGGCTTTATCTCCTTCAACTCGTATCCGGAATGGACAACGAAATAAGGCAGTATCAAGCTCTATCACCTCTCCTTTTAGCTCCTTCTCTTGTGGAAATTCAGAATAAGGAAATACATTCTCTGCATATTCCATATTTTTTGTACCACAAGAGATGCAGATAAAGAGAAGAAGAAAGCTAATAAAGGCCCTCAAGACTGTATCCTCCAAAAATGTATTTAACCTTATCATGAGATATAGGACAATCTAGAGTACCTATTCCTAAGCATTTTGTAGGAATAATACTCTCGTCAGCAGCCAAAGCTTCTATATTATATAAAAGCAAAGTATTCTGCATATTTTTATGAGAAACTAAATGTTTAGTAAACAGAATTGCTACTATACAGAACAAAGAAAATACTATTCTTTTCATACTACATTTGTGTTAAAGATTAATTTTGAGAACAAAAGTAGTAGTGAAACGCTAAATAAACAAAGAATATCGCTGACCATTGCTGACCAACCAATATTTTCATTAAATGAAGTCAATATAATGTTTAAAAATCATCCATTTCATCGACTTTTTTATCACAATACTCAAAAGGCTCATTTTCTAAAAAAATGAGTTGATAAGCATCAATATTCTTTTTTATATTTAGTGATGGATCCATTCTACAGATACAAGAGCGTAAACGTCCCACGGCTTTTTGTAGTCGAAACTCATTGCCTGATCCGTCTGGCCATAATTTTTCCATCATTACAGAAGTTTTTAATACATAGCTATTATCCCCTTCTTCCAAAAATAATTCTAACAATCGAGAAGACTGAGGCTGAATTCTTTTCTCAACACCATCTAGTGCTACAATATTCCGGTCCGCATATAATATAATATGTTCACCTAACTTATAAGAATGTATAGGCGCAGCATCTATTCTCTGAACCTCTTTGATTATTGGTACTTCTACAGAAACTTCCTTTATTACTTCGACTTCTTTGATAATCTCTACCTCTACTATTTCTTTGCCACGTAATAAATATATTTTGCGATAAAGAAAAATTAAAAAATTATATAATCCACATCCCAACACTACACATAATAATAGATAAAATATCATCTCCCTAAATATAATGTTCCACACTGAATATTTTAAATATCCTATTACCTTAATCTCGCAGGCATAACCTAAATAAAAAGTAAAAATTAAATTTGAAGGATTGCACCATTCACTCTGATAGGTACTCTGTGATTTCACATCACCATCAATATCCATTACTGAAATGTAACAAGCCGATTCAAGAAAAATATCATATTCTTGTAATTGCTTACTCCATATAGCCTTTAATGTATCAGGTAGAAGCGGATTCTCACCAAGGACCGCAGAATGTAAAGCTCGTAGATTAGTATCATTAGTTATATTCATCTGATTTTTTATGGAGTCTAACCGATACCAGTATTTTCCAAACATATCCTCAATATAAATAGAATCTGGCATATTAGCAGACAATGCCGACTTTGCATTAAAGTAAAATGAAAGAGTTCCTTCTATATTCCGTTTTTTCAGTTCTTGGTCAATCGCTTTTACAAAAGCATCTTTAGCTTTCTCCTTAAGTTCAGTTACTTTGAAGTCATAAGTATATTTGCATATAAAGAAGAATATAGCTCCTGTAATACAAGCTATAGCAGATACCAGAATTATGCTTTTAGGTCTCATTTTGCTCTATTTTACTTTGTTTTGTGTTACAAAGATAACATATTTCACAGCTATCAAAAGTCTTTCGTATAAAAAGTTATTATTTAATCTACTAAAGCTAGAACAAAATTCATTTTGTGAACAAATAAATGCTCATAATATAAACGTCGTCACATTATTACATTCACTGTTCAGAGTATATTTGATTGAATATTTTACTATTTAATAAGATTAAAACAGAACTTTTATAAAAACCTGATTATCAGCATTATACAAAACGCTATTTTTCCTTTAAAACCAAAGCGTCGTTCCTTTAAAACCAAGACCCCATTTCTTTAAAACCAACGCCCTTTTGGTTTTAAAGAAACATGCCATGTATAAGTAAATAAGAATCATTTGTCAAAAAAAGGTATTGATAATTTCGATCGTAAATCTAGTTCACCGATAAATTTGAATTGTATTTCTATTAGAAGCATTTTTTTACAAGAGAATTCAACAAACAATGTTATAATCAAATTCCATATTTTTCAATTAATATATCTATAGCATTTTTCTTGAAGTAATATTGATACACGACAGGGTTATCATCTTCTAATAAATTTCCAACCAATTTAGCTAGAGATCTATCATTGCCTTTCAATATAAGCTCCTTGTTAGCACAAAGAAAATCTGCAGAATAAAAACCTAAATGTTCATCTGATACTCCACCAGGTAAAAGTAAATCAGAATAAAGATTCAAATTAGGATCATAAATATCAGATATTTGAATTGATCTTTTTTTATCCCATATCAACGTACTTTTATTGCTAATTGACATAAATAAATAATCAGAAGAAGACTCAATGGCAGTGATTCCCAAACCTATATTACTTTTTTTCAATGTTTCAATTAATTCAAAAAAATTCAAGTCTTTATGTTCTTCTATAAAATCCTCACTTGGCTCATTCTCTGGTATATCTACGTAATATCCAGGCATTATTTGACCTCCCTCATATACAAAAAGCTCATTCGACAATACCGATATAAAAAAATATTGATTATCTAATAATGCTATTGGATAATGCAAAAAAGAATAATGTATATTTTGAGTCCCTATTTCTTTTGCTTTTAACAGCGTTTCACCAATTAATGAGTCATTCTTGATTCTGAACACACTGTATTCACTTTGGTTTTGAGAATAATCATTTGGTAACGGATAATACGCAATAAGCTCTCCTTGACCACACATCATGGCATACTCAATGTTAGCATCTTCGGTATCTAATTGAATTGTATTAGAATAAGCTCCAGAATAAGTATATTGTAAAATTTTTCTCGCAGAATTACAGATAAGACATACCAATTTATTATCACGATCTAAATAAAAATTGTCCGAATACACATATTCACCCGGCCCTATACCTCTATGACCTACTTCATTAATAAAATATCCTTCTTCATCAAATACAAATACCCCTCTTGAATCTTTGACAAAATAGAATTTCCCATCATTCTTTATGCATTCAATCTCACTTAATAAACATTCACCTGTTCCCAATGGAACGTATTTGACACTATCCACAATATCGTATAGATTGATTTCTATAGGATGATTTCTATTCAAGACATCAATAATTTCAATATCACCTTTATGACATGAAACCTGTCGTTGACAGGATGACATAGTTAGAAAAAGTATCATAATAATTTTTCCCACATACACTACTTCTATCAACGAGCTATTTTTTCTACTAGTCATTACTATTTAAATATAATATTTTCACCTCACTATTTCTACTATCACGGCAACAATTACCGGGAGAGTCTTTATCACAATCCCCTAATTCATAGGCCAGTGTTACCGTAGCACCAGCAGAAAAACCAAAAATTCATGATTCATCGTTTCAAATAATATTTCAATATAACAGGATTATCATCTTCTTTCAAAGCCTCCATTTTACGAATTTCCTCAGACGACATCAACTTACGGTCTACAACTTGGTGAACTTCATCAGGTTCGCAAATGGAGAGTAAAGCATTATCAACTATGCCAAAACAAAGATACATAATAAAAGGCTCCCCTTCTTTGATCAAAAAACCTTTCTTCTGCTTTCTGTTATACATAAAATGACTTCCATATCCTCTATCTGTCTTTGCCAAATAAACATATACATAATCATCATTGAAAAATTTAAGTAATGGCAGCAGCATATTACTCGAATACTTCAAATATTGATATCTTTCTGTAGCATCTTCTGTTATTTCTCTTCTTTCTTCATCGGAATCAGTTCTCTTCCCACCAGCTCGTCCGGGCAAACCTTCAGCTTTAACCTCTGCATCTCCAAAATCCAGATACATGACAGGTTCAAGTTTCTTTTCTTTTGCATCTATCCGATAAAAATAATAATTAAGACCGGAAGGCACAAAGTAAAAGTCCTCTCCTATATGATAAAAGCAGCTATGTGACATCGTATTTCCGGATATAGTTCCTTCATAATTTGCAATAGTTGCTTGTTCCGTTTTCAGGTTAACAAATGAGACTTCTTGATCCGTCCAAATATAAGCATTAGTGAAAATATAATTTTCAGCATCTAAAGCCATCAAGTATTCCAATGGAAATTCCGGTTTAAACTTTCTCTTGGCTAGCAGTTCGAATGTCGGACTATAAGTATATATTGTCCCATAAGGATTTAGCAAGTCTATGCCTTTTAAATAAGGATTAAAATTAATATCCAATACCATTACATAGTCTTCCGGCCCCTGTCCTTTCATTTTCTTCGAATTTGCTATATATTGCCCATTTCCCGAAAACGTGAAAACAATTTGATCACTGGTATAAATTGCAAATAGATCCGAACTTTGATCGTAGATGACTTTATTACATCTATGAAAGATAGATGAGTCGTTCGTTTCCAAAGGCACAATCTCTATTTTCTCTAAAAATGATGAGGCATCCTGCGAGACTTTATCTACTTCGACAGGGATTATTTCAATTCCATCGGGAAGATTCTTTTTATTAGCAGAGCATGCACAAATGACGATAGACCATGTTATTAAACTTATAGCATTCATTACCATTCCCGGAAAAATCTTTTTTCTAGCTTTCATTGTGTGTTTCATTTATTGCTGTTTAGCCACAAAGTTAACACAATATATGACAATTATCGAATGCCACCGCTATTTTATATTCTCAATATAAACATTTTAAGCCAACTTTTCTTCAATATCCTTGTTTTTCAAAACTCATATGCTATCTTTGTAGTGCAAAACAACATGAAGTAAAACAAGATAACATATTATGAAAACTCAATTATTTGTTTTGGCACTACTATTGGTTAGCTGTAGTGAACCACAGAAAAAAGTATCATTTAGCGAGAGTACAACTACTAAATCCACCGCTTTGAAAGAAGCCTTTATCTCCATTCCAATGGATATAAAAAAGAGAGGAGACATCTTATATGCCAGTGATTTTAAAGGAGATAGCCTTTTGTACTGCTATAGTCTTACCGAACAACGTTTTATAAAACAAATGCTGCCACAAGGACAAGGACCTGATGAATTTTTAAGCCCTGTCGAATTCTTCCTGTCTGATTCGTCCGTCTTTATACATAACCGATGGCATTTTACGGCGCGAAACTACTCATTCAATGCGAAGGATTCTTCTATCCAGCCACAAGGAGAATTGATACACCTGCCTATGAATCTCGACAGAATCCATCCGATAGGTGAATCGCGCTTTATAGCCTCCGGCGTTTTTGACGATTGTAGATTCCTTATTTTAGATAGCGGCGGTAATATTATATCCAAATGTGGCAGCTTCCCGAGTTATCAGAGCGAAGAAGAAACCATCCCAAATGCGGCTAAAGCCATGTTCCACCAATCGCAGTTCGGTTACAATACCGAACTGAAACGCTTGGCATGTGTTACAAGCAATGTGCTTGAACTATGGAATGACACGCCGGAAGCGTTAACGCTCCATAAAAGACTGTTGTTAGCGCCCTATCACTACCAGTTCGATTCAAGTCCCGATGGCGTTTATGCGGAAAGTGACAATCCCGATGCCGAAATGGGAGCACGGGGTATTGCTGTTTCCAACAATTATGTTTATGTGTTGTACAACCCCAATAGCCATCGGATGCACGAAGAACACAAAGAAACCCAAAATAGTGAAATATGGGTTTTCGACTGGGAAGGTAATCCGGTACGAAAGATTCTGGTAGATACTCAGATTGAATGCTTTTGCATTGATGAAACCGAGACTACATTTTATTGTGTAATGATTGCACCGGATTATTGCATTGGGGTCGTGCCAATGGCAGGAGAATAGGATTCCTGATGCTATCCTAAAATCCCACCTGACGTTGTTGCTCAGCATTGTAACGGTTGCCTACTACCGGAATAGCCGCAACGGTATCCTCCAACTCTTTCCATTCTTTGGGCGAAAGGGTAAAATCCAGTGTACGCAGGTTCTCCTCCAGATGCGACAGCTTTGTGGTTCCGGGAATCGGCACAATCCATGGCGCTTTCTGCAATAACCAGCCAAGCGCCACCTGCGCCGAAGTCATTCCCCGTGTGCGACCGAAGGCTTGCAGGACATTCACGATACGGGTATTCATCCGCATTGCTTCCGGTTGAAAACGCGGCAAAGTCTGACGGTTGTCATTACCCGGGTCGAAAATCGTGTATTCGTTGATACAGCCACCCAGAAAGCCACGGTTTAAGGGACTGTATGGGACAAAACCGATACCCAGTTCACGACAAGTATCGAGCACTCCGTTTTCCTCTACAAGACGGTGCATCAGATGGTACTCACTCTGAATGGCAGTGAGCGGACATACGGCATGGGCTCTACGGATGGTTTCGGCACTGACCTCACACATTCCCCAGTGTCGTACCTTCCCCTCTTTCATCAGTCCGGCAATAGTTGATGCCACCTCTTCAGCCGAAACATTCGGATCGGCACGATGCTGATAGAACATCGGCAACGAATCCAAGTGTAACCGTTTCAGTGAATCCTCACAATAGCGACGGATAGTCTCCGGTCGGCTGTTCTGGCGTCCTGTTGCCTTGCCGTCAATAACCTCATGTCCGAATTTGGTCGTTACGTTGATCCGGCCTTTAAATTCAGACAACGCTTCCCCGGCCAGTTCTTCATTGTTCAACGGTCCATAAATGATAGCCGTGTCGAAAAGTGTTACACCACGATCCACCGCCTCATGCAATAATCGGATACATTGTTTTTTGTCCGGATGCTGGCTGCGGTTGTAAGTCATACCCATCACGCCGAAACCGAGTGCCGAAACCTCAAAAGCCGCGTTACCTCTGCCCAATATACGATTTCCCCGAATACGGGCGGCATCGTCATTACCGGGGAATGTTGCCGGTTGTTTGGTATCGGCTGCAAAAACCTTATCTAATCCGGCAGGCAGGGCTAATGCCATTCCCGCCAATGTCGTCGTCTTAAGAAATCCGCGACGGCTGATATTCATTTTACTGTTTTTTTCCATGATTCTCATGTTTTAGTGTTCTGTCGGCAAAGGTAAAGAAAGAGCCTCGCAACAACTTTGCTGCGAGGCTCAAAACATTTTGTTATAAGGTTCACTTTATTAAAGTGATAGTACAGGCTACTTAGTTACTTGCTTCGCCCATTCTCCGGCCTGCCTGGTACCTCCATTAAACAGCCGGCTATCTCCCCATACGATTTTCGGATAGAGTTTCTTGAGTTGTTTTACACTATTCGTTATCGAACTTCCACCGGAAGTGGCAAACAAAATGACGGTTTTGCCGGAGAAATCATATTTCTCCAGGAATGTATTGACCGGACGCGGACACAAATCCCACCATATCGGATAACCGAGAAATACGACATCATAACCTTTCAGGTCGATCTGTTCACCCCCCAATTCCGGACGTGAATTTTCAGTCGTCATTTCAACCGAACTCCGGCTCGCCTTGTCATTCCAGTCGAGATCTGCCGAAGTATAGGCTATAGCAGGAGTTATCCGATAAAGGGTACCATCCACCGCTTGGGCAATGGCATCGGCTACTTTTTCCGTAGTTCCGGTACAGGAGAAATAAGCAACAAGAATTTTCTTGCCGGCTTGTGCATGGGTATCTGCTGTTTGTTTCTGCGCTTTCGACGAACAGCTAAAGCAAAGGAGACTCATAAATATTAATATAATCTGTTTCATAATTACTTTGATTTTAAATATTCTTTATCACTAACCGGTTCAAATATCACCATGACGGGGCAACCCCATAGGCATCTTTATATATCTTGGAAAAATGCGACAGGTTCTTGAAACCTACATCGAAGCAGGCTTCCGTAACTCTCTTTTTTCCAGTCCGAATTAAATCATGCGCCGCTTCCAAACGGCGTTTGATAATCCATTTCTGCGGTGTAAGGTCGCTTACCTTGGCAAAGTCTCGCTTGAAGGTGGCCAGACTTCGCCCTGTATAGCTCGCGATCTCTTCCATCGAGAGATCACACATATAGTTTTCATTCAGGTAGTCGAGAATGTCAATCTTCCATGGCTCAACGAAATCAAACAGGGAAGCATAGAGATTACAGTCAGTATGAAGCAGTACATAAGCCCCTTCAATCATTTTCAGTTTCAACACATCTTCGGACGGTTTTTCGCCCGCATCGAAATAGGGAATGACCGATTCGAACAGTGACCGGATATCGGGCCTGTTATTCGGAAGTACACGCAGGCTGACCTTTTCGCGTTTAGAGTCAGGCGGAATCTGTTGCCGGTCAAGCGTCTGGTAAAACTCTCGCAGGAAAGCTCTCGAAAATTTCAGCACAACGGAATGGTATGGCTTACCTTTCCCAGCTTTTTTCTGCAACCACATCCGGTTATCACGCCGCATAAAAGCACAATCTCCCGGATGTAAAACGGTTTTCTTTCCGCGTTCCTCAATTTCCAGCTCTCCGGAACACAAATAAATAAGTGTGTGCTCCCTGTTTTCGTGAGCGCATCCCCGGTCGTCAGTGAAATAGCTCGCTATAAGCACATTCGAGCAATCAAATACATCCAGTTGTTCCATATTATTAGCCTTTTATTTTCTGCAAATATAGCGCATTGTATTTGTATTGTGTTTGTTGTGAAGCTCATTCTTGCGAAGACACTGAATTTCTATGTATGATCAAAAAAAGATGGTGTCACTATCCCACTAACATAGTGACGGTATATGCTCGGGATAGTGTCACTATCCCGAGCATATACCGTCACCATAATAAATCAATTATTTCGAGCTGTTTTTATCCTAGTCCGCGCGCTGCGTAGGCAACGTAAACTCCTGTGAATCACAGATTACCCCATTCTCATCGGATACCGCTACACGGAAGGTCACTTCGCCATCCTTCAGTTTGCTCCCTGCATAAACTGTGGCTGTATAGCGAATGCCCTCACCCGGAAGAATCTCTTCTATCATCACGGTAGGAGAAATACCAATGTGTTTCACTTTTCCGACCGTCTCTACGACAGGAACCACATCATAGACAGGTTTCTTTCCTTCGTTCATTATTTCAAAGATGATCTTGCTGCTTTCTCCGCCATCTATCGCATGATTCCGGTTATCATCAATAAAGCGAATTTTGCGCAGCTTCAACTGAGCCATCTGCTGCTGAACCTGTGTACGAGGTTTGTATCTGGAATGAGATTGCCCTTGCCTGACTTCCGGAACATAGGCATACTCCTCTATCGGGTCCGGTTTCGGAGCAGTCAGCGCATTCCCTATCGCTGCACCGGCAATGGTTCCAACAATATTTCCAATGGCAGAGCCACGATATCCGCCTCTCCAGCCATGATTATTATCTCCGATAAGTCCGCCGATCGAACTTCCCAGACTTCCCCCAATTGCAGCACCACCTACAATTGCCCCGGGATTTCCCATACGTCCCGATGCACATCCGCCCAACATCAGAGCAGAAAGCAGAATGACAGTTAGTTGTTTTCTCATCATCTCTAAATTTACTATGATTACTCTATCACCTTAAAACGTGCAAAACGCAACAATAGTTGCTTGTCCCCTGCATTTTTAAAATGAATCGTTGCTTTTGCATTATCACCCGTTCCTTCTACTTTGATCACTTCACCCAAGCCGAAACGTTCGTGCTCTATCATCTGTCCTGCCTGCACCCCTGTAACAGATGCCGAACCGGCAGAAGCCGGCCTTGCATTACTGCCACTCACCGCACTAACCTTCTTCAGATTCCTCGGCACACTGGGAGCAATCACCTGAGCTTTCGGACGTTCACGGTCGGAGAAATTACTTCCATAAGGTGTACGTGAAGGGGATGCCGTACGTGCAAATCCACCTTCGATCTCCCTGCGGAAACGCCCTGCACCTTCGTCCACCGCACGGCTGACTCCGGCTTCATGCGGCAACTGCAAATAATTCACATCAATGTCACGCAAAAAACGACTGGGACTTCCAAACTCCATCTTTCCATAACGGAAACGGGTCTTGGCAAAAGAAATATAGCAATGTTCTTCCGCACGGGTAATAGCCACGTAGAACAAACGGCGCTCTTCTTCCAGCGCACGGGGAGAATCGCCCGCCATGCCACTGGGGAAAAGGTTTTCTTCCAGCCCCACTACAAATACGTTTTTAAATTCCAGCCCTTTGGCCGAATGAACGGTCATCAGCGTGATCTTTTCTCCATCATCAGCCTTGTCCGAATCCTGATCGGTAAGCAAAGCGATCTCCGAAAGAAAATCTGTCAGAGAAATATTCGGATTTCCTTCTTCCTGCCGCAAAGCGCAGAAGTCGTTCATACCATTCACCAGTTCCTCTATGTTTTCCTTACGGCTCAGATTCTCCGGTGAAGTATCCTGGCAAACATCATTGATGATGCCGGACTGACGGATAATGTCCGTTCCTATCTCATAGGCATTCTTGTCAGCCTGACCGGCCATAAAGCCTTCTACCAGTTCACGGAAACCTTGCAGCTTGCCATGCGTCCCTTTGTTGATATTCAGCCCGTAGCTCAATGGCTCACAGAGCGCTGCCCAAAGGCTGACACCATTTTCCGTGGCTGCCGATATTATTTTTCCAATCGTCGTATCACCGATACCACGGGCAGGATAATTAATGATTCGCTTGAATGCTTCTTCATCATTCGGATTCACTACCAAGCGGAAATAAGCTATAACGTCCTTAATCTCCTTACGCTGGTAGAACGAAAGCCCGCCATAGATTTTATAAGGCATGCTCCGTTTCCGAAGAGCCTCTTCGAAAACACGGCTCTGCGCATTCGTACGATATAATATCGCAAAATCAGCATAACCATAACTATGTTCCCGACGCAGTTCAGCTATCTTATTGGCTACGATATCCCCTTCTTCCACATCACTGTAAGCCTGGAATACACCAATGGGTTCACCTCTTTCCTTTTCAGAAAATACTTCTTTCCGAATCTGGCGTTCATTCTTTTCGATCAGACTGTTGGCAGCGCAGACAATGGTTTGCGTAGAACGATAATTCTGCTCCAGTTTAAACACTTTCGTGTTAGGGTAAACCTTCGTGAAATAGAGAATATTATCGATATCCGCTCCACGGAAAGAGTAGATACTCTGCGCATCATCCCCTACCACACAAACACGCTGATTTTCTTTCGTCAGTTGGAGTACGATGCTGTGCTGTGCATAGTTCGTATCCTGATACTCATCCACCAATACATAACGGAACTGCTCCCGGTAACGGGCCAGCACCTCCGGAAAGTCACGGAACAGAATATAAGTATACACCAGCAAATCGTCGAAATCCATCGCTCCCGCCTGCCGGCACCTTTCCCAGTAACGGGTATATATATCACGGAGGGCTGGCACTTTGGCTGCCATGTCCCCTTCATAAGCTTCTTTATTGGCGGAATATCCCGTAGGAGAAACCAGATGATTCTTGGCACTCGAAATGCGTGCCTGTACCATCCCCGGTTTATAAGTCTTTTCGTCCAGCCCCATCTCCTTGATGATGGAGCGGATCAGGCTTTTGCTATCCGCCGAGTCATAAATGGTGAATTGGGAGGTGAATCCGATGTGTTGTGCTTCGGCACGGAGAATGCGGGAAAAGACGGAATGGAAAGTGCCCATCCACAGATAGCGCGCCCGCTCCATACCTACTTGGCGGGCTATACGTTCCTTCATCTCACGCGCTGCCTTATTGGTAAAGGTCAGTGCCAGAATGTTCCACGGTTGATAGCCGTTCTCCAGCAGATAGGCAATTTTATAAGTCAAGACACGTGTCTTTCCCGAACCTGCACCGGCTATCACCAGCGAAGGACCGTCGTTATAAGTCACTGCTGCACACTGACTCTCATTTAATTCCTCTATATAGTTGGTATTCATAACAGCATTATAAAAACAATGAGGATTTTTAACAAACCCTTGGCGTTCAAATTTGTTTCAATACGACAAAAGTATAACATTCATTTGACAATGAAGATATTTTTATGATTTTTCATCACTAACTATTTAACCTAACCACTCAAAGCAATGAAAAAGAGTATATTTTTATCATTTATTTTATGCTTGTGCCTCGTCGCCTGTATACCACAGCAGGCACTGGCGCAAAAACAAAGCCGCATGGAAAAGCTGCTAAGGTATCTGAACGACAACGACGCCGACAAATGGCAGAAGAACCGGGAAAAACTGGATGACGAAACAAAGGCATATTATGCCGAAGAGTTATCATTAATGGATGTGCTCAATGATCTCTGGAACAAACAAAGCGAGCAGGCAGCCACCCTCTACTTCGGCTGCTACGAGAAAGCCGCCCAAAGCTATTTCCCGGGAATCTGTGAAGGGGAAAAGATACAGCTTTCCAACATACGGGAAAAGGCGGATCAGTCAATCATCAGCTTACTGGAAGCCTCAAAAGATAAGATTCCTTTCAGCCGGGCACTGCTGGACAGCATTCACGCCACCGAATATCCGGCTGATTCCGCCATGTTGCAAAGACTACAGAACCTCCGTGAAGTAGCATTGCTGGAAGGAATGCTCAAAACTCCTGCGCCTGCCATCTACCGGACTTATGTCAAGGAGTATCCCGACGGAAAATTCATCGCACAAGTCAACGCCTCCGAAAACGTACGGCTCTACCAACTGGTAAAAGCCGCACCGACTCCTGCCAACTTCAAAGCTTTCTTTGAGGACCCCGAAATGCAGAAATATTATCAAACAAGAGGTCCACGCCCCTACCTTGCCGAAGTCCGTACCTTATACGACGACTTCCTGTTTCAACGCATCGACAGCCTGAAAAAAGAAGGAAATGCCACCGCCATCCGGCAGATTATTGATGACTATAAAAATACACCTTATCTGGCCACCGGCACCCGGACTCACCTGAACGATCTTGAATATCTCAGTGAAAAGGCGGACTTTGAGCTCTTGAAGCCGGTAATAGTCAACTCTGAATCGCTCGGTTTACTGCAAGAGTTTCTCAAAACGCACAAATACAAGGAGTTTCGTGACCAGGCCAACGCACTGCGAGCACCGTTCGTTCTGCAAGCAATTGTATCGACCCCTACTGCCGTGAAATATTACACGCAGGGAAGATTGATGAAATGCTGCGAAACCGACAGCACCGGCAACATTACAACGAGCTACATCTATAACGATAAGGGGCAGCTTACCACCGTATTATCCGTGACCGAAAAGAACGGGCAACCTGCCAACGAAGTACAAACCAGCAGGCTATACGACCCGCAAGGCCACTGCATCTTCGAAGTGAAGACAAACCCCAAAACCAAAACGGATTTCTACCGCCGGGCACGCCGCATCGGTATTAACGGAAGCATCGAAAGTGACTCCCTCAAATACATGGACGGCAGATATACCGTCAGCAGCTATAACAAACAGGGATTGCTGACGGAATGCAAAGAGTACAACAAGAACGGGGAACTGGAAGGATACACGGTCAACAAATATGATGATAACGGCAAAATGACCGAATCACAGCATCAGAATATGCTCTTTGTCAATTCGCCCAACCAGCTCCTTTCGCAAAAAGAACTGTATGAATATGACAAATACGGTTATCTCACCCGAATCGTCTACCAACGTATCTTCGGCAACAGCCAGAAAACGTCCGGATGCCTGACTTGCCTCTATGATGAGTACGGCAACCGGATCGACGGGGACTCTTATTATGAATATGACAATACCGGGCAGTGGGTATGCCGGACGAACCATGACAACCCGCAGCAAGTGGAGCGCATACAGTACATTTATAAATAAAAATAAAATACCGTGAACCTTTTACGGCTCACGGCTGTTACTATAGTATAACAAAACCAATTAAAGTTTTGACAATATGAATACTATATTAATGTCTTTAATAATTATGACCATGACTTACGAAATGCCAAAACTTCCTTACGCAAACAATGCGCTGGAACCTGTAATCAGTCAGCAAACTATAGATTTCCATTACGGAAAACATCTGCAAACATATGTAAATAATCTGAATAGCCTCGTTCCCGGAACAGAATATGAAGGTAAAACGGTAGAAGAAATCGTTGCCATTGCCCCGGACGGAGCTATCTTCAACAACGCCGGACAAGTGTTGAATCACAATTTATATTTCCTCCAATTCGCTCCGAAACCTTCGAAAAAGGAACCGGCAGGCAAACTGGGAGAAGCTATCAAACGTGATTTCGGCAGCTTTGAAAACTTCAAGAAAGAATTCAATGCAGCAGCAGTCGGATTATTCGGGTCAGGATGGGCTTGGCTCTCAGTAGACAAGAACGGTAAACTGCATATTACCAAAGAAGGAAACGGCAGTAATCCCGTACGCGCCGGACTGAAACCACTTCTGGGATTTGATGTGTGGGAACACTCCTACTATCTGGATTACCAGAACCGCCGTGCCGACCACGTGAACGCCCTGTGGAATATCATCGACTGGGACGTGGTAGAAAAAAGAATGTAACCGGACTCATTAAAATTAAACTAAGCTATACTATCGGAAAGGTCGTTGTGGATTTCACAGCGACCTTTTTTCCGGCACAAAACCTAAACATTCTATTGTATTCCAAAGGTATAAGTTGTATTTTTGCAACAGCCGAATCCAAAACAGACAATTATGACACTTCAGCAGAAAAATAAAAAATGGCGCATTGTCGATGTTATTTTCTTACTTTTGCTCCCCTTCTTCAGCAATGCGGCTACTCCGGAAGAATCGAAGGAGGAGATACTTTTTGTCACGTCCTACAATTCTGATACCAAATATACTTACGATAATATCAACACATTTGTAGAAACGTACCGTCTGCTGGGCGGAAAGTATTCCACCATCGTAGAAAACATGAATGCTACCGACCTCAATCAAGCCAGGGAGTGGAAAAAAACGCTCACCAATATTCTGGATAAACACCCGAATGCGAAACTGGTCATCCTGCTGGGAGGTGAAGCGTGGAGCAGCTTCCTGCACCTCGAAGATGAGAAGTACAAACAGCTTCCCGTATTTTGTGCTATGGCAACCCGCAACGGTATCCGCATACCGGAAGATTCCATCCATATACAGACTTATGATCCTCCAAGCATCGACTTAACGGAAAGGATGAAAGAGTACAATGTAATATATTGTAATACATACGAATATGACATTGACAGAGATATCGAAATGATGCGAAGTTTCTATCCGGACATGGAGCATCTGGTGTTCATCTCGGACAATACTTACAACGGACTTGCCGAGCAAGCCTGGGTGAAAAAGAACATGGTACGTTACCCTGAATTGTCGACTACCTACATTGATGGCCGTACGCACACCCTCGATGCAGCCGTCAACCAATTGCGCAAAGTACCGAAGAATTCTGTGATGCTGCTAGGTATCTGGAGAATTGACAGCCGGGGTATCACGTATATGAATAACTCCGTATATGCTTTCTCCAAAGCCAATCCTTCACTTCCCGTATTCAGTATGACTGCCACCGCAATCGGTTACTGGGCTATCGGCGGATATGTGCCTCAATATGCCGGAATAGGGCAAAACATGGCTGAACAGGCTTATCAATTTCTGGACAAGGGAGAAGAAAACATCAGTAATATCTATTTATTGCCCAACAAATATAAGTTTGATGCCAACAAACTGAAAGAATGGGGATTCCATGACAAGAAACTACCGTTTAATTCACTTATCATCAACCAGCCGATACCTTTCTTCCAAGCGTATCGCACGGAAGTTCAGTTTATTCTGCTTACATTTCTTGTACTGATAGGCGGACTGTTCATCTCATTGTATTATTATTACCGGACAAAGATTCTGAAGAACCACCTCGAAAAGACAACAGCACAATTGAGGGAAGATAAAAAGAAACTGGAATTATCAGAAAACGCGCTTCGTCACGCCAAAGAGCGTGCCGAAGAAGCCAATCAACTGAAAAGTGCCTTCGTTTCGAACATGAGTCACGAAATTCGGACACCTCTGAACGCTATTGTCGGCTTTTCCAGCCTGCTGATTGATACCGTAGAGACAACAGAGGAACAAAAAGAGTATGCGGACATCATTCAGACCAATTCGGAGTTATTATTGCAACTGATCAGTGATGTACTGGACGTATCGCGTCTGGAATCCGGCAAACTGCTGTTCAAGTATGAATGGTGCGAACTGGTCAATCATTGCCAGAACATGATTACGCTGACCAGAAAGAACAGGACAAAGGATATAGATATCAGGCTCCGGATGCCGAAAGAACCTTATATGCTCTACACCGATCCGTTACGCTTGCAGCAGGTCATTACCAACCTGCTGAACAACGCACTGAAGTTTACTCCTGACGGCGGAAGCATTACGCTGGATTATGAAATAGATGAAGAAGACCAGTGTATGCTGTTTTCCGTAACCGATACAGGTTCGGGAATTCCCGAGGACAAACAGGAACTGGTATTCCAGCGTTTTGAGAAGCTCAACGAATTTGTGCAGGGAACAGGATTGGGACTGGCTATCTGCAAACTGACCATACAGCGTATGGGAGGCGATATCTGGATCGATAAGAATTATAAGAACGGGGCACGGTTTGTCTTTTCCCATCCTATCAAAAAGCAGGAATCGGAAGAAAAATGAAAAAAAATCGGATGATTTGGTGTTTATCTGTTTCTTTTTCGCTTACTTTGCTCCCGTAAAGACAAAGGGGTGCCCCAAGAGGGGCTGAGATTATACCCTAGGAACCTGAGGCAGTTAGCACTGACGTAGGGATTGTGTTTCTTCTTATCGCCTTTCCATATAAGCACGCTCTTTGTATTTACTTTCAACTTATTAACTCTGATAGGACAATGAAAGTACAAGTAAACAACAAAGAGGTGGAAATGACTCCCGCTTCTACCCTTACACAATTGGCAGCCCAACTGGGACTTCCGGTACAAGGCATCGCGATTGCCGTAAACAACAAAATGATTCCGCGCACCGAATGGGAAAAGTTTTCGTTGCAGGAGAATGACAACCTGGTGATCATCAAAGCGGCTTGTGGAGGGTAAAAGTATGGTCAGTCTACAATTTATCACTCACCAGACCGATCGGTATACCTATTTCGAATCGGCGCTCATGGCACTCGAAGGGGGATGCAAGTGGATACAGCTACGCATGAAGGAAGCTCCGTGCGAAGAAGTGGAAGCGGTTGCCCTCCAGCTAAAACCGCTCTGCAAAGAGAAGGAAGCGATCTTAATTCTGGATGACCACGTCGAACTTGCCAGAAAGCTGGAAGTGGACGGTGTGCATCTGGGCAAAAAAGACATGCCTATCGATGAGGCACGGCAACTGCTTGGAGAATCATTTATCATCGGTGGTACGGCAAATACATTCGAAGACGTCGTACAACATTATCGTGCCGGAGCAGATTATCTCGGCATCGGTCCTTTCCGGTTCACTACTACAAAGAAAAACCTGAGCCCTGTTCTGGGGCTGGAAGGCTATACCGCTATTTTATCTCAGATGAAGGAGGCGAATATCGAACTCCCGGTAGTAGCTATCGGAGGAATCACTTATGAGGATATACCCGCCATACTCGAAACCGGAGTAAACGGAATCGCACTTTCCGGAACGATTCTCCGGGCGGAAGATCCGGCAGAGGAGACACGCAGAATTTTGGAGAGTTATTAATTACGTCAAATGTATAATCAAATAAAAGAAGAGAAAAGTGGAAAAGTTAGTAATTGCAGGCCGTGAGTTTGACTCCCGCCTTTTCCTGGGTACAGGAAAGTTCAATTCCAATGAAGTAATGGAACAAGCTATTCTGGCATCGGGCACAGAAATGGTAACTGTAGCTATGAAACGCATCGACATGGATGACAAAGAAGACGATATGCTGAAACATATTATTCATCCGAATATTCAGCTACTGCCCAATACATCGGGGGTACGCGATGCGGAAGAAGCTGTTTTTGCCGCACAGATGGCACGCGAAGCATTCGGAACCAATTGGCTGAAACTGGAAATTCATCCTGATCCCCGCTATCTGCTCCCCGACTCTATCGAGACATTAAAAGCTACTGAACAGCTTGTCAAACTGGGATTTATAGTACTGCCCTACTGTCAGGCCGACCCCGTACTCTGCAAACGGTTGGAAGAAGCCGGCGCAGCTACTGTAATGCCGCTTGGTGCCCCCATCGGTACCAACAAAGGATTGCAGACTAAAGAATTCCTGCAAATTATTATCGAACAAGCAGGCATCCCTGTTGTGGTAGATGCCGGCATCGGTGCGCCCAGTCATGCCGCCGAAGCAATGGAACTGGGAGCATCCGCCGTACTGGTGAACACAGCTATCGCCGTAGCAGGCAATCCGGTAGAAATGGCGCTGGCTTTCAAAGCGGCTACCGAGGCCGGGAGGCGGGCATACGAAGCAGGTCTGGGCATGCAGGCCGACAACTTTGTTGCAGAAGCGAGTTCGCCTTTAACCGCATTTCTGAATGAATAAGCAATAAGCAATGAGTAATGTCTAATTGACTACTTTTTTATCATACTAGAATAAAAAATTCATGGAACAAAAAATAAAATTCCCCCGCTCTCAGAAAGTATATCTGCCGGGCAAGCTCTATCCGAATATCCGTGTAGCCATGCGGAAAGTAGAACAAGTGCCCAGCACCAGCTTCGAAGGAGACGAAAAAATAGTAACTCCAAATCCGGAAGTATATGTATATGATACCAGCGGACCGTTCAGCGATTCATCAATGAGCATCGACCTTAAAAAAGGACTTCCACGCTTACGTGAAGAGTGGATTGTGTCACGTGGCGATGTGGAACAACTCCCCGAAATCACTTCGGAATACGGGCAAATGCGACGGGACGACAAGAGTCTGGACCATCTTCGTTTTGAGCACATCGCCCTTCCCTACCGTGCCCGAAAAGGAGAAGCCATCACCCAAATGGCATATGCCAAACGAGGCATTATCACTCCGGAAATGGAATATGTGGCTATCCGGGAAAATATGAACTGTGAAGAGCTCGGAATCGAGACTCATATCACTCCCGAATTTGTCCGTAAGGAAATAGCAGAAGGCCGTGCGGTACTCCCGGCCAATATCAATCATCCGGAAGCTGAACCGATGATTATCGGTCGTAACTTCCTGGTGAAAATCAATACGAACATCGGAAATTCGGCTACGACTTCCAGCATTGATGAGGAAGTGGAAAAGGCTTTGTGGAGCTGTAAATGGGGAGGTGACACGCTGATGGACCTTTCCACCGGAGAGAATATCCATGAGACGCGTGAGTGGATTATCCGTAACTGTCCGGTACCGGTGGGTACTGTACCTATTTATCAGGCACTTGAAAAAGTGAACGGCGTAGTCGAGGATCTTAGTTGGGAAATCTATCGAGATACGTTGATAGAACAGTGCGAACAGGGAGTGGATTACTTCACGATTCATGCAGGTATTCGTCGCCACAATGTGCATCTTGCCGACGAGCGTCTGTGCGGTATCGTCAGCCGTGGAGGAAGTATCATGAGCAAATGGTGTCTGGTACACAATCAGGAAAGTTTCCTGTATGAGCACTTTGATGATATTTGTGATATTCTGGCTCAATATGACGTTGCCGTATCATTGGGAGACGGATTGCGTCCGGGGTCCATCCACGATGCCAACGACAAAGCACAATTTGCGGAACTGGATACCATGGGCGAACTGGTGCTTCGTGCCTGGGAAAAGAATGTACAGGCGTTCATCGAAGGTCCGGGGCATGTACCGATGCATAAAATCAAAGAAAACATGGAGCGCCAGATCGAGAAATGTCATGATGCGCCGTTTTATACACTCGGTCCTTTGGTCACCGACATTGCTCCGGGATACGATCATATTACCTCCGCTATCGGAGCGGCTCAGATCGGTTGGCTGGGCACGGCCATGCTTTGCTATGTCACTCCGAAAGAGCATCTTGCCTTGCCGGATAAAGAAGATGTGCGTGTAGGCGTCATCACATACAAGATTGCCGCCCATGCCGCCGATCTCGCCAAAGGCCATCCGGGAGCACAGGTTCGCGACAATGCATTGAGCAAAGCCCGCTACGAGTTCCGCTGGAAAGACCAGTTCGACTTGTCTCTCGATCCGGAACGGGCACAGGGATATTTCCGTGCGGGACATCACATCGACGGAGAATACTGTACGATGTGCGGACCTAATTTCTGTGCCATGAGATTGTCTCGTGACTTGAAGAAAAACGCCCATAATGACAAACAGTAAGTGGTGGAAAACTTAAAACCAATTTACAACTAACTTATAACTTAAAAAAATGTTCTCAGACGAATTAGAAAAAATATCCTGGGAAGAGACGACAAAAGCCATTTATTCCAAGACAGATGCCGATGTGCGCCGTGCATTGGGTAAAAAAGAGCATCTGGACGTCAACGACTTTATGGCATTGATCTCACCTGCCGCCACTCCATATCTGGAAGTGATGGCTCGCCTCAGCCAGAAATATACGATGGAACGGTTCGGCAAAACAATCTCTATGTTCGTGCCGCTCTACATCACCAATTCATGCACCAACTCCTGTGTTTACTGTGGTTTCCACATCAGCAATCCGATGAAAAGAACGATTCTGACCGAAGAGGAAATCATCAACGAATATAAAGCCATCAAACGGCTGGCTCCTTTCGAGAATCTGTTACTCGTGACCGGTGAAAATCCGGCAGCGGCAGGAGTGCCTTACATCGCCCGTGCACTGGACTTGGCCAAACCTTATTTCAGCAACCTTCAAATTGAAGTGATGCCCCTCAAAGCGGAAGAATATAAAGAGCTCACTCATCACGGACTGAACGGAGTCATCTGTTTTCAGGAAACCTACAACAAGGCGAACTATAAAAAGTATCACCCGAGAGGCATGAAGTCCAAATTCGAATGGCGTGTCAATGGTTTCGACCGTATGGGACAAGCCGGTGTCCACAAGATAGGAATGGGTGTTCTGATCGGTCTGGAAGAGTGGCGGACCGATGTGACAATGATGGCTTACCACCTCCGTTACTTGCAGAAACATTATTGGAAAACCAAGTACAGCGTCAACTTCCCCCGTATGCGTCCATCCGAAAACGATGGTTTCCAACCCAACGTCATCATGAACGACCGGGAACTTGCACAGCTTACATTCGCCATGCGTATCTTCGACCATGATGTAGATATCTCTTATTCTACCCGCGAAAGTGCCGAGATACGAAATCACATGGCAACTCTGGGGGTAACTACCATGAGTGCCGAAAGCAAGACTGAACCGGGTGGATATTACAGCTATCCGCAAACGCTGGAGCAGTTTCATGTGAGCGACGAACGGAAAGCGATAGAAGTGGAACGTGATTTGAGAAAACTGGGACGTGAACCGGTCTGGAAAGACTGGGACCAGTCTTTTGACTTTAAAAGATAAAACGATGCGATACGACAGGCAAATGATCCTACCCGAAATCGGAGAAGAGGGACAGCGGAAACTGAAGCAAGCAAAGGTTCTTATTGTAGGCGTGGGAGGGTTAGGCTCTCCCATCGCCCTCTATCTGGCCGGAGCAGGAGTAGGTTGCATAGGACTGGTAGACGACGATGTGGTCAGTATCAGCAATCTGCAAAGACAGGTGCTCTATTCGGAAAAAGAATTAGGTAAACCGAAAGCAATATGTGCCGCCAAACGGCTTTCCGCACTCAACAGCGAGATAACTTCCCAGCCTTATCCTACCCGTCTAACGGAAGAAAACGCACAAGAAATCATCAGTCAGTATGATATTGTAGTAGATGGTTGCGACAACTTCTCTACCCGTTATCTGATTAATGACATCTGTGCAAAAACGGGGAAAGTCTATGTCTATGGAGCCATCTGCGGCTTCGAAGGCCAGGTATCTGTTTTCCATTACGGAGAAGAGAAAAAAGACTATCGGGACCTATACCCCGACGAAGAGGAAATGAAACGAATGCCCCCGCCTCCCAAGGGTGTAATGGGCATCACTCCCGCTGTGACAGGGAGCATCGAGGCAACAGAAGTGCTGAAGGTTATATGCGGCTTTGGAGAAGTATTGTCGGGCAAACTATGGACTATTGACTTGCGGACATTGCAATCTAACAAATTTTCACTATAAACGTTGGTTTCTAAAATAGTTAATTAGTAACTTTGCTAAAGTTTACAACTTAACAAAGGAAATGAAACTAATTGTAGTTACCACCCCTACTTTCTTCGTTGAAGAAGATAAGATTATTACCGCTCTTTTCGAAGAGGGACTGGATATTCTACATCTCAGAAAACCTGAGACACCAGCCATGTATTCCGAACGATTGCTGACACTGATCCCTGAAAAATATCATCGCCGCATCGTGACACACGAGCACTTCTATCTGAAAGAAGAATTCAACCTGATGGGTATTCACCTGAATGCACGCAATCCGAGCGAACCGCATGATTACGCCGGACATGTCAGTTGTTCCTGTCATTCCGTAGAGGAGGTAAAAAACAGAAAGCATTTCTATGATTATGTTTTCATGAGCCCTATTTACGATAGTATTTCGAAGGTCAATTATTATTCTACTTATACGGCAGAAGAGTTACGTGAAGCACAGAAAGCCAAAATCATTGACTCCAAAGTGATGGCACTCGGGGGGATTAATGAAGATAATCTACTGGAAATAAAGGATTTCGGATTCGGAGGAGCTGTTGTACTGGGAGATCTCTGGAATCGGTTTGATGCTTGCCTGGACCAGAATTATCTGGCAGTGATCGAGCATTTCAAGAAGTTGAAGAAATTAGCGGACTAAGAGGAATATAAGTGTACTTTCAGTACTTATTTACCCGATGGCTCATCTGCAAAAGGGTATATCAGATCCTTTATAAATTAAAAATCACCCTCGCTACAGTTCAATCTGTAGCGAGGGTGATTTGTTAAAAGGGGAGTTTTAATACACCCCTTGTGTTTATATACTTTTACCAGAATTTGTATCCTACACTGATTGCGAAATTCAAGTTCTTTCCGGCATCAGTATCTAGTTTTGTTAATCCGAACTGTCCGTCAAGTCCTACAATAAACTTTTGATATTCCAAAGCAACACCGACTCCTAATCCAAAGTCAAAACGATGCAAGCCTTTCATTTCAGATAAATCATATTCATCCGAATCAATAATATCTCCAATAGAAAAGTCATGGCTCTGTCCTCCTGCTTCAATAGTAACTTTATCAATCTTACCAAAAGTGTTAAACTTTGCCGTAGCTTTTTCTCCCTCGTATTTGATTGTCGCTTTGGTTTTGCCTCCTACACCGTAACCTAAATAAGGACCGGCAGTTATAACGATATTCGTATTGTTGGCTACATTAAAACGGGCAGCAGCCATAACAGGTAACTCCAGATACATCTGATTCATTGTGACTTTGGCACTTGCTCCCAGCATCTCACCACTATCCACTTTTCCACCTTTGGTAGAAAAGAATAATGAAGGCTGCAATGACCACATATCATTAAAAGCATATTCCGTTCCTACTCCAACTCTAAAACCAACTTTTGCATCTACCCCATCAGTTGTCCAATTACTAATGTTCATACCTACTTTAGCATTCCAACCTGTAATCTGTGAGAAGCCTGCAACCGATACCAGCGCAAATAAAATAAACAAGACACTCTTTTTCATAATTTTCTAGTTTTAATTAAGTATAAAGGATTGTTTCATCCCGTTTGTTTTTACGTCACAAATATATGCCAAAATATCAAGAAAGCAATCTTTCTGTGAATAAACGTGTAAAATATAGAGATAATACATAAAGAAAGGGAATTCCCTATTTTAGAGAATCCCCTTTCCTGTTTTTTATTATCTACTACTCGATTAGAAATTGTAGTGGAAACCAATAGAAAGATCTTCGCTAGTCAACATCAGACCGAAAGAGTCTCCGGAAGTGTTCACATTTCTACGATATCCCAAGAAGCCATACTTAGCTACAAAAGAGAAATGATCGTTCAGTTTAACAGCGATACCCGGTCTCAAACCAATCTGACCTGCTTTAGTAGTATCACCATCTTTAATTTTCACGAAACCAATAGCAGCAGTTCCATCCAGAAACAGACGCACAGCATCGTTTTGATAGTAAGACCAACGGATATACGGAGCAACAGTAACTGTATTTGCAGTCACCTGCTTCACATACTCGTGTGAATAGTTCAGTTCAGCACCCAATGCCCATGTTTCATTAAAATTGTAGCCGATTTCCGGAGCAACTTTAAAAGAGGTAGTGTTGCCTGTGCTATTACGCCATACGTTCAAAGATCCGCCTACGTAAATGTCCTGTGCTTTTACAGCGATAGTTGCTAACATGACAACTACCAATAATAAACCCTTTTTCATCTTCTTTCTTTTTAAATTATAAAATAAAAATACGTTTTGTTTTCGAGGGCAAAATTAAGCTACTTCTTTATCTTAAACAAATATTTAGTTAGTTTTTTATAATAATCACCAAACGTATCCTTATTAAAAGCTGATTATCAGCACCTAACGAACACAAATAAAAATAACATCATCTAACAAAACAGGCTGTAATCATTCTCTTACGAGACGATTACAGCCCAATTATCAGAAAGTTAACTTTCTAACCAGTTTATCTTTCTATCCTTCAATTGCTGCTTGGGCGGCTGCCAATCTAGCGATAGGCACCCGGAACGGAGAGCAACTAACGTAATTCAAACCTACTCTATGGCAGAACTTCACAGAAGACGGTTCACCACCATGTTCACCACAGATACCGCATTTCAAATCCGGACGGATAGCACGACCTTTCTCTGTAGCCATACGTACCAACTGACCTACACCATTCTGATCGAGAACCTGGAACGGATCTACTTTCAGAATCTTCTTTTCCAGATAAACCGGAAGGAAAGAAGCGATATCGTCGCGAGAATAGCCGAAGGTCATCTGAGTCAAGTCATTCGTACCGAATGAGAAGAATTCAGCAGATGAAGCGATACGGTCAGCAGTCAAGGCTGCACGCGGAATTTCGATCATAGTACCTACTTTGAAGTCAATGCTGTCGCCAACTTCTTTAAATAACTTCGCAGCTTCTTCGCGGATCACTTTCTCTTGTTCCTTGAACTCGTACAAGATACCGGTCAGCGGAACCATGATTTCCGGATGTGTCTCTACTCCTTCTTTCTTCAGTTCAAGAGCCGCACCCAAGATAGCACGTGTCTGCATCTGAGTGATTTCAGGATATGTATTTCCCAGACGGCAACCACGGTGGCCCAACATTGGATTGTGCTCACACAATGATTCTACACGCTGCTGGATATATTGCAGGCTTACTCCCATCGTGTCAGCCATTTCCTGCTGGCCCTTCGTATCGTGAGGAACGAATTCATGCAAAGGAGGATCGAGCAAACGAACAGTCACCGGACAACCAGCCATTGCTTTAAAGATACCCTTAAAGTCAGCTTGTTGATATGGAAGAATCTTAGCCAATGCCTTGCGACGGCCTTCAGCATCTTCCGACAGGATCATTTCGCGCATTGCTTTGATCTTTTCACCTTCGAAGAACATATGCTCCGTACGGCAAAGACCGATGCCTACCGCACCGAAGTTACGTGCTACTTCCGCATCATGAGGAGTATCCGCATTGGTACGTACCTGCAGACGGGTATATTTATCCGAGAGTTTCATCAAATCGGCAAAGTCACCGGAAAGTTCGGCAGCCTGTGTTTCTACTTTACCATTATATACTTCTCCTGTACTACCGTTCAATGAGATATAATCACCTTCTTTCAAGACAATACCGTCAATTTCCACCGTACGGTTTTTATAGTCGATATTCAATGCACCTGCACCGGACACACAGCATTTACCCATACCGCGGGCCACCACAGCTGCATGAGAAGTCATACCACCACGAGCTGTCAGAATACCTTCGGCAACCGCCATACCAGCCAAGTCTTCCGGAGAGGTTTCGATACGAACCATTACCACTTTTTTTCCACCGGCAGCCCATTCGGCAGCATCATCAGCGAAGAACACAATCTGACCTGTTGCAGCACCCGGAGAAGCCGGAAGACCACGAGTCAGTACTTTAGCCTGTTTCAAAGCTGATTTATCGAATACCGGATGAAGAAGTTCGTCCAGTTTATTGGGTTCTACACGCATCAAAGCAGTCTTTTCATCAATCATGCCCTGACGGAGCAAGTCCATTGCAATTTTCACCATAGCCGCACCGGTACGTTTACCGTTACGAGTCTGCAGGAACCATAATTTACCTTCCTGCACAGTGAATTCCATGTCTTGCATATCTTTATAATGGTTCTCCAATTTTGTTTGCAAAGCATCCAGTTCCTTGTAAATTTCCGGCATTGCCTCTTCCATAGAAGGGAATTTTGATGCACGGATATCTTCAGTAACACCTGCCAACACAGCCCAGCGTTGAGAACCGACTTTAGTAATCTGTTGCGGAGTACGAATACCGGCTACCACATCTTCACCTTGTGCATTGATCAGGTATTCACCGTTGAAAAGGTCTTCACCTGTACCGGCATCACGGGAGAAGCAAACACCCGTTGCAGATGTATCACCCATATTACCGAATACCATAGCTTGTACGTTTACAGCAGTTCCCCATTCATCAGGTATACTTTCCATCTTACGATAAAGGATAGCACGCTCGTTCATCCATGAATCAAATACGGCGCAGATGGCCCCCCAAAGCTGTTCGTAAGCACAAGTCGGAAAATCTTTTCCGGTCTGCTCCTTCACAGCTGCCTTGAATTTCTTTACGAGTTCTTTCAGATCTTCCACTTCCAGCTCGTTGTCAAGTTTCACTCCTTTTGATTCTTTTACTTCTTCGATGATTGCTTCGAACGGGTCAATATCTTCTTTGTTTGTCGGCTTCATGCCCAGAACAACGTCACCGTACATCTGCACAAAACGACGATAGGAGTCCCATGCAAAACGAGCATTGCCAGTCTTCCGGATGATGCCTTCCACTACCTCATCATTCAGACCCAGGTTCAGAATAGTATCCATCATACCCGGCATAGACGCACGGGCACCCGAACGAACAGAAACCAACAATGGATTTTCAATATCACCGAATTTAGATTTCATTAATTCTTCTACACGGGCAATGGCTTTTACTACTTCATCTTTCAGCAACTCAACCACTTTATCACGTCCTAACGTATTATACTCCGTGCAAACTTCTGTAGTTATGGTGAATCCGGGAGGGACGGGAATTCCTATTAAATTCATTTCGGCAAGATTGGCACCTTTACCACCCAACAAATTCTTCATGTCAGCCTTTCCTTCTGCCTGACCATTTCCAAAGGTATAAACTCTTTTTTTATCCATAATATTGTGTTTAAAGTTACATTATG
>OGDN01000921.1_pt1 | contig 54833 bp, 48 predicted proteins | sample 1570271 | NCBI WGS metagenome assembly OGDN01 (sample SAMEA4384481, study PRJEB24528) | human gut metagenome | reverse complement strand
TGCATGTGTTAGGCACGCCGCCAGCGTTCATCCTGAGCCAGGATCAAACTCTCTATAAATCATATCATAACCGCCGAAGCGGATATAATCTTTTAGATCGCTTTCTAGCTCTCAAAAGAATTGTTTTACATCATCTCTGATGTTAAGAACCCTTTTCTGGTGCTTATTTGCATAAGCTACAAAACTTATCAAGTTTTGTGTTCTTACATTGTTTAATTTACAAGGTACACGCCGCTGTGCCTCTCGGCGACAGCTTGTTTATCTTACCACACGCGGTTCGCTTTGTCAAGAACTTTTTTCAACTTTTTTCGGAAGTTCGTTTCGTTCGTGACGAGCACCCCTCGCGTGTTTGATAATATAGCACTTTACAGGGGCAGTTGTCAATAGTGTTTTTAAACTTTTTTGCGACATTTTTTCGCGTATCCATATGTAGCGGAGATGCGGCGCGGCATCCCCTATTTTGTGGTGTAACCGGACACTCAGGAGCAGAAGCGATGCTTACCGATGACGGTGATGAGTGGGCGCGACCAGATCCACGCGCTCGTGGCCGTCGAGGGATTGAAATAGTAGATCGCACCGCCGGATGGGTCGACTCCATTGAGCGCGTCGCGCGCAGCGCGGTAGGCGCTCTCCGCGACCGGCTCGTTGAACTGCCCGTCCGTGATGCAGGTAAACGCCCCGCTCTGATAGATCACGCCCGAGAGCGTATTCGGAAACGACGGATGCCGGATGCGGTTGAGCACGACCGCGCCGACGGCCACCTGTCCGGAATACGGCTCGCCGCGCGCCTCGGCGGAGATGAGACGTGCAAGCAGATCGACCTGCGCACCGGTCATGCCGCCGGAGCCGCCGGAATTTCCGCCGCTGTCCGCCGGCAGTCCCAGCGCCTCCAGTGTCTGCGCACCGGCTTTCCCGTCGGATGTGAGGCCGTTTTTGCGCTGAAAGGCGCGCACGGCGCGTTCGGTCGCGCTGCCGTAGATCCCGTCTACGTCTCCGGCGTAGTAGCCCCAATTTTTGAGCTTGGTCTGGATCTGCGACACGACAGCGCCGCTCGACCCCTTTTTATACGTGGCCGCCTCAGCGGCCGGAATGAGCGCCGCAAGCAGCGTCCCCGCAGCGATGAGCGCCGCGAGCGCGAGACACAGATGCCGAAACCGTTTGTGCATATAGAAAACTCCTTCGCAGACGTTTGGGTATAGTCTGCGAAGGAGTCGGTCTTCTTATGCGATGCTATGCAAATTTCAGCTCTTGCGGGACTTCACATCCGCCTGCAGGCGGGCGATGAAATCGGCAAGGCTCTCGACGCTCTGCTCACCGGAGAGCGTGCGCACGGAGATGGTGTCGTTCTCCGCTTCCTTGTCGCCGAGCACGAGCATATACGGGATCTTCTGGCTCTGCGCCTCGCGGATCTTGTAGCCGATCTTCTCGTTGCGCAGGTCCGTCTCGACGCGCAGGCCTGCCTTCTCCAGGCGGTCGGCGACGTGCTTGGCGTAATTATTCGTGCGGTCGGTGATGGGCATGACCTTGACCTGTACGGGCGCGAGCCACAGCGGGAACGCACCGGCATAGTGCTCGGTGAGGATGCCGATGAAGCGCTCGATCGAGCCGAAGCACACACGGTGGATCATGACCGGACGGTGCTTCTCGCCGTCCGCGCCGACATACTCGAGGTCAAAGCGCTCGGGCATCTGCATATCGAGCTGGATCGTGCCGCACTGCCAGGTGCGGCCGAGGCTGTCCTCGAGGTGGAAGTCGATCTTCGGACCGTAGAACGCGCCGTCGCCCTCGTTGATGACATAGGGCTTGCCGAGCTCGTTGAGTGCGGAGACAAGGCCGTCGGTCGCGGCCGCCCACTGCTCATCCGTGCCGATGTGATCCTCCGGCATGGTGGACAGCTCCATGTGGTACTTGAAGCCGAAGAGCGAGTACACGTCGTCAATGAGCTTGGCGACACCCTTGATCTCGTCCTTGACCTGATCGGGTGTCATGAAGATGTGCGCATCGTCCTGCGTGAAGCAGCGGACGCGGAACAGACCGTGCAGCGCGCCGGACAGCTCATGACGGTGCACGATGCCGAGCTCGCCCACGCGCAGCGGCAGATCACGGTAGGAGTGCGGCTGGGACTTATAGACCAGCATGCCGCCGGGGCAGTTCATCGGCTTGAGCGCAAACGGCACATCGTCGATGACAGTGGTATACATATTGTCTTTATAGTGATCCCAGTGACCGCTGCGGTGCCAGAGATCCTGATTGAGCATGATCGGGGTCGAGATCTCGACGTAGCCGGCCTTCTTGTGGATCTCGCGCCAGTAATCGATGAGCTGGTTTTTGAGCACCATGCCGTTGGGCAGGAAGAACGGGAAGCCCGGCCCCTCTTCCATGAAGGTGAACAGACCGAGCTCCTTGCCGAGCTTGCGGTGGTCACGCTTTTTGGCCTCCTCGATACGCGCAAGGTACGCGTCGAGCTCGTCCTTCTTCGGGAAGCAGGTGCCATAGATGCGCTGGAGCATCTTGCGGCTGCTGTCGCCGCGCCAGTAAGCGCCGGTGACGCTCGTGAGCTTGATGGCGTTGCCCTTGACGCGGCCGGTGGAGTCCAGATGCGGACCGGCGCAGAGATCAACGAATTCGCCCTGACGGTAAAACGAGATAACGGCGTCCTCCGGCAGGTCGTTGATGAGCTCGATCTTATACGGCTCGTCGCGCTCCTCCATGAACTTCAGTGCTTCGGCGCGCGGAAGCTCAAAGCGCTCGAGACGCAGCTTTTCCTTGCAGATCTTGCGCATCTCGGCCTCGAGCTTCTCGAGCACCTCGGGCGTGAACGGCTCGGGGCTGTCAAAATCGTAATAGAAACCGTCCTCGATGGCCGGGCCGATCGCCAGCTTCACCTCGGGGTACAGGCGCTTCATGGCCTGTGCAAGAATGTGGCTGGTGGTGTGACGGTAGGTATCCTTGTAGGTCTTGTTTTCAAAGGTGTACTGATCGTCCATAATGTCTCCTCCTAAACTAAAAACACCCCTGCGCCTCGCGGCACAGGGGTGCTGAAATCACACGGTTCCACCCTGAGTTTCACTCAGTTGGCGCTGTAACGTACGCCGCGCGGATCGCCTTACTGCGGGTTCGGGCGATCGGCTCGGGGAAGGTCTGCGCCGGAGGGGTGCCGCAGGCGGCTCACAGCCTATGACCGCCATTCTCTGTCCGTCCTCACTCGGGTGCAAGTCCCGTCATTGCCTTTGCAACGGTATCATCCTAACACCGACCGTTACCCCTGTCAAGCACAATTTCATACGAAAGCAGGATGAAAAATCCGCCGTTTGTGCATGAAATGCTGCACAAAACGCTTGCCAAGTGCCGGAAATATATGCTATACTGAATTTGGAAAAGCAACCAGTAACAGAAAGGAGCACACGACCATGACCATAGGCGATAAATGCCCCTACTGCGGCAGGGAATTGCTCTCCGGCTATCTGCAGAGCGCGCGGCAGATCATCTGGAGTCAGGAGGAAAAGTCCATATCCTTTCGCGCGGACGAGGAGGGCGACCTTGTGGTGAGCCGCGGGATCTGGAACGGCAGCTTTGCCGATTGTCGATACTGCGCCGACTGCGGCGTCTTCCTGCTGGGGCGCCCCGTGCAGCCGCCGAAATTCGGCGAGCGCCTGCGCGGAACGTTTGGCCGCCTGCGCGGCGGCGACACAACGGAATAAGAAATAAGAAAAGACCGCGCGCGGCGTTTGCCGTGCGCGGTCATCTGTTTGCAGTTCAGACGTTGAAGCGGAAGTAGATCATGTCGCCGTCCTTGACCACGTACTCCTTGCCCTCGGAGCGCAGCAGCCCCTTCTCCTTGGCGGCGGCCACGCTGCCGCCGCAGGCCATCATCTCGTCAAAGTTGATGGTCTCGGCGCGGATAAAGCCGCGCTCGATATCCGAGTGGATCTTTCCGGCGGCCTGCGGCGCTTTCGTGCCCTTTTTGATCGTCCACGCGCGGCACTCATCTTTGCCGTAGGTCAGGAAGGAGATCAGTCCCAGCAGCTCATACGAACACTGGATCAGGCGGTCAAGGCCGGACTTCTCAATCCCCAGATCGGCCAGAAACATTGCCCGCTCCTCCGGATCATCCAGCTCGGCGATGTCCTGCTCAAGCTTGGCGCAGATGGGCAGCACCTGCGCGCCCTCCTGCTCTGCCAGCTCACGGACGCCCTGAAAATATGCATTGTGCGTATAGTCGGCAAAGCCCGCCTCGTCCATGTTGGCAGCATAGATGATCGGCTTCAGGCTCAGCAGATCCGCCGTCTCGATGATGGCGCGCTCCTCATCGTCGCACGCAAAGGTGCGCGCAGACTTGCCGGCATCCAGATGCGCGGCGAGCGCCTTGAACACCTTGGCCTCGCGCAGGAACTTCTTGTCGCCCTTGGCGGCCTTGGTCGCCTTCTCGATGCGGCGGTTGACCATCTCCAGATCGGCCATGATGAGCTCCAGATCGATCGTGCCGATGTCGCCCAGCGGGTCGACCGGCTCGTTCTGGCTGGCGTCGGCCACCACGTGCATGATGTTCTCATCATCAAAACAGCGCACCACGTGGACGATGGCATCGGTGCGGCGGATGTTTTCAAGGAACTTATTGCCCAGGCCCGCGCCCTTGCTGGCGCCCTTGACCAGGCCTGCAATGTCGACAAACTCGATCACTGCGGGGGTCTTCTTGTCGGGCTCATACATCTCCGCCAGCTTATCCAGCCGCGCATCCGGCACGGCCACCACGCCCACATTGGGCTCGATGGTGCAAAACGGATAGTTCGCGCTCTCGGCCCCGGCGTTGGTAATGGCATTGAACAAAGTGGACTTGCCGACATTCGGCAAGCCGACGATACCTAATTTCATAAAGGAAATCCTCCCTTTTTATTTTCAACAAAGTATTGTATCATCCGCAGGCGCAAAGTGCAAGCACGATTCTGCGACAACATAACGGCGCACAAAAACAGGGCGGGGGTGTCCCCGCCCTGTTGGCATATCATTCGGTTTTCTCGCCGCCGTCCGGCGTGTCACCGTCTGCCGGCTGCGTCTCCGCTTCCGGCTGCGGCGCAACAGGCGCCTCATCCATTCTGCGGATGACCTTTGCGGGCGGCTCGATGGTGTCGTCCGGGTGGATGGGCATCTGACCGTGCTCGCAGTAGTAGCGGAAATCGTCACCCTCGATCGTCTCGTGGATAAGCAGATACTCCGCAAGGCCGGTCAGCAGATCGGCGTGCTCACGCAGCAGCGCCTCACACTTGGCATACGCCTGATCGAAGATGTGCTTGACCTCTTCGTCGATCGTGGCGGCAGTCTCCTCGGAGTAGCTCTTCGTGGTGCCGAAGTCGCGGCCGATGAAGATGCTGTGGCTCGAATCGTCAAACGAAATAGGGCCGAGTTTTTCCGACATGCCGTACTTCATGACCATGTCGCGGGCAACATTCGTCGCCTGCTGGATATCGCCGGACGCGCCGGTGGAGATATCGTCGAGAAACAGCTGCTCGGCAATGCGGCCGCCGAGCGCGGAGACGATGCTGTCGAACATCTCGCCGCGGGAGGTAAAGTCCTCCGCGTCCTCCGCCTTGCGATACCACGTGAAGCCGCCGGCAGCGCCGCGCGGGATGATGGTGATATAGTGCACGGGATCGGAGTTTTTCAGGAAGAACGACGCGATCGCATGACCGGACTCGTGGTACGCCGTCAGGCGCCGCGCACGCTCGGACACGATGCGGCTCTTCTTCTCCGGACCCATGACGACCTTGAGGATCGCCTCGTCGATATCCTCCTGCATGATGAAGCGGCGCTTGCTGCGCGTGGCCAGGATCGCAGCCTCGTTGAGGAGGTTTTCCAGATCCGCACCGGCAAAGCCGGCCGTGCCGCGCGCGATGCTCTTGAGATCCACATCGTCGCCCAGCGGCTTGCCGCGGGCGTGGACCTTCAGGATCTCCTCACGCCCCTTGATGTCGGGCAGACCCATATACACGCGCCGGTCAAAGCGGCCGGGGCGCAGCAGCGCGTTGTCGAGGATGTCGGCGCGGTTGGTCGCCGCCATGACGATGACGCCCTCGTTGTTCGTAAAGCCGTCCATTTCGACGAGCAGCTGGTTGAGCGTCTGCTCGCGCTCGTCGTGGCCGCCGCCGAGACCGCTGCCGCGCTGACGGCCGACCGCGTCGATCTCATCAATGAAGATGATGGCCGGAGCGACCTTCTTGGCCTGCTCGAACAGGTCACGCACGCGCGATGCGCCGACGCCGACATAGAGCTCGACAAAGTCCGAGCCCGAGATGGACAAAAACTGCACGCCCGCCTCGCCCGCAACTGCGCGCGCCATGAGCGTCTTGCCGGTGCCCGGAGGGCCGACGAGCAGCACGCCCTTGGGGATGCGCGCGCCCATCGCGGTATAGTTCTGCGGACGCTTGAGGAAGTCCACGATCTCGGACAGCTCCTCTTTTTCCTCCTCCGCGCCGGCAACATCGGCAAAGGTGACCTTCTTGAGGTTCTCCTCGCCGGTGCGCGTGTGCGCCTTGCCGAACTTGCCGACGCCCGGCGCACCGCCGCCGCCCGTCTTGTTCATGAGCAGGTACCACACGCCGATGAACAGCACGACCGTGATCAGGTACGGCAGGATGGACATCCACCACGGTGCCGTCCAGCCCTTGACGTAGTCGTACTCCGTCAGCACACCGCTGGCGGTCTGCTCATCAATGAGATCGCCCAGATCCTCGCGGAACCAGTTCGGGTTCGGCAGGGTCTTTTTGATGGTGGTGTTGCCGTCGCTGTCAGCCGAATAGAGGTTGAGCGTGAGCTCATCGCCCTCGAGACTGAAAGACTTGACCTTTTCCTCCCGGAACAGGGTCTCGATCTCGGAATAGGTGTATTCCTTCTGCTCCACCGGGGTCGTCAGATAGAAAACGACGGCGAGAATGATCACGCCGATCAGCATATAGAACCCGATGCCTCTGGCACGGTTCTTGTCCGGTTTCAAATCAAATCACATCCTTTAGGAATCCGTATCGGGCTCAGTGGGAGTAGACCTCCGGCTTGAGCACGCCGATGAACGGGAGATTGCGGTATTTTTCCGCGTAGTCAAGGCCGTAGCCGACGACGAACGCATCCGGCACCTCAAAGCCGGCATACGACGCGCGGATCGGCGCTTTGCGGCGCGCGGGCTTGTCCAGCAGCGTCGCAATGGTGATCGACGCGGGACGGCGGACACTGAGATAGTCCGCAAGGTAGTGCAGCGTGACGCCGCTGTCGAGGATGTCCTCGACGAGGATGATGTCGCGCCCCTCGATGTCCTGATTCAGGTCCTTGTTGATCTTCACCGCGCCGGTGGTCGTCGTCTGGTTGCCATAGGATGACACGGCCATAAAATCGACCGAGCACGGAATGGTCACGCTGCGCATCAGGTCTGCCATGAACACAAAGCAGCCCTTGAGCACACCGACGAAAAGCGGCTCGCGGCCGTCAAAATCCTTCGAGATCTGGGCACCCAGCTCCGCCGTGCGCTTCTGGATATCTTCGGCGGACAGCAGGACGGACGCAATGTCATCTCTCATATCGCTCATAGTATTCTCCCCCATATGTTTGGATCTGTTCCATCCGGATGCAGACCATGGTTTGATCCGGCACCGCCGCCCATTGCTCGGCGACGCCGAAGCCGGCGATGGCCACCGGAATCTCCGCTGCGCGGATGATCGGTACGCGGTCGCGCGCGCCCTGCGTCAGCCCCCGCTCTGCAAGCAGGTCGCTCACGCGCTTGGTGCAGCCGCGCCCTGCCAGACGGATCCGGTCGCCCGGACGCCGCGGCGTAACAGATAGTTTATCATGGATAATCGCAGATTTAAAGACAAAAGTGGTGAACGCGCTGTGAATTTCACGAAACGGTTCCGGCATCCCCACCGTGAAGCGCATGCCAAGCTCCGGGATCTCCGTCGTCTGACCGGGGATGAGCGCATACGTCCCGAGCGGCGGCCGCCGCTGCGCGCCGAAAAAGAGCCGTCCCTGCTCGCGCGTCACGCGCAGGCCGGGCATGTCGGCATAGCCGAGTCCCTCTTCGCCGCACAGCTGCTCGAGCGCCAGCAGATGCCGCCGTGAGAGCTCGCGTCCGGCCGCCTGCTGCAGCACGCGCACGCGCACCGGGCGCGGCAGCGCCAGCAGCTCTGCCGTCGGGATGCCCTCCGCCGGCGTCTGCCCAGCGAGAAACTCCGCCGCCAGACCGCCGAGAAACCGCTCATCTTCGCGCAAAAGCGCCGCCGTATCGGCCGCGTGCTGCACGAAGGCCGCGTTCACGCTCTCGAGCGCCGGCACGGCATGGTGCCGGACGCGGTTGCGGGCGTAAGCGTCCGATGCGTTCGTGCTGTCTTCCACATGCGCGATGCCATGCGCCGCCAGATACGCCTCCGCTTCCGCGCGCGTCGTGTCCAGCATCGGGCGCAGGAGCTTGCCGCGCTGCGGCGGGATACCGGTCAGGCCGCGCAGACCGCAGCCGCGCGCGAGGTTGAGCAGCAGCGTCTCGGCGTTGTCATCCGCCGTGTGCGCCGTTGCGATCCAGTCATAGCCGTGTGCAGCCGCGCAGTCGGTCAAAAACGCATAGCGCAATTGCCGCGCAGCGCCCTCCGTGCCCATGCCGCGCACGGACGCGACGTCGCCGCGCCCGGCGTAAAACGGTACGCCCAAATGTGCACACTGCGTGCGCACGAACGCCTCGTCGCGGTCGCTCTCTGCGCCGCGCAGGCCATGGTTGAAGTGCGCACAGCCGACCGTAAAGCCGCGCTGCGCCGCCAGCTCCGTCATCCGGTGCAGGAGGTACATGGAGTCCACCCCGCCGGACACGGCACACAGCACGCGCGCACCGGGCGTAATCGCATCAATAGTCATCGTCGTCGTACTTCTTCTCAATGGCCGCAAACGTCGTGTATTCGGGCAGCCACATCAGCTCGAGCGTGCCGGTCTCACCGTGGCGGTTTTTGAGGATGATCGCCTCGGCCAGGTTCGGGTTTTCGCACTCTTTGTTGTAATACCCGTCGCGGTAGAGCGCGAGCACGATGTCCGCGTCCTGCTCGATGGCGCCGGATTCACGCAAGTCCGAAAGCATCGGGCGCTTATTCTGGCGCGCTTCGTTGGCACGCGAGAGCTGCGAGAGGCAGATGACCGGAACGTTGAGCTCCTTGGCCATGATCTTGAGCATACGGCTCATGTCGGAGACCGCCTGCGTGCGGCTCTCGTTCGACCAGCCGTGGCCGCTGCCGGCCGACTGCATGAGCTGCAGGTAGTCGATGACGACGAGGCCGAGATTCGGGATGCGGCGGCACTGGGCGTTCATGTCCGCAACGGAAAGCGACGGATTGTCGTCGATGCGGATATCGGTCGCGCTGATGGTCGTGGCCGCAGCGCCGACGCGCCGCCACTCGTCCGCCGAGAGCTTGCCGGTCAGCAGCTTCTGGCTGTCGACCAGACCCTCACCCGCGAGCAGACGGGTCGTGAGCTGCTCGCGCGCCATTTCGAGCGAGAACACCGCGACCGTCTTGCCGGACGTCTTGCCGACGTGCAGCGCGATATTGAGCGCAAGGCTCGTCTTGCCCATGCCGGGGCGCGCGGCGATGAGGATCAGCTCGCCCGCGTTCAGGCCGAGGATCGTCTGGTCCAGATCCGGCAGACCGGTCGCCAGGCCGGGGATGCCGCCGCCGCTGCTCGCCGCCTCGGAGAGGTTTGCGTACACGCGCTGGATGACCATGCTGATCGGCTGCAGGCCGCCGACATTGCGTCCCTGCCGCAGCGCATAGATCTTGCGCTCGGCCGCCTCGAGCATGGCGTCCGCACCGCCCGAGCCTTCAAAGATCATGGTGTTGATCTCATCGGCCGCTGTGTGCAGATTGCGCAGCAGCGCCTGATCGCGCACGATGGCCGCGTACTTAAGCACGTTCGCCGCCGTGGGCGTGACCTGCATGACCTCCATGAGGTACTGCTGCGTCGTGTCCTTGAACACGCCGCGCACCTTCATCTGTTCGAGCACCGTGACCGCGTCCACGCTCTGCCCATAGGAGAACATGGCGAAGATAGTGTCAAAAATGTCGCGGTTGGCCTGAATATAAAATTCATCGGACTTGACCTTCTCGATCACATCCGGGATGCAGCTCGGGTCGATGAGCATCGCACCGATGACTGCCTGCTCCGCCGGAGCGGAATGGGGCGCCTGTCTGCCAAGCAGCTCCTCCATGACGGGTCCCTCCCTCGCCTGCGCGCGGTTTATTTTTCTTCGATGACCAGCACGTGGATCGTGCCGGTGACTTCATAGCCGAGCTTGCACTTGACCTCGTACGCGCCGAAGCTCTTGATGGGCTCGGCCTGCACGATCTTCTGCTTTTCGATGGTAAGCGCAAACTGCTCGTGCAGTGCGTCGCTGATCTCCTTCGAGGTGACAGAGCCGAAGAGCTTGCCGTTGCTGCCGGCCTTCGCCGCGATCTTCACCTGGATCGCGCCGAGCTTCTTGGCGTTTTCCTCCGCCTCTGCCTTTTCGCGGGCGATCTGCGCGGCCTTGGCCTTCTCCTTGAGGCGGAAGGCGTTGAGATTGTCGGCCGTCGCCTCCGTTGCGAGCTTGCGCGGCAGGAGATAGTTGCGGGCATAGCCGTCGGAAACTTCCTTGAGCTCGCCCTTTTTACCCTGACCCTTTACGTCTGCATTCAAGATTACTTTCATAGCAAGAAACTCCTTTGCTTAATTTTCCAGATTGTCGTCGATCGCTGCGCGTGCCATCTGCACCGCCTGCGCGACCGACACGTCGTGCAGCTGCACGGCCGCCGACGAACGGCTGCCGCCGCCGCCGAGCGCCTCCATGACAAGCTGCACATTCAATTCACCGATCGAGCGCGCGGAGATGAACACATCCCCGTTACCCATCGGATAAATGACCAATGACGCCGTGACCCCCGCGATGTTGAGCAGCTCGTCCGCAGCCTGCGCCGCGACGATGCGCTCCTGCGGCTCGGTAGGCGCGGCAATGGCGATGTCCGCGCGGTAAATGGACGCCGTCTGCAGGATCTTATAGCGGGCGACCGTGTGCTCCATATCCGTCTGCAGGAGCTTTTTCACCTCGGAGGTGTCCGCTCCTGCGCGGCGCAGGAATGCCGCCGCCTCAAACGTGCGCTCGCCGGTGCGCACGGTGAAGTCCTTTGTGTCGAGCATGATGCCCGAGAGCATCGCCTCCGCCTCCACGTGCAGGATGTCCGGCTGCTCGACCAGCTCCTCCAGAAGCTCCGCCATCAGCTCACACGCCGACGACGCATACGGCTCGTGGAAGCTCATGGTCGCGTTGGAGATATAGTTTGCCGCGCGCCGGTGGTGGTCAATGACCGCCACGCGGGTGCAGGCCTCGAGCAGGCTCGCATTTTCCACCTGATCCGGGCGGTTGGTGTCCACCACGACGAGCAGCGTGCGGCTGTCGGCGTGCAGGAACGCCTCCTGCGGCGACAGGAAGGCCTTGCTGTATTCCGGCGCGCTGAGCATCCGGTCGCGGAGCTGTCCGGCCGCCGTCTTGTTGGCATCCATGACGATGCGGCAGGGCGTGCCGAATTTGCGCGCGATGCAGCACACGCCGGCAGCAGCGCCGAGCGTGTCCAGATCGGAAAATCTGTGCCCCATGACGTAGACCTTGGACGAGTCCTGAATGAGCTGACTGAGGGCGTTTGCCATGACGCGGGATTTGACCTTTGTGCGCCGCTCGACCTCGCCGCCGCGGCCGCCGAAGAACTCAAACGTGACGCGGTTTTTCACAACGGCCTGATCTCCGCCGCGCGAGAGTGCCATCTCGGTGCCGAGGATGGCAAAGTTGTAGTTTTCATCCAGGCTCTCCCCATCGCGGCCGACGCCGACGCTGACCGTGGCGCGGATGCCGCTGGGGCTGGTCACGCTGTGGACGATATCGAGCAGGGACGCAAACTTATTCTCGCGCAGCTCATCAAGGTGCCGCTCCTCGAACACGTACAGGTACCGGTCGCGGTCATAGCGGCGGAAGAAGCCGCCCTTGCCCTCGCACCACTGCAGGAGCTTATCCTCAATGGCGTCGCGCAGCTCGTTGCGCTTGCGGTCGGTCAGCCCGCGGATGAGCTCGTCATAGTTATCAATAACGATCACGGCGATGATCGGGCGCGAGGCGTAATACTCCAGCCGGATCTTCTCATAGTCCGTCACGTCGACCCAGTAGGTGATGCCCATGTAGCTCGCGGCGTCATCCGGGTTCGTGCGCACGAGGTTGCCGTGGATCTGGTACTTGCGGCCCTGATACTCCAGCAGCTCGGGACACTGGGTGTTTCCCTCGAGCAGCCAGCGGCCGGAAAACTCCGGGATCACGTCCGTGATGCGCATATCGACCGACGGCTTGTGCCGGCCGCAGAGATCGAAAAAGTTCTGATTGGCCCAGATGACCTGCGAGTCCGCCGGGCGAAAGACCGCCATCGGCAGCGGAAAATTCTGCAGGGTATTATTTCGCGCAGACTCCGTATCATAGGTGACAGATTCGATATACCGCTCGAGCGTGCGGCGCTTGCGCGCGCGCATGATGACCGAATAGATAATGAGCAGCAGAATGATGACGCCCTCACCGATCGACAGCCAGAGCCGGTCGGAGAAGAAGAACGTGAGCACTGCAAACACGATCAGAAACAGCAGAAACATCCGTGAATTGGGCATCAGCGCACGCTGCAGCTTGGATTCATTGGGTACATTGCCGGTTTTGGGATCTCGCATCGTCATACCTCCTTGCACCCCGTGGGCAAAACCTATTGCCCCCATAATAATCAATGATTATATCATCTTTCCCGAACGTTGACAATACACTTTCCCACCGAAGATTTGCGAAAGGAGCGTGCGCATGAAAGCAATTTTGCTGGCCGGCGGTCAGGGCCGGCGGCTGCGCAGCATCACGGGCAAGCTGCCGAAGCCCATGGTACCGCTCGTCGGCGTGCCGGTGCTTGACCGGCTGCTCGAGCTGCTGCGGCGCAACGGCTTCACGGACGTGTGCGCAACGCTGTGTTACCGGCCGGATGCCATTCAGGAGCACTGCGGCGACGGCAGCAGCTACGGCGTGCACCTGCGCTACCGCATCGAGACCGAGCCGCGCGGAACGGCGGGCGCCGTGCGCGCGTGCAGCGACTTTTACGGCCGGGATGATTTTCTCGTCATCAGCGGCGACGCGGCGTGCAGCTTTGACCTGCTGCAGCTCTACCGGCAGCACCAAAGCTCCGGCGCCGCTGTGACGGTCGCGCTCTACCCGGACGCAGAGCCGCTGCAATACGGGCTCGTTTTGCAGGACCGGGAGGGCTACGTGCGCCACTTCATCGAAAAACCGGACTGGCCGCACGTTGTGACCGATCTCGTCAACACCGGCATCTATATCGTCTCCCCGCGGGCGATGACCTATGTGCCGGAGGACACGCCGTTCGATTTTGCCAACGACCTCTTCCCGCTGCTGCTCGCGGCGGACGAGCCGATCCTCGGCGTGCCGATGGACGGCTACTGGTGCGACATCGGCACGCCGCGCGCCTACTACCGGTGCTGTCTGGATGTGCTCGACGGGCGGCTGAGTCCGACACCGCAGGAAGCCCCGGAATCACCGGACGCCCCCGCGCAATGCACAGACCCGCTCCGGCGCAGTGTCCCCTGCTGCGACCGCGCGCACCGGATGCGCACCCTGTCGGAGGCGATGATGGAGGCCGGCGCCGACTTCACCAACGGCCTGCATGTGCACGACGGCAGCTGGGAGCTGACCGTCCGGCCGGATGCGGAAACCTCCGCCCTGCAGGTGGAGGCAAACACTCCGGACGCCGCCGCAGAGACCGCGCGGCTGCTCGAACTGATGGAGCAGCACGGGCAATAAAGACGCAAAAACCGCCGCATCGTTGGATGCGGCGGTTTTGAGATACGTTATTGCTTATAATGGTGTGCGTCCTCGAGGACCATTTCCTTGACCTTCATCAGGCGCACCTTGGTCGAACTTTCGTTCTCGTCCAGCTTCATGGAGATGTAACGAATGTTCTGCTCCAGCTCCGGGATCATCACGTATTCGAGCGCGTTGACGCGGCGGCGGGTCTTTTCGATCTCCTGCGCGAGCATCTGCGTGGTCTTTTCGACCTGCGCAAGCTCCAGCATATCCTTAAACACCTCCGCCAGCTTCTCGAGCGCATCGTCCAGCTCGCCGGACGTCTGCGCGAAGCCGTACGGGAAGATCTCGGACGGGTCGCTGTTGCGGGTCTGGAAATCGTAGACCGGCACGTTCACGCTCATGATGTTCTGATAGGTCATGCCCAACTCGACGCTCTGCCGCGGGTAGAGCAGCGACTGCTCGAGCATTTCCGGGGACATGATCGCGGACGCGACCGACAGAGAGCCGAACGCTTCCGTGAGTCCCTGCTCGACCTTTGCACGCAGCTGTTTGTTCAGGCGCACGTTGTCGAGGAACTGACGCATCAGCTCGTCACGCTTATCCTTGAGGAGCTTATGACCCCTGCGAGCGGTCTTCAACCGGCCCTTGAGCTGGTTGAGCACCATTCTTGTCGGGGTAATCGCTGTGTTTGCCATCAAATCACCTCACTTGGTAAGTCTGCGGGACGGGTGCGATCAGGTCTCGGGCATATACTTTTCAATCAGCTCGGGCTTGATACGCTTGAGCTCGGTGCGCGGCAGCAGGCTCAGCAGCTCCCAGCCGAGGTTGAGGGTGTCCTCAATGGTGCGGTTGGTGTTGTTGCCCTGATTGACGTAGCGCTGCTCAAACGCGTCGGCGAACTTCGCAAACTGCTTGTCGTCGTCCGACAGCGCCGCCTCGCCGAGGATGGTCATGAGCTCCTTGGCGTCCTTGCCGCGGGCATAGGCCGCAAACAGCTGGTTCATCGTGCCGGAGTGGTCCTCACGGGTCTTGCCCTCGCCGATGCCTTTATCCTTCAGACGCGACAGGCTGGGCAGCACGTCCACGGGCGGGATGATGCCCTTGCGGTACAGGTCACGGGAGAGGATGATCTGACCCTCGGTGATGTAACCGGTCAGGTCGGGGATCGGGTGGGTCTTGTCGTCCTCGGGCATGGTCAGGATCGGGATCATGGTGATCGAGCCGGACTTGCCGATGCGGCGGCCTGCACGCTCGTAGAGCGTGGCAAGGTCGGTGTACAGGTAGCCGGGATAGCCGCGGCGGCCGGGGACTTCCTTCTTGGCCGCGGAGACCTCACGCAGCGCCTCGGCATAGTTGGTGATATCGGTCAGGATGACCAGCACCTGCATATCCTTCTCGAACGCCAGATACTCGGCCGCGGTCAGTGCCATACGCGGGGTCGCGATACGCTCGACGGCGGGGTCGTTGGCGAGGTTCGAGAACACGACCGTGCGGTCGATGGCGCCGGTGCGGCGGAACTCCTGAATGAAGTACTCAGACTCCTCGAACGTGATGCCGATGGCGGCAAAGACGACGGCGAAGTTCTCGTTGTCGCCCAGCACCTTCGCCTGACGCGCGATCTGCGCGGCGAGGGCGGCGTGCGGCAGGCCGGAGGCCGAGAAGATCGGCAGCTTCTGGCCGCGGACGAGGGTGTTCAGGCCGTCGATGGTGGACACGCCGGTCTGAATGAACTCTGCCGGGTAGGCGCGGGCTGCCGGGTTCATCGGCAGACCGTTGATGTCGCGGTGCTCCTCGGCGAGGATCGCCGGACCGCCGTCGATGGGCTCGCCCATGCCGTTGAAGACGCGGCCGAGCATATCCTCGCTCACGCCCAGCTGCAGCGGGTGGCCGAGAAAGCGCACCTTCGACTGCGCGAGGTTGATGCCCTGCGCGCTCTCAAAGAGCTGCACGACCGCATGATCGTCCTCGACCTCGAGGACCTTGCAGCGGCGGACTTCACCGTTCGGGAGCTCGATCTCGGCCAGCTCGTCGTAGGTCACGCCTTCGACATTCTTGACGATCATCAGAGGGCTGGCGATCTCCTGGATGGTCTTGTATTCTCTAATCACTGCTCCTCACCTCCGGCGATAATCTCTTTGATCTGTGCAGTCATATCCGCCGCGATCTTGGCATAGACCTGCTCGTACTCGTCGCTCGGCACGCTCTTGGCGCGGCCGATATCGACGCGGGCGGGAATGGCAAAGAGCTTGTGCATCGGCGCGTTCTTCTCGAGCGCGTCACGGCACTCGGCGTCATAGTGCAGGATGAGGCCGAGCAGCAGATACTGACGGCGGTACTCGGAGTAGCTGTCGATGTCGACGAAGGCGTTCTGCTGCAGGAAGTCCTCACGGATCATCTTGGCAGTCTCCATCGTCAGGCGGTCAGCCGGGGACAGCGCGTCCTGACCGACGAGGCGGACGATCTCCTGCAGCTCGGATTCCTGCTGCAGGATGCTCATGGCCTTGTCGCGGTTGGCCATATATTCCTCGCCGAACGTGGCCTCATACCACGGCTTGAGCGAGTCAACATACAGCGAGTAGGACGTCAGCCAGTTGATGGCCGGGAAGTGGCGGGCATAGGCAAGGCTCGAGTCAAGCGCCCAGAACACCTTGACGATGCGCATGGTCGCCTGCGAGACAGGCTCGGAAATGTCGCCGCCCGGAGGCGAGACAGCGCCGATGGCGGTGACGGAGCCGCGGCGATCAGCGTCGCTGCCGATGCAGCGGATGCAGCCGGCGCGCTCGTAGAACTGCGCGATGCGCGATGCGAGGTAGGCCGGGTAGCCTTCTTCGCCGGGCATCTCCTCCAGACGGCCGGACATCTCACGCAGCGCCTCGGCCCAGCGGGAGGTGGAGTCAGCCAGAACGGCGACGTCATAGCCCATGTCGCGGAAATACTCCGCGATGGTGATGCCGGTGTAGATGGACGCCTCACGCGCAGCCACCGGCATATCGGAGGTGTTGGCGATGAGCACGGTGCGCTTCATGAGCGGCTCGCCGTTGCGCGGGTCAGTCAGCTCCGGGAACTCCATGAGAACGTCGGTCATCTCGTTGCCGCGTTCGCCGCAGCCGATGTAGACGACGACGTCCACGTCCGACCACTTGGCGAGCTGATGCTGCACGACGGTCTTGCCGCTGCCGAACGGGCCGGGCACGGCTGCCGTACCGCCCTTGGCGATCGGGAAGAGCGTGTCGATGATACGCTGGCCGCTGTTCATGGGCTTGTTCGGGGCGAACTTCTGTGCATAGGGGCGCGCGATACGCACCGGCCAGCGCTGGATCATGTTCAGCTCATGATCGACGCCGGCGGCATCGGTGAGCACAGCGACGGTCTGGTCGACCGTGAAGTCGCCGCCGGTGATGCTCTTGATCGTGCCCGCCATCTGCGGGGGCACCATGATCTTGTGCAGGATTGCCGTCGTCTCCTGGACGGTACCGATCACGTCGCCGCCGGAAACGGCGGTGCCGGGCTGCACGACGGGATCAAAGTGCCACACGCGCTCGCGGTTGAGCGCGGGCACCTCGATGCCGCGGGTGATGTTCGAACCGGTCAGGTCGCGGATCTCAGGCAGCGGGCGCTGGATACCGTCATAGATATTCTCCAGCATACCGGGGCCAAGCTCCACGGACAGCGGCATACCGGTCGTCTCGACTTTCGCGCCGGGACCGAGACCGGAGGTCTCCTCGTAGACCTGGATGGACGCGCTGTCGCCGGTCATATTCAGGATCTCGCCGATCAGGCGCTGCTCGCCGACACGCACAACGTCGGAGACGTTGGCATCGGCAAGACCGTTGGCCACGACCAGCGGACCGGAAACTTTTGTGATAGTTCCGCTCAATTTCATTCTTCCTTTCCTTAAAGGATATCGGAGCCAACCGCTCGCTCGACCGCCGCCTTGAGCGCGGTCTGGCCGAGGCCGAGGGGGCCTTCCCTGCCGGGGATCAGGATGATGGCCGGCTTGGGAACATCTTTGAATTTGTCGATCTCATGCTGAAGCTCCTGCGCCAGATTTTCTTCCACATAGATGATGGCGTAGTCCTCAGAGTCTTTGGTCAGGCGGCGCAGCGTTTCGCGCGCCTCCTCGGTGCTGGCGACCGGGCAGGCCTCGAGACCGAGCGCCTTGAAGCCCATGACGGTCTCCGCACCGCCGACAACTGCAATTTTAAGCATAAGTCTCACGCAGCCTTTCCCGGATGACCGCAGGCTGAAGCCCGGCGAGTCTGCCCGTCAGGATCATTCTGGCGGCCGTGGTCTCGTTTTCCATGGCGGCGAGATACGCCGACACGTGCGCCGCGCCGAAGCTGCGCAGCTTGGCCGCGCGGATGTAATCCATGAGCGCGTTGTCGCACAGCAGCTCAAACGCCGTCAGCGCGCCGCCGCTCATGGCCGCCGCACCGGCAGCCGCCGCGTCAGACAGCCACGTGTTGGCATAGAGCGCCGTGAGCGCCTCGGCCGACTCAAACGCCGCGAGCACGCGGTCCGTGCCGATCGTGCCGCCGGAGACGAGCGCATTCCTGAGAAAGTCCGCGTCCTTGGCCATGCGGCGCGTGCGCACGGCGGCGCGCAGGTTCGCACCGTCGATCTGCAGCTGCACATAGCCCTTGGCAAAGCCGCCGTCACTCAGACCGTCGCAGAGCGCGAGCATCTGCGCGAAATACGCGCGGTCAAGCGCAAAGTCCGCCGCCTGCGGATTGGTCGTGCGCGCGAGGATCGCGGCGGCATCGACCATGGCCTGTGCCAGAACGGGTGGGATGTCGCGGTAGTCCTCTTCATAGAACGCGGCGTGCAGCTTCTGCGGCGGCACCGTGCCGCGCTGCGACAAAATCGCGCCGCAGTCCGTGCCCATGGCCTGCGCCTTGATGAGCGCCTTGGCGTTGTGGTAGTCGTACTTGAGGCGGAACAGCTGCACGAGCTGTGCCTCCGGGACCATGCCCTCGACCTCGTCGAACAGCGCCGCGATGTGCGCCTCGAGCGCAGCACCGGCGTCCTTCGCACTCAGACCGCTCAGGTCGCCGTAGCCGCATTCCTCAAGGATCTTGGCCGCCTCCTCGTTCGTGGGCGCATCGATCATGCGCTCCATACGCTCAGCGGAAAGCATCTTGGTCTCGCGGGCTGCCAGCATTGCCGTAATCGCAAGGTAGTTCGTATCTTTTACTTTAGACAATTCCGTTCCTCCTTCATGCGGCGCAGAGCCCTGCGCCCCATATAGGATAATTCATTTCCCCGCGCAGGGCGGGGCAGGTCATGCGCCGAACAAGACCTCGGCGACCTGAGCAGCCAGATCACTGCGGCAGAGCTCTGCGATCGTCTCCACCGCGCAGTTGACCTCGATGTCTCCCTGCTGGAGCACAAAACCGGCGCGCAGGTCGCGCGTTGCGGGGCTCACGGTGAGCCGCGCCTGCTTGCCCTGCCGTGCGAGCAGCGCGTTTGCAGCGTCCGCGACCGCCTGACCGCACGCGGCCTGATCCTTGGCGTTGAACACCAAGGCCTCGGTGCCGGTCGTCGCAGCCTGCGCCGCGAGCTTGGCAAGATAGGCCACGTAGTCCGCCTGCGGCATGGTGCAGATGCGCTCGAGCGCGGCGGCAAACGCCGCGTCGACCATCTCCTGCTTGAGAGCAAGAATGCTCTTTCTGGCTTCCATTTCCGCCAGACGTCCCATGCGCTGCACGCGATCCTCGCAGGTCTTTACACCGTCGCGCACGCGCGCCCAATACTGGTCTTGCGCCTGCTTGTCATAGCCGGCGCGGATCTCGGCGCACTTGGCCTCGGCGTCGGCCGTGATGGCACTCGCCTGCTCCCGTGCGTCCGCCTCGATGCGGCCGGTGATTTTTTCAATACCATTCATAGATCTTCGTTCCCTTCTGTCGGAAGAGGATTTTGGATTACTTCAAGCCGTTGAGCATCAGGAACGACGCCAGCAGGCAGAGGATGGCGTAGAACTCGACCGTGATGCAGAAGATCATGCCCTTGGACCAGTCGTCCGGCTTCTTGGCCAGAATGTTCAGGGACGCGGCCGCGACCTTGCCCTGCGCGATGGCGGAGATCAGACCGCCGAGCGCGATCGGCAGGCAGGCTGCGAAGTACTGCAGGCCCTGCGCAACGGTCAGAGGAGCGGCTGCGTTGGCGGCAAAGATCTGGCTCTGAGCAAGGAACCAGATGACGAAGCCGTACAGACCCTGCGTGCCGGGGATGACCTGCATGATCATCGCCTTGCCGAACTTGCTGGGATCCTCCGAGACGAGACCTGCGCCGGCCTCACCGGCGATGCCGGTGCCCTTTGCAGAGCCGATGCACGCGAGAGCCGCTGCGAGCGCAGCGCCGAGAAGGCCGAGAGCCAGACCACCGATGGATTCGAGAAATGCCATTTTCAATTTCCTCCTTAAATATCTCTTGAGTACGAATGTTTAGAAATTATGATTTTCCACGTCGACATAGCGCGTGTTGATCTCCAGCGGGCTGAAGGGCTTGCCGCCGTCGACATAGAACTTACCGAAGAACTCCAGACACTGCAGACGCAGGTCGTGCACGAAGCAGCCGAGCAGGTTCAGACCGAAGTTCAGCGCGTGACCCACCAGGAAGATGAGGATAAAGACCAGCATCGACACGACGGTCACACCGCCGCTCGACGGCATCGCAGCGAGGGTGTTGAACACCTGCGCGATGACGCTGCCGGCCAGCATCAGAGCCATGAGTCGGGAATACGAGAGAATGTCGCCGAACCAGCCGGTCAGGCCGTTGTAGAGCGCACCGAACACGGCCGTGACCTTGCCGAAGCCCTTGGCCTCACGGCCGGAGCCGTAGAGCAGCATCAGGCCGCCGATGCACAGCACGACCGGAACACCGGCGATGTTGCCGATCTTGAGCACATACAGCGCGAGTCCCGCAAACAGGACCAGCCATGTGCCCTCGTTGAAGATCGCGTCGCCGACCTTGCCCTGGCGGCACTCCATGACCATGTTCACGATCATGCCGGTCACGAGCTGGATAAAGCCGAGCACCATAGCGCCGATAAGGATCGTCGTCGTGTCTTTGAGCGGGTCGAGCAGCGGGCTTGTCAGGATGCCGAGCTGGACGTCGTGACCGAACATCCGCACGATCGTCGGCACGGCGTTTCCGAAGAAGCCGCCCGTCACGATGCCGAGCAGGAACGTCGACACGCCGCAGGCAAGCAGCAGCTCGCAGAAATACTTGCTGCCGCGTTTGGGCTTCATCTTGCCGAGCGCGATGAGCGCCGCGAGCACCATCACGAGACCGTAGCCCATATCCGCCATCATGATGCCGTAAAACAGTATGAAAAACGGCGCCATGAGCGGGTTCGGGTCCACCGTGCCGTAGGCCGGCAGGCTGTACATATTCGTGACCATGTTGAGCGGCTCTGTAAACTTGTTGTTCTTGAGCTTGACCGGCACCTCGGGATATTCATCCTCCGTGGGGTCGGCCAGATCCCATGCGCAGTCATACTTTGCGAGCACCGCCGTGAGCTTTTCCTCCTCCGGCGCCGTGAGCCAGCCGCGCATACACACGACGCTCTCCGTGCCGACCAGACGCTCCTCCGCCTCGGCGCGGCCGAGCCGGACGCTCGCGCGGTCGATGCAGAGCTTGAACGCATCGCGGTGCGGTGCAAAGGCGGCGATGTCCGCCTCCGCCTGCTCACGCTTGCGGATGACATCCGCGATCTGCTGCTGCGCGCTGTCAATGTTTTGCCTGGCCGTTCCCGGCGTGCCGCCGAGGTTTGCCAGCGTGAAACCGAAGGTGCGCAGCGCAGCCAGCGCCTCCGTCAGCTCGTCCTTCATGCAGATGAGCAGCACATAGTGCTGTTCCCTGTCTGCGGAGATCTCATACATCTGCGACTCGGGCGCAGCCTCCGCCAGCGCCTTTTGCGCCTCGCCGAGGTCTGCCGACGCCGGCAGCATGCCCAGCGTGATGCGCGTCGTCGCGGTCAAGCCCAGACTCAGCGGCAGGTCAAGCGTCTCCCACGGGCGCAGCGCCTCAACGCTGCTGCGCAGCTTTGCCTCCTCGCCGTTATAGCGGCGCACGTCGGCCTCCAGCTCTTCGAGCTGTGCGACCGCGTCGAGCTCCTTGCGGTAGGCACCGACATCCAGAAACTCACGCTCCGTGACCTCCGGCCGGGAGCTGAGCAGCTTGGACTTGACCGGCGCATACTTATCCAGCAGCTTGAGTGCAGCGTTCAGGCGCGTCAGCTCGCTGCGCGTCTCCGTCACGTTGCCGCTCTCCTGACGCAGGACCGCGGCAGCCTCTGCATCCGCCAAAAGCGCGTCCGGTTCCGAGACCTGCACGCAGCCGAGCAGCATCAGGTCGCGCAGCAGGGCGTCTTTCTGCCCGCGAACGACCATGAGCCGCAGCTTTTTCATGTGTACAATGGCCATCAGCCGTTCACGATCCTTTCCACGATAAGTGATGCAGCGCGATCCAGATTGGTCTTGGCCTTGATGCGCATGGCCGCTTCCTTGTTCTTGGTCTCCGCAGCCAGCTTTTCCGCATCGGCCTTCGCCTTTTCATCTGATTTGGCCCGCAGCGTCTGCAGCTCGCGCTGCGCCTTGCCGACGGCGGCCTCGATCGCCGCTTTGCCCTCGGCCTGAGCCGCTTCCACTGCCGCTGCAGCGGCCGCCTGCGCGTCGGCTTGGATCTGCTTTGCACGGTTTTCCGCGTCACGGATCGTTGTTATCGCCTCAAATGACATCCCTACACCTCCCTACAATTCGAAGTAGTATTATGCCGCGCACGCTCGCGTTAGCGAACTGTATCTACATAATGTATGTATTCTACCCTATTCATACCCGTTTCGCAAGCGATATTGCCCAAAAATGTATGTCAATTTTCAGACATCCGAGTGTTAAAAAACTATTGATATTGCTACGTTTTTCACGTCATTGACGAAAATTTAACGTTTAATTTTTTGCATGATTTCTTCCGATGATACCGTTACGTTTTCCCGATAATGCACCCGCCAAAATAATTGGAAAAATGCAGTTATCATCATTTTAAATACTTTTTTACTTGCTATTATTTCGGAAATCACCTATAATGGTCTTACCAAAGTTAAAAAGTTTGAACTTTATTCGTATATTCGGAGGTATTTCCTATGGAGAGCAAACGCCGTCTCGGAGACCGCAAGGACGGTCGCCTGATCCATTCGCTCGCACCGTTTTACAAGTTCATGCCCTACATCATGCCCACGAAAAACGATGCCTGCAACCAGTTTGAGGACTGCATCGAGATCACGGATACCGACCGCTGGCTGCGTCAGAAGCGGCTCGAGGGCTACAAGGGTCTCGGCTACCTGCACCTGTTCATCGCGGCCTATGTGCGCATGGTCTCCATGCGTCCCGGCATCAACCGCTTTGTGGCCGGCCGCCGCATTTATGCGCGCAACAACATCGAGGTCGTGCTGACCGTGCGCCGCACCATGTCCACCACCTCGAACGAGACGACCATCAAGGCCGTCTTCGCCCCGACGGACACGATCTTTGATGTCTACCGCAAGATGAACGAGAAGATCGACGAGATCAAGTACGGCGGCGAGGACAACAACACCGAGCAGGTCGCGGGCGCGCTGCTGAAGCTGCCGCGCTTCCTGCTGCGCTTCGCCATCGGCTGCCTTCGCGTGATGGACTACTTCGGCATCATCCCGCAGAAGCTGCTCGACGCCAGCCCCTTCCACGGCTCGATGATCATCACCGACATGGGCTCGCTCGGCATCCCGCCGATCTATCACCACCTGTATAACTTCGGCACCCTGCCGATGTTCATCGCCTTCGGCGCCAAGCGCAAGGCGGTCGAGCTCGACCGTGAGGGCAAGGCGGTCGAGCGCAAGTACATCGACTTTATGGCCGTCATGGACGAGCGCGTGTGCGACGGATACTATTACGCCTCGTCATTCAAGTACATGAAGATGTTCATGCACAACCCCTCCCTGCTGGAAGTCCCGCCCGAGAATGTGGTCGAGGATCTGTTCTGAAGATAGATGCATACGAGAAAACCTCCTGCTGTGCAGGAGGTTTTCCCATTTGTTGCACCTGCGCACTGCCGGGCGCCTGCGCCGCACGCGCAGCCGGGCACAACAGCAGCATGATGAGCATAATCAGGATCACAAAGCGGAGTTGTTTCATATCGTCTCCCTCCTCGCTTTCGTTTGACAGCAGTATACACGCGCGCCGCGAAAAAAGCCGTCGTATCCTGCCGCCATCCGGAAAATGCGCGCAAAATTTCCCCCGGCGCGGGTTCAACCCGCGCCGGGGGATTTTTACGCATTCAGGGAAACGCGATGCACCGTGAAAAAACAGGGCCATCCGTCCGGATGGCCCTGTGTGATCTTATGCCTCGTCGTCCTGATTTGTGCTGAACTCCGCCAGCGTCAGGCCGGGGTTTTCTGCGCCGCCTGTATGTCCGCTTCCGTCACATTCAGCGCGCCGCAATAGCAGCAAAGACCATAAACGCTGTAGACTTCGCCGTTCTGTTCCACCTTGATGCGCGGGCGGATCAGCCGCACCGGCGCGTCACCTGAGAGCGCCAGCTCCCCTTCCGCAACGCCGTCGTGTACCGTGATGCCGTCCGCCACATCGGCGATTTGATCCGGTCCATATTGGATAGACCGGATGGATGCGGCCCGATCCAGCAGCTCATAATGGTACGGGAACATATTTCCAACCCGATTCGATACTGGGGACGACCAGACATTCAGCAGTTCTGCGTGATCCGGTGCGTCCTGCACGTCGAATGTCCACGTTCCAATTGGGTACGTCTGCTCGCTCCCATCCTGAAATTGCACACACAGCGCCGTTGCATCCGTCACGCCTGCCGTTTCAAACGCCAGCGTTGCACTCACCGCACACGCGCTGTAAGCTCCAATGGACTCGTGCGGCTCTATGGAAAACTTCTGGATCCGCACCGCATCATTTCCCTCAAAGGACATGGACGCTGCATTCTGAAACACCGCGGCGCATGCTTCCTTCGTGCTGAATCCGGTGATCGCCACGGTCAGCGTAGAAGATACCGGCGCCGCAAAGTAGCCTTCGTATTGGAAAAAGAACGTATCCGCCTCCGGCTGCGCCTTGCAGCCACACAAGCCCAACGACAGCAGGAGCACCAGCGTAATGCAGAAACTTCTAAATAGATTTGGCCGTCTGTGCTCCATGATGGACACCCCCTTACTGATAATATACGATAAGATAGGAATCAATAGTTGGGCACGTTACGGTATCGATGGTAGACATCGTACAGACCCCAGCTGCGTTATATACTTTGTACCGATACGAAAGGCTGTTCATATCGCTCGCAAAGCCCAGTTTGCTAAAACGGGATGCATCTGCCGTGATGTGAGTAGCCAAAGTATAGCTTGTTGATCGCGATACGCTTAAGCCCGCCTGAACTGCAACTTTTTTTGCAAAGTTGAGAGAAGCGCTACCGCTAAAGCCCATATTGACCGTATTTGTTTGACTCCATGTATATCCATCAGCTTTTGCCCAAGAATTGGATAAGTATCTGACGAATTGTCGTGCGAGAAACCCTCTACTTTCAAAATATGCGTAGTAATTAAAAAGTCCTTGTCCTCCCGACATCTCATGATATATCAGTTGCCCAGCAACATAATTTATTTCAGCTGGTGTCTGATGGAGTGATCCGCCAGAAACGGCCTCGTGCACATCATCTTCTGATTGAAAAGTCATGTAGTCATCATAATAAACATACTCTTCTCCATCATAAACAATATCGGTCGCAACTGCTTGAGCGGAGAGAGAGCAACACATTAGTGCCACTAAAATCAAACATAAAGTTCTTTTCATATTTATTCCTCCTCAAGTATTTTTGGATAACACGTTGTTCCACGATCTTCATGGATTGGGGTTGAGCATTATTTTAAAATCACAATCACACCAAATTGCACTCAGCACATCGGAATCATCTCCTAACTGTATGGAATCAATTCTAGTTTTAGACGCGAGTCAAAACTTCAAAATTTGCATCAGCTTCCCATCTTTAGATATAAAATCCTTTTTGTGTTAAATTTACTATATCGTCCTTTCTTTGTCAACCTTTTATTGTTTATTTTTATAAATATTATTTTTATTGCAAATTGTTGTATCTTATTTTGGTATATTCGCCCAATCACTCAATTCGCTGACTCCACAAAAGATTTCATTTCCTGTCCATACGCAAAACGCACGAAGCGCCCTTCTCTCGAAAGGCCTTCGTGCGTTTTGCATACATGTTTGCAATCTTTTTTACCAGTTCCGGCTGAACTCCGCCAGCGTCAGGTCGGGATTTTTCTGTTCCGCCCAGCGGATGCTCCACTCATTGTTGAAGATGAGCAGGTTGTGTCCCCGGAAGTCCTGCACCCACTTCGTATCCGAGGCGAGGTTGAGTGCCGTAGGATCGGTGCCCTCGCTCGTGATCCAGCGGATGTAGGAATACGACAGGTCGCGGCGGCGGATGTCGATGTTGTACTCGTTCTTGAGCCGGTACTCCAGCACCTCGAACTGCAGCACGCCGACCGCGCCGACGATGACCTCCTCCATGCCGCTGTTCGGCTCGTGGAAGATCTGGATGGCGCCCTCCTGCGCGATCTGGGTGACGCCCTTGACAAACTGCTTGCGCTTCATGGTGTCCACCTGCGAGATGATGGAGAAATGCTCCGGCGCAAACGTGGGGATGCCCTCGAAGCGCACGTGCATCTTCGGCTCGCAGATCGTGTCGCCGATGGAGAAGATGCCGGGGTCGAACACGCCGATGATGTCGCCGGCGTAGGCCTCGTTGATGATCGCGCGCTCCTGCGCCATGAGCTGCTGCGGCTGCGCAAGCTTGAGCGTCTTTCCGCCCTGCACGTGCAGGTACTCGTGGTCGCGCACGAACTTGCCGGAACAGATGCGCATGAACGCGATGCGGTCACGGTGGGCCTTGTTCATGTTCGCCTGGATCTTGAACACGAACGCGGAAAAGCCCGGCTGGAACGGGTCGACCGTGCCGTCGGCCGTTGTGCGCGGCAGCGGCGGCATCGTCATGTGCAGGAAGTTTTCCAGAAACGGCTCAACGCCGAAGTTCGTCAGCGCGGAGCCGAAGAACACCGGGCTGAGGCGGCCGGCGCGCACCTCATCGAGGTCGAAGGAATAGCCTGCGCCGTCGAGCAGCTCAATGTCCTCGGTGAGCTTTTCGCGCTGGCGCGGCCCGATCAGCTCGTCGAGCCGCTCGACGTCCGTGAGCTCGCACTCGATGGGACGGATCTTGTTCTGCCCGCGGTGAAACTCCTGAAACGCGAGGATCTCGCGGCGGTCGCGGTCAAACACGCCCTTGAAATCATGTCCGCAGCCGATCGGCCAGTTGACAGGGTAGGTGCCGATGCCGAACTCGTTTTCGAGCTGCTCCATGAGCTCAAACGGGTCGCGCGCCTCACGGTCGAGCTTGTTGATGAACGTGAAGATCGGGATGTGGCGCATGGCGCAGATCTTGAAGAGCTTGCGCGTCTGCGGCTCGATACCCTTGGCCGCGTCGATGACCATGACGGCGCTGTCGGCCGCCATGAGCGTGCGGTACGTGTCCTCCGAGAAGTCCTGATGGCCCGGCGTGTCGAGGATGTTGATGCAATAGCCCTCATACTCAAACTGCATAACCGACGATGTGATGGAGATACCGCGCTGCTTTTCAAGCTCCATCCAGTCCGAGACCGCGTGGCGCGCGGTCGCCTTGCCCTTGACCGAGCCGGCGAGCTGGATGGCCCCGCCGTACAGCAGCAGTTTTTCCGTGAGCGTCGTCTTGCCGGCGTCCGGGTGCGAGATGATCGCAAACGTCCGGCGGCGCTCGATTTCCTGTTTCAGATCCATAGTCCGCTCCTCTGTTGTTGTATGATCCAATATCAAAAATTATCAAACTTAGATAGTATACCCGATTATTCCCGCGAGCGCAACAAAAACCTGCCGGTCAGGCCGTCTGCTCCCGCAGATAGAGCGTGAGCGTGGCAAGAAAGATGTCCTTGGCATCGTACCGCGGCATGAGCGGGGCGAGCTGCGTGAAGAAGTGCTCGCTGCCGAGCGAGGCACACAGCGCGTGCGCGCGCTCGAGCTCCGGCGTGTCCTCATCCTCCGCAAGGCGCATGGCCAGCTCCGGCAGCAGGAGCTTGAGATCGTACACCTCCCCGCGCGGATAGGCATATGCCTCCAGTACACACTCCACGCCCGCGAGCGCGCAGTCCGTCAGGTCGCCGGGGCGGTCGCTGAGGATGCGGTCGGTCAGCGGCGTATCGCTGCGGAAAAAGTCGAGCATAGAGTCCGGCGGCGTCAGCTCCCGGCGCAGCAGCCAGAGCAGATAGTCGCGCGCGACGCCGTCGAGCAGCGTCTTTCCGTCGGGCGCAAACGTATAGGTGCGGCCGATGCAGCTGCCGAGCACGCGCAGCGTGTCCGTGTAGCCGAGGGCGATGCTGCGGCGCATCGCGTCGGGGTCAAACTCCAGCAGCTTTCCCAGCGGCTCCGCCGGGGCGATGTAGGTCACGAGCGGGTGATTTGCGTACTTTTTCTCCGGTGTCTCCGGCTTGAGACCGATGGCGATGACGCGATCCGCGCCGAGACGAAACGCAGTGCTGATGGGGAGGTTATCCGAATATGCGCCGTCGAGATAGTTCTGCCCGTCGATCTCGCACATCGGGAACATCGGAAAACACGCCGACGACGCAAGGATCCACTGCGGCAGGTAGCCGGGCGCGATGTCCTGCTTGCGCACCTCGACCGGCTGGAGCGACGGAAAGCGCGCCGTCATGAGCCCGAAATCCACGGGCGAGGCGAAAAAGCGCTCCTCATCAAGGTATTTGTGTACGAGCGCGCGGTACGGCGAAATGTCCGCCGTGCGGCGGTTGAGATCCGCCCAGTCCTTGACGCGCGCGATGAGCTGCTCCGGGTGCTCGGCCAGCGCCGCGAGCTCACGCTTTTCGTGCGGCGTGGCATCGGCGCGTTCGAGCATGATCTGCTCCTCCGTGATGTGCGTCCAGAGCTCCCATGCGCGGTCAAAATCGTCCTGCACCATCAGCGCCGCCGTGACCGAGCCGATGGACGTGCCCGTGACGATGTCAAACGGGACGCCGAGCTCCCGCATCGCCTTCCACGCGCCGACCTGATATGCGCCCTTCGTGCCGCCGCCGGCCAGCGCGATCGCCTGTTTCATGCACATCCCTCCCTGGTTTTTCTGGCCATATAGTTTACACGCATCTGCATCAAAAATCAATTCCTGCACACAAAAACACCGGAGCGGCAATGCTCCGGCGCTGTGTTCACGCCCGCAGCAGGTCGCGGCGGGTCTTCCAGTCCGGCAGATAGCGCGCGATGAGCGCGTAAAACTCCGCGCCGTGGTTCATATAGCGCAGGTGCGCCAGCTCATGCACGACGACGTAGTCGATCGCCTCCGGCGGGTACTGCATCAGCCGCCACGAAAAGCAGATGTGCCCCTGCGAGCTGCAGCTGCCAAAGCGCGTGCGCGCGCCCGTGATGCGCACCTGCGTCGGGCTAAGACCCATCCGCTCGGAATAGTACGCCACACGCTGCGGCAGACAGGCTTTCGCCCGCCGGATATATTCCTCCCGCTCGGTATCCGTCGGCTCCGGGTGTGCGGCGGCGCGGGTCTCCTGTTTGGCCAGAGCGCGCTCGATCCAGTCGGCGTGCGCGGCGACAAAGCGGTCGATCACCGCTTGAGACGCCCGGTACGGCGCGCGCACGATCACGCGCCCGCCGCGCACCTCGAGCGCCAGCGTGCGCCGGCCGGAGCGAATGAGTTCATACGACTGCATGGTCTGCCCCCCCTTTGCGCAACAGCATACACCATCCGCGGCGCGGTGACAAGCTTGGCAGCCGCCGCACGGTGTGCTATGATAGGGGCATCCATTCTTTGAGGTGATCGTATGTTCCGGATCGGCTGTCACATTTCCTCCGCCGGCGGGTATCTCGCCATGGCAAAGCGCGCCGAGGCGCTGGGCGCCAACACGTTCGCGTTCTTCACGCGCAATCCCCGCGGCGGCAGCGCAAAGCCCATTGAGGAGGCGGACATTGCCGCCTTCCACGCCGAATGCGCCCGCGCGGGCATCGACCGGCTGGTCGCGCACGCGCCCTACACGCTCAACCCCTGCGCGGCCAAGCCGCAGGTGGCGGAGTTTGCGCGCATGGCCTTTTCCGACGACCTGCAGCGCATGGAGCACACGCCCGGTCAGTTTTACAATTTCCACCCCGGCAGCCACGTCGGGCAGGGCATCGACGAGGGCATTGAGAAGATCGCCGCACTGCTCAACGAGGTGCTCTTCCCTGGCATGACCACGACCGTCCTGCTCGAGACCATGGCCGGCAAGGGCAGTGAGGTCGGCGGCCGCTTCGAGGAGCTGCGCGCCATCATCGACCGCGTGCAGCTGCGAGACCGCATCGGCGTCTGCCTCGACACGTGCCACGTCTGGGACGCGGGGTATGACATTGCCGGCGACCTTGACGGCGTGCTCGCGGAGTTTGACCGCGTGATCGGGCTCGGGCGTCTGCACGCCGTGCACCTCAACAACAGCCTCAACCCCTGCGGCAGTCACAAGGACCGGCACGCGAAGCTGCGCGACGGCTGCATCCCGCCGGAGGCGCTCGTGCACGTCACGCAGCACCCGGTGCTGGCAGGGCTGCCGTTCATCCTTGAGACACCGAACGATGACGCCGGCTACGCGCAGGAGATCGCATGGCTGCGCGCGGCGCAAAAATGAGCGGTGCAAAGCGCTCACTGTCCTGATTATCGGACTCCACAAGTGATATGGTAGGTACAAAGGGAGAAACCAAACCACGATCACAACACGGGGAGGATACGATCATGACTTTGCGAACGTACATTGACCGCGCCATTCGTGACGGCGCCGACTTTGACGCCGTCATCAGCGGCTGCGACGTGCAGCAGACCTTCTGCTGGCAGCCGGACATGTGCATCACCGACGCCTGCGAGGCGGAATACCGGGCGCTGCTCGATGCCGAGGTGCGCGTGCTCGCCGCCGCGCCGGGCGAACGCTTTTCCATCATCGAGATCTGCACGGACAGGCTCTTTCTCGGCGACGCCTTTTCCCGGTGCACGGCGGGCTACTGCAGTCCGCGCGAGTACCGGCGGCTGTTTCGCGCCGGATGATCCGATAAAACGACCGCACGGCCCCGGAGCAAAAACGCTCCGGGGCCGCGCATTTGCGGCGGGATGGCACTTGACTTCCGGCGCAGACAAGACTACAATACAGACCGAATTTCTAAAAGGGGCGCAAACTATGCTGCATCGCTCGATCATCAAACCAAATCATATGCAGATCCCGTGGCACGACCCCATCCGGGATCAGAAGGAGCTGCCCGTCTCGCGCGCACCGCTGCCCATCCGCGCCGGTGTGGTCGGACGGGTCGGTCTGCTGCTGCTCTCGTGCGGCACCGGCGCGTGGCGCGTGCGCAGCTCGATGAACGAACTGTCCGAGGCGCTCGGTCTCGTGTGCGCGGCCGACATCGGGCTCACATCCATCGAATACACCTGCTCCGACGGGCAGGACAGCTTCTCCCAGACGCTGACGCTCACGGCGACCGGCGTCAACACCGCCAAGCTTGACCGGCTCGAGCGCTTTGTCAAGCGCTTTCCGATCGAGGGTGTGTACATGACCGCCGACGACCTGCACACCAAGCTCGACGAGATCGCGCAGACAGGCGGCAGCTACACGCCGCTGCAGCTCGGGCTCGCGTCCGCGCTCGCGTGCGGCGCGTTCACGTTCCTGCTCGGCGGCGGACCGATCGAGATGCTGCTGGCCTTTCTCGGCGCGGGCGTCGGACAATATGTGCGCGCACGGCTGACGCAGCGGCATCTGACGCTGTTTGGCTGCATCGCGCTGCCCGTCGCAGCGGCGTGTCTGGTCTATGCGGCGCTGTTCCGGCTGGCGTCGCTGCTCTGGCCCATCGACGCACAGCATCAGGCGGGCTATATCTGCGCGATGCTGTTTATCATACCGGGCTTCCCGTTCATCACGAGCGGCATCGACATGGCAAAGCAGGATATGCGCTCCGGGCTCGAGCGGCTGGCTTACGCGCTCATGATCGTCGTCGTGGCGACGCTGACCGCATGGGGCATGGCGCTGCTGCTGCGGCTGCAGCCGATGGATTTCCTGCCGCTGGGGCTGCCTGTCTGGGCGCGCATCCTGCTGCGGCTCGCGGCAAGCTTCTGCGGCGTGTTCGGCTTCTCGCTCATGTTCAACAGCCCCGTGAAGCTCGCCTCTGCCGCCGCCGTGATCGGCGCACTGTCGAACACGCTGCGGCTCGAGCTCGTCAGTCTGGCGGGCTTCCCGCCGGCGGCCGCCGCGTTTTTCGGTGCGCTGACGGCGGGCCTGCTCGCCTCCCTGTATAAGCGGCGCTCGGGTTATCCGCGCATCACGATCACCGTGCCGTCGATCGTCATCATGGTGCCAGGGTTGTATTTCTACCGCGCCGTGTACGATCTGGGCACGATGAACCTCGGCGACAGCGCGTCATGGCTCGCAGCGTCGCTGCTGATCGTCATCGCCCTGCCGCTGGGGCTGATCTGCGCGCGCATCCTCACAGACAGCAGCTTCCGCCGCTGCACATGAAAATAAGCAAAACCGAAAAAAGACCGCCAGCAGGCGGTCTTTTTTCTATACAACGGGTCACAGGCGCTTCGTATCGAGCGCACGGGCGGCGTTGAGCACGCACAGCACCATCACGCCGACGTCGGCAAAGATAGCGACCCACATATTCGCAATGCCGAGCGCACCGAGCACAAGGCACACGGCCTTGACCGCCAGCGCAAAGACGATGTTCTGCCAGACGAGACGCATGGTCTTGCGCGAGATGCGCATGGCCAGCGAGAGCTTGCGCGGATCGTCGTCCATGAGCACGATGTCCGCAGCTTCAATGGCGGCGTCCGAACCGATGCCGCCCATGGCGGCGCCGAGATCGGCACGCGCAAGCACCGGTGCATCGTTGATGCCGTCGCCGACGAAGGCGAGGTATTTCCCGGGTACGCCCTCGCCGAGCAGCCGCTCGACCTGTGTGACCTTATCCTCCGGCAGCAACTCACTGTGCACCTCCGCGATGCCGAGCTCCTCCGCCACGGCATCGGCCGCGCGCTTGCGGTCGCCGGTGAGCATGACGACGCGCACACCGTCTGCACGCAGGCGGGCGATCGCCTCGCGCGCACCGCTCTTCGGCTCGTCGGAGATGACGATATAGCCGAGATACGCACCGTCCGCCGCGACATGGACGACCGTGCCGCTCTCATCGACCGCGGGCGCGGTCAGACCGAGGGCAGCCATCAGCTTCGCGTTGCCGGCGGCGACGGCGCGGCCGCCGACCTGTGCGGTCACACCGTGACCGGCGAGCTCCTTGGCGTCCGTCGTGACCAGCGTCTCCGGCAGCTCCCCGGCTGCGCGGCGCAGGCTCTGGCTGACGGGGTGGTCGGAAAACTGCTCGGCCGCCGCTGCAAGCTGCAGCAGTGCCTGCTCGGACAGCTCCGGCTGCGCGGGGCGCACCGCCGTGACGGAAAATGTGCCGCGCGTGAGCGTGCCGGTCTTGTCAAAGACGACGCGGTCCGTTTTCGCCAGCATCTCAAGATAGCTCGAGCCCTTGATGAGGATGCCGCGCGCGGACGCGCCGCCGATACCGCCGAAAAACGACAGCGGGATCGAGATCACAAGCGCACACGGGCAGCTGATGACGAGAAACGTCAGCGCGCGGTAGATCCACTCGCCCCAGTCGGCCGGAATGCCCGCAATGAGCCGCACGACCGGCGGCAGGATCGCCAGCGCCAGCGCCGCGCCGCACACGGACGGCGTATAGACGCGGGCAAACTTCGTGATGAAGCGCTCGGTGTGCGCCTTTTTGAGCGAGGAATTCTCCACGAGCTCAAGAATGCGCGCGACCGTGGACTCGGCATACACCTTCTCCACGCGCAGACGCAGCACGCCCGACAAATTCACGCTGCCGCTGACGACGCCGCTCCCCTCCGCGACATCCACGGGGGCGCTCTCGCCGGTCAGCGCGCTCATATTCAGCGCCGACGCGCCGCTGAGCACCGTGCCGTCGAGCGGGACGCGCTCGCCGGGCTTGACGACGATCGTATCGCCGACGGCAACTTCCTCAGGCTTGACACGCACGATGCCGTCAGCAGTCTCCACGTACGCGAAATCCGGGCGGATATCCATCAGGTCGCCGATGTTTTTCCGGCTGCGGCCGACGGCATAGCTCTCAAACAGCTCGCCGATCTGGTAAAACAGCATGACGGACACGGCCTCCGGATAATCGCCGAGCACCATTGCGCCGACGGTAGCCACCGCCATGAGCAGATTTTCATCAAACGGCTGGCGGTTATAGATCCCCTTGCAGGCATCGACCAGTGTCTCGCCGCCGACAAGCAGGTACGGGATGAGATACAGTGCGAGCCTTCCCCAGCCCGTGACCGGTACAAAGTGCAGCCCGATGAGCAGCGCGGCCGCCGCTGCGATGCGCAGCAGCGACTTTTTCTGTGCGCGCGTCATGGCGCTCAGTCCTCGAAGCGGAAGTCCGGCTCGACCTTGCGCGCGGTCTTGAGGATCTCCGCCTTGGCCTCGCTCTCGTCCGTGCCGGGGGCATAGTCGACGAGCATCTTCTGCGCCATGTAGCTCACGGTCACTTCCCGGACGCACTTGAGCTTTGCCACGTTGCGCTCGATGATCGCCGCGCAGTTGGCGCAATCCACTTCGATCTTATAAGTCTTTTCCATGATGATGTACGCTCCTTCATCTGTCATTGGTCTCTATCGAAAACGATGGCCGGGCCATCATTTTTCCAGAACATGCTCCATGCCGAGTGCCAGCACGGACCGGACGTGGTCGTCGTCCAGAGAATAGAACACGGTCTTCCCCTCCCGCCGGAAGCGGACGAGGTTTGACGCCTTCAAAATGCGCAGCTGGTGGCTGACCGCCGACTGCGTCAGATTCAGCAGGCGCGCAATGTCGCACACGCACAGCTCGCTCTCAAAGAGCACATAGAGGATCTTGATGCGCGTCGAATCGCCAAAGACGCGAAACAGCTCCGACAGATCATAGAGCGTCTCATCGTCCGGCAGGGCCGCGAGCACCTGCGCCACCGCGTCCTCGTGCACGTTGAGATATTCGCACGCCGGTGCGCAGTCGGTTTTCGGTTCTGCCATGAGATCTCCTCGCTTTCGTTTGAACATATGAATGATTGTTCATGTGTTTATATAACCACTTCTCACCTTGTTTGTCAATAGCATATTTGTGTTTTTTCCAAAAGAATTCCCGGATGTGTGCACATCCGGGAATGGGTCTCAGTTTTCTTCGGTTTTCCGGCTGCGGAAGGCAAAAAACCGCTGGCCGAGATAGTTGAGGCCGGTGAAGAGCACCATGCCGACGAGCATGGCCGCATTATCACGCGTGCCGACCGAGGCGTTGGCAAGCAGGCGCAGACACAGCGGCTTGGCAGCGCCGTAAGCGATCAGGTAGCACACGGCGATGTTCGCCGCGAAACGCACGACCTGTCCCACGCTGCGCTCGCGGCTGCGGAACGTGAAGTATTTGTTGAGGAAGAAGCTCAGAATACTTGTCAGCACGTAATTGGCCGCCGAGGCCACCCAGTACGAGCACCCGGCAATATTGTACAGGCCGAACATGATCGCCGTGCCGACGAGCGTGTTGATCACACCGACAAGCAGGAATTTCCACAGCTTTGCATCAAAGAGCGCGCGCAGTCGCTTCAAAGCTCCGCCTCCCGGTCATCGAGCTCCGTCTCGATCCGGTAGCGGGGACGCGCCTTTGTCTCGAGATAGATCTTGCCGATATACTCCCCCACCACGCCGATGGCCAGCAGCTGCAGCCCGCCGATGGCCCAGATGGACACGGCGAGGCTCGACCAGCCGGCGACGGTATGGCCGGTAAAATAGCGCACGAGAAAATAGATGAGCATGGCAATGCTGACAAGGAACATCACAACGCCGATGCGCGTGATGAGCCGCAGCGGCGACACCGTCAGCGACGACACGCCCTCCCACGCGAACGAGAGCATCTTGCGCAGCGGGTACTTGCTCTCGCCGGCAAAGCGCTTGCCGCGCTCGTAGTACACGACCGTGCTCGGGTAGCCGACGAGCGGCACGAGCCCGCGCAGGAACAGGTTCACTTCTTTGTACTCCGCAAGCGCATCGAGTGCGCGGCGGCTCATGAGTCGGTAGTCAGCGTGGTTATACACCACGTCCGCGCCGAGTGCGCGCAGCAGGCGGTAATACCCCTGCGCACTGGCGCGCTTGAACACAGAGTCCTGCTTCCGGCTGGCGCGCACGCCATAGACGATGTCATTCCCGTCCCGAAAGGCCGCGAGCATGGCGTCGATGGCATTGATATCGTCCTGCAGGTCGGCGTCCATGGAGATGACGCAGTCGGCGCGATCGCGCAGCGTCATCAGTCCGCACAGCAGCGCGTTCTGGTGGCCGCGGTTGCGCGAGAGCCGGATGCCGGAAAAGACCGGGTCCTGCGTGTGCAGGTCGGAGATGATCTGCCACGTCTCGTCCCTCGAACCGTCGTCGATCATGCAGATGCGGCTCAGCGGGCCGATCGTCCCGGCGGCACGCAGGGCGGTGAATTTTTCGCGCAGGCGGCGCGCCGTCTCCGGCAGCACCGCCGCCTCATTATAGCAGGGGATCGCAAGATAGAGCGTCACGGGCATGGCCGTGCCTCCCTTCGTCATAGCATTTCAGTCGATCGTGCCGCCGCCGAGCACCGTGTCCCCGTCGTAGAACACGACGGCCTGACCGCGCGTGATGGCGCGCTGCGGTGTCTCGAACGACACGTGCACCGTGTCCGCGTCCGTGGCCGTGACGGTGCAGGGCTGCTCCGGCTGGCGGTAGCGGATGCGCGCCGTCACGCGCAGCGGCTGCTGCGGCACGTCGCCGGAGATCCAGTTGCAGCCGCTCGCATCGAGCTCGGTCGAAAACAGGTCGGCATTGCGTCCGAGCACGACCTCGTTGTTCGGCACGTCGATGCCGCAGACGTACAGCGGCGCTTCGGCCGCGATGCCGAGCCCGCGGCGCTGTCCGATCGTATAGTGGATGATGCCGCGGTGCGTGCCGAGCACGTTTCCGTGCGCGTCCACAAAGTGCCCGGGCTCGCTGCGCGCACCCGTCAGCCGCTCGACCGCGGCGGCATAATCGCCGTCCGGCACGAAGCAGATGTCCTGGCTGTCGTGCTTGTGGGCGTTACAGAAGCCGCGCGCCTCGGCGATGGCGCGCGCCTCGCTCTTGCGCAGACCGCCGAGCGGGAAGCGCGTGTGCGCAAGCTGCTCCTGCGTGAGCCACGCGAGCACATAGCTCTGGTCCTTTTCGGGGTCTGCCGCCTTTTTGAGCGTCCAGCGCCCGTCGGGAAGCTGCTCGATGCGGGCATAATGTCCGGTCGCCAGCACGTCGCACCCAAGCGCGCGGGCGCGCGATTCCAGCAGGCCGAATTTCAGGTAGCGGTTGCAGTCCAGACAGGGGTTCGGCGTCGCCCCGCGCTGATAGGCGGCGGCAAAGCGCGCCATGACCTGCTCACGAAACGCGTCTTTATAATTGAACACATAGTGCGGCATGCCCAGCGTATAGGCCACACGGCGGGCATCCTCCACATCGTCGAGCGCGCAGCAGGTGCTGCCGCGCGGCAGACCGGCATCCTCATTTTCATACAGGCGCATGGTCGCGCCCATGCAGGCATACCCCGCCTGCTGCATCAGGTATGCCGCAACGCTCGAATCCACGCCGCCGCTCATGGCGATCATCGCCTGCGGTCGGCTCTCCAGCTCCGTCTGCATCCGTACACCTCGTTTCCTTTGGAATTCTATATAGTTTATACCGCGCAGCCCCGGCTTGTCAACGCAAAACACCCCGCCTGCACGCGGCAGACGGGGTGCGGAAAGGCGCAGGCATCAGCACTGCGGGTCGTTCGGAATGTCGGTGAACGAGCCCTCGATCACGTGTGCCCCGCCCCGCGCGGCGATCAGCCGGTTATAAAAACCGGCGTTGGTGATGGCACGGTACGGGTCGAGCCAGATCGACACGGGCGCGAACATCGCGCTCAGCATCGCCCAGCCGAGAAAGCTCAGATCGAGCACGAACAGCTCCCACTTATGCCCGCTCATGAGCGCGCCGCTCTCGCGCAGGCACTGCCACGCGGACTTTTCCGGGTGATCGAGCAGCAGATACAGCGCCTGCCGGTAACGGTAGGCCGCCACAATGCCCGGCACGACCAGCAGCAAACTCCACAAGAAGATCAGAAGCCCCTCCAGAATGCCGAGCCACAGCACGCGGAAAAAGAGGCCGAAGCCGTCAAAGAGGTTTCCGAACTCGGCCTTTTCGTCGCGGCTGACGTGCAGCGCGAAGATCACGAAGCCGACGCTGACCATATAGCTCATGATCCGCAGCGCGATGACGAGCGCGATCGCAAAGCCGGACACACTGTAGTGCTCAAGGAAGCTGAGGTACGCCTGCTCGACTGCCTCCGTGCCGAAGCGCGCGGCGTTTGTCAGCGCTGTGGCCAGACGATCCATGCCCATCAGGTATGACGTGAGCGTCGAGATGAGCATACCGAGGGCAAAAACGATCAAACCCGCGAGGATCGGGCTCGGCTGACAGCTGACGGTGCGGCGGCGCGCATCCGCCTTGAGCATAACGCGATTTGAATCCATGAATATCACAACTCCGTTCCCGGCACGGCCGGGTCTCTTTTTCTTTTAGTATAGCAGATGCCGCCGGATTTGAACACCCGGACCGGTAAAAATTCACGTTTTCGACACACGTTGAGATTTTTTCGGGAAGTTGCGGAAAATACGCTTGACAATCCCCGCGCGAAATGCTATATTAAACAAGCTTTGATTCACAAAGCCCATGCGCGAGTGGTGGAATTGGCAGACTCGCTAGATTCAGGTTCTAGTGTCCACTCCGGACGTGCGGGTTCAAGTCCCGCCTCGCGCACCAAGACCCCGAGAGCTTCGGCTCCCGGGGTTTTTGCTGCCGTCCGTTTTCCGTCGGATGCGAAAAAGCGCCGTGCGGATGCAGGGCGCCTGATTACTCATCACTCTTTTTCTCGTAGCCTATGCCGTTATTGCATTCTTTAAGATTTCGTATGTTCGTGCGATAAATCCAGTCCGGTGTGCCATCCGGGAATGCATCGCAGGCGCATCTCCATCCGTCAATATTCTCTCGTTGGTGGACGCACCTGTCGCATGGATAATCTATATAAATCATTTTCTTTCCTCATCAGCAACTCTATCAGATAGTGCTTTCGCACCTTAAGCAGGCAAACACGCCCTACATCCCCCGCCGCATCTGCGCGGCGTTCCCAAAACAAACAGCGGCGCCGGTCTCCGAACAGAGACCGGCGCCGGTTTTTTACGCGCCGAAGCACGTGAACATGATGACGAGATACGCGATATAGAGCGCGCCGATGAAAAAGCCGACCCAGCGCTTGAATTTGCCCTGCACAAGCGCAGGGATGAGCGCACCCGCGCACACGACGAGGCACGCCGGAATATCCAGCAGCATGCCCTGCCGCTCGACCGGCAGCGGCTTGCCGAGGATGAGCGCGCACAGCGGCATAATGAGCGTGAGGTCCATGATGTTCGCGCCGATGATGTTGCCCACCGACAGCGAGGACTGCTTCTTGCGGATGGCCGTGATGGTCGTTACAAGCTCCGGCAGCGACGTGCCGATGGCGATCATGGTCGCGCCGATGATGGCATCCGGCACACCAAGCATCTGTGCGAGCGCGGTGCCGTTGTCGATCAGCAGCTGCGCACCGAGCACAATGGCCGCAGCGCCGAGCACGAATTTGCCGATATTGAGCGCGACCGTCCGGCCGTCCGTCTTGGGGCGGGCATCCTGCTCCGTGGCCTCAAGCGACTGCTCACGCCGCGCAGAGACAAGGCTCTCGGCAATAAAGCACACAAAAATGACAAGGATCAAAACGCTCTCAAGGATGGACAGCTGCCCGTCGCGCGTGAAGCCGAACAGAACCGCGATCGCCGCGAGCAGCAGCACCGCCTTGACCGCATACTGCCGCCGCGGCATGGTGCACTCCATGCAGATCAGCGACAGGCACATGATCAGGCCGGTATTGGCCGTCACCGAGCCGACGGCGTTGCCGATGGCGATGTCCGCATTGCCCTCCAGCGCGGAAAAGATGGACACAAGCATCTCCGGCATCGTCGTGGCAAAGCTCACAACGGTCGCGCCGATGATGAATTTGGGAATACCGGAGGCCTCGGCGATCCATGTGGCGGCATCAACAAACAGGTCGCCGCCCTTGATGATGCAGATCAGCCCCACCGCAAACAGCAGCAGGACAAGAAAGAGGGTACTGCCGGTAAAATCGAGGTTCATAACGCATTCTCCTTTGTGACCGCGCGCAAAAAAATGAGACTTCCCGCACGATCATAGTATATGATGTGCTAAAAGTCTCATTACCTATCATCATAGGCGCATGACCACCGGCTGCTGCCGGGAGATTGTTGACCATGCATTCGCAACTACTCCCTTTTAACGAGAAAGCATCTTAGCACACCGCGCAGGGCTTGTCAAGACGCGACCGTTCAGCGCACAAGCTTCATGAGCAGGCGCTCAAACTCGCCGAGCATACCCACGGAATCGGCAAAGAGGATGCTCTTTTCATACATCCGGCGGTAAGCGTCCACGTTCTCGTCCGTGCGCGCGGTGTAGATGATCGGGATCACAAGCAGTCCCCGGCGGCGCGCCGCCTGCACGGCCGTGCGCACGTCGTCGATCGCCTCCGCCTCGCTGAAATAGCCGGACGGCAGACCGTCGGAGAGCACCACGAGGATCTTGCGGCGCTCGGCGCGCTTGGCCAGATCGAGCGCGGCGGCGCGGATGGAATAGCCGTCCTTGTTGCCGTTTCCGGCGGCGATCTGGGTCATGGCATCGATGCAGCGGCTGCCGATCTCTTTCTGGTCAAAATCCTTGATGACGCAGTGCTCCACAGCGTTCGTGCCGCCGTCAAAGGCGACGATCTTCGTATAGGCGATGCCCTTGAGCGCCTCCTCCAGGATCGCGGCCGTTGCCAGCGCCGTGAAGAGCTTGGACTGCCCGCCGCCAACGCCGGAGCCCATGCTGCCGCTGCGGTCGATGAGCAGGTAAAACGCCGTCTCGCGCTGCGACGGCGGCGCCTTGCGGCGAAACACGTCCTTGGCGTCGAGCGGGATCTTCCACAGCTCGCGCTGCGAGAGCGCACCGGTGCGCTGACCGGCACTGCGCTCACGCTGCTGACGCAGGAGCTTGTCGAGCCGGTGATGCAGCGCCTTGGCACGCTCGGAAAACGCCGGCGGCAGCCGCCCGCCGGACGGCGTGATATACGTCTCGGTGAAGGTCAGACCGGTATAGCGCGCGGCAAGCTCCTGCCGCTCGCCTGCGTCCAGACGCGCGGCGTGCGGCGCGGCAACGCTCAGCTGCCGCTCGATCTCTCTCTCGCGTGTGAGCTCCTGCGCGGCGTTTGAGAGCATGGCGTCCAGCTCAGCCGTGCTGAGCGCAAAGCCGCGGTGCGCGCTCCAGCCCGTGCCGAGCACCTCGCGCAGGCTCTCCGGCCCGCCGGAGGCGGCCTTCTGCGCGGCGGAAACGCCGTCCGACGTGGTGGCGCTTGCTCCGCTCTGCCCGTGGTTTCCGCTGCGGCCGACGCTCGACGAGCGCCCGCGGTCCTCCCTGCCGTTCGTGCCGGCAGAGCCGCTCGATTTGACCTCCTGACTCGCAAGGCTGCCGCTCATGTCGCCATAGCGCTCGGAATTATCCCCGCTGCCGCCGCCCGCGCTGTCGCCCTTGTCCAGTTCCGCATCCTCCCCGTCGGCGGAGGGGCCGCTGCGCGCCGCGTCCTGCGCCTCGCTGCGCAGGCGGAGGCGGCTGTCGCAGCCATCACCGAGGGCTTCCGCGCGCTCGGCCTCGCTGAAAGCGTAATCCACACACTGCGATGCGATGCGCGCGCGGGCATCATCGTCCGCCTCGCGGCACAGGCGCGCAAGCTCCGGCGCGAGCGTCGTGAGTGTTTGGCGGCAATGCTGCGCGCACGCGGCGGCAGAGGGCGCAAGGATCGCCGCCTCCACCTGCGCACACACGGACTGCAGCGCCGGCGTCCGGCACGGGATGCCCGTGAGGGCAAACGCCTCCAGCTCGTCAAGCAGCGCCTCGAGCGCGCTGCCGGGCGCGGCGGCGTCCATCTGCGCATAGCACACGAAGCGCAGCAGCGGCAGATAGCCGGGAAAGCGGCGGCAGAGGATATTATCCGTGCGTGCCTGCTCCAGAATGTTCAGAATACGCTGACCGAGCAGCGCGCCGAGCTCCGGCGCGAGGGCATAGTGCTCGTGAAAATACGCGCCGGAAAATGCACGCACCGCCGCGCACACGTCGCGGTCGGAGCTGCCGTCGTGCTGGAGCTCACGCGCGAGCAGCACGCGCAGCGCAGCCGTCCAGTGGCGGGCGTCAAAATCCGCGCGCAGCAGATATGCAGCCCCGCCGACGGTGACGGACGTGCCGTCCGTCGTGCAGTGCAGGCTGTCGTCCGGCGTGACCGTGTCGATGCGGATGTTGTCCGGCACAAGCAGCGCGAGGCTGCGCCGGAGCAGCGGCGCGATGGGCTCGCTCGCCAGAAACGCCCGGTAACGCGCCAGCGCAGCGTCAAACCCGTCCATCCTGCGGCACCATGCTCTCGATAAGCTCCGTCAGCTGCAGGCGGGTATAGGCGTCCTGCGGCTTGGAGGCCACGTTGTCCAGCAAGCCCCAGCGCAGGCCGAGCAGCGGCTCTGCGCGCAGGGCGTCGATAAAGCCGCGGATCGTCATCGCGTCCGGCTCAAGGCCGCCGGCGCTGCGGATGCGGTCGCGGATGGCACAGTAGACATAGTCGCAGATGTTCAGGCTCGCACCGCTCGCCTCGGGCACAACGCGGCGCAGCACGTCCACAATGGTCTCCGGCTCTGCGATGTGGATGGGTGTGAAGCGATCGATCGTCGCCTCGTTCATAAAGTTCGTACCGGCGTAGTCCTCATTCATCGTGATCGTGAACGCCGAGTGCGGGTGCATCTGCACGAGACCGTAGCCGGGCACCTGAATCTGGCGCGCGGCGTCGGTCAGCGAGTGGAGCACGTCGGCGCACTCGGGCTTGATGGTGTTGCCCTCGTCGAGCACGACATCCGCACCCGCGGCCAGATAGCGCAGCATATCGCTCAGGCGATAGCGCATGGTGCCGTTTTCGATCGTCGGTCCGCCGAGCAGATCGAGCTTGTCAAGCTCGGCATTGCCCTGCATCCGGTACTGCGGCACATTGAGCAGCCAGTCCACCGTCTGGATGAGCGTGTTTTTGCCGCACCCTTTGCTGCCGACCAGCCGCAGATGCAGCCCCGACAGGCGGTAGGCCAGGGCGCGCGTGAGCGCCCCGAAGCTGTCGGCCTGCACATAGCGCACCGGCGGATCGGGCACCATCTCGGGGTACTCCGGCAGAGAGAACATCTCGGCGAACACGCGCAGGATGATCCCCTCCGGCACAGCCTGCTCGAGCAGGTACTCGGCACGTGCAGTCAGCGCCTCCGGGGACGCGCACCCGCGCGCGGCAGCGCCGTCAATAGCTGCGCGCACCGCACCGCTGAGCGGGTCGCCGCAGCGGTATTCGGCGAGAAAGCCCCAGACGTCTGGCGCGTCGCCGTCGCACGGCTCGCCCGTGGCGTCGCACAGCGCCGTGACCCGCGCACGCACGGGCGCCGTGCGCAGCAGCGCCGTGAGCGCCTCCGACGGCGCGGACACGATGCCCACACGTGAGAACAGGTCCCCCGCCGCCGCCTCGCTCAGACAGCACACAGGCAGCGGCTCGCCCTCGACCCGGCAGAGCACGACCTCCGGCCACGCATGGCGCTCCTGCGCACAGAGCGAGCGCAGGAAGTCGAGCTTCATCGGTGCTTTCAGATTGCTGCCGCCGCAGACGGCGGTCTCATATTGCAGCGTATGCATATCTCATTCCGCCTTTCTCAGTTGCCGCGCACGGCGCCCCACGGAAAGCCCTTTGCGCCGCCGTGGTAAATAACGCGCCGCACATTCAAAAACGCGCAGCGGCCGATGCGCTCCACACCGTCGGGGATGACGACCGTGTCCAGATTGCTGCACTGGTAAAACGCCTCGTCGTGGATCTCGCGGACGCTGTCCGGGATGACGATGCCCGTCAGACTGATGCAGCGCGAGAACACGCCCTCCGGGATGACGGTGAGCCCCTGCGGAAGATTGACCCGGCGCAGGTGCACCTTATCATAAAACGCATATGGCTCGATCGTCTCGACACTGTCCGGAATGACGAGCGTATTTAAATATGTGTACGACACCATGGCATAGGCAGCGAGCGTGCGCACGCGCACCCCATCGACCGACGAGGGCAGCTCGAGCACCGTGCCGGCGTTGAAGCAGCCGTCCGTACCGATGCGGCCGGTCGCTGCGTCAAAGACAAAATTCTGCGCCGCAGCCTGTGCTGCCGTGACCGGATGGGTATCCCACGGGCGCTCGCGCAGCCAGACGGCAATATCCGCCTGCGTTTGCCGGCGCTTTTGCGCGAGGTAGTCCTGCATCTGCCGCAGCGAGCACTGCTGCGAGAAAAAGACCGCCAGATCCTCGGCCTCCAACGGGATGGAAAAGCCCTTCGGCAGCTCGAGCCCGAGCTGCATGGCAAGGATCCGGCGGACATCGCCGCACGCATCGTCATAGCGTGAGAGCACCTTCTGATCGCAGACGAAGGGCATGTCCAGCCGCGACGCCTCGATGCCGCCGGCTGTCAAAAGGCCCGCGAAGCCGTGCGCGCGGTCCAAGATCTTTTTTACGTCGCGAAACTGCGTGCTCTGGTAAAGAAGCATCTCCATCGCGTGATCCCTCCCGTCGGTTCGGAACGCTTTTTGTTATAAAACTATCATACAGGTGCAAGGTGTATTCTTCCGTAACATTTGCTGCACAGATTCCGGTTTCCTTGTCTCTTTACCGGCGGATCGGGTATTTTTTGTACACGCTGTACACAGTTTATTCACTGGACAGGCGTTTCCTGTTGTGGTAAACTAAAGTTACGTTACACGAGTCCGGAAAACGTACATCAGTACACATATATTTTGAATAAAGGAAGCATACGCATGAATGAAGTAAAAAGCCCGAAAAAGCCGATGCTGTACTATTACGCCATGGCGCTGCTCGTGCTGCTGCTCATCAACTTCCTCGCCGTGCCGTGGCTGAGCCAGCGGCAGGTCAAGGAGGTCGACTACGGCACGTTCATGACCATGACGGAGAACAAAGAGATCGGCCGCGTGGAGGTGCAGGACAACCAGATCCTCTTCACGAACAAAGACGACACCCAGATCTACAAGACCGGCCCGATGGACGATCCCGACCTGATCTATCGCCTGAAGGACTCCGGCGCGGAGTTCTCGAGCGAGATCGTCGAGGAGATGTCGCCGTTTCTGTCGTTTCTGCTGACGTGGCTGCTGCCGATCGTGGTGTTTGTCGCCCTCGGCCAGTTTATGCTCAAGCGCATGACGAACAAGGCCGGCGGGCCGAACTCCATGATGTTCGGGCTCGGCGGCTCGAACGCAAAGGTCTATGTCAAGTCCGCCGAGGGCATCAAGTTCTCCGATGTCGCCGGTGAGGACGAGGCCAAGGAGAACCTGACCGAGATCGTCGACTACCTGCACGACCCGTCGAAGTATCAGGAGATCGGCGCGTCCATGCCCAAGGGCATCCTGCTCGTCGGCCCTCCGGGAACCGGCAAGACGATGCTGGCCAAGGCCGTCGCGGGCGAGGCAAACGTGCCGTTTTTCTCCATCTCCGGCTCGGAATTTGTGGAGATGTTCGTCGGCATGGGCGCGAGCAAGGTGCGCGACCTGTTCCGCCAGGCCAAGGAGAAAGCGCCGTGCATCGTGTTCATCGACGAGATCGACGCCATCGGCAAAAAGCGCGACGGACAGCTCGGCGGCAACGACGAGCGCGAGCAGACGCTCAACCAGCTGCTGACGGAAATGGACGGCTTCGAGGGCAACAACGGCGTCATCATCCTCGCCGCCACGAACCGGCCCGAATCGCTCGACCCGGCGCTCACGCGGCCCGGCCGTTTTGACCGGCGCGTGCCCGTGGAGCTGCCCGACCTCAAGGGCCGCGAGGAGATCCTCAAGGTGCACGCCCGCAAGATCAAGGTCGCCGAGGACGTGGACTTCGGCCAGATCGCGCGCATGGCATCCGGCGCATCCGGCGCAGAGCTTGCAAACATCGTCAACGAGGCCGCGCTGCGCGCCGTGCGCGACGGCCGGCGCTTTGCCACGCAGTCCGACCTTGAGGAGAGCATTGAGGTCGTCATCGCGGGCTATCAGAAGAAAAACGCCATCCTCACCGACAAGGAAAAGTGGACGGTCGCCTACCACGAGATCGGTCACGCGCTCGTCGCCGCATTGCAGACGCACTCCGCCCCCGTGCAGAAGATCACCATCATCCCGCGCACATCCGGCGCGCTCGGCTACACGATGCAGGTCGAGGAGGGCAACCACTACCTCATGACGAAAGAGGAGTTGGAAAACAAGATCGCCACGCTCACCGGCGGCCGCGCCGCCGAGGAGGTACGCTTCGGCATCGTCTCCACCGGTGCTTCCAACGACATCGAGCAGGCGACGAAGCTCGCCCGCGGCATGATCACGCGCTACGGCATGAGCGAGGAGTTTGACATGGTCGCGCTCGAGACGGTCACGAACCAGTACCTCGGCGGCGACGCCTCCCTCGCCTGCTCGGCTGAGACACAGACGCGGATCGACCATCAGGTCGTCGCGCTCGTGAAAAAAGAGCACGCCAAGGCCGTCGGCATCCTCACGGAAAACCGCGCCAAGCTCGACGAGCTGGCCAAGTATCTCTACGAGAAGGAGACCATCACCGGCGAGGAGTTCATGGCCATTCTCAACCGCACCTGACGGACTGCAATGCGGTCGTGCAGCGATCCTGACCCCCGCGAAAGGAGGACCACCGCAACCGTATGAATGAAAAGCTGAAAGAAAAAGTAAAGGAATCTCTCTCCAGCGTCCTGCCGATCACGCTGATCGTGCTGGTGCTGAGCATCACGCTCGTCCCGATGGAGATCGGCACGCTGGCGCTGTTTCTGACCGGCGCCGTGCTGCTGATCTTCGGCATGGGCTTTTTCCAGCTCGGCGCCGAAATGTCCATGACCCCGCTCGGCGAGGGTGTCGGCAAGACGCTGGCAAAACGTGAAAAGGTCATTCTGGTCGTACTCGTGTCGTTCGCGCTCGGTACGATCATTACCATCGCAGAACCGGATCTGCAGGTGCTGGCAAATCAGGTCGCGTCCATCCCCAACAACGTCCTGATCTGGACAGTCGCCGTCGGCGTAGGCGTCTTTCTGGCGCTGGCCGTGCTGCGCATCTTCTATCGCGCGTCGCTGGCAAAGTGTCTGCTGATCGCGTACGCGCTGCTGTTTGCGCTGACGCTGTTTTCCCCGAAGGATTTTCTCGCCGTCGCGTTTGACGCCGGCGGCGTCACGACGGGGCCGATCACCGTGCCGTTTATCATGGCGCTGGGCGTCGGCGTGTCGGCGCTGCGTACCGCGCAGGGGCACGATGACGACAGCTTCGGTCTCGTCGCGCTGTGCAGCGTCGGGCCGATCCTGATGGTGCTGCTGCTCGGCATCTTCTACCATCCGAGCGATGCGACCTACTCCGCCGTGGAGATCGCGCCGGTCGTCACGACGCGTGACGTGGCGCAGCAGTTCGCCATCGGCCTGCCGGACTACGCGAAGGAAGTGCTGCTGAGCATCCTGCCGATCGTGGCGGTGTGCGTGCTGTTCCAGCTGCTGACGCACTACTACCGCCGGCGGCAGCTGCTGCGCACCGGTGTCGGCTTTCTGTACACCGTCATCGGTCTGATCCTGTTTCTGACCGGCGTGAACATCGGCTTCACGCCCGTGGGCAACCTGCTCGGCTCGGGTCTGGCGGACAGCACATACCGCTGGGTGCTCATCCCGATCGGCGCGCTCATCGGCTACTACATCGTCAAGGCGGAGCCTGCCGTACAGGTGCTCAACAAGCAGGTCGAGGACGTCACCGGCGGCACGGTGTCGCAGAGCATGATGAACACGGCGCTGTCCATCGGCGTGGCCTGCGCGGTGATGCTGTCGATGGTGCGCGTGCTGACCGGCATCAGCATCTATTGGATCCTTGTGCCGGGTTACGCGCTCGCGCTCATCCTCGCGCGCTATGTGCCGTCCGTGTTCGTGGGCATCGCCTTCGACTCCGGCGGCGTGGCGAGCGGACCCATGACCTCCACCTTCCTGCTGCCGCTGGCCATGGGCGCGTGCACCGCGCTCGGCGGCAACGTCGTCACGAACGCCTTCGGCGTGGTGGCGCTCGTCGCGCTCGCGCCGCCGGTCGCCATTCAGATCATGGGCGTCATTTACGTACACAAAGCCAAAGCCGTGGCGGAGAACAAAGCTGACCTGCTGCCCGATGACGGTGTCATCGACCTGGAGGACGAAGAGATATGATACATTCCGAAAACCGACTCGCACCGCGCATGGTGCTCATCATCACGAGCCATGAATACCGCCGCAAGCTCGAGCAGACGTTTCAGAATTTCCGCATCCCGATCTACTACCAGTGTCAGGGGCACGGCACGGCGCCGTCGGAAATGCTCGACATCTTCGGGCTGAGCGGCAGCAGCCGCCTGCTCACGATCGGGCTGCTGCCGAAGTTTCTCGTGCGCGACCTGCTTGACGCGCTGCAGCAGCGCATCCCGCTGCATAAGCGCGGCGGCGGCATCGTGCTGACGATCCCGATCACGGGGCTGCAGCGGCCGCTGCTCCAGCTCATGAACGACCAGCTGCGCGAGACCATAGAACAGAAGATCGAAGAAAGGGTGTGTAGCGAAATGTCCGATATGCAAACCGGCGCGGGTTACGCCGCCATCTGGGTCGCGCTCAGCAACGGCTACAGCAGCGACGCCATCGACGCCGCCAGAAGCGCGGGCGCCATGGGCGGCACGATCCTCAAGGGACGCCGCCAGAACTCCGAGCGCATCAGCCGCAAGCTCGGCATCTCCATGCAGGAGGAAGAGGAGTTCGTCGTCATCGTCACGCCGCGCGAGAAAAAGGCCGCCGTCATGAACGCCATCAGCGACGCCTGCGGCCTGCGCACAGACGCGCACGGCATCATCCTCTCGCTGCCTGTGGACGAGGTCATCGGTCTCGAGACCGGCGAGAACACGCTGTAACATTTCTAAATAAGAATCGCAAATGCCGCAGGCAGCCGCCTGCGGCATTTTGCGCATCTGCGCGCTTTTGCAAAAACCTTTCAGGCACTGTAAGTGGATTTTCCGCGCCGGGTGTTGCACCATGAATTAGTATGCTCTGCAACGCTCCGAAGCGCCCAAATACTGAACATTTCAGCCCATTGAAAGTGGGTCAAATCGGGGGTATTAGTAACAAACTATTAACACGGTATCACACCGTTTTTGCGTAGTCAAGACTGATCCAGCCAGCGCCGCTTTTCAGTTTGCCCCACTTGGTAGCACCGGCCCCGGCGCTTTCTGCCACGATGGTATAAACACCGGGCGCAATGAAACCATTCTTCCCGTAGTTGGTTCCGGGGCCTTTTCTGATATACAGATCGGAAACCGTCACCCGCACCAAATAGGGCTTCACTGTGGCCCCTGTGCCGCCCGTGGCGGCGTTTCCAGTGCTGGGGGTAGTAGTTACACCCCCGCCCTTCATGGCGGCTTGTACGGCCTTCCTGAAGCCGTTCATGGTGTAGCCGGTTCCAAGCTGGTTCCACAGGTGTTCAGGATCACCATGATTGGAAGCAACCCCACGGACGCAACCTTCCTTGTGGGAAATGATCACCCCGTCCTTCATGGGGTCAAGGTTGTACTGCTTGCACAGGGAAGCGAACAGTTCAACCGCCGCTTCATAGGTTCTCTTTGCCACGGCTTTTGCGGTAGCAGTATCAGAACAAGTGAAGGTTGCCCCACCCGTGTACTTGATACAGGCCGGTTCACACATTTCAACCCCAATGTGGGTGTTGTTGGCGGCTCCGCCAGCGTGCCAGCCCCGGTGGTTCCAAGGAAGGGTCTGATATACAGTGCCGGTGTTTCCGTCAATGAACCCATGCACACAGGCTTCAAGGCCAGAACGGTTCCAGTTCTTCACGAACACAGAAGCATTGGGTTGGGAACATCCCACGGAATGAAGCATCAGCCCTTTCACCGTGATCTTCCTGCCGCTTTTGTAGCAATCATTTTTTGTCAGAAAATTTTGTACCAGTTTCATTTTTAGGTGTCACCTCCAAAATAGCTTTGAATTTAGTGAATGCTTCCACAATGTACTTACAGGACACAATCAGAACCGCCCCAATAATGACCAGATCAGCAAACATATCAGCATATTCTTCCGGGATTGCCCAACCAACCTGATTGGCGTACAGGGGAAGGGTGGTAATGCTCACACAAAGCAAAGTCAGCCCCACCACGAAGGCCGCAACCTTCAGGGCGGAATTGATTGCTTTTTCCCGGTCAAAAGGCTGAAGCAAAATTTTGATATTGTAGTACAGGGAAAAGGCCACATTGGACAGGTACGCCGCCAAGAAGATCAGCATTGCCCACCCAATATTGATCAGGTTGTTCATAATAGCTTCCAGCATGGTTCACATCTCCTTTGTATCGTTGTAGATTTCCGGGCCGTACATCTTCCGCAATTTGATCCGGTTTTCTGCCTTGGCTTTGGAATAGTAAAACCCGGTTCCAACCCCTAATTCAGTAAAGACAGCGGGGATCAGATAGGCCAATGGGGAAAGATCGTTGGTTCTCCAAACCATGATAAAAGTGAAGGCCGTTACCAACACAGTAACGGCCCCCGCACAAATCAAGATCAGTTTGGAAAACTCTTTTTTCGGCTTTTTCTTTACCCGGCTCATGCTTCCGGGGCATCAGTAGGAAGTTCCAAGAACTTCATGTGAAGATCATCCATTACCCCATTCACCCCCAATGAATGATATTGCTTCCAGCAGTTTTCAAAATTATCCCGTGCATAAATCGGGGCATAGCCCTTTTCGGAATATTTATTGAAATCACTGATCATTTGCGCCCTCAAAAGTGCCTGAATTCCCGCTTTCAGGGCTTTGGAATCTTCAGAATTGTGTTTGATTTGGCTATACAGGTATTTGAAAGCCGCCGCAATCAAAGCCGGAATGCCAAGCAAGCACAACCATTGGTAAACCGTCATTCCCTGTTCACCCCTTTCTGATCAGATTGAAAATGTGCTTCAAATCCTCCACCGGGGCATTATAGAACTCAAAGTTCCAAATCCAATGATCATCGTGATCCGGGCGCTTGTACTGTTGGCAACGGGCATCCGCCCAAACCTTATCCCACCGGCTCTGATACCCGTTATCCCGCCGTTCCAGCAAAAGAAGAATGGAAGAAACCAATTCGCCCCGTTCCTTTCCCCGGCCATCATCGTTTTGGGTGAAGTAATCATAGGCGTTTTGGCTGGTGATCCCACAAACCTGTTGACCTTTCCACATAATAAAACCGCCCTGAACAGTCAGGGCGGTTCCATAGGGAATATTCACATGGCCGCAAATACCTTCAAACCTTGCCCTTTTTCGTGCAAGGTAGTTTTCATACTGCATCGGTTACTTCCTCCCATCCATATACACCGGGTTCCCAAACATTGTTTTCCGCCGTAGAAATCCAATGCTTGGAATTGTGGCTTACTTTTGCCCCCTTGGGGTAAGCATCATGCGCCCCTATGGGTTGCGACCATTCAGGCCATTCTTCAGCGGGATCACTGGTTTTGCTCCACAGGCTGGAAGCGGTGTCAGGTGTCCAATCAGCTTGGGAAGTATGATTCTGAACACACTTGTAAAGGGTTCCTTTATAACGGCGGATTTGACCGGTTTTGTAGTTGATGGGGTATGCCCATTCAGCAAACAGTTCAGCGTGTTCCGCCGCTGTTTCAGGATCAATGTTCCCGGCTTCTGCCATAGTCACGAACACGATTCCACCAGCTTCAGTAGCCTTGATGATCTCCATACCACCATCAGCTTCTTCCAAACTGACGGTTTCAACCCCGTCCAAACCTGTTCTTCCAAGCAAGTGATAAACGGTGCCGCCAAAAACAATGCCCGAAGCATCAGGCTCCGGGCAAAGGACATAGCAACCATTTTCGGCTTGTTTGATATAGTTCAGATTTTCAGTTAGGCCAATAGAGGCCCCGTCTTTGATGATTCTAAACATTCCGCACCTCCGAAAAAGATAGCATGATACAGCCGCCGCAAACGCAATAACCGCCCATGATCATTGAAGTTCCGGTAATATGCGCTTTGGCATTCCATGTACTGTTCAATATCAAAGAAGGTTCTTTTTCCCTCTTTGAATTCTTTGTGAAATAGCTTCAGCTTTCGCCTTGCCCGTTTCACTCCATCCCGGCTTCCATTCACTTTCACCTTTCCGGTTTCGGTCAATGTAAATCGGGCCTTACAAAACCGAAACGGCTTTGTAAGTGGGATCACTTTGCATTTCCGCTTGTTCACCCGAATTCCAGCGGCTTCAAACCGTCTTACAATTTCATGCCCCATGAACTTTGCTTCATCAACACTGGGGAAGGTCATAAGGTAATCATCCATGTAATGGGCTTCATAGTCCACACGGGCCTGACATTTGATCCAGTGATCAATTTTGCTGGGCATGGCAACCATTTCTTGTTGTGATGGTTCCACACCCAAAGGCATTCCCCGGCCCGGTGTTGGACATGGTGAATATTGAATGACGGTATCAGCAATTCTTTGAAGATCAGGGTTCAAGATCAATTCCCGGTGCCGCTGGTAAAGAATTTCATGGGGTGCATTGGGAAAGAACCCTTTCAAATCAATCAGTAAAACGGCCCCTTCCCGACCATAGCGCCGGTAATGCCAATGAAGCTGTTCCTTCAGCCGTTTATAGTGCCAGTGAAGGCCCTTATTCTTCTGTGAAGCCCCGTTTTCATAGATCATACAGGGGTTATACAACGGCACAAGAACTTCATTGCAAAGGGTCTTGTGAATTTGCCGATCTGTGATATGCGGCGCATCAATAGGCCGTACCTTTCCACGCTCCCGAAGGGTGAAATGGGTACAGCTTTTTGGTTTCCATGTTCCATCCAATACTTCCCGCCGCCGTTTGGCTGTTCCTGAAAATAGGTGGGCTTCAAAGTTTTGAACACTTTGCTTCCACCTTACCCCATTACAGCACTTACGGCCATAGAAAAACATTTTCCGGTAACTGAAAACCTGATTCACCGATCCAAGGCTATCAGATCGGGCTTGTTTCTTTGCTTGCCGCTTTGCTTTGCGGCGCTGGTAGCGGGCTTCCCGCCGTTCCTGACTGTTCATAATTAAAAAAGTATTCGCCTTTCGCACAGATAAATTGTAGGGTGCCTTCTAATCTGCTTTACCCATACACATGAAATGGGCTATGGCACATTCGCCCACCATGCAAGAAGCGTCCGTGCATGGGTGTCAAAAGAAAGGGTATCGGCTATAAAATAGGTTATACCCCATCCCGCTTTCCCAAGCGGGGCAGTTTTAGGGATTGGCTACCCAAGGAAGTATCTCTCCTTTTACATCGGTCATCCTTCACCTGAAGCCCAAAGCCGGGTTTCTGTTACTACATTCGACCGTGTATATTTGCAAAATCCGGGCCGCAACCCACCAGAATAATAAGCGCGACTACCGCTGTAGGTGCCATCAGTCCAGACAATAACGAAAGCGTTGTTGTTATTGTAATTAGGGGAGCGGAGCCACCACCAAACCGCCGAAGGAAGCATTCATAGAGATACACCTAATTTTGAAGTTAAGATTTCATTTTTGCACTTACATTTTTGATTGCCCCTTTCAAAAGTTCGTTTTCCTTGTCGATCAGTTCGCCTAAATTTTGGGCCATCTTATCCAGCTTTTCAATAGCGTCATTGGATTTCACCGCAACCCCTTTGGAAGTGGTAAAAGCCCCTTCAGGGTTTTGGTTCAAAATCAGGTAAACATGGGTAAGGCGCACATCCAGCGCCATCAGGGAAGCCCTTGCTTCCAGCAAGTGGGCCTTCCGCAATTCAATCCGTTGAACATCAGAAGGAAAAATGCTGTTGGCCTTTTCTGCATGATCAATGATTTCACCTGCCAGCTTTGCAACGGGTTCCGCTATCAGGCGGGAATACCTTGCAGAAAGGCGGGTAAGAAAATTGATCGTTTCAACATAGATTTGGTTGGCCGTATTGATGAATTCAGCCTTACTTGTGGTTCTCTTTTGCTTTAAGACAGACATTGTTTATACCTCTTTGGATGAATCGTCAGCTTTGATCACACCTTGTTCATCTTCAATTTCCTTCAAATGCTTCAAAAGCACGAATTCAATATAATTGGTTACAGAACGATGTTCACGGGTAGCAAGTACACCGATTTTATCAAAGACTTCATCCGAAAGGCGTAAAGTAAAAACTTTCTTATTGGTTGCCATACAATACCCCCTTGAAACCGGTCTTATAGATATTGTATGGCGGAAGTTGCGTTTTGTATGCCCTCACTTACCTGTCAAATGATAGCACTTTGAAGAAAAGTCGATTTTTCAAAATTTCGTCGGGCGGCTTACGCCGCCATTCTTATTTTTCTTTGGGGTTCCCTCCCGGAACCGCCCCCTTCCGGGGGCGGGATAAGGCCGGGATCATCCTGCGGGGGATTAGGCGGCAAAGCCGGGCCGCAACCCACCAGAATAATAAGCGTGGCTATTGCTGTAGGTGCCATCAGTCCAGACAATAACGAAATTGTTGTTGTTATTGTAATTAGGGGAGCGGAGCCACCACCAAACCGCCGAAGGAAGC
>OGDN01000918.1_pt1 | contig 55050 bp, 40 predicted proteins | sample 1570271 | NCBI WGS metagenome assembly OGDN01 (sample SAMEA4384481, study PRJEB24528) | human gut metagenome | reverse complement strand
GAATTAAGTATGTAAATGACTTTGGAGGAATACAGAAACCAGTAACAAGAGATAGACTCAGTATTTTTTCATGGGATTTTCAAAACACAGAACGCCCACGGTGGACGGAATGTCATGCCGCGATGTCTGTCGGAGGGTGTTGATATTTTCTTGAAAAGTGTTAAAAGACAGGGGGAAAGCGGACACGATGTCCGCGTCAGCCGATCCGCGCCATGGATGGCGCGTGTAGGCGACCCCGTCATGATGAGAACCACTGTATCACTTTTCATTAGAAAATTCACACCCGGAGACGCGACATCAAGGCGTGATGTTCCGTTCGCCGCGGGCGTTCGTGGAGTTTACGACAACCCTACGTTACGAGCATTCCAAGCGCCGATAGCAACGCACCGATGATAATGCAGAAATCCGAGCAGTTGAAGACGATCTTGCGAAATTTCTGCCATTTCACCGGGAAGCTTACATAATCCACCACGTAACCTCTGCGGAGGCGGTCATAGGTATTGCTGAATGCACCGCCAAGTAACAGCGCCAGACCCAGTCGCAGCAAATTGTTGCCTCGATGTCCCAGACTCACAATAAAGACAACGGTCAATATCAGTGTAAACGCCAGTGAAACAACAGCCACCAGACGCCTTCTCTTCTGCCCGGCATTGAGCATCATGCCTTTGTTATGATGCTTGCGGATCAGAAGTTTTCCCTTCCAGATTACTCGTTCGTCCCGCTCATCCGCATGCGACTCTATATAATTTTTCAGGAAAAAATCTCCCCAGAAAATTCCTGCCAGTATCACAAGGCATACCACTGTCATATAATATTCCGCTCCTTTTTCACGCCGTCCGTATTTCCCCTTGAAATCCGCTTATTCGCGCTCTGTTTTCCGATTCTTTATCTTCAGAAACGCCAGAAGTGCCCCATACAATACTCCAGCCACAGGCCATACGACCCAGGTAATGTACCAACGCATCGTCGGCAGGCTGATAGCCAGATAAAGTGCTGTCCAGACGCACCAGTAAATTGCTGTCACATGCTCATACTTCCGGTTGACTGCCTTATTCTCCACAGTATAATCCCCCTCCTGAAGCAATTTCTGAAAACCACCCCAGATAATACCGGACCACACGAACAGCCATACAGCGATCGCAACTACAATGAGCAAAACATCCGTAGCAAGAATTACCGCATAACCATTATTCCCGAAAAAAATGGATACTACCAGCAAAGGTACCACTCCCAGGATACACAATACAACACCCAGGGTTATGCAGATCCGGTAGGTTCCCGCAAAGGTTTCTTTTGCTTTCTCCACGATTCCGGATACCCCATATTGCAGTGTCAGCTTTTCTTTTTCCAGATATTCATATTTATTGTACGGGATTCCGGTGAGAAGAAATACCGCTACCGCAACTACCACCATCAGTAACAGTACGACAAGACCGATTCCTCCCGCAACATTTTCTGTGACCGCCACTCTTTTGGCACCTGCCATTCCCAACAACCACAACAATACAACAGGAGAGAGCACACATAAGGATACTGCCGGAGCAATGTGGGCAGCATATTTTTTCGTAGCTTCCAGAAACGTATTGGCTTCCTCCACCGTGATCACTTTTCCCTCTGTGATCTCCGGTGTCATTCCATCGGCGAATTCCGTCTCTTCCATTTCATCTTTTAATAAGTAATCCGTAGTAACTCCGAACAGCTGGCTCATACCGACAATGCGTTCCAGATCCGGGATTGAGGCTCCACTCTCCCATTTGGATACAGACTGTCTGGAAATGTCCAGGCGTTCTGCCAGTTCCTCCTGGGACCACCCATATTTCTTACGCAACATTATTATTTTTTCTGACAGGATCATTTTCATTCTCTCCTTCTTTTATTAACGTTTTCTTGTGCACACATAGATCGTTGACATGGGAAAATCATAACAAAAGAGCCGGTTGACAACTACCAAGTGCCCTTGAAATTTTGTCAACCGGCAGTTGCGTTTCCGGATTTTTCTGAAATTTTCAGCAATATTACTGTACTTCACGGATCAGACAGTATTGCTTTAACGGGAAATTCTTCTCCATCACACCATATACTTTGAATCCGAACTTTTCATAGAATTCCACGTTTTTTGGATTATGTGTTTCGAGGGAGATCATCAGTTTGTGCTTCTGAGCATAGTCAATGGCTTCCTCTAAAAGTTCTGCCGCAATTCCGTGATGTTGCATGGTGGGATCCACTGCCAGATAGATAATATGAAGTCGCTGATTCTGATGCAACTGATCCGTCCAGCTGGAATTGAGATAATCCTCACCCTTCATAAAATTCCGAAATGTCTTTAACGAAGGATCCTCCTTGATCAGATAGGAATCCGTCTGTAAAGCAGCCATGGCCTCCGTAAAATAGAACTGAAATACATTGTACGGCTCCGCTTCATCCGATACCACCAATACACTGTTCAGGTCCGCGCTGTCTGCGAAAATTTCACAGGTCGCATAAAATTCATCCATATCACATTTAAACAGCTCCGGCATCAGATTTTTACGGACTTCCGGATCCGGAATCAACGTTTCGTACAACGGATCGTGTGCAAAGCACTGATTCAGCATTTTCTCCACTTTCGGAAGATCTTCCTTCTGCACACGATATAACTTATCACTTTCCATAATTGTATTTACTGTTATCTCCTTATTATGATGATGTCAGTCCAAGACTTTGTTGCCTGTGGATCGTTCCATGCTCTGCTCTCGCCATCATTATAATTCGAATATCTCTGCCACAGATTTCTCCATTTGCTGAATGATATTCATCAGACTGACCACAAGCTTGCTGCATGCATGTTCCAGGCTGGCAATTTCTTCCCGGTAGTCCATTTCCTTCATACCGGATTCTGTCAATGCCTCCAATTGTCTTTCTTTTTGGAGAAGCTGCTTGACCGTTCCATATAGATTTTCATGCTCCGGCAGCCTCCCGTAGCCCCATTTCAGGCGATCCTTCGGCTGGTGGAATACATAATCCGTAAAATGCCTATATACCTCTTCATCAAAATTAAAAGCATAGGCATTGTTATCTACCTGATAAAGCTTACGAAGTGCGGAGGAAAGTCTCTGTTCCTTCAGATTTCTCACCGCGCCGCCCAGAAGTCTTAAATTTGTACTGCATATTTCATGAGGATACAACACATTTCCGTACCAGTCAATCCGCACCAGAGCATCCTGCTCCTGTTTGAACCTTGCAAGCAGCTTCTGTTCCAGCGGTCTGGTCTGCCGGAAAAGTTCCTCCGCCTCGTCGTATTTTCCATCTCTAAGCAACTGTTTGTAGTTACGGTTATATTCCTCTACCGCTTCATATTCTTCCCGGCATCTTCTGAGTGCCCGGTCACTTAAAGTCTCCAGTTCCTCAATTTTTTCAAGCAAAACCCGCTTTTTCTCTCCCAGCTGCCCAGCCACATCGGCGCGGTAGCAGATTTCCCGACACTGTTCCAAACCCTTGCGAATCCGCTGTGCCACCGGTGAAAACTGTAACGGCACCACTGCCGTTTCATCGAGCGTCAGGATCAGCAGGGCAAACAGCTCGTGATGCAGACGATATACCTGTTCATCATAAAACTCATCATTGTCGAACTGGGAATGGTAATGGGTCTCCATAAAGCTTCCGCCGGTGAAATCATTTACCATGGACGGTACGCCTGCGATCGCCATGGAAAAATCATCCGACCAGGTCTCGATCGGAGATGTCACTGCCGTCTCTTCCGGGTAGGCTATCGTCAGATTCGGCAGATCCGCCAGATATTCCTCCAGGAAACTGACATATTCATAGCAGCTGCGGATCCTCGCTCTGGTGCCATGTGCCAGTGCAGGAAGTTCAAAGTTCAGGTCTGCGATCACCTTGCCCACCCATTCGGGATGTGCGGTGAATATCTGCTCATAAGCTCCTGTGGACCAGTCGAAATTAGAATCCACCACGCCCCATTCCTCGGATGCCATGGCGCAGATCACAATGGTATTGTTCGGTTGGAAACCACTGTCCTGCAACGCCTTTGCAATACCAAACATGAGAGCGACCGCTGTGTTGTCATCCTGGAATCCGTCAAAATAGGAATCATAGTGTGCAGACAAAAGCACCATGCGGTCAGGATGTTTTCCGGGAATCTTTCCCACAATATTATACGTCGTGCAGTTCCTTGTCACCCTGGATTCCGCATCAAAGGTGACCGTTATTTCCTCCTGATCACGCAGCAGCTCCAGCAGGCCTGCTGCATCCTTTCTGGAAATGGAAAAAGCGGGAGCATCCTCCGGGCCGGCAATATCCTGTGCATTCAGAGCTTCATCGTCGATTTCGCCGTAGCCACCGCTCTGCACTGCGATCAGGGCTGCGGCTCCCTTCAGATGTGCCTGGTATACAGGATAATTTATCCACCACTCATCTCTCTGGTTAATCTCCACCAGTACCAGCTTATCCCTGACATCTTTTCCCTGATAGTCGGTCTCCGTTCCTTTTCCCAGGTACATCATGGAAAATTCCTTAGGACCATCTGTGACAAAGGTTGTCTGATAGGCTCCCAATTCTGCTGACACGGTCTCCCCGGCCGCATTCGTGTAGCTTAACGCTGCCTTATGAAATTCCCAGCCGTCTACCGTCACAGCATCCTTTGTAACCTCTGACAGTCCGATTTTTTTCATTTCTGTCTTCAGCATCTCTCCGGTCTCAAATTCTGCCTTAGAACCCGCCGGGCGATACCCCAGTGTCGGATGTGACCGGTATTGTTCCATTCGCTTTGCCAGTTCATACGAATACGGTATATCCAGATTCTGTAACACCCTTTTCTGTAAAGTCACCCCGTTGTCATGCATATTCTGTCACTCCTGTTTCTATCCTGTCCGTTCTGTCACAGGAACCGTTACTTATTTTTTCACCATAGAATTCATATTTTCTGTAATTTTTTGCAGAATCTCTCTATTTCTCTCTTCCGCTTCCAGTGTCTCACTGGCATGGGCGGATACTTCTTCCGTAGTCGCTGAGATTGTCTGAATAGAATCCACGATCTCCTGGTTGGCTGTTTTCAAAGCTTCTACTATCTGAAGCATCTCTCCCAGATTATCCACGATCATATAACTGCTGTCTTCAATTGCCGTGAAACTGTCCGCCGCACGCATCGTTCCTTCCCTTTGGCTACTGATGCCGTCTATCATCTGACGGATGACCGTTACCACTTCGCTAATCGCTCCGGATACATTTTGGATCAGCTCTGCGATATTGCCGGTAGCATCCTTTGTCTGGGTGGCCATTCCCGAAATCTCCGTAGCCACTACGGAGAATCCGCAGCCGGCTTCACCGGCTCTGGCTGCCTCTATGCTGGCGTTCAGCGCAAGAAGGCTGGTCTGATTAGCGATTTTACTGATGATTTCCACGATGGAATGCATCTCCTGCATATAATGATCCAGCGTTTCGAGCTTCTGTGCTGCCAGCTCACTGTTCCTTGCAGAATCCTCTGCCTGCTCCTTCAGACCTGTCATCTCTTCTTTTCCGGCATCCAGTATTTCTATCGTATGTTCCATGTCATTTCCGATTGTCTCTGCCACTTCACCTACGGTATTTACTTTTTCCTGAATAGCCTCCGTCTGGGCCGTCTGCTGCTGAATCGCCGCGGCAGACTCACCGGAACCTGCAGATACCTCCTCCATAGCTGTTTTTGTACTGTCAAAAGCAGTTTCCAGTTTATTCAATTCCGCTGTGATATCCGCTACTGAAGTCTCCATCCGGCTACTCATTTCCATGACCTCACGTAAGGTTGCTTCCGTGCGGTCCTGCGCAGCAGTAATGCTCTCTATATTTTCACTAGTGTTCTTCTGGTTGGATATCGTAGCATAGATGGATGTAAAGCACAGCAGAACCATTACAGAAATCTGTATAAATCCTGCGTCCTGCCCCAGATAGCCAAATCCCCCCTGTGTAGCTCCCAGGAGCACCACCAGGACATTCTCTATCAACGTCCCCACATTAATAAGCGCAAATGCCTTGACATCATGATAAGGCATGACTGCAAACATCATGGGAATTACAAATGCATACACCATATTGCACTGTGCCGTAAAAAGCAGTACCGTATAAAACAGTGCAAATCCGATCATTGACAGATGTTTTATAGCTTTGGTCGCATGATCCCTCTTCCAACAAATAAATTCTGCCAGAACCGGTATGATTCCAAGAAGCATTAGCACTACCAATACCGGAGCCGATACTATGTGCTCAACGAATCCGATCACGCTAATAAAAAGCATACATGCATTGATCACGCCATGGGCTATCATGGCCACCCGGTTACTTCGTTCCAACTCTTTCATTTGAATTCTCCTTCTCTCCCGTCTGCTATATTCATTCCATACATCTCTTATATTGTAATTCATGATGGTATCCCCGTCAATAAACCACACGAAAATGCAGTCCGGTTTTCTATAAAAACCGGACTGCATTTTCTGTCATTTATATGTTATCTCCCTGCCGGACAGCTTCCGGCACCCTCTTTATACCTTGAAAACATCCAGTACCTTTTCCAACTTGTCCGCTAATGCCAGCAGGTTCTCAGAAGAATTCATCAATTCTGTCATGGTATCACTCATGCCATGAGCCGCCTGCATGGTACTGTCTGCGGATGCTGCATTCTGTTCGGAGATTGCCGACAGTCCTTCCACCACATCGCGGATCGCACTTCCGGACTGTCCTAAGACATCCATCTTCTCCCGGATACCGCCGATATGCTGCAGGGAATTCTCCACACCATCCGCTACTGCTGCTGTCTTCACACCGGTCTCTTCTAACTTGCTCTGCTGGTGATTCATGTTGGCTTCCACTTCACCCATGATCTCCACCATTCTGCCGGAAGACTCCATGATATTTTTGATGATCTGCTCAATCTCGGTTGCGGAGCGCTTGGACTGGTCAGCCAGCTTACTGATCTGCTCTGCCACCACTGCGAAGCCTCTTCCCGCTTCCCCGGCTCTGGCTGCTTCAATGCTGGCATTCAATGACAGCAGATCTGTCTCGTCCGCAATATCCTGAATCATGGAAACTGCCTTCGTGATATTCTGAATTGCTCCGTTCATATCCTTAATCTGTTCCGCTACCCGCAGGACAGATTCTTTGGTGCTCTCGTTGGAGCTGTTCAGTTCCTTCATGATCTCTTCGGAAGCTTTCTCCGCTTCTGCCATCCTGCCGGCATAATCCGTCAGAGAATTCACTTTGTCGGAGATATACTCGATTTGTTCACCGATACGTACCACGTTCGTATTGGCATCCGTTGTTTCGTCCGCCTGGTTCCTGGCACCTTCAGAGATCTCCCCTACTGCCTGATATACGTCGTTGACAGATTCCTGGGTATCCTGCGCCATCTTGATCAGTTTGTTGGAAGATACTGTCAGATTATCCGCAGAATCCTTGATATCCGTCACAATGGTACGCAGCGTCTTCTGCAATTTCACAGAGATCCGGTAGACGTCTCCCAATTCGTCCTTTCTTCGGCACTGCTTTTCATCCGGTTCTGCATCCAGTTCTCCGTTCACGATCCAGCCCAGGAAATGCTTCGTCTTCTTCATGGTTTTCACCATGCTTCGGGATAATACGCTTACCAGCGCTGCCGCCACAAGAACACACGCCACAGCGATCAGGATAATATCCTTCACCTGCGTATGAATCGTGTCCTGTACCCCCTGCACCGGTGTTGCCACCTCAATGGCACCGATCACAGAACCGTCGGAGTTGATCAGCGGTTGATAATACACATAGTAATCCACTTCGGAGATGTCGCAATCCTTAAGGAATAGCGGTTCTCCCGTCTGGACCTGCTCATAGATCTCCGTCTCCAGACCTGTACCGTTGATGCGTCCTCCCTCCGGTTTCGTCAGCGTTGTGATCAGACGCATATTCCCGTACAGGAAAGACACCTGGAATCCCGTCTTCTCCTGCAATCCGTCGATCAGCTGCGTATCTCCGGAGATTGCTACGCCACCCTTTCGCACCTTGCCTCCCTTATCTCTGGTGTAATCACCTTCATACAGATTGGTGTAAGTCTCGTCCACGCTGACGCCTACGATCTGCAATGCTTTCTCAATCTGTTCCTCGATGCCTGCTTCCAAAGCTCTGGAGCCCACGGTCGCCACCAGTGCACACACAATGATCATCGGCAGAAGGCTCAACGCCAGTATCTTTTTGGAGATTGTAAAAAATGGCTTTTTCTTCCCTTTTACTTCCGTTTTCTTGTTCTCTGTCTTCTTCATACTTACCACATCTGCCTTTCTGTAAAAGACTTAGTCACATTCGGTTCATCTCGAAAACGTTTAAGTATTTTTCTCGGTAAAATCATTGTATCATTTTCCATATAGTAATACAATTCGACAAAATTACAAGTATTTTACTGTCAGATTTGGTCATTTTTCCTCAACGTTAAGTAAAAACATCTTTTTTATTTACGAAACCGTTAAGTTTTTCTGTTTCCAGACAGGCATGCGCAGTATCTTCATCAATAGCGGAATGATCATGATAAACCACACAATAGGCTCTGCCGCGATGACACCCGGGTATCCGAACATAGGAACCAGCGTCGCTGCAATCACAATTTTCCCTATCATTTCCAGCGAGCTGGAGATCAGCGGTACGATCCGCTCTCCCAGTCCCTGCATGGAGTTTCTCACAATACAGATTACTGCTGTCACATAATAGAACAGTGTATCTACCTTGAGATATAATGTGGCATTGTAGATCACTTCCGGATTTTTGTTGCCGGTGACCAGCCATACCAGCCAGTCACCGATAGTATAAGCGGTCACAATGTTAAGCGTACACCAGATGCAGGTATAACCGGTTGCCAACAGGATTCCTCTGCGGATCCGGTCGATTTTACCGGCTCCCAGATTTTGTCCGCAATAAGTCGCCATCGTCTGACCGAAAACGCTGAACATGATCATGAAGATCTCGGAGATCTTGCGGGCTGCCGTATGGGCAATGATAATATTCTGTCCCAGCTTGTTGATAGAAGTCTGCAATGTCAGTGTACCGATATTGACCAGAGAACTCATGAAGCCCATAGAAAGACCGGAACTTAACATGTTGCGGAGCATTCCGGCATCCTGCAGCTTCAGATCATCCACACGTATCCGCAGAATTTCATACTTTTTCCACAGATAGACCGCACACACCACCACAGCGATCAGCTGCGACAGCACAGTAGCAACTGCGGCACCCAGCACTCCCATATGCAGCACCACGATCAGAAGCAGATCTCCTCCGATATTCAGCACCACCGACACCGCCAGCACGATCAGCGGGGTCACAGTATCTCCGATCGCTCTTAGGGTCGCGGATAATACATCATATAATAAAGTAATAACAAGCCCCGCTATGATCACGGATACATACTGTGTTGCTGTATTCAGCAGATTTTCCGGCACATTCAGGAATCTGAGGATCGGCTGCAAAAATACAAGCCCTCCAATCGTCAGTACCACAGCCGCCAATAGGCCAAGCACCAGAGAACTGCCTAAGGATCTACGCAATCTGTCCATATCCTTCGCTCCGAAGCACTGTGCCGAAATAATAGCGAATCCATTACACATTCCCATCAGGAACTGTACGATCAGATTGCTCAGCGTCGTCGTAGCCCCCACAGCCGCCAGAGCATTATCCCCCAGAAAAGTACCTACAATGCGGGTATCTGCCAGGCTGTAAGTAAGTTGTAATAAATTAGCTAAAAAAATAGGAAGGGCAAACGTCAGTATCAAAACTGACGGTCTGCCCTTTGTAAGATCTTTCATATAGTTCCTCACTTCTATACTTCCGGAAAAAATATGTATTTTCCCCGCGTGATAGGGCTACAGAACTTTTTTAAAACTTTTTCTTGGCATTGTCAAGGTATTTCTTGGTCTCAGCCACCACAACACCATTTAATGCCAGCAATGCGATCAGGTTCGGGATCGCCATCAGACCGTTAAAAATATCTGCGATGGTCCATACTGCCTTAACAGTCATATAGGGTCCGATAAATACGCAGGCAATGTAGATCCAACGGTATACTTTGATTGCCTTCGGCTTCTGACCGATCAGATATTCCAGGCATCTCTCGCTGTAGTAATCCCATCCGAGGATCGTGGTAAATGCAAAGAATACCAGGCATACCATCAGAATAAAGGATGCGATGGAACTGTTGAAAGGAAGCCCCTGCTGGAAAGCTCTGGTGGTAACATCCACGCCGTCCAGACCTACGTTCCAGGAATCGGTAATTACGATCGTAAGACCGGTCATGGTACAAATGATCAGGGTATCGATAATGGTACCCATCATGGAGATCAGACCCTGCGTGGCAGGAGAATCGTTCTGCGCTGCAGCCGCTGCGATAGGTGCACTACCGATACCGGCTTCGTTGGAGAAAATACCTCTCGCAATACCCTTCTGCATTGCCATGATAACCGCTCCCAAAGCACCGCCGGCTACGGCACGCATACCAAACGCACTCTGTACGATGGTTACGATAGCTGCCGGAATGGCAGTTACATTAAAGATCAGTACTAACAGACAGGCTACTACATAAGTCACTGCCATAAAAGGAACGATGACCTGTGCCACAGTGGAGATACGCTTTAATCCACCGATAACAACCAGTGCCACGCAGATGGTCAAAAGGATTCCGGAGATCACCACACTCCAGGAATAGTCCATGCCGAAGAGCTGTACGGTATGTGCATTGTTCGCATCGAAGAAATTATGTACCGCACTGGTGATACCGTTGATCTGGGTAAAGGTTCCGATACCGAACAATCCTACGCATACACCCATAAAAGCGAATATCTTCGCCAGCCATTTCCAGTTCTTGCCCATACCGTTCTCGATATAGTAGAAGGGGCCACCGATGATATGTCCGTCCTCTGCTACCACACGATACTTCACCGCCAGCAGGCACTCGGAATACTTCGTAGCCGTACCTACCAGCGCAGCGATCCACATCCAGAACAAAGCTCCGGGACCGCCTGCTACAATAGCCGTTGCCACACCAACGATATTACCGGTTCCGATGGTAGCGGACAATGCCGTACACAGTGCCGCAAAGCTGGATACTTCGCCGTCTTCGCCCGACTTTTCATTGGCAATTAAGTGTTTGATTGCATGGGGAAGCTTCGTGATCTGCAAAAAACGAAGTCTGGCTGTGAGAAAAAGTCCGGTAGCCAGAATGAGGACGATCAGGGGGATGCCCCAGACGAAATCATCCACTGTGGTCAGAAAGTTACTAATCATGTCTAACATATTCCCTCTCCTTCCGTCACCTTTTGTGACGTCCTATCGTAGATTGATTTCTTCCGAAGAGAATGGGAATAAGCATATAGATGCTCTGTCCTTTTGCCTGAGAGATTGGCAGCTTTACTGCCGTACACCTTCGGCGCCTTCTATACGGAAATATGAAAATCGCTTTCCGTGGAAGGACTCTCCAGAGTAAATCTTTACCGCGCTAAAGCGGCAACAAAATCACAATAGCATACTTTTTCACCCATTGCAACGTTTTTTTATTTTTGGACATTGATCTTTGGACATCGATCCATGAATGGTTCCGATCATTGATCATTGACACTTACATTTTAAATATATGATCTGACCAACACAGACATTGACTTTTATGGTACCTGATTACTATAATATAATTCATATGAATACTAACACGAACAATCACAAAACTTCATATTCCATTACACGTGGACTGTTTTTCCTAATCATGTGTTCTGTGATTTTTACGGTACTGTATTATAGTCTGCCCAGACAGAACCGTGAGCCGGCAATATCGGATTATGCTGACTTTTCAGAAGGCTGGACCACCTCCGATGGAAGCCCCGTTGATTTTTCCCATATCAGCGGCACCTGCACAGTGACCAAGAAGCTTCCTGCGCTGACTCACGACATGACCCTTTTCTTTTTTTATAAAAGTTCCAATGTCACGATCCTGATAGACGGCCGGCAGATCTATGAAACCATGCAGCCGGAGGGAGTTTTCTTCGGCAAGACACCGGGAGCCTCTTATGTCTCTCTGCCGATCTACCGGGAAGATTCCGGGCGCGCGCTCACACTGGTAATCGATAATCCTTACGGAGACGGCAGTGGTAAAATCAATAATATGTATCTGGGACGTAGTGAAGATATCCTGATAAGCCGCATCCGCGACAAGGCACCCGGATTCGGTATCAGCTTCCTGATCGCCCATCTTGGTCTGGCATTTATCCTGTTTTATCTGCCATTACACAAGAAGCACATCATCGGCAGTGAGATGCTTTATCTGGGATTGTTTGCCCTGAATATTGGTATCTTCATGTTGGCAGATAACCGTATGCTGCAGCTGGTCCTGCGTAATAGCCATATTTATCATACAATTGCGGAACTTTTTATGATGCTGATCACCATCCCACTGTTTCTGTACCTTGGCAAAATGTATACAGAGTACTCCCCTGTGATGGTACAGACAGTATGCCTTATCAGTGTCATGGATTTCAGTATACGTTTCTGCCTGAATCTGACCGGTCAAAAGGACTTCCATGAAAGTCTCCGTCTGACCCATATTACTTTTAGCATTCTGATCGCGCTTGTTATCTATGCCATCGGCAAGGGGGTTTATCAGAATCAAAGGCAGCATCTGAAGCACAATCCATATCATAACCTTGGAATTCTGTGTCTGTGTTTTGGCGTTCTGCTGGATATCCTGCTGCTATGGTTCGGCAGTGCTCCTGAGACCAGCTTCTTCACGCGGATCGGTGTACTTCTGTTCCTGATCATGGAAGCAGTCCAAGTTACCCTGCGTCTCATGACCAACTATCAGGAAGGAGTTCGTATGCAGCTGCTCAGCCGCCTGGCTTATCGCGACGGTCTGACCGACCTGCTGAACCGTACTTCCTATATGGAAGAATTAAAAAGACTGGACGCATCCCATACTTTTCATGTGTTGCTGGCACTGTACGATGTGAATAGCCTTAAATATGTGAACGACACCTACGGTCACCAAAGCGGTGATAAAATGATCCGCAGGGTAGCGGATACTCTGACGGCACATCTCGGTTCCTTAGGAAAATGTTATCGGATCGGCGGAGATGAGTTCGTATTTCTGTCGACCGCAGCCGATTCTGAAAAAGAATTTCTCAAGCTGCAAAAAGATTTCGAAGCGTCTCTGGGAGTTCTGAAGCTCCCGGACGGTTCCGAGCATCCCATTACCGTCGCTATGGGCTATTCCGTATTGACCCATAACATGCCCCATTCCATAGACGATATGGTCCGGGAGGCCGATGCCAAAATGTATGAGGCGAAACGACGAATGAAAACAGAAAATCGATCATAAGCGTTGCAGATCTTATTTCATTTTGTAATGTAACGCGAGCAATGAGCCGCGCATAGGCATAGTGAGGACAGCGATGGGCGCTAGCGCACAAATCGCTGTCTTTACTTTTGCCTATGCGGCGAACGCCGCGAAGAGAAATACGATTGGCAGCGTTTTTGCTGACAATCTTATGAATAGCGTGGCTCATTGCAGATGTGACAAATCTCCGTAGTTCGCATTGAGGCTACTGGTTTCCTTTAAAACAGCCTTAAATTAATGAAAATGGTGGAAATTGAATAGAAAAAAGTTCTATAAAAGAAGCAATTCCTCTGTTTTAGATCTTTTCTGCAATTATGGAGGAAATTATTTACTCCCAAAACAATAATTCCACTATTTCCTGTTATTCGATGGATTTTAGCGGAATCAGTAAACAGAACGCCCACTGCTGCATCCGCGGAGAAGATGCCTGCCAGCAGATCCCCCCAGAACATTTACGCATCCGATCTGGCATAGGCGTTTTTCATCTGCCCACTGAGTTCATACAGGACTTTGTCCAGAGTATCGGTTGCCTCACACTGAAGCATCCCCGCAATCTTTTCGTTGGCCTCTTCCTGTAAATTTTTACGAGTTTCCTCATCAGTCTCCTGCTTCAGCAATGTATCGTAACGGTTTAGGATCTCGTGACTTTTCGCTGCCACCTTTTCCTGATAACGTTCGATATGGAACACGGATTTGTTATAAGAAGCATCTGCCATGGCTGCGACCATACGGCTCATCCAATAGAAGTTCTCGGTGGAGACTTGTCCGGTGGTTCCGGACAGGTAGCCGGGTGTCGTATCAATGTCAGTGTAGAACGGAGCCAGTACATTAAACGCATTGGATGCAAACGCCAGCCACTGCACCGGTTCTGCGTCCGGGCGCATCTGAATCAGAGTCATGACATCATTACGGTTGATGCCAATGGAACGATAAGCCCCACACAGGGCTTTATCGCCATAGGAAAGATACGGATCGTAGGGCGTTCCCTGATAATGGGAAGACAATACGTATTTTACATCCTCCACCGTGATCTTCTTCTCAGGCACCATGCACCAGGGCAGATCATCCGAAAACGGCGTGTACTCCGCATTCGGACCATCCCAGCGCTTCGTCCGGGGATTCAGGGTCCGCAGCATGTACCAGGCTCTTGCGGTATTGTATACATGGTCGGAATCGTCATGGCTGCCAAAGGCATCTCTGGCAGAAAAGCTGCCGTCCTGTGACAGATCCAGATGATTCTTTTCGATAAACTCTCTCAGATCCGCAGAGCACATATGATTCTCCTGTGCGCTCAGGGCATCCTCCAGATCAAAAGCATCGATTCCGAACTGGTTCGGCATCACCACATATGCTTCATCCGGCACTCTGCGGGCAATCCAGTGATGACCGCCGATCGTTTCCAACCACCAGATCTCGTTTTTATCAGAAAAAGCAATCCCGTTCATCTCGTAAGTACCATATTTTTCCAACAGGCTTCCCAGCCTCGTGACACCTTCTCTGGCACTGTGAATATAAGGGAGCACCACAGATACAATGTCCTCCTCACCGATACCTCCGGGAATCTCTTCTGCACCGTCCTTCGCCGGAACATATTCCACCAACGGATCTGCTCCCAGGACTCTGGCATTGGAAGTGATGGTCTCCGTGGCAGTCATGCCCACACCTGCCGCATTGATACCGTGCGCCGCCCAGATGCCTTCTCCCTCCAGCGCGTTGGGCACTGCGGTATAACGCAAAGTCTCCTCGGGCAGATCGATCTCCACGTGAGAAAGCACAGATCTATATTTTCTCGGTTGTTCTTCCGGATGCACCACCACGAATTTCTTCGGGGTGAACTGTCCGGAAGGGGAATCATCATTCCGGGCGATCATGGTAGATCCGTCATAAGATGCTTTTTTTCCTACTAATATGGTTGTACATGGCATAATCATTACCTCCTGCTATATGCTGCAAAATTTTCCCGCGAGTACTGGAAATCTGTTCCCTGTTTGGAGCCTTACACCAGCTTCTGTCCGTTCACCACAACATTCCGGATCGTCTCCGGTCTGCCCTGCAGGGGCTCAATCTTCGTAAACTGTCGGCAGCCGGTGACTTCGATATCTTCCATAGACAGATTTCTGAAATACGGGATATCCTCCTCATTTTCCATGGCAATGGTCTCGTTACGATTCAGGGAGTTCAGAACATAAGACATCGTAAGGATCACAGCCTCACCCTTGATCTCGCTCATATGGATATTACGGAGCGTAATATTTTCCACCACGCCGCCGCGTCCCAGCGCACTCTTCATGCGGACACCCACATCTGTTCCCACGAAAGTACAGTTCTCCACCAGAATATCTTTTACCCCACGGGACATCTCGCTGCCGATGACAAAGCCGCCGTGGCCTTCATTCACCAGACAATCATGAATGTAGACATTGCTGCAAGGGCCTTCGATCCTGCGGGCGATGGCATTTTTGCCGGATTTCATGCAGATAGCATCGTCACCGGTCTCGAAGGTGCTGTGATGAATGTGCACATTGGTGCAGGATTCCACATCGATGCCGTCACCATTCTGTGCATAGTACGGATTACGGATCTTCACACTGTCCACGGTAAGGTCCTCGCAAAAATAGGGATGTATGTTCCATGCCGGAGAGTTCATAAACGTTGCGCCCTGTAACAATACTTTTTTACAATAACGCAGACTGACCATCACCGGACGGTAAAAATCATAATAAGGTGCCGCAGCAGCCAAGGCCTCTTCATTGGTTCCCTGAATGTTGTGGCGATTACCTTCCAGAATGGATTCAGTAGGCATCCAGATCTCAGTCTCCTTCGTCTCGATCACATAAGGACTGATCTGAAACAGCGCATCCCACTGTTTTGCCGTCATCTTGAATTTCTTGATCGGTCGCCATTTATCACCGCTTCCATCAATGATACCATCTCCGGTGATGGCAATATTTTCCGCATTTTCCGCTGTGACGGGAGACACGGTACGGATGCAGTCCTGCCCTTCATAACTGGTAATGCGCAGGGGATAATCCTCTTTTGATTTGATGAATTTTAACATAGCCTGACTGTCCAGGTGCAGATTAACATCACTTAACAGCCGGATCGGAGCCACTGCCCAGATGCCTGCGGGAACTCTTACCGTACCGCCCCCCTGCTCCGACACTTCGCAGATCGCGCGGTTAATGGCCTCCGCATTGTGTCTGCCGGTCTCAATCTGCAAATCGCCGCTCTTCGCGCCGTATTCTGCTATGGACACCTCCCGGTCCGGGAACTGGGGAAGTTCTACTTTATAATTCTGATTATACATGGTTATTGTTTTCTCCTTTGAATATTTTCATGAATACTTTCACATTTTCTACGTTTCTGATTCTAGCGTGTTCCGTTTCGGACTTGCACCCGGTTTTTGCGTTTTTCCGAAGGGTTCTACTGCTTATTTGTGCCCTTCCGCGCAGATCCAGTCCTCGCCGTCTTTTAAGTGAATCCGTACCTCTTCAAATCCTGCATTTTCCAGCAGTTCCCGGAATTCTTCCGGTGTGGGATTAAACAGATGGAATCTTTGAATGTTTTCCCGCACCTGTTCCGGCAGATCCTCCTTCTGGTAAATGTCGGCCACCAGTAAAAAGGTTCCCTGCTCCTTCAATACCCGGTAGACTTCTTTCAGATTCTCCGCGGGATCCGGCCAGAAATAAAAGCTTTCCACCGTAATGATCTTGTCAAAAGCATTGTCCGCAAAGGGCAGTTTTTCCACTGAGGCTTCCACGAGATCCATTTTTCCCTGCTGCAGTGCTTCTGTATTGGTTTTCCCGGAAAGCTCCAGTGAAGTGGCGGAATAATCCACTCCGGTCAGATGTCCGTCACGCACCTCTTCACTCATGCGTTTCAGAGTTGCTCCTCCACCGCAGCCGATGTCCAGAATCCGGTCATTCTCCCGGATCTTCCAGTGTTCCAGCGCCCAGCCGGTCACTGCGTAGTGGCTTTCGTTCATGCGGCGCAGCATCTTCTCCCCATCCTCCCCGACCGGTTTCCCGGGGTTGCCGGAGATGGTGATCGCCTGCTGGGTGCGTTCGTTGGTGGTTAGGTTTATGGTATTATTTTCTGTTTTTTCAGTCATGATCTTTATTCCTTCTTCCAGCTGCTTTCTTTTTGGATCTTTGCAGTTTTCTTTGCAATTTTTACTATCTCTATTATAATAGTAACTGTTTATAATCATGTAAAGGGCAATCCCGTTATTGAGAATATCTCTGAATAAGGGATTTGGCAAAACACCCGATACAAAGTACAATCTGCGAAAGCATACGCCGGAAATGCAGTGAAACGCTTGCAGGTTACGGAAAGGCATACATTTTTATGAAATATTATCTTGCCCCCATGGAGGGACTGACCACTTATAATTTCCGCACTAACTGGAACCGCTGTTACGGCGGCATGGACAAATATTTTACCCCTTTTATCTCCAATCGGCACATGAACAGCAGAGAACGCAACGATGTACTTCCTGAACATAATGTGGGCATGTACACCGTACCGCAGATCCTGACCAATAAGGCGGAGGAATTTCTGTCGCTGGCAGAGCAGCTGGCCGGATATGGCTACCACGAGGTCAATCTGAATCTGGGCTGTCCTTCCGGGACGGTGGTGGCAAGAAACCGTGGTGCCGGCTTCTTAGGCACGCCCCGGGAACTGGAGGATTTTCTGGACGAAATTTTTGAAAAATGCCCACTGGAAATCTCCATCAAGACCCGCATCGGCATGGACTACATGGATGAATGGGCTCCACTGCTTAAAATATATCAAAAATTCCCCATGAAGGAACTGATCATTCACCCCAGACTGCAAAAGGAAGGTTACAAGGGGACACCCCATCTGGAAGCTTTCGCAGAGGCGGTGGAAGCCCTGCAATGTCCGCTGTGCTATAACGGGGATATTACCTCTCCGGAGTCGCTAACGCAGATTCTTACGAAGCTTCCCCGTATCGATACGGTCATGATCGGCCGGGGAATTTTGCAGAATCCGGGATTATTGCAGGAATTGAAGGCTGCCTCCACGGAGAGTGTTGCGCTCCCGTCTTGTGAAGAGCGACTGGCTGTCCTGAAGGAATTCCACACTTCCCTCCTGACCGGTTATCAGGAGATCATGTCCGGCGATACCAATACGCTCTATAAGATGAAGGATCTCTGGACTTTCTTAAGCCACAGCTTCGAATCTCCTGACAAATACGTAAAAAAGATCCGCAAAGCCACGGATGTCAGTGACTATAAACTGGCAGTCAATGCACTGTTTAGGGAGTGCGCTCTCAAATCATCCTAAAATAATTTTCTTGCGTCTTTTAAAAAAAATTTATTTCTTATGCAACTTTTCTGAAGACTGTACAGTCTAATCATCAGAGACCTGTAAAAAATGGTTTTATTACGAAAGGAGTTTTATTATGAAAAACAAATTTATCTGTGCACTTTTAACTACTGTGATGGTATTATCTTTTGCTGCCTGCGGCAGTCAGGGAAACGGAGCTGCTGCCTCTACTGAAAGCACCGTAGCTTCCGAAAGCCAGGTTACAGAAAGCAATACAGAAGCCAATACTGAAACCGCATCCACCGAAAGCACCTCTACGGCGGAAGGAGCCTATGAAGACAACTTTGCAGTTCCCACAGAGGATGCTACTGCTTTCGCTAAAAAGATCCAGGATGCCGTAGCCGCTGAAGACCTGAATGCTCTCGCTGATCTGGTCAATTATCCGGTCTATGTTGCTCTGGGCGATGGCAGTGTGATCGAAACCAGGGAAGATCTGATTGCCTTAGGTGCAGACAAAATCTTCACCCCTGAGCTGAAAGACTCTATGGCTAATGCTGATCTGTCCGAATTAAGCCCCAGTATGGCAGGCTTCACCCTCTACAGCACCGGCGACGGTCCTAACATCACCTTCAATGTCCAGAACGGAGTACTCGGCATCAGCGGTATCAATTACTAATCATTCTCATACAAATCGGGGGAGCCTTTCATCAGGCTCCCCTTACTCGTGTCGAAACAACCGTTGTCAACGGTACCATAGTGATATCTATGTTCCCGTCTGTCTTACGCGTGATCAGCGTGGCTCCCCGCTGGATATATTGCTTCGCAATGCCGGAATATCCCAGATAATCAATAGACATTCCGTAGGTCATGCGGATGCCCTGATATATCAGGGATAATGTATTCAGGTGATCGTGTCCACAGAAGATCCATTTCAGCCAACCGTTATCCACCGCTTTTTCGAAAAAATGTGGCGGTTGATTCGATATTCCGAAATACTCATTCTTTTCTCCGATACTACCGTGTTCATAGATCACACTGTGATCGCCCAGTTTCATCTTCTCGTAGGCTTCCTTGAACTCCACGGGCGGCATGTGGAAAAACGCCATAGCCGGTACTTTTCTCTCGTTCAATTTCTCCATGCACCAGTCTGTCTGGTCCTCATGAATGCAGTCGAAACCACTGAAAAACCAGCCGTCGCCGTACATATTAGAGTCCAGGTGGATGAGCGGCAGGAGAATCCTGCCTTCTCCATCGATCAGATCCAATACAAAATTCCCGACGCCTGCAATGGGGTTTTGAGGACTGTGCTCATATCTTCCTTTGGTAAAAACAGCGTATTTTCCCGTGGCAAAAATCTCCGCCAGCTGCTCCTTATTGCAGGTGGAGCCCATCTCACAGTCATGATTACCGAAGACAAACGTATAGGGGATCTGAAAACCATCCAGAAATGTTAACAGTTTTTGCGCCTGTTTTCTATTATTCATCGTCCCGCTTTTGGGGAAAAACGGGAACACGGAATCCCCGGTCAGGACGATCAGATCCGGTCCCGTCCGGCGGATCAGCTCCGTCACCGCTGCCAGCGCCAGTCTGTCCTTTTTCCCGGAAAACATGCCGAAACCAAGGTGCAGGTCTGTCAGCTGTAATATTTTATAATCTCTGTCCGTCGGGATGCAAAGGGAAAAAGTCTCTTCATCCCGAATTTGAAAATTTTGAGAGGTATACATAGGAATCTCTTTTCTGTCACTTAATCTGTTTCACTATTGTATTGGAGGTTTTTCCTGAAATCAGCTCAATGGGATCAACGCACCGATTGCAGACAGTAGCGTAGACAGCACCATCAGCACCTGAAACGGCACTGTGCCGATCACGCCGCAGATAGGACTGCTGCCGGCTTTTTTCCTGGACTTTCCATAGGTCAGCACCAGCATGATGCTCACCAGTACCACAACGCCACTCATGATCCGGGTCAGAACGATAAAGCTGTTCACGCCAAACACAGCAAACAGGATGCAGGGGACTGTGGCGATCAGCCAGCTGATGCGGTTGCCGCTGCCGATCTGCTCATGAACCACATCGCGGAGGGCGAGAGTATTGCTCCAGAACGTGGTAAGTAACGCAAACAGGGAAAATACGCCCGCCAGGATCATTGCCCAGGTACCGATGCTCTCTCCCAACTGCATGTATGCCAGTTCTTTTTCCAGTGCTCCCTTGGTTCCCAGGAGAACCGTGCCCGTCACGATCAGAACAAACACTGAGGAAAGCCCAAAACCGATGAAGATGGAGCGGCGGATCTGTTTCGCGTTGCCATCCAGACCTTTCACCACCTGGATCACTGCCTGATTGGCGGAGGTGGCAAATACCACCATACTGTACAGTGCCAGCAGATTATTCCAGTGGAACTGTGCCCGTTGCAAAGAATTCAGCGGATGCAGAAAAGTTCCTACCGTCATCACTGCCACAATTCCCATGAGGACAATGACTGCGTACTTCTGCGCGATGCCTACTGCTTTCATGCCGATAAACACTACAACTCCGGCGATCACATAGTATAAAACCTGCGCCGCCACGAAAGGCATTCCGAACCAGTTCACGAAAATCTGTGCTCCGCCATTGATGTTGCCGCTGACACCGATCATAATTGCCAGCCCATAGACAATAAATACGCTCCAACTGAAGATCTGCTTCATTTTCCCATGAAACAGCTCTCCTTCAAAACTTTTCACCAGCTGGACACCACCATTATTGTAAGACAGCTCGGCAATGATCAGGTGCAGGATCACGTTCACACAATAGGCGATCAATACCATCCACACGACATCTAACATGCTGTTCTTCGTGGCAAGATACGGAACGGCGATGATGCCGGTGCCGATGCTGTTGCCGACGATCATGCTGATGGCTTCAAAGGTCGTGAGATGGGCTTCGGATTGGATGGGGTGGGACATGGGGAGGACCTCCTTTGTAAAAATGACTATTTTCAAACAGTTTCAATCATCATTACTTTCTTTTGTGATACTTATCCTATTCTATCTACAAATATAGTATATTTAAATGTAATACCTTCGTCTTTTGACATACAAGGCAATATCTATAATATCTTTTTTTATTTATAACCGCGGGATGAATATATTACACGTCATTTATTCCTTTTATAATTAGGTTACTGGCATCTAACATTCATCCTCCAAAACAAGTTTTTCTTTAATTAATTGAATCGACTTATATTCTATCTTTGGCTCCTTAAAACTTTTTACAATCGCATCCATCGTTTCTGCGCTCCAATATATCTTCAATTTCTCTTTTGCCCGCGTTATAGCAGTATAAAATATTGAATGCGTTATTTTTTCTGCATTGCTTGATGGAACCACAACTTTAACAGAATTGTATTCCAATCCCTGTGCCTTATGGATTGAAATTGCGTATGCAATTTGAAAGGGAACGACTGTTTTTATTCTATCTTCCTCTGCTAAATCATCATCCCATGCAATAACTTCTAATCGTATTCGCGTTCCATAATCTGTATTTTCAATATATTCAAAAGTTTCATATCTGCATTGTTCTTCTGTCAAGTATGTATTAATATTAATTGTAAAAACAATTGACGACATAGTTTTTATAATATCCTCTATTACCCCTTTCAAATTATTATATAATAACGATGAACGCCTTGTATCTAGAAAAATTATTCTATCTCCAATTTTAAAAATCCATTCAGCCCATGTGAATGCCTCACTTTTTGTGTTTGCATTTTGAAAATATTGATTCATACTATTCAAGCCAAATTTTCCGTCATAATTTAAGCACAATATAACTTCATCATCAGCTAAAGTAAATATACTCTTCCCCAAATTTTCAGAAAACGGGCCATCCATTGACAATTTTTCAGTAATAATTGTCCTTTTTTCTCGAACCTCTTCCCATAACCCACTTAATTCTTCCTTATCTGTTCTCCACGTATGTAAAAGTTCAATATTTGCGCCTTTACTATCAATAATATTCTTAGCGTAATAAAACCAATTTCCAAAGTCAATAGATTCAATTTGATATATGTCTCCGCATAAAACAAGTTTAGTATCCTCATTCATCTTTTCAAGAAGTGTCTTTATTGTTCGATTATCAATCGTACTACATTCATCAACAAAGACAATATCATAATTAATAATCTCATTGCTTTTGATCACACGGTCTATACTAGAAAACTGCATGTTGCCGCTTCCATCATCTACTCTCCTCCGCAAATTTTGCAATGCAGTATGTGTTTTTGACAAAAACAGTTTTTTAGATTGTATCATCATTTGAGAGATATAGTTTATCAATGTTGTCTTGCCGGTTCCTGCTGCACCATATATCAACATTATTTGCGATGACACAAAAAGAGATTTTAGTGCAATTTTTTTTAGCTCGTCTTCAAATTCTATTCCACACTCCCGAAGATATTTTTCGTTATATCTTTGTTGTTCTCTATTAGAAATATGTGATAACTTTAGTAACCTTTTCAAAATAAACATTGTAGTTCTTTCATAGGAATCAATGGATACCATGCCACCCTTTTCATTAATCAAAAATCCATTATTTTGTTCCCATAAGTCCAAACTATCATTATATTTTTTTATTGCTTCACTGGTCGCAATCATATTTTTCTCAAAAAATAATTCACCCGTTTCTTTAATCAACCCTTCAATTTTCAAATATGGTTGCACTCTTTTAAATTTGTTTATATCGTCAACAATCTCAATAACATCTCTTATGTCACCTTTACTTGTTTTTTTCCCTGCTAAATTTGAAATAAAAGGCTCTTGTTCAAACGGATAACATTTACTTGTTATATAAAGTTCATTCGATAAACATCTGTTATTAAATTGATTAGGCAATAAAACTTCTAATATTTCTTCTTTTAAATTTAATAATATATATCGAATAGTATATCTTCCCAATTTATTTGAATGCTTTGCATAATTATTTCTAATTTTTAAAATTACCTCGCCAAAATCATGAGTATTTGTTGAATTATATATATGACTATATACTTTCCAAAAGCGTTTATCACTTAAATTTACAAGTTGTAACAAGTCCATTTCTGTTTCGCTTAAAAAGTTCATTAGAGCAATATATTCTCCATACTTACGATTAATCCTTGTTTGTAGCATTAGCATTCTAGCTAGTTTATTTAGACACGCGGGATCAATAGCTACTTTCCAATTATTTAAAATCTTTATTTTATTTTTTATTCCCCAAAGGTCTATTTCTGACTCCGTATAAGCAATTTGTATCGAATATCGCGTTGAAATATACTGTTTACTATAAACTGTTATCCTATTATATTTCGTTGCATATAAACCCGCAAGTTGGAGAGTAATTTCGAAATATCTTTCTCCTTTAACAAAAAATGGAATAATTTTCTGAATATAATATCTAGAAACTCTTACATTATTAGCTACCAAATCTGTTTTCAAAATACTATCTGCAACGAGTCCATAATACTCCTCATCTAATGTATCCATATCCAGCGGAAATTTAGATAAGTTGTCTAAAACATCAATATCAAAAGTATTTTTCAGAAACTTTCTTATCTCCCATAAATAATTGTAGTATTTAAGCATTAGCCTTTCTGCTTGACCTTCTTCAGGAATTCTAATTCCTATATATTTTAATCCTTTCAAAAAATTATATAAATATTTAGTCTCTGGCTTAAATTGTGAAACTTCCCATGCCAACTTTTGATTTATATCTGCATATCCAAGTTTTATTGCGTTTAAAACTAAAGAAGAATAACATAAATCATACAACGCTGTGACAATTTTCCTCGATATAACATCACGTAACTCGGGATTGTTGCTGACATTATCAATTTCTCTAGTTATTTCATCACATCTATAACGAACTATTTTCAATGCATCTTCTTTTGATAAACACTCATTATCTAACTTTTTAAAAAATAAATGCATATCTACAACTTGGTCCAGCTTTTTGCAAAACGACTCTATACTTTCATCCGTATCCTTAATTTCATCTTCTGCTTGCAATTTGATAGTAGCACTTGTCTTCTCAAAATTGATTGTCTTAATAAATGAAGGCGACATGTACTTCCAAAAAATACGTTTTTCCCCCCTGATATCTGGATTTAGAACAATAAAAATGATTCCTGGATCTGCCGTAACCTCATATGCTATATACGCAGGAAATGCCAAACTCTTTAAGCAATACGAAATGATACCATTATTTTCTGTATAATTATTTGTCCCCTTAATTTGTACAACAAAATTTTGCACGGGATGTCTAGATACATCTGGATTAGGAACATATTCAAACATACCGTCATGATTAGGCCACTTATCATCACTTGCAAATGAAGTATTTATCCTTCCATCTGGACTTAAAACACTCTCCAAATAGCTAACTGCAGAACGGTCTTCCGATGATTGCTCCGTATGTGTAGAAATATGCTTCTTTATTAACTCAATATATTTTGAATTCATAATTTTTTTCTTCCTGTATATCCTATTTCCAGTCATGTACACTTAGTTTTTAATGCTTTTAACTTTAATATATAGATATAAAGGAAATCCCCTTTTTAACTTAATTCCTTCTAACATTTAATTATATCATTTTACTTATGTTCCGGCAGCATCCCCCTAATCTTTATCCCACTCAGGTCCACATCCAGCACAATCTTCACCATCCAGAAGAACAGCAACAATACCAGCATAGGGATCACGCAGGAAGTAATGATCATCACGGCAACCGCCTCGATAAAGTGATTCAGGGAATTCTCCACCTTCTGTACCAGATCTTCGGTAGAAATCGTCACATTTTCCACGACATTTGCCACCGAATCTTTAGCGCCGGAAATGGCATCTTTTGCCCAGTCGAAAATGTTTGAGACAGAGCCGGAGTTATTGTTTTCCTTCTCCTGCACATTACCTGTAACAGTTCCAGAAGCTTCTGTTGTTCCGTTTCCGAATGTTTCCGTCGCATTAGTGTCATCCGTCACGTCACTGTTTTCCAGTATGCTCTGTGTGTTCTTGGCATCTTCAATGGTTGCTTCGATCTGGGCCTGATAGGTATCACCGATGAGGTCAGAGATCTTCACACTGGCGGGAACCACGAGAGAAATCGCCAATCCAAACACCGCCAGCTTTACTGCCAGTTTTCGCACGGTGGCATTTGCAAAAATCAGGTTGAGTATCCACAAGCCACAGGCAATCGGAATCAGGTAGGTAAATGCCACATAGCCGGTAATTGTCACAAGATATTTTTCCAGATAGATAGCGCAGAGGACCACCAGCAGGTATCCGCTGACATCTGCCATTTTCTCCGCGATGGGTGTTGCCGTGTCGCCCGGAAGCAAGGTGATCAACGCCGAAGTCACCGTGGATGCCGCCGTCAGTTCCATGACAGTCTGTTTTTTCTCATCCAGAGAGGCGATGGTCTTCTGATGATTCTCCGGTGCGGAGGTATATTTTCCTACAACCGTTATGGATAAAATGGCAACCAGTAATAAGATCACTGCTATGATACATTTTTTATATTCAAAATTATTTTTCACGTTTGAACCTCCCTGTGTTCTATTTTATCTCCGAATATTTTTTCAACAAATCAGCGTAAGTATTAACGGTTACATTATTTTACAGTCCTGATAATGTTCTCATTACCAGATCTACATCTTTATTTTCCAATTCCTGAATAATATGTAGATATGTTTTCTGCGTAGTTGTCATACTTGCATGTCCCAGTCTTCTGGCTACACTGGCAATGGATACACCCGCAAATAAAAGTAGCGACGCATGCGTATGACGAAGACCATGAATAGAGATTACCGAGATTCCACACTCTTTACAGTGTCTGGCAAGCACATCATTTACTGTGGAATTATATATTTTTTCCTCTCCTACAAAAATAGGTTTATCCTCCGGTAAATTTTTAACCAGTTCTGAAAATTTCACTACTATTTGCCAGTCTATCTGTATTTTTCTTACGGATGATTTATTTTTAGTGGGCAGGAATCCTCCGTCCCCCTTATAATCCCATGTCTTACTTACAGATAATGTCTGCCTCGCAAAATCGAAATCTGCCGGTGTAATTGCCAGTGCTTCGGAAAATCGCATACCCGTTTTTGATACGAGAAGAATAAACCAATCCCAATTTGGTTCCTCCTTTATATCAAGATGTGCAATCAAAGTATGAAGTTCAAACTGGTTCAAATACTTAATTTTCTTTACTTTTGGTGTCTTTCCTTTAATGATTGCTTTTCTGGTAGGATCTCTTTCAATTAATCCCTCATCTACTGCATCAAGAATTGCCCCCTTCAGTTGATGGTGAAAATCCAGGGTTGTTTGTCTCTCATGCTCTTTTGCATAATCATTTAAAAGCTGTTGATAGGCATTTCTTGTTAATTCTGATACTTTCAACTCTGGAACAAGCTTCTCCACCCACTTATGTGTCATCTGATATTTTGCCAAAGTTGCTTCCCTGATGGCATCTCTTTTGTACACTTCAATCCATTGTTTATAATATTCGCAAAACAGTTCTGTACTGTTCATATCATTAAGCATAAGCTGCCTCCATTTCTTGTACTACTTACGCTGATATGAACAGTACAGAATATTAATTGTTTAGTAAGGGTTTTACTTCCTCGTCCAAAGTCTTTTTTAAGTCTGCGATTAACATTGTATAATATTTAAACTTAGGAATTGCCTGCTCCTGCGCAGCCTTGTAACGGGGAAAATCAGCTGTTACTTTAATAGCATTCTCATTTGGAATCTCTCCGTTGCGATAATGTGTTGCTGCGTACATAACATCATCTTTTGAAACGCACCATGTAATACAAAATTCAGATACTACTTTTTCTATACAGTTATGCTTCATATTTTCTATGACATTACGAATAGATTTCCCTTTATATCTGTCTTCATCCACTTCAATATCACATACCAAGTCAGACATAAGTGCTGCTACCTTAGGATTCTCTTTGCTCAAATCCCCTATATATTGCTTCACTTCCTCAATTTGTTTCTGACGCTGTTCAGGTGCAACTTCTTCATCGTCACTGGGTGTTACAATGTTCTGGATCAAATTAATAATGTACTCATAGTCAATCTTGGTATGACTATATGCCATAAGCTCATAATCCATATTAATCGTAGGTTCTTCGTCACCACCTTGAGGATCATCAGGCTTCGGCTGTACCTCTTCTTTCACGTTCAAATAATGTGCCACATAATCTTCATATTCGTCTTGCGTTATACCATATTCTTCTAACATGCTGTCATCATACTGTGTAAAGGATTTCAACTGTGCAAACAGCTTGTCAAAATTCTGGAACATCTTTATAAATACAATCTTTTCTTTCCTTGACATTCCGGGAATCTCTTCCGGAGTCTCTGCCGAAACTCTAAGTGCCTTCAATGCTTTACGAAATGCCGGTTCTATTTCATCCCACTCTGCCACTAATGCCGATTCCGTACTTCCTGCAGAATAGAGTTTTACTGCATTATCTACACTTTCCTTAAACAGCTTTGGTGCCTGAAATGTGACAATTTGACCATACGGCTTATTTTTATCATAGATACGATTGGTTCTGGAAAAAGCCTGAATCAAATCATGTGGGCCCATAGGCTGCCTATCAATAAATATAGTAGACATACAAGGTGCATCAAAACCTGTTAATAATCTGTCTACAACAATTACCAGATCCAATTGTTCATTTCTACTCTGAAATTTTGGATCCTTTCTTGCCAAACGCTTATTTAAATTTCCATTATAACCTTGTATTTGAGCAAGTTCGTATTTCGTACCAAACATTTCATTATAATCATCTAAAGATTCCTGCATCTTCTGCTGGTTCACATGAGAACCTTCTTCATTTTCCGTAACGGAATACGTTATTGCAAATTTAGGAAAATCCGGCAAAACCTGCTTTATTCTTTCATCTATCTGTAATTCTGTTTCTCCATTTTTTACCCTTTTGAGCAAATCATAATATTTCTGAGCCATCTGAATAGAACTGGTTGTTAATAGTCCTTCATATGTTTTTCCTTTCCCGTTTTGGAATCCTAATTTGTGATATGATTTGTTTAAAATCACATCCAGCACGCTGAGCATATGTGCTTCACTTTCATATATGCTACTATCAGTCTCATCTGCCATATTTTTCGGTCCATTATGCTCTACCTGAAATCCCAATACCGCATTATCATGGATTGCATTCTGAATCGTATATTTATGTAACTGTTTTCCATATAATTCTTCAGTGGTACGTGGCAAATCTCCCATTTGAGGATATGCATTTTCTGCGAATCTTGGTGTCCCGGTAAATCCATACCATAATGAATTTCTAAAAAATCTTTCTATCTCTCTTTTCGTTCCAGGCGTCACCGCTCTGTGACACTCATCTACAACAAATGCAATTTTGAGATTTTTTATTTTATTATATTCTGACGATCCTTCCTCCAATTTTTTCGTAATAAGTCTCTGTAATTTTTGAATCGTTGTCACAATTACCTGACGATCATCTGATTTTAATTTCCTTTTCAGATCGAAAACATTGTCCGTTTCATCCACATCAATAATGTCATTATTCGCATATGCCTGAAACGCCATTGTGGTCTGTGTATCTAAATCTTTTCGATCAATCAAGAAAATAGTTTTATCAATCGTTGGAATATCCATCAACAAATTTCTGGTTGCTTTATAAGACGTCAAAGTTTTTCCCGAGCCTGTTGTATGCCATACATAACCGGACTGTCCTGTTTTGGACGCATCACGAATAGCCTCTATTGCGTGTATCTGATAGGGGCGGAGCAAAATCAGTCGCTTTGCATCTTCATCCAAGACTGTATATCTTGCTATCATCTCATGTGCTTCCGGGATTCGGAGTACGCTCTTGGCAAAATCAAGATAATCTGAAACCGGATTATTGTCTCTATCCAGCCATCCACTAATAAATTTTGAATTCAACTCTGCATCACTTGCCGCTGAGAAATATTTCGTATCTACGCCATTGCTGATAACAAACATTTGCACAGCTGAAAAAATACCTGTAAATTTGCCTTCACCAATGTACTTTTTAATCTGCCAAAATCCATCCATGTAAGAGTGTTGCTTGTTCTTTAGCTCTATATGTATCAGAGGCAGACCGTTGATCATAAGGGTGACATCAAATCTTCTGTTTTGCCTGCTATCCTCATCAGCTAATGCTCTATACTGATTAATCACCTCATAGACACTACTACCGCCAGCAATATGTTCATGGTTCATCACAACCAAATGAAGTCTCTCAATATCTCGCTGTACATGAACCATAACCTTTCCATTTTCGCCAACCAGCCATTCTCCTGCTTTATAGAATGAAGAAAACTGTAACTGATTTTTCACCTGTTCAAATTCAGAATCCGACAAATGTTCTCCATTTAATCTCTCTTTATTATTCTGTTCTAGAATATATTTAAAATTATTCCAAAGATCTTCCTCTGTTTTTAAATCATTCCGGTAAATCCATTGTGAATCCCCATAAATCAACTGTTCAATAAGTTTTTGTTCTATTACTGCTTCTAATTCCGCCATAGTAGCCTCCCAACACAATTAACTTGGATTTTTCAACGTGTAGTTTTACCACATATATCTTGTCTGATGCCTTAATTTGTATAAGCAATTTCTATTTTAGTATACCATATCTTACTACTTTTTTGTTTACTCTATATTTTATTTTGGCTTACGATTGTTTACATCGTTTTATGGTGATTTTAATATATAAATGTACTTGCGATGGTGAAGAGTGATGAGATGATCAAGGATACGAAAATAAGTTCCGATTTTTGTCTGTTCTTCCTTTTCAGGGACTCGGATTTCAAACTCCGAATACTCCTGTGCATTCATTCCTGGCTGTCCAGAACGCTGAGATGTCACCGCAATGTACTTGTTATATTTATCTGTCAGCGTACTTTGAAATACAAATTCAGCATCATATTCTTCCCTAATTCTGGCTCGAATCAAAAATCCAGCATAGTAAACCAATCCATCGGAATCCCTATAAATGTAGGATTTTCCAACGCTTGCACCTGTTCGAGCGAGCAAAATATCTCCTTCTGCCAATTTGTAATTTTCTGCATCTGTCAAATCGATATCTGGAGAAGTAAGATTATATGTCAAGAACTCATGTGTGTTATTATCAATATCCGTGATTCTAATATATTTATTTTCTCCATCATATTCTTTTGCTGCTGCATTTAATCCGTATTCAAAAGAAAAAGCAATTTCTCCTAACTTACGCTGTTCCCAAACAGACCCTGTTTATTTGAGTATAATGAAAATAACGTTTGTTTTTTTGATATATTGTATTCTAAATTATTGTCCACAAAAATCAAATTATCTTTATTTATAATTTTGAAGCTTACGATGTGTATCATCGCAAGCCCCAAATTACACTATTCCTAAAAATCTTTTTTGTACCAAATGACTGCTTATAAAATTTTTCAATATTTTTTTGTTTTTTACTTATACAAACATATTCTGAAGCATAAATTTCTTCATACTTTGTAATTGTTCACACTTATGCTGGTGAAGAGTGATGAGGTGATCAATACTGTTTAAATATGACGCTATTTTCTTCTGTTCATCTATTGAAGGCAACAAAATCGGGAGTATTTTTATTAACTCTGCATTATAACTCTGTTGTTTTGTTCCTTGAGTATAATTAATTCCATATTCTTCTCCAACCATTCTATACCACTGAAAAAGAAATTGAGAAATTAATATATCTTGCTTTGGGAACAAAGCCATACAAGACTGGTTAAGTGTTGTGTCAAAGCCAAGTAATGCACAGTTCCCGCGCGTTCCAGATGCCTCCAAACCTGTAATGGCCATTACAAAAGTTCCCTTAGGCACTACTCTAAGATTTGCAGATTTTTTTCCTTCTTCTGTTATGGTCTCTATACTGCTATATACTATTCCTCTGTTTAATTCTCCACTTGAAAGCCACCTAATGTTGCCATTCCAATATTCATCTCTTTTTCTTGAAGGAGTCTGTCCGTTATACATATCATCAAGAACTTCTCCTAACTTACGCTGTTCCCAAGCATCAGTAAAACCGGAGAATCGGATTTCCGGAACCTTCTGTCCATTTTGGGGGAACATTTTTTGTAACATATATTTTTTAAGTTTTTTTGTTTCTTCACACTTTCGCTGGTGAAGAGTGATGAGGTGATCTAGCTGATCAAAAAATGCTCCCATCTTCTTCTGCTCCTCTAAAGATGGCATTTTCATTTCACACTGAATAAGCTTGTCATAATAGAAGTAAAGACGCACGCTTCCTTCCTGTAGTCTTTCAATCCATTTTGAAAAATGATCTGACTTAAACCAATGCCACATGAATCTATCATCAACATAATCCGCGGTCTGAAATACTTCATAAAGTGAGCTAACTATTACATTTTCAATACCTGTATAGTACCCAATCGAACCAACATTTATTCTAGCGGGATTATATGCAAATGAACTGGGCGGAACAATATTGTAGGCTGTTGTATCAGCATCTGCCATATAACCAAAGGCGTCATGTGCTTCCTTTTGGGATATAAAACCTCTATCATTGGTTACTGCATAACACTCTAACTCAACACCTGCTTTATTTCTTACAGCTACATTTTTGACAAATTCTGAAAACTTACGCTGTTCCCAATCGTTATGTAGTAACTTGTGTAAAAGATGACACTTACACTGGTGAAGAGTGATAAGGTGGTCAAGCGCATCAAAATAGTTTCCAATTTCAGTCTGTTCTTCCTTGGATTTAGGATAAATAATATCTGTATCCTGCATGGCGGATTTTGAAATTGACGTAACTTTTATGCCCTGCATCAAAGGTAGTAACTGATTATGATACGCATCAGAATTTAGATAATATCCCAAATATTTAGGAGCAAATTTTTCTACTGGTCTATATGGAATAGTATGTAATCCAGATAGCACCACCTCATCATTCAATCCTACTATTTCACTACACTTACCAACTGTTGTGTCCTCTGCTGTATCAGCAATAATCACATCTCCATTTTGCAAAAATGAAGTTTTATATTTGGTTAAAATACTTTCATCCGAAATCATTGGAAGCTGCTCTTTACTTACGTCTAAAACTTCTCCAAACTTGATAAGTACATCTCCATAATGGACATTCTTTGCAACACCTGCTTCATTCGACAAATCTGCTCTGGAAAGTGTATTATTCTGCAAGCTAACCAATACATCCCCCAACTTACGCTGTTCCCAAACAAGTGTAACTTTTTCATAAAAATAAATATTTTTTCGCTGGTGAAGAGTGATGAGGTGATCAAGATCTCTAAAATACTGCCCTATTTTTTCTTGTTCCTCATTTTGTGGCATATATAATTGTATTGATTTCAACTCAGTTTTATTAAACTTTGGTTGTCCACTTGAACCTACATTTTCAAATAATTGTTTTTGGAAGGTTAGATTATTAAGTGCGGTAAAAGCAAAATAAGTATCTTCATTTGCCTTCAATAAAATGGCATTTGGGCCCAAAACATTATTATCATAAGGTAAACCGGAAGGCTCTACAAAATAGACTTCACCTATGTTTGCACCAATATTAGGTAAAACAATACACTCCTCATTTAAATTAACTCTCCACAAATATTTAAATGCACTTTCGTCAACATAAATAGAATCGTTATTAGTAAATTTCTTTTTTAAATCTACTGTTCTTACCAGTTGTGCATATCCTGGTTCATTAAGATAAGTAACATTATTTCTAATATCTTCAAATGAACCCGCAGCTACATAATCTGTCACTGTATCCATAATATCTTCTAGCTTACGCTGTTCCCAAACAGACCCTGTTTATTTGAGTATAATGAAAATAACGTTTGTTTTTTTGATATATTGTATTCTAAATTATTGTCCACAAAAATCAAATTATCTTTATTTATAATTTTGAAGCTTACGATGTGTATCATCGCAAGCCCCAAATTACACTATTCCTAAAAATCTTTTTTGTACCAAATGACTGCTTATAAAATTTTTCAATATTTTTTTGTTTTTTACTTATACAAACATATTCTGAAGCATAAATTTCTTCATACTTTGTAATTGTTCACACTTATGCTGGTGAAGAGTGATGAGGTGATCAATACTGTTTAAATATGACGCTATTTTCTTCTGTTCATCTATTGAAGGCAACAAAATCGGGAGTATTTTTATTAACTCTGCATTATAACTCTGTTGTTTTGTTCCTTGAGTATAATTAATTCCATATTCTTCTCCAACCATTCTATACCACTGAAAAAGAAATTGAGAAATTAATATATCTTGCTTTGGGAACAAAGCCATACAAGACTGGTTAAGTGTTGTGTCAAAGCCAAGTAATGCACAGTTCCCGCGCGTTCCAGATGCCTCCAAACCTGTAATGGCCATTACAAAAGTTCCCTTAGGCACTACTCTAAGATTTGCAGATTTTTTTCCTTCTTCTGTTATGGTCTCTATACTGCTATATACTATTCCTCTGTTTAATTCTCCACTTGAAAGCCACCTAATGTTGCCATTCCAATATTCATCTCTTTTTCTTGAAGGAGTCTGTCCGTTATACATATCATCAAGAACTTCTCCTAACTTACGCTGTTCCCAAGCATCAGTAAAACCGGAGAATCGGATTTCCGGAACCTTCTGTCCATTTTGGGGGAACATTTTTTGTAACATATATTTTTTAAGTTTTTTTGTTTCTTCACACTTTCGCTGGTGAAGAGTGATGAGGTGATCTAGCTGATCAAAAAATGCTCCCATCTTCTTCTGCTCCTCTAAAGATGGCATTTTCATTTCACACTGAATAAGCTTGTCATAATAGAAGTAAAGACGCACGCTTCCTTCCTGTAGTCTTTCAATCCATTTTGAAAAATGATCTGACTTAAACCAATGCCACATGAATCTATCATCAACATAATCCGCGGTCTGAAATACTTCATAAAGTGAGCTAACTATTACATTTTCAATACCTGTATAGTACCCAATCGAACCAACATTTATTCTAGCGGGATTATATGCAAATGAACTGGGCGGAACAATATTGTAGGCTGTTGTATCAGCATCTGCCATATAACCAAAGGCGTCATGTGCTTCCTTTTGGGATATAAAACCTCTATCATTGGTTACTGCATAACACTCTAACTCAACACCTGCTTTATTTCTTACAGCTACATTTTTGACAAATTCTGAAAACTTACGCTGTTCCCAATCGTTATGTAGTAACTTGTGTAAAAGATGACACTTACACTGGTGAAGAGTGATAAGGTGGTCAAGCGCATCAAAATAGTTTCCAATTTCAGTCTGTTCTTCCTTGGATTTAGGATAAATAATATCTGTATCCTGCATGGCGGATTTTGAAATTGACGTAACTTTTATGCCCTGCATCAAAGGTAGTAACTGATTATGATACGCATCAGAATTTAGATAATATCCCAAATATTTAGGAGCAAATTTTTCTACTGGTCTATATGGAATAGTATGTAATCCAGATAGCACCACCTCATCATTCAATCCTACTATTTCACTACACTTACCAACTGTTGTGTCCTCTGCTGTATCAGCAATAATCACATCTCCATTTTGCAAAAATGAAGTTTTATATTTGGTTAAAATACTTTCATCCGAAATCATTGGAAGCTGCTCTTTACTTACGTCTAAAACTTCTCCAAACTTGATAAGTACATCTCCATAATGGACATTCTTTGCAACACCTGCTTCATTCGACAAATCTGCTCTGGAAAGTGTATTATTCTGCAAGCTAACCAATACATCCCCCAACTTACGCTGTTCCCAATCGTCTGTGTATCCTTTAAATCTAATTTTAGGTTTTGCCATGTCCATCACCCCTCCATCTTTCTAATTAACTCATTCAAAGCAAACATGACATCTTCATCCGGTGACGTCAATTCTTTCATAAGTAATAAAAAGTCTCCTTGTGCCTGTTCCAGTTCCTTGTCCGTGTTTGTCATACTTACCAAAAGTTCATTTAAATCAATCTCTTCTTCCTTCTCAAAATTATCTACATATCGAGGAATATTCAGATTGAAATCATTTCGTTCAATATCTTCAAAACTTGCAAGGTATGCTTCTTTATCTACTGTTACTCTTTCGTTATAAAGTTTCATAACTGAATCAATATGTCCATCAGTCATGGCATTCTGTTTTTTACCTTTTTCAAACTTTTGTGAAGCGTCAATGAAGAGAACATCTCGACCTTCTCTGTGTTTTTTCAAAACCACAATACATGTAGGAATTGATGTATTGTAGAAAAGGTTTGCCGGCAATCCAATAACCGCATAAATATTACCGGAGCGAAGTAATTTTTCTCTTATCTTACCTTCTGCCGCGCCACGGAAAAGTACACCATGTGGTAACACAATTGCCATTGTTCCATTACTTTTCAAATGATACAAGCCATGCAGTAAAAAGGCATAATCGGCTTTTGACTTGGGTGCAAGCACACCATAATCGCTAAATCTCTCATCTTGCAAAAATCCTGCAGCAGCACTCCATTTTGCGGAATACGGTGGATTCATCAACACCATATTGAAATCCGTTTCTTCGCCAGTCGGCCAGTCTCCGTCAAGAGTGTCACCATTTCGAAGAACTTGATTTTCCGGTACTATTCCGTGCAAAAACATATTCATTCTGGCCAGATTATATGTTGAAGTGTTCAGTTCCTGTCCATAATATTTAATATAATTAGGTTCTTTCGCATATTTCTTTGCATTTAACAGAAGAGATCCCGAACCCATGCAAGGATCATATACAGATAATCCTTTTCTTTCTTCCTGTCCTGCGATCGCTATTCTTGTCAAAATCTTTGATACTGCCTGCGGCGTATAGAACTCTCCCGCTTTCTTTCCTGTTTCCGATGCGAATTGACCGATAAGGTACTCGTAAGCATTTCCTAAAATCTCTGCATCTGAATTCAATAAATCTGCTTTATCAATTTCCTTAATCAAATTTGAAATAGTATCACTCTGTTTTTGATCTCCTGTCCCCAAACGATTAGAATATAAGTCAATATCTGTAAATAAATCTACAAATAAAGGGTCGCTTTGTTCAATATTATTAAAGGCTTTCTGCAACTGCTCTCGATTAAATGAGTTGTTCCTTGCCGCATCAGCAAAACATGTATATGTAAGTTCCGGTTCAATTACGTAATGACATTCTGACTTGATTTGTTCTTTTAATTCTTCTGCGCTGCTATCTTCCAGAGCTTCTTTATATGCTTCTAAAGCAACCTTTAAGTTCTCCGGCTTTTCATCATAGATCAAATCATACACCTTGATTAAAAATGAATCCGAAAGATACTTATAAAAAACAATTCCTAATAAGTAGTCCTTATACTCATTAGCATCCATTTTAGAACGAAGAATATCCGCTCCACTCCATAACACACTGATTAAATCCTTACTGTTTTCTAACTCTGCCATTTTTTTCTCCTTTTATTTATTCTTCAACATATTTTTTAACATAATCTATATGATAAAGCGGAATATTCGTCATCCATTCCTGCTCTCTGTAATCCGACATTGACGTCCGGATCGCAATTTTAGGCTGATATTTTTCGCAGAACATCTTCAGGCTCTTCGCTCTGAGATTTTCCTCCGCCTTTACCTCTATGGGAATTACAGATGTTTTCCCCTGCACCATGAAATCAATCTCTCCGGAAGAATTTTCCGTGCTGTAATAATAGGGGATCACTCCCACTTCAGAGATCAACTGCTGGAGCACGTACTGTTCTGTTAAAGCTCCCTTAAATTCTGTAAATATCCGGTTTCCGTCGATAATCACCCTGGCATCCAGATCCGTCATGGCAATCAGCAATCCGATATCCAGCAGGTATATTTTAAATGCATCCAGATTCAGATAAGCTTTTAATGGTAACGCCGGTTTGCTCACACGGTTTACTTTATGGATCAGTCCACAATCCAAAAGCCACTGGATTGCCAGTTCAAAATCTTTTGCCCTGGCGCCCTCTCTCACCTGTCCGTAGATGTATTTTTTATTTTCTTTTGCCAGCTGCATCGGAATGGAATCCCACACCAGGTTCAATCGGGGAACCAGAGAATTCTCCGCATGCTTGGAAAAATCCTGGCGGTAATAATTCAGCAGATCTTTCTGAATCTCTCTGACCCGCCCGAAATCTTTATCATTCACATAGGACTGGACCACTTCCGGCATACCACCGACATAATAGTACTCTCTCAGACGATCCTTGTATTTGGAAGCGAAGGTATTGATCATCTGCGTATCCCCAGACTGCAGAAGCTCTGCAAATCGTTCTTCTCCCAAGGCGCACAAAAATTCCTGAAAATTAAGCGGATACAGATCCATGAAATCTACCTTGCCTACCGGGAAAGAGGTGCCCTTGTGCATCGCCACACCCAGCAGAGAGCCGGCAGCTACAATGGCATATTCCGGAGCATTTTCGCAAAAATACTTTAAAGAGGATAGTGCCTTCGGTACTTCCTGGATTTCATCAAAAATAAGCAAGGTATCTTCACTTTTGACCGAAACGCCTGTCTCCACGCTGATTGCCAGAAGAATCCTTTCTACATTGATCTCTCCATCAAACACCTGTTGCATACGAGGATTACTGTCAAAATTGACATACGCTGTTTTCTCAAAACAGCTTGCTCCGAATTCCTTCATAAGCCAAGTCTTTCCTACCTGCCTGGCTCCGCGAATGATCAACGGCTTCCGGTTCTTTTTTTCTTTCCATTCTTTTAATCGTTCCAATGCAAACCGTCGCATCTCTGCCTCCCTTGTACTATTCACAATAGTTATCTATTTCTACTCTATCTCAGTAAAATTGCCTTGTCAACAGAAATAAGTCCTTAAAACTGTATATGTGATACACTTTTAAGGACTTATTTCTGTAATTTGTTACACTTTTCAGGATGTTACTTCAAAAACCGCCGCAACAACTTCTCTTTTTTCTCATCATACCTCTGATACCGTATCGGAAGATCCATCCATGTCTTTTTGTCAACGATACTCCGATAATGGCTAAAGGTCTCGAATCCGGTGCGCCCGTGATACCCGCCCATGCCGCTCTCGCCCACACCTCCGAAGGGCATGGCACTGGTGGCGAGATGAATGATGGTATCGTTGATGCAGCCGCCGCCAAAATGGCAGTGATCCAAGATCCGTCTCTGGGCTTTTTTATCTTCACTGAAGAAATACAGTGCCAACGGATGGGGATGTTCCTCCACACAGCGGATCGCCCAATCCACAAAATCTCCCGCGGCAGCATGGGTTCCAGAAACCTCCTCGCTAAAATCATTTTGTGCAATGCTTTTCTCCGTATCATACGCATTATAAGTCACCACCGGCAGGATCGGTCCGAAGATTTCTTCTCCCATCACGTCATCCGACCAGTCCACATCCGCCATCACCGTAGGCGCAATGCGCAACGTCTTCTCGTCATACTGTCCACCGCAGACGATTTTTTCCGCATCCATCAAACCCAACAGTCTGTGAAAATGCTTCTCATTAATGATTTTCCCGTAATCCGGATTCTGCAGGGGATCTGCTCCAAACTGCCTCGTGATCTCCGCCCGGATGGCTTCCACCAATCGGTCGCGGATCCTGACATCACACAACACATAATCCGGTGCCACACAGGTCTGCCCGCAGTTTAGATATTTTCCGAATACGATCCTCCTCGCCGCCAGCGGAAGCTTCGCTGTAGCATCCACGATACAGGGACTTTTCCCGCCCAGCTCCAGCGTCACCGGGGTCAAATATTCCGCAGCACTTCTAAGTACCTCCCGTCCCACGGTCTTGCCTCCGGTGAAAAAAATCATATCAAACCGCTGCTGTAACAATGCCTGATTCTCTGCTCTGCCGCCGGTGATCACCGCCACATATTCCGCCTGGAAGCATTCTTCCAAAATCATTTTTAACACTGCTGCCGTCGCCGGAGCATAGGCACTGGGTTTTACCACTGCGGTATTCCCTGCGGCAATAGCATCGATCAACGGATCCAGCGTCAATAGCACCGGATAATTCCACGGACTCATGATCAGCACGGTGCCATAGGGTGACGGAGACCGGAAGCTCCTCGCCGCGAACTGCGATAACGGTGTCAGCACTCTCTTATCCCGCATCAGCCCACGCAGGTGTTTCTGCATCCAGGTCAGCTCCGAGAGCGTCAGTCCGATCTCGCACATGTAGCTTTCCATCCGGCTTTTCCCAAGATCCTGTTGCAGTGCATCGTTCAATTCTGTTTCATGGCGCTGCAGGGAAGTCTTTAACTTTCCCAGCTGTTTTGCCCGGAATTCCCGGGAAAGCGTAGCTCCCGTAGCAAAATATTCTCTTTGCCTGCGTAATATCGTCCGGATCTCCTGCTCTGTCATAGATGCCTCCTGCTTCTATTCTTTATACTGCCATAACTATTCAGAACCCTATTCACAAAACCACCTCTGAATAATTACATACTACCCAATTTTGAGTCTCGGTGCAACCGCTTCCCTGCTCATCCTATACACAAAAACGGCAGAGTTCTCACCCCACCGTCGTTTGTCTCTTCCTATCTTGATCTCATTTCTCCTATTTCCATGCAAAATTTACCATTCCGTACACATAGATGAACAGCACTGCCGCCGGCACAAAATATTTAAACACCGGTTTCATCCACGGCTGGACCTTTAAGCCTTTGCCGGCATTTGCTTCCTCCAGGAATTTGTCCCAGCCCCAGCCGACCTTATAACAACAAAATACCGCCAGCAGGATAGAACCTATGGGCATGATGTTATTCGACACCAGGAAATCCCAGAAATCGAGCCAGGTCGTCCCCGCTGCAAACGGCTGAAAATGAAATACACTGAAGCCCAGTGCTGTCGTCAGAGCCAACAGGAAACATCCGACACCACACGCCACGCACCCTGCCGGTCTGGACCATCCAGTCAGTTCCCGGACCATTGCCAGAATATTTTCACATACGCCCAGCACTGTGGACATGGCTGCAAACACCATGAACAGGAAAAATAAAGTTCCCCACCATCTGCCGCCTGCCATGTTGTTAAATACAGTCGCCATAGTATCGAACAAAAGGCTGGGCCCCGCCGTCACTTCCACATCATAAGTGAAGCATGCCGGAAATATAATGATACCGGCGATCACTGCCACCAGTGTATCCAGGATAATAATATGGATAGACTCACCCATGAGAGAACGGTCCTTGCCGATATAGCTTCCAAAGATCGCCATACCGCCCATTCCCACGGATAAGGTGAAAAATGCCTGATTCATGGCGCCCACGACCACAGAACCGGTGATCTTGGAAAAATGAGGGATCAGATAGAAGCTCAATCCCTCTCCTGCTCCCGGAAGTGTAAAGCTGTGCACCGCCAGCACCAGCATCAGCACGATCAATGCTGACATCATATATTTAGTAATACGTTCCAGACCGCCCTGCAGGTTGAAGCTTAAAATGACAAAAGCGATCAGCAAGGTGACTAACAGATATGTCACATTCACCGAGGGCGTCGTGATCATTTTTTCAAAACCGAAATCCTGATTCTGCCCTGTCAGAAATTTTACAAAATAATAGAGGATCCATCCGGACACCACCGCATAGAAAGCGATCAGCGCAATGTTTCCGATGAGACAAACGATGCCCCACAGATTCCATTTGCCTCTGCCGCCGGATAATTTCCGATACATATAAAGGGGACTCGTCTGCGCCGCACGCCCCACGGAGAATTCCATGATCATGGTAGGCAGGCCAAGCACGATCAGGCAGATCACGTAGATCAGCATGAAGCTTCCGCCACCGTTCTGCCCGCACATCCACGGAAATTTCCACACATTTCCGCAGCCGATGGCGCACCCCGCCGACAGCATGATAAATCCCAAACGACTCCCCAGTCTCTCTCTGTTTTCCATACCTCTGATCCTTCCCAAAACTACTTATTCTAAACACGGGATACGGCATATATTTTTGCTGTTTTCCCACATTTTCGCCATCTTTTCACATTGACAGCCCTATTTTCTCATTATATAATTTTCTTAAATATTTGAAAAACAAATTATTTACATTGCATTGATCGAAGAATTGAATTTACAATATAGAAAGTGTATCTACTCTATGGATGTCAAAAATCTGGAAACCTTTGTTATGGTGAACGAACTGAAGAGCTTTACGCTGGCGGCCGGACGTCTGGGTTATACCCAGTCCACCGTATCCTTTCAGATCAAACAATTGGAAAAGGAGCTGTCCATCCCTCTGTTTGAGCGGATCGGGCATACCGTAACCCTGACCAACGAAGGGGAGAAACTGTTACCCCTGGCCCAGCAGATCCTGCGTCTCGCCGCCGAAGCCACCCACATCAGTGGCAACACCGCTCCGGAGGGTCTGGTGCGGATCGCCATTGCAGAGTCCCTGGCCAGCTGGGAATTTCACAGCCGTTTTAAAGATTTTCATGAAAAATATCCCGGAATCCGGTTGAAGATCATCGCTACCAGCACTGATGAAATGTTCCAGATGCTGGGACAGAATCAGGTGGACATTGTATACACGCTGGACCGCCGTATTTTTAATCACAATTATGTGACCGCTTTCGAAGCTCCGGTGGATATTCACTTCGTCACCGGTGCCGGTCACCCCTTAGCCGGACAGACTCAGATCACCCTGGAACAGATTCTGGAATATCCGCTGATCCTGACAGAGAAAAACATGAGTTACCGGGCTGCACTGGATGATCTGCTCTCCCAAAACGGCAAGGAGACAATGCCTATCATGGAGGTGGGTGATACCCAGCTGATCCGCAATCTTCTGTGTCAGGGTCTCGGCATCTCCTATCTGCCGGAGTTCGTTATAGCAGAAGATCTGGCAAAAGGAAATCTCGTCAGTCTCCCCATGACAGAGATTCATCCGGATATCTGGCGGCAGCTTCTGTATCACCGGAACAAATGGATCTCTCCGGAACTGAAATGTGTAATAAAATACCTGCAGGAGGAATAATCCCCTGCAGGTTTTCTATTTTGTCATCTTATCATCTGAAATTTCTAGAATCCCATCAGCAAGCCGATACTATGTACCAGGAAGGCTGCCACCCATGCTACAAAACACTGCCAGAGTACCACGGCAATGGCCCATTTTCCGCCCAGTTCTCTGCGTACAGAAGCGATGGCTGCCACGCAGGGAGTATACAGCAGACTGAATACCAGTAACGACGCGGCTGCCAGCGGGGTAAGTACCATGGCAATGCTGCTGCCGAACAATACTTCCAGGGTTGCTACCACACTTTCTTTTGCCATGAATCCACTGATCAGAGAGGTACAGATCCGCCAGTCACCCAGACCGAGCGGTCGAAACAGCGGTACCAGCAGACCGGATACCATAGCCAGCATACTGTTTGCCGAATCCTCAACAAGATTCAGTTTCAGGTCAAAGCTCTGCAGGAACCATACCACGATGGTAGCGATGAAAATCACAGTGAATGCTTTCTGTAAAAAGTCTTTTGCCTTTTCCCACAACAGTTGCCCTACATTTTTGGCTCCCGGCAGACGGTAGTTCGGCAGTTCCATTACAAAGGGCACCGGTTCTCCTTTAAACAACGTGCCCCGGTATAAAAATGCTACCAGGATTCCCATCAGGATACCAAACAGATACAATGCCGACATGATCAGTCCGCCTTTTCCCGGGAAAAATGCGCTCACGAAGAACGAATAAATCGGTAATTTGGCGGAACAGCTCATAAACGGTGTCAGCAGGATCGTCATCTTACGATCTCTCTCACTGGTCAGTGTTCTCGTGGCCATGACTGCCGGGACCGTACATCCGAACCCGATCAGCATCGGCACAATGCTTCGTCCGGACAGACCGATCTTTCGAAGCAGCTTATCCATAACAAATGCCACACGGGCAATATAGCCGCTGTCCTCCATCAGAGACAGGAAGAAAAACAGAGTGACCACGATGGGCAGGAAACTCAGTACACTTCCCACACCGGTAAAGATACCGTCTATTACAAGGCTTTGGACCGCACTGTTGACATGAGCTGCCGTCAATGCCGCATCTGTGATCTCCGTCAATTTTCCGATTCCCAGTTCCAGCAGTCCCTGGAGCCATGCTCCGATGACATTGAAAGTCAGATAGAATACCAGCACCATGATCAGGATAAAACAGGGAATTGCCGTATATTTTCCGGTGAGGATCCGGTCGATCTTCTCACTGCGGATCCGTTCCTTACTTTCTTTGGGTTTTACTACTGTCTGCTCACATAATCTCTCGATAAAATCAAAGCGCATATCGGCAATGGCTGCACTTCTGTCCACGCCACGCTCCGCCTCCATCTGACAGACAATGTGCTCCAGCATTTCTTTTTCATTTTCATCCAGCTGCAGCTTCTCCAGAATCAAGTGGTCTCCTTCAATGGCTTTGTTGGCTGCAAAACGCAGGGGCAGCTTCGCAGACTCCGCATGATCCTCGATCAGATGGCATACCGCATGGATGCAACGGTGTACGGAACCGTCATGATCGTTTTTATCGCAGAAATCCTGCCGCAGCGGCCGTTCCTGATATTTTGCCACATGGACTGCATGGCGGATCAGTTCGTCCACACCTTCGTTTTTCGCAGCGGAAATGGGAATTACGGGTACTCCCAGGAACGCTTCCATGGCATTCACATCGATGGAACCGTGATTGCCGGTGACTTCATCCATCATGTTCAAGGCTACGACCATGGGAATGTTCATTTCCAACAACTGCATGGTCAGATACAGATTACGTTCGATATTCGTCGCATCCACGATATTAATGATAGCTCTGGGTTTCTCATACAGGATAAAATTACGGGATACGATCTCTTCACTGCTGTAAGGGGACATCGAATAAATACCGGGCAGGTCTGTCACCAAAGTATCCGGATACCCCTTGATGGAACCGTCCTTACGGTCTACGGTAACTCCGGGGAAATTTCCCACATGCTGATTCGAACCGGTGAGCTGATTGAACAGTGTAGTCTTGCCGCAGTTCTGATTTCCCGCCAGGGCGAACGTAAGTGTCGTTCCCTCCGGCAGAGGATTCTCATCTTTTTTCGAATGGTATTTTCCATCCTCACCTAAGCCCGGGTGCTCCGCATCCGTCACCCGGTCCAGCCCTTTATGTTCTCTTGTTCTCTTCGATATGGGTGCGATCTCGATCTGATCCGCTTCCGCCAGCCGCAACGTAAGTTCATAGCCGTGCACCTGCAATTCCATGGGATCCCCCATCGGAGCCAGCTTTACCACCGTCACCTCCGCTCCCGGGATCATGCCCATATCCAGGAAATGCTGTCTGAGTTCTCCGGAACCACCGACGGTTTCGATCACGGCGCTTTTACCGATTTCCAATTCTTTCAGTGTCATAACACTTCTGTATCCTTTCGTATCTCAACATCTTAATGTTCTGTGTTGTAACAGAAGTATTATAGCGCATTTGGTATTGAAAATCAGTATCAATTTTCTTTTTTATTTCCATATTTTTTTGAAAAATGGAATAAAAATGTAGAAAAAATTGGTGAAAGCAGTTACACTTAAAATAGCATCAATAAAAATAGGGAGGGAACTTATGAATATGAAAGAAAATAATAAATATCGTTATACGGATACCGCGGAACGCAATATCAGAATGAACCAGTTCTATATTATCGCTTCTTCGCTTTTGGCGATCGTGTTCCTGTTTTATCTGTGGTTAAAACTGGTAAATCACAACATTGCGCCCATTGTTACATACGCTAATACCATTCTGATCGCCGTTTTCTGTGTGATAAATGCCGTGACACACCTTCGAAATAAGGCGACACGACTATTAAAAGTCTTCGCTACCATCGAGATCGGCATTGAGTATCTGTTGGTTGGTTTACAGACAGATGCAAGTTTCATTCACTATGCGCTGATCGCCATTTTCATATTACAGATTCCTTATTATGAGAAAAAATCTCTGAAGAAAACCGCTTTGGGATTATTCGTGCTCTACCTGATCGTCATGATCGTTCAGGCTACGAAGGGAATCTACGGTCAGGATGTGAATGCCATCTGCTCTACCCTGCTGGTATTCCTGATTGGAATCATTATTATGGAAACCGGTAAGATTGCTATATTATTTAACAATGATGCCATCGATTCTTCCCGTGAAGAACATAAACATGTAAAAGAAGTACTGGATAATGTTCTGGACGTATCCCAGACCGTACATCAGGAGACCACCAAAACCACAGATCTTATGAACCAGCTGGTACAAACTACGGAATCTGTTGCCAACAGCATGCAGGAAATCTCCGATGCCACCAATATGACTGCCACCAGCATTGAAGAGCAGAGCCAGATGACCGGTACGATTCAGAATGCTATCGAGCAGACCAGTCATATCTCCGAGCAAATGGTTCAGATTGCTGAGGATTCTAACGAAAGCATCCGTAAAAACATGGCTGCTATGGAATCCTTAAAACAGCAGTCCGCCATGATCAAAGATACCAACCATTCCGTCACCGATGCCATGGCAAAATTACAGGAAAAGACAAAAGAGGTGGAAACTATCGCCGGAAGCATCATGGCAATCTCCGGTCAGACAAATCTTTTAGCCCTGAACGCTTCCATCGAAAGTGCCCGTGCCGGTGAAGCCGGACGTGGTTTCGCTGTTGTAGCACAGCAGATCCGTCAGCTGGCAGAGCAGACCAAGAGCTTTACTGAAGAGATCACCAAGATTACCAACGAGCTGAATGCCAATGCCAACATGGTAGTCAACACTATCAACGGTTCCATTGAAGCTACCGAACAGCAGGGCGAAAAGATCCTGGCTGCTTCCGAGACTTTCGAACAGCTGAACAAAAATATGGAAGCACTGGCTTCCCAGGTAGAAGAAGTAAATCACCACATTCTGGGCTTGTCAGAATCCAATAATAAGATTATGGAAAACATCTCCCATCTGTCCGCTGTAACCGAAGAAGTCACAGCTAATGCCGAACAGGTGCACACCATGAGCCAGAACAACCTGGATTGCGCAGAACAAGTAAAAACGGCAGTAGAACATATCCGCTCTACCACCGATGAGATGGGAACGCAGGAGGGTTAAACCTCCTGCGTTCTTTGATCTTACTATTTCAATTTCAAACCGTCTTTAAAAGCATTTCCTACTTTATCTCCCATTGCAAGATAAGTATTATTCACAGGATCATAGCTGATTGGCTTCAATTTCTTCGGATCGATCTTGCCATCCGTCAGGATGCTTTCGTCCGCATTGACGTTGACGATATCGCCCACCAGAATGCCGTCTTCAAAACTTTTCACCTTACATTCCAGCGCCATGGGAAGTTCATCGATCAACGGTGCATTGACAAAATCACTCTTGGCTGCATGGAAACCGGACTTTGAGAATTTATCAGGTACTTTCTTCGCAGATTCCACGCCCACATAGTCGCAGGCTACCACGGTATCTTCGGTTCCGATACTTACGGTAAATGCTCCGGTCTTTGCCAGATTCTCCGTGGTCTTATGCTCTGACATACTGATGGAGATCTCATTCATGTCCGTAATGATTCCCCATGCTGCGTTCATGGCATCGGGTACTCCATTTTCGTCATAAGTTGCAATGATCAGCACCGGCATGGGATACATTACCGGCTTTGCTCCAAAATTTACTCTGCTCATATTCGTCCTCCTTGTACTAAATTAATTTTTCCTTCCATTCTGCTTCCCGGAATCCGGTCAACACCAGATCCCCGTCCACGACAAACGGCCGCTTTACCAGCATTCCGTCCGTGGCCAGCAGCCGAAGTTGTTCCTCTTCCGTCATGTTCGGAAGCTTGTCCTTCAACTGCATGTTCTTATATAACACCCCACTGGTATTGAAGAATTTCTTTAACGGCAGCCCACTTCTGCTCTGCCATTCTTTTAATTCTTCGTAGGTGGGGTTGTCCTCTACAATGTGACGATCTGTATAGGTGATATTATGTTCCTCCAGCCACTTTTTTGCCTTTTGACAGGTGGAACATTTGGGGTATTCTATAAATAGCATGGGGACCTCCTAAATGTAGCAAAATTTATTTTTTAACTAAAGTCATTATAATTCACTTGATTATCTTAATTCAAGGTATAACTTTAACAGGAATTTCTTTATATACTTCAATATAAAAAGTCCCCCGCCTCACGGCGAAGGACTACACTTTCGACCCAACCATTTATATCCCGCATATCGGTCAGCGGTAAACTTTCATTACACCTACATTCTATCAAGCACGCAGGGGCTTCATATCGAACCTGATTGCACCGGTTTCTTCCTGCAATTCTCTTTTCGCCGTTTCAAGAATGCTTTCACCGGCTTCTCTATGTCCACCCGGAACTTCATAGGTGTCTCTTTCTTTATGCTTGCAAAATACCCATTTGCCATTGCTCTGTGAGACGATCACCGCAAACTTCAACAGGGAATCATCCACTGAGTCATAAAATTTTACTTCCAGCATTTTCTTTCCTTGCCCTCTCAATTAAATCTGCCTTGAAACAAAATGTACCGTTTCTTTTCTCTGCTCAAGTATGTAAGGTATCAGTTCCAATGGATATACCTTCGTGTCCTTCCTTAGTTCCTCCAGCGGAATCCAGCAGAAATCCAGATTGATTCTCTCATGATCCAATTCATCATATCCATGAAACACCCCATCCATAGGAATACTATCGTCCAGTAAATGAACATTATAATATAAGCAGATCTGGTGGCAGGGTCTCTTTCCCCATGGAAAATAAATTTCGCCTATAGCCAGCAGATTATCTACCTCTATCTCAGCGTGAAGTTCTTCTTCAAACTCCCGTTTCAGCGTTTCCATGCTGGTCTCCATAGCCGCAACATGCCCGCCGATGATAGCATAGTCATCATTTTTCGGACGTTGCAACAGGATCTTTTCATTATGGATCAATATACCGCCAACCCTGTAGGAAAATACAAAATCATCGTTTTTAAATAGAATGTCCATGTGATCTCCCTTCACGTCAGATATACTCATCCTGTTTTACCTAAACTTTAAAATCAAAACTGTTATTCCCACGGAAATCATCATAAGCCCAAGCAAAATGACCAGCGCAATAACCTTTGCATTTTTCTCCATAAATCGGATAGGTGTCCCATACTTTTCATCAATGTTTGCATCTCTTCGCTCATTCCTGATATTCTGCTCCCACTCCAGATCCTTCAGTTTCATGTATTCGTCATAATGGCGTTTTTCCAGACGGTCTTCCTCTTCGCGTACCAATAATTCCAGGTTTTCTTTATAAGAAGCCCCACAATTACTACACCCCTTTTCGTCTGTGCTTTTTCCCCTTATCTTATTATCACAGTATTCACAGGTAAATTCATAATCACTTGCAGGTTTATAAACCGGAGGCTCGCCGATTTCAAAATTGTAGTATTTATGACGTATCAGCTTATATTTTTGAATTGCCTGCATTGTAGTACTTATATATTCCGTTTCCTGTGTAATGGCTTCTTCCTGGGATTTCATATACTCTAAATACCTTTGATGCATGGCCCGTTTCTTTAACTGATACTCCTTGTTCTTTCCAAAATTACCGCCACAGGTTGGACATTTTTCATCCGCAGAAGATACCTTGGATCCGCAAAACTCACAGGTAAATTCAAAATTCTCCTGAAAATGATCCTTTTTGTAGGAAATGTACTTAACCGGTTTCAGGTCCTTACGTGCTCTAATGCCCGAAAAGAAAAACAAGTATATAAGTAATAACAGGCCAAAGGTAATTGCTATATTAAAAAATACTGTTGAAAACAAACTGAAAAATTCCATAATAATGTGTCATTCCTCTTTCGTATTAAATATAATTCTTAACTAATCATATCATAGTAAATCCTATTTTTCATCTAAATCCTAAGAATGTACTGATTACAACTCTTGATACTTCATGCATGGGAAATATCTTAGAAAAATCCAGTTTCCATATCTCCATTTTCTGCTACAATTTGATCATAATAGTTGCGAAGCAACGGCCATCGTCGCAGAGTCAGAAAACGCATCTACTGCCACAGAACCGGATGCCGGGCAGAGTGAAACGAACGCAGAAACCGAACGCACTGAAACCACAGAAGTGATAACGGAAGATTCCACAGAAACTCCGGCACCGGTGGAAGTATCAGGAAGCACGGAGAATAGCACCATTTTGCCTCTCTCTTATGAGGATTTTAATGTTAATGGATTTGGATATAGCAATTACGTAGACTTATATGGAGCCGGAAACGGCTATGAAGATGTAGAACGTATTTCTATTATGACTACAAATTGTACGGCATATACTGAATACCCCGATCAAATGTCATCAGACACAGAAACTTCGCGTGGTATAAAATTAGGCGATTCCAGAGAACAGGTAATTGCTGCTTATGGAGAGTCCCGAAACGAGGTTGTATATAAATCTAAGGCCTATAATCATGATGGTCTGGAAAGCCAGTATAATTTGTGCTATTCCTATCTTGATGAACGCTACCCGGAAGTCTTTTTCAATTTATCCTTCAGTATGGATCAAAATGATAATGTGCTGGATATTTGCTATGAAGCAATATTGATGAAATGGTATAAATAATTAGTCGTTTATAATTATACCCCTAGGAGATATTATCTCATATCTCCTGGGGTATATTAACCTTATAGTTTTATTTCCAATTCGAGGCAATCCCATTCTTCCCCCATTACATTATACTTTTCTATTTCATCCTGAGGTACATCTTCAAAGCCTATTGCCTTATAGCAATAATAAGCGGATTCATTATTTTCAAAAACTCCTAATGAAACCTTGTCTGCGGCAAATATTTCTTTGGCATATTTTATGCCTAATTTCAGCATATTTTTCCCATATCCCTGTCCGCGTTTTTCCGGATTGACAATTACAAAACCAAACCGTAGCTCTTCAAAAGAATCACTCGGCTTTCTCATAGTAAAAAATCCTGCTATCTCATTATCATCAATAGCAGTAAATGCCATAAGATTACTTACCGTGTTGAACTGCTCCACAGAAATTGGATATTCCCCTAAAACTCCTGCTGTCCATTTATAAAATGATTTCTCATCCTTTATCCATGACATAATTGTTTCCGCATCGTTTTTATTATAGGGTCTTAATCTTAACATACTTACCGCACTCTCTCATTCATCTAAAATTTTGTTTATCATATCCTGCTTGCCATTTGTGTATGCAACCCTATCGTCTGCATACTTATTTTCCAAAAACTATTTGATTTCCCAGTGACCACTGTAACCACTTCCCACATATGCTTCATATTTCACCGCATCAATTCCAGTCTGTCGAACATATCCTACGATATTATCCTGTTCTTTATACACCTCGGAACTAAGTATATAAAACCATGTTCTATTATTGCCACTCGCATTAACCAAGCCAGCTTCAACTAGCTTTTTCTATCCTCTAATTCCTAATTCTTTTGCTATCCTCTTTACCTGCAATATGAAACTATCATTCTTTCGATCTTCTGACATTTCTTTTGTCGCAGTCATCGCCCATCTATAAATTTGTTCTATACTTCCATAACCTCTTTTAAATAATCTAGCGTACTTCACACAATTTTCTTTTGTAGGTGCATCTGACAAAATTATTTTTAATTCTTCATCTGTCCATTTACCTCCCTTATTAGACGTATCACGCTTTTCTTCGTTATCTTTCTCATAATCCACTAATAAACTATGTACTAATATCATTTTCTCGTCATATGACATTCCATCCACAGGATTATTTAATGTAGCAAATAAATTTTCTTTAAATTCTTTCCGTTTCATAGATATCCTCTCTTTAATATTATTTTTCAATCTTGTTTAGTACACCCTCAAAATCCATTTCCTTTATGTCCATGATTTTGAACCTCCTCAGTCTCAGCTTTGGTGCGACTATTACATCCCTAATATTTTTAAATACTTATATTAAGTTCAATAATGCCTGCACTTGTTCATAAGCATCCCTCTTGGTCATTTCTATACTTTCTTCATCCTTTAAATCCATAAAATCCGCTACATCTTTTGGTCCAGCATGATTTTCAGAAGCAAATTTACCTGCTAACTTATCTTTCGCCTCTATTACAATATTTTTATCCCTTACAGGTTCAAATTCTTTTGCCAGTTCTCTTACTCCACCGAAATAATGTTTGATAATAAAGTAAATATCGTAAGCATCCTTTACTTTTCCTCTTCCCATTGCTGCTGTTTTCATTATTATATAAGGAACTACTGCTACAACACTGACATTTGCAACATCTATTGCTCCATCTGGTCGTTCTGCTTCCACACTAATCTTCTGTGCCGGAAATTCAAATGCGAAATTGCCGCCAGTAGCCTTTAATGCCTTAATCCCCTGCACATGCTGACTTCTTCTCTTCAGTTGTGTACCACCATACATTCCTGCTAAAATATCTACATCTACATCATAAGATATTCCTTCCACCATCACTGTTTTTACAAAGGAAAAATATTTTTCCGGATGCTCCTTGTACCCGTTTTTCTGAAGTATCCTCGACATATTCTGATAACCTTCATCCTGCAAAGTCAAATGATTAATCATAATATCTACATCCACACTTCCCACATGACCTTCTTGGGGAAACATTAAATCTGGAACCCAGCCTCCTATCACACGGATTTCATCTTCATATTCTTGAAAAATATTAACCAACTCTACTAGAACTCTATGTGCAGCCCGCTTCTGACCTTCCGAATAGTCTACGCTACTTTTCAAGTCTTCATCTCTTATCATCTAAGTATCTCCTTTTTCAAAACCGCATCTGCCATTTCTTCTCCCCTTCCCTTTATCTGCATACAATCCAAATATATTTGCAGAGGGGATACTACTGCAGACTCGCCAATTACCCTGTAATCCTTGATATAAGAATCATTTTCTAGTGGAAAAATAACCACATTTGAACCACTGTTTACTTCTTTCATGTCCAAATATCGAATTGCTTCCTGAATATCCTCCGGCGCTATATAGACATGTACCTTATTGTATCGTACCACCGGCGTATAACGCACTCCACCGGACAATCCGGTAAGATAAGAATCAATCCCCGTATCTGTCTTTAATTCCTTCAATCGCTCCTCAATAGCAGAGATATTATCTAAGCTATAGCAAGCATAGGATGTTATTTCTTTTTTACCATAATCCTTACTCCATTCTAGCAAGAGTGATTCTGGATCAATAACCTTATAACCATCCGGCAACTTTTCTACCCATGCGTTTTCTATCAGAACTTTCATCAGTTTGGATACCTGTCCAATGCTGCAATTCACCTTTTCCGATAGGTATTTAAGCTTCCATGTCTTAGTTACATCCGCGAACAACTCACGCAAAATACGTGAAGACACCACAGAAGTCCTTTCAAATATTGACACAGACCTTTGCTCTTTAGGTCTTGGATTCTTATTTCCTTTTTCTGACAAATAAATAGAATGACCCACAAACCAACAGTTTCCTGCATAGTCAAAATACCCCATTCCATTATCTTCACATATTTGTGCAGTTCTTTCTGAAATATATGGAGCAACCAATATGTTAACTTTCTGACTTTTATTCTGCTTTTCAATCAATTTTATAACTGTAGATGGAAACACCCTGTTCAAGAAGCTGGCATATATTTGAAACTCATACCCATCATCCATCTCCACAGATGCAATAAAACCATCTTCTGTTCTGCTGACAACTTCATACTTCTGAATATTAGGAAGTTTTAAAAACTTATTCTCAACACATGCTAATCCCACTCTATCTAGTTTCACTCATATCACCGCTTTCACTCATGTAGTGAAACTTATTATATCAGTGAAATTAAATTAAGTCAACTAAGTCATTCTCCAGCAGATAATTTGCAAAGGTAACAACTCTGTTGCATGCCTCACTTAAATCTATGCACATTTCTTTATACATAAGCGTTTCCAATATTCATATAGTCTTTTTTCTCCCAGTGACTTTTCTCCATACTTTTCCGTAAAGATACTATATTCACATTTAGGCACAAGCAAATCTTCCATATGAACCTTGAGCAATCTGCTCAATACATACAAATGATCTACTGATGGTAAAATGTTTCCTTTAAACCATCGATATATAGGCTGTGGGCATGACAAATGTAATATTTTCTGAATATCTTTAACTGTATAACCAGATTTATCAAACATCTCTTTCAGCAATATTCCTGTTCTTTCCATATCAATATTCTCATACATAAGCATATGCTCCTTCTAGCAAAACTCACCTTCTGTCCAATCAAATGGATAATCCGGATCTTCCCAATAATTTTCTTTACACCATAGTCTTTCATTCACATGAAAGCGTTCCTTCGCCAGCTTTTCCTTTTCATTATATTCTCTATGACAGAATGGAATATATATTTCTGCCTCCTGCTCCGCACATGATACATTTTGTAAACGTGGTCCACTATTTGGAAAAAATGAATTGATATCATATATCCATTTACGAGGCTGTTTCTTTTGCTGACTATGCTCATATACTTTTTCAAAATATTGTTTCCATGTATATCTTCTTCCATATTCATCATAAATGCTTATAACACTTTTATTTTTTAGGCAAAACTCTTCCAGCTCTTTAAATGTATTGATTGTCTTATGTCTTTGGAATAGCGGACGCCATCCCCAACTTAACTTATTCAGATGAATCTCATATCCAAGATAGGGTTCATCAACTATTGCGTATTCAATATCCTTAATGTCATATTCTGTTTCGACAGCAAAATGCTCCCTCATCAGCTTTTTATTTCTACTCATAAGATAAAAATTAGTTCCCATAAGATATCCTCCAAGCTTTTTATTTGATAATACCTTATGCGAACTATTATTTCATTGGACTGTTAGTCCAAAATCATATTGCTGTCTCAAAAAATATTTAATCTCCCAGTGACCACTATATCCATTTGCAACATATACCATATTCGTCATTTGTTTTATTCTTCTCTTCACAGTCCTTACACCAACACCTAACCTTGTTGCAATTTCCGATGTGGAAATTTGAAGATTTTCTTCTATCATATCAAAGATTTGTTTCTGCAATTTGTCTTGAGCGCCACCTTGAGTGCCATTCCTCGTATCACATTGAGTATCGTTAACATTTATCACATAATCATGTCCATAATTCAGATTATACAAAGTCAATGTAAAATCATCATTATCCGCCTCAAAGACTGGTATCTTGGTCTCATCAAATTAAAGATCGTATAAAAATAGATCTGCCTTAAATCTAATTGTGGCATCACTTGTTACATTAAAAATGTTGGTATGCATAGACATACAAATAATATTGTGAGTAAAATCTAAACTTATATTATTATCATAACATATTCTTTTAATAATTTCTCAAACTATTAT
>OGDN01000915.1_pt1 | contig 55191 bp, 52 predicted proteins | sample 1570271 | NCBI WGS metagenome assembly OGDN01 (sample SAMEA4384481, study PRJEB24528) | human gut metagenome | reverse complement strand
CTTTCACATCATAAATGATCTTTCCATCACTCATCATGATCAGGCGGTTTCCGATGTTGATCGCATCTTTCATATTATGTGTAACCATCATCGTTGTGAGATTATCTTTTGCTACGATCTTTTCTGTAATATCTAATACTTTCTTTGCAGTTTTCGGATCGAGTGCTGCTGTGTGTTCGTCTAGTAACAGCAGACTTGGTTTCTTCAGCGTTGCCATTAGTAATGTTAATGCCTGTCTCTGACCTCCGGATAATAATCCTACTTTGGATGTCATGCGGTCTTCTAGTCCTAAATCTAACATTTTTAATTTCTCGCGGAACATTTCTTTTTCTTTCTTGGTGATTCCCCAGCTTAGACCTCTTCTTTTTCCGCGGCGGTTTGCCATGGCCATGTTTTCTTCTATCTGCATGCCTGCTGCGGTTCCCATCATTGGGTCCTGGAAAACTCTACCAAGCATGTAGGCACGTTTGTATTCTGGCAAGTCTGAGATGTCTTTGCCGTCCAGAATGATCGTTCCCTGGTCGATTGGGTAGACTCCAGCTACCATGTTAAGGGTTGTGGATTTTCCGGCTCCGTTTCCTCCGATGATCGTTACGAAGTCTCCTGGATCTAAGTGGAGATTTACTCCGCTTAGTGCTTTCTTCTCGTTGATCGTTCCTTTGTTAAATGTTTTATGTACATTTTTAATCTCTAACATAACTTTGCCCCTCTTTCTATGCTGGTGTCCTGCGGTGTGAGTATTTTGTTTTGAGTGCAGGGATACCAAGTGCCAGTGCTACGATGATCGCTGTGAATAATTTCATGTCATCGGTGCTTAATCCTAAATGAAGTACTAATGAAATGATCATACGATATACGATTGCTCCCCCGATCAGAGATGCAAGGATATAGGCAAAGTTAAAGCGTTTTCCGAAGATAACTTCTCCGATTACGATGGATGCAAGACCAATTACGATAGATCCTGTTCCCATTTTGATATCTCCGTATCCTTGGTTCTGGGCTACTAAAGCTCCAGATACTGAGATCAATCCGTTGGAAATGACTAATCCTAAAACTTTGGATGTATCGGTATTGCCTCCTAAGGCACGTACCATAAATTCATTATTTCCTGTTGCTCTAAGTGCGCATCCGATTTCTGTTCCAAAGAACCAGTACAGGGCTGCGATCACGATAATTCCAATGATAACTCCAACCAATAATGTTGCAAGTGTCTGATCTACCCCTAAAAGGCTCATCATCTGTGTAAATGCTGTATCCTCTCCTAATAATGAAACGTTTGGACCTCCCATAACTCTGATATTAATGGACCATAGTGCGATCATTGTTAAGATACCTGCTAAAATTGCAGGAATCATAAGCTTGGTATGCAGCCATCCTGTGACAAGTCCTGCTAACATTCCTCCGACAAGTGCAAATAATAATGTTAAAAATGGATTGACTCCTTTTGTGATAAGGATCGCACTGATACATCCTCCGAGTGCAAAGGTTCCATCACAGGATAAATCTGCGATATCTAAGATTCTAAATGTAATATAAACTCCCAGTGCCATGATTCCCCATAATGTTCCTTGGGCTAATGCACTATAAAGATTTGTAACTAATGCCATTTTCTACCTCTTTTCTAAATACACAGAAGTGCCTTCCATAAAACTGGAAGACACTCCCTGATCTTCTTATAAATTTATATGTAAGAAAATCTTATTTATTATTCTTTATCTGTCTTTTTCTGTGTTGTTACCATCTTAGCTTCTTTTTTAAGTTTGTCTGGAATCTTGATTCCTAATGCTTTTGCTGTGTCTTTGTTGATGATCAAGTCAGCATTTTCCTGATATTCGATTGGCATGTCTTTTGGTTCGGATTTTCCTTCTAAGATCTTCACTGCCTGCTTGGCTGTCTGCTGTCCTAATTTGTAGTAGTTTACTCCATATGTTGCAAGTCCTCCACCTGTACACATTCCTTCTTCTCCTACGATCAATGGAATCTTAGCTTCGTTTGCTACCATAGATACTGTATTAATTCCTGCTGCGATCATGTTGTCTGTTGGTGAGTAGATTGCATCAACTTTTCCTTTTAAGGATTCTACAACCTGACGAATCTCGCTGGATTCTGATACTGTCGCATCAACTGTTGATAGTCCTAATTTCTTTGCTTCTTTCTTTGCAAGTCCTACCTGGAATTTGGAGTTTGACTCTGCGGAACAGTATAACATTGCAACTTTCTTTGCATTTGGAACAAGTTCTTTTAACAGGTTCATCTGTTTTGCTACTGGTGTGAGGTCTGATGTTCCAGATACATTTGTTCCTGGTTTGTCATTGGATTTTACCAGTTTGGCATCGGCTGGGTCTGTAACGGCTGTTACTAGAATTGGAATATCTTTGGATTCATTTGCCATTGCCTGTGCTGCTGGTGTTGCGATTGCTAATACAAGATCACATTTGTCTGTCACAAACTGTTTTGCGATCGTCTGGCAGTTTGACTGTTCGTTCTGTGCGTTCTTATATTCAATCTTGATCTTATCCCCGTCTTTATATCCGGCTTTCTCAAGTCCGTCTTTGAATCCTTTGTAAGATGCGTCTAATGCATCGTGTTCTACTAACTGAACGACTCCAATCTTCTTCTGATCTGAACTGTCTTTCTTGCTTGAGCATCCAGCCATTGTGGATAATGCTAATGCGGCAACCAGTCCTGTTGCCATGACTTTCTTTAATCTCATACTTTCTTTCCTCCTTATATCGTTCCCGACTGCGTTATTCGGCTTTAAACTGTTAAACTTTAAAGCTTCAACGCTTTTATGTGCTAAATTATAACACTCTGGTTTTATATGGTCAAGATAAAATTGTATCGTTATTTATACAATTTTATTATATATTTGCTTTATTCTATAGATTTTTTTTATAATTTTCATTTATACTTTCTATCTTTTATTCTCTTTCAGCAAAAAAAGAGATGAAAGATTCTCTAATAATCTTTCATCTCTTCTAAATTCATCAATATCTTCTACTGCTGTGCTTCTTCAGCTGCTTTCTTTGCATTCTCTTCTGCAACGGCACGATATCTTGTTGTCAGTGATTTGATCAGTTCTTTTAATTCATCTGTTAACTGTTCTTCTTTCACTCTCCACTCCCAGTTACCGCCAACCGTAGATGGTGTGTTGATTCTTGCTTCGTTTCCTAATCCAAGATAATCCTGAAGTGGAATGATCACCATATCACTGCGGCTCTCTAATGCAAGGGAGATCAAGTCTAAATGTACAGTTCCTGTTCTCTCGATCGTGCTGTATTTTAAATAATGCTCTAAGAACTTCTTGTCGTCTTCTGATAATGTCTCATACCATCCAACAACTGTGTCGTTATCATGTGTTCCTGTGTATACAACACTGTTTTCTTTGTATTTATGTGGAAGATAGATACTGTCATCATTTGCACCGAATGCAAATTCTAAAACATTCATTCCTGGGAATTCTGTATCATCTAATAATTTATGGACACTCTCTGTTAAGAATCCAAGATTCTCTGCAATAACTTTCTTGTCTCCAAGTTTTTCCTTCATTGCTTCAAAGAACTCTATTCCTGGTCCTTTTACCCATTCTCCATTGACTGCTGTCTCATCTCCGGCTGGAATCTCGAAATATTCATCAAATCCTCTGAAATGATCTAAACGTAATACATCGTATAACATAAAATTATGACGGAGTCTGTTCATCCACCATTCATATCCTGTCTTCTTGTGATATTCCCAATCATAGACTGGATTAGACCATACCTGTCCGTCTTCTGCATATGCATCTGGAGGACATCCACCGACAACGGTTGCCTTTCCTTCTTCATCGACTTTGAATAATTCTTTGTGATATGTAAATGCTGTTCCATCTAATGCCACATAGAATGGAAGATCTCCAACGATCTGGATTCCTTTGTCATTGGCATATTTCTTTAACTTAAGCCACTGTTTATGGAAATAGTATTGGCAGAAAGCAAAATAGCTCTCTGGCAGGTTACTCTTTCTCTGGCTCATGTACTCTGTATATTCTCCAAGCCAGTACTCATTGTCTTTGACAAATTTCTTATAATCTTCATCCGGATGGAATCTGAAATAAGCTTTTCTTAACAGTTTTCTGTGATTCTCTCTGACTTTCTCATAGTCAACTTTTCCCTGATTTTCTTCCTTAATCGATTCGAGTTCTTTTTTCTTAAGAAGTCCTTCTTCGAGTAATTGTTCTAAGTCGATGTAATATGCACTTCCTGCAAAACTTGAAAACGAAAGATAAGGAGAATTTCCTGCTCCGATTGTTCCTAACGGAAGGATCTGCCAGTAATTCTGGCCTGCTTCTTCTAAAAAATCTACAAATTCGTATGCTTCTTTTGAAAAGCATCCGATTCCATAATCTGATGGTAAACTAAATATTGGCAATAATATTCCACTTGTTTTCATTGAATGAATTCTCCTAAAATCTCCTAAATTTTTCTCATGATGCAATATAGTATATCACAAAACATACTCCTTGAACAGAAGTGCTATTGTACTTAATTTTATCCTATTGCCTGTTTATGGCTTATTTCTGGCTTTCTTCTGCGACTGCTTTGGCTACAGCTTTACATACTCTTTCATCGAATGCACCTGGAATGATATACTCTTCATTTAATTCATCATCACTGATGATGCTTGCAATTGCTCTTGCTGCTGCCATCTTCATCTCTTCTGTGATCTGTCCGGCTCTTGCATCTAAAGCTCCTCTGAAGATTCCAGGGAATACTAATACGTTGTTGATCTGGTTAGGGAAATCAGATCTTCCTGTTGCGATGACTCTTGCTCCACCTTTTTTGGCTTCGTCTGGCATGATCTCTGGTGTTGGGTTTGCCATTGCGAAAATGATCGCATCATCTGCCATAGTAGATACCATCTCAGCTGTCACGATATTTGGTGCGGAAACTCCGATAAATACGTCTTTATCTTTGATGATCTCTGTTAATGGTCCTCTCTGTTTGTCTTTGTTTGTGATCTCTGCCATATCTTTCTGTGCTGGATTCATCCAGTCTTCTCCTGGGCATAATGCACCTTTCTGGTCAACCAGGACAACATTTCCTGCTCCGAACTGTAATAACAATTTACAGATAGAAATTCCTGCAGATCCTGCTCCGTTGATCACGATATTGGCATCTTCCATCTTCTTTCCAACAAATTTTAAGGCATTTAATAATCCTGCTGCTACAACAATGGCTGTTCCGTGCTGGTCATCGTGGAAGACTGGGATATCCAATTCTTCTTTTAAACGTTTTTCAATCTCAAAACATCTTGGTGCAGAAATATCTTCTAAGTTGATACCACCGAAACATGGTGCGATATTTTTGACTGTCTTAATGATCTCTTCTGTGTCTTTTGTATCAAGGCAGATTGGGAATGCATCGATATCTGCGAATTCTTTGAATAACAGAGCTTTTCCTTCCATAACAGGCATTGCTGCTTCTGGTCCGATATCTCCAAGTCCTAATACGGCTGTTCCGTCAGATACTACAGCAACTAAATTTCCTTTTGCTGTATAGCGGTATACTTCTTCTTTATTATCACGGATCTTACGACAAGGTTCTGCAACTCCTGGTGTGTAAGCTGTACTTAAGTCATCTCTTGTCTTTACTGTTACTTTAGAACGTACTGCGATCTTACCTTTGTTTTGTTCGTGCATTTCTAATGCCAGTTTGTTGTAATCCATTTTTGTATCTCCTTTATCGTGTGATGTTTCAGATTTTTGTTCTTTTCTTATTGTATCATACCATAATTTGATTGACTATGGTTGAAAACTTCGATATAATAAAAAATTACAACAAAAAAAGAAGAATGCATAACATTCTTCTTAAAAGAGCGGGTGATGGGAATCGAACCCACGTGATCAGCTTGGAAGGCTGGAGTTCTACCATTGAACTACACCCGCATACAATGCCCAGAGCCGGAATCGAACCAGCGACACGAGGATTTTCAGTCCTCTGCTCTACCGACTGAGCTATCTGGGCAGTTAAGTTGTTGTCTCATCTCTGCGACTTCTATACTTTATCACATTCCACTGTCGTTGGCAAGCTTTTTTTTAAAAAATTTTATTTATCAGCCAAATTCCTGTTTTTGTCTTAAAAATCTTGTTTTTTACCGATTCAATTGTTTGTCTTGAACTGTGTTCTTCTGCAAGATTTACAAGAAAATCTGCTTCTACAAGAATCTGATAATCAATGCCGTTAATCTGATCGTATGTATGGTGATGTCCGATCAGATAGCAGACTCTTTCTGTCTTCTCTTTATCATATTGTAAATCTCCCAGCATCTTCTGTGCAACTGCTGGTCCTTCAATCTCCTGATATTTTCCTGCGCTGCTGTTATATTTTTCTTCACTGACTTTAATACCGATATCATGTGTTAATGCTGCAACTTCGAGAACTTCCAAAGTTTCCTTATCCAATCCTTCCTGTTCTCCAATCAGTTTCGCATATGCGTGTACTTTCAGGAAATGCTGGATTCTCTTTGGATCTCCTTTGTAATAATCGATCATTGCTGTTGTCACTTTATTCATGTCCATCTGTCTCATTTCCTTTCGTATTTTGTGAATTTAAACTTCTCTTAATCTAGTATTTTCTTAAAAAGCTGAAGAATCTCTTCTTATTTAAAATTTGAATTGCTTTTTGAGCATCTTCTTCCCTTAATCCACCTGTACAGAAATCTGTCTTCACCAGATGTTTATCAAATCCATGTCTGTGCCATTCGTATGCTCCGTCATCTAATATAACGAATCCTTCGATCTTTTCTTTACACTCATCCAGCCAGTCTTTGATCTCGTCTTCTCTTCTTCCGCTGCTTAAATATTCTGTCTTGTCTATGATCTTTAGATCGTATTTTGCTAAAATGTCAACTAAGATCTGACACCAGTCCTGCACAGCATCACTGTGTTCTGCCCATCCGTATCTCCAGGATGATGATAAAACGATCTTTGCCCCTGTTGCATCTACGATTGTCTTTAAATTCTTAATGTTATCTTCATCTACGGAAATTAACTGATCATCTTCGCATTTTTCAAATAACTGCTGCGAATTTAATACTCCGTCTACGTCTAAAAAAATAACTTTCATGTCTTGTTTCCTCCTTTTACCTATACGGCAGTCAGACATGGTCTTTGATGAGTATTATACTCCCTTTTTTTGCAAACGTAAATGTATTTCAAATGACAAATTTTTATGTATAAAATGCTGTGTTTCGTAAATACTAAACTAGAATTTTATTTATTGTTCTAAGGAGGTTTGATTTTATTATGGGAAATAAATTTCTTGATTGTACTGCTTTGACGCTTACGATCGTTGGTGCAGTAAACTGGGGATTGATTGGATTCTTTCGGTTTGATCTGGTGGCATTTTTGTTTGGTGATATGAGCTGGTTGTCGCGGGTGGTTTATGCACTTGTGGGATTGTGTGGATTGTATATGCTGGCGTTTTATCGCCATTGTGGAAGCGATGAATAACTAAAGGTTGTCAATGAAGATTATCCATATGATTCATCTGTGGACCCGCTCTCGCTTAGATTCGGCAACGTAGCGGACACTAAATTCGACAGCGACGATGAATCGTCACTGCTCATTAAGTGCCGACGTGCTCATATAGTCCACAGCTGAATCATATGGATAATCTTCTTATACTTTAGTTTATTGGCATCCTGTAGGGGATGTATGTTTTAGTGTGTTGGATTTTAATTTAGGTATCTTATGCCATTTACTGGCTGATTGCTATAATCTTATCTTACATATGCCTGCATGATCGCTAATTTTTGATCGTTGTTTGTCTTTGGTATGATCTTGTATTCTTTGATCTGTGCTGGAATAATGAAGGTTTCTCCGTAGTGGATTTCGTATGGTTCGAAACTTCCGTCAATGCTTTCTACAATTGCTTCTTCTCCTTCAACCAGATTGAGCATATTGACGCTGCCTTTGGTTTGAAGTGTGATCTGGCTGTCAAACCAGTGTCTTCTTGTCTCGATGAATTCCAGTTCATGTAAGCCTGTTCGTTCTTCTTTGTGGTCTTTGGTTTCTTTAATTTCCTGTACATTGTTGACCAAATTTTCTTTGACCCATTTTGTTGTTCTGCTTGTCTGGATATTTGGTTTGCCGTGGTCAATATGGACTGGTCTTGGTTTGCCGTCTAAGCCGATTCTTCCCCAGTCCCACAGCTTGAATGTGAAAATATATGGGGTTGCGCTGATTTCTAAGACTACGACATTCGATCCGCCACAGTGAACGGTTCCTGCTGGAATCAGGAAGTGGTCATGTTTTTTTGCTGGAAATTTGTTGACATATTTTTCATCTGGAAATATGTAATCCCCATCTTGTGCTTTTTTAAGATCGGTTACCATCTTGTTTAGGTCTGTATTTTCTTTTACTCCAAGATAAACACTTGCACCTTCTTTTGCATCTAAAATGTAATAACTTTCATCCTGTGTATAATGCATGCCGAATTTTTCCTGAATGTATTCTGTCAGTGGATGTACCTGAAGGCTTAGGTTTCCTCCGTTCATTGTGTCTAGGTAATCAAAACGGATTGGAAATTCTTTTCCAAAGCGGCTGTGTACTTTGGCTCCTAACAGTTCATCTGGATTGTTAATCTTCCAGTTTGTTGCTCCTGCACGGTATCTTAGTTGTGCTTCCCATCTTGCAAGATCTGCATAGATTAAGATATCTCCTGTTGTGATCAGGGATGCTCCTGTTCCATAGATGACTATCAGCCCATCTGCATTTTCTACTTCTTTTCTTGTATCTTCCAGTACTTTTGGATCAAAGAAATCTTTCACTTCATAATGTGTTAAGATTCCAAAGACTCTGTCTTCCGGAATTAAATCTCTGTCTGTCATCTCAATGATCTTTTTCTCATCAAATGCAAGATCATCTGAAAAAATGATTTTTTTCGGCTTTAATGGTTTGATCAGGTTTTCCAGGATTTCTTCGTTATCGATTCCGATATAACTTTCGATAACCAATATCTTTTTCCTGTTCAAACTGTTTGTACATTGGGATTCCTTTTTGTATGTCAAATTCTTTGTATTCTCTTGCATTTTGTTCGATCAGTTTTCCTGATTGATAAAATGGATTTTGCTTCCAGCATAAGGTGTCTCCTTCATATTCTGGATAAAATGCAATTCCATGATGTCTTCTTACATCTTCGTAATTAAATCCATAATCTCTGACACACCACGCACCAAATGTCATGTTCTTTTCTTTATTTGCATTTACCGCTGCATGAACCCAGTCTGGTGGAACGATCACAATATCTCCTGCTTTTGCATAAACTGCATAGCAATTTCCTGCATCATCACTGCCTGATTCCTGCATATACACAATGGCTTCGCCTTCCCATATTTCATATACTTCAGGCGTTGAATATCCACAGGATGGACTGATGATATGGCTGTGTCCTTGTGATCTTACGGGACCTTTTCCTATCATCCCTTTTGCGTAAGTTACGATTCCGAATAACAAGTTTCTGGAAATGATATATTCTTTATCACATTCCTTTCCGACATCCATTGCAATACAATATACTTCTTCTGGTCCATCACTATCCGGTTCTGCCAGGGATGCCCGGATATCATCTAAATATCTGATCTCCGGGGATGGGCCAAATATATCTTCTCCATAGCAAAATCCTAATTTTCCGTCTGTTGTCTTTAAATCCAGACCTGAAATTTCCTTCATGTGATACTCCTCCTTCTTCGCTTTTGATATAATGTTATAACATTTATAAATCAATAGAAAAGACTGCCGAAACAATCTATTCTATATTGCTTATTTTTTTAAATCCATTTCCAGATGATAAGTGTAGCGATCACCTCTGTAATATCCTATCGTATATTCAATGGCTTTTCCCTGATCATCATATGCCGTTCTTCTTCTTCGTAACACTGGAATTCCTTGTTCCATCTTAAGTTTATCCTGCACAGGTTTCGTCGGCATCATACAGTCAAATTGTTCGTCGACATGAACTGGTATGATTCCTTTCTCCTTAAGCATTGCATAGGCACTTTCGATGGGTTCTTCTTCATTAAGTGGAAGATTTGCATCCAATGTGTAATAGGACTGAAAGTATACGATCTCCTGTCCACTTCCTGTACGGACTCTTTCCAAATAATATAACAAGCTTTCTTCTTCGACTCCAAAGATCTTTGCAATCCTGGAATCTGCTTTCTCCAATGAAATCCTTACATCTTTGGAACCCGGCTCCATATTCTGTATCTTCATCTCGTCGGTAAAACTTCGGATCGTATTTAAGTATTCATCAATGCATGGCTGATAGGTAACAATCGTTCCTTTGCCTCTGGCTCTTTCTACCATGTTTTCCTGTTCTAATTCCTGAATCGCCTGTCTTGCTGTGATACGGCTGACTTCATATTGATCCTGTAAGTCCTTTTCACTTGGGATACGATCTCCGTAATCGTATTCATGTCTTAAGATCTTGTCTCTTAAAATCTGGCTGATCTGTAAATATAATGGGGGTGCCCCTTTGGAATCATCTAATCTCTTCATGTTTATCGCCCTTTATATCTTTTTAAATGTTATAACATTATAATATATCTTTCTTTGAAATGTATCAATTATTTTTGAATATTTCTTTATCATTTTTTCATTTTGTTTTAAAATATGAGTGGAACTTCATCATATTTGACTAAGAAAGGACGAGATAAATGAAAGTTTTACTATTAAATGGAAGTCCTCGCAAAGCTGGATGTACTTTTACTGCTTTGACTGAGGTTGCAAATACTTTAAATGCACAGGGAATTGAAACTGAGATCTTTCAGGCTGGAGATCCTTCGATCGAAAATGTGAAGGCTGCCGCTAAGATCATGGAAGAATCTGATGCTTTAGTTATTGGTTCTCCTGTTTACTGGGCTTCTCCTAGTGGTCAGATCATTGAATTTATGGATAAATTCTGTTCTCAGGCTGGTAAATTTATGTTACATAAACCTGCCGCTGCCGTAACTTCTGCACGTCGTGCTGGTACAACTGCGACTTTGGATGTTCTTTTAAAATATCTTGAGTATCATCAGATGCCTGTTGTTTCTTCAAGTTACTGGAACATGGTACATGGCAATACTCCTGAGGAAGTAAAACAGGATGAAGAGGGTCTTCAGATCATGCGTACTTTAGGAAATAATATGGCTTGGCTTCTTCGTTGTATTGAAGCTGGAGCTGCTGCAGGTGTTGAGGTTCCTGCTACTGAAGAAAAGATTAAAACGAACTTTATTCGATAAGTTTTTCTTTCCTATAAAAAGAGAGAGAATTGAGTTATTTTCCAACCCAATTCTCTCTCTTTTTTAGCATTATTTTTTCCATTTCAATAATAATGCTGAATTAATAATTACCATCACTGATCCTGCGTTATGTACCAATGCCCCGACAACGGGATGTAAGATTCCTGTGATTGCCAGAATGATCGCAATAAAGTTTAGTGTCAGTGAAAATGTTAAATTCAACTTGATCGTTGTCATCATTTTCTTTGATAGTGCAAATAAATGTAGAAGTTCTTCGACTTTATCTTCAACAAGTGCGATATCAATCTTAGTTGGAACTAACTTAAAAATACTGCAAATTAAAGCGATTCCTGAAATAACTAGGAATGTGATGTCTTTTTTCGTTCCTCCGATTTCCAGAAAATCCTCTAATTTTTTCATTAGTGATTTCATCTTTTCCTCCTTTATACCTATAGGGGTATATGTTTGTCAAGTATGCAATTCTAAACAAAAAAGATATCAACATGATTTTTATAAAAAATAAAAGAAGTCCACGAACATTAATTTCTCTAAATCAATGATTGTGAACTTCTACACTCTTTGTATATGCTAAAAATGCTGCGAAATAATTTTCTAACTCATATTGGCAAATCTCTCAACTGCTTTTGTAAAATCTTCAATCGTCTTATCTGCATCTCCATGTTCAATTCCGTCTTTGACGCAGTGTTTGATATGTCCTTCTAACACAATCTGTCCGATGATTTTTTTAATCTTCTATGTAAGTTGGCTGAATCCATACATTGTTTCATATTTTTGTACCTCCATATACTTATACTTGCTATGGTATATAGTTTTATTATCCAAAAATCTTGTTTTACTGTCAAGCTTTCTTCTTGCTTCTGTAAGAACTTCTACAGAAAAGATTTTCTGCAAACACGGAAAGAAAGGCCAGGCTATAGCATATGCCATAATCTGACCTTTTTAAATGGTGAATATACATTAAGTATAGAAACAAGCTGTTTTGTTATTCTATCTTTCGTTATTATATAAGATATGAGATAGAAATTTGTCTATCTACTGTGCATCCTTGATCTTTTTGATCTCTTCGATCATAACAGGAAGCACTTTCATAGCATCTCCGACGATTCCGACATTTGCCACATCAAAGATTGGTGCGTCTTCGTCTTTGTTGATCGCTACGATATATCCGGAATTCATGATTCCTGATACGTGCTGTGTTGCTCCGGAAATTCCGCAGGCAATGTATAGTTTTGGTGCGACGATCTTTCCAGATTGTCCAACCTGATGGATCTTTGATACCCATCCATCTTCAATGGCTGGTCTTGTTGCTCCGACAACACCACCTAAGATACCTGCAAGTTCTTCAACTAATGCGAAGTTTTCTTTGCTTCCCATTCCACGTCCACCGGAAACGATAACTTCTGCTTCTTCCAGATTGATTGTCTCTGCAATTTCTTTGACACTTTCTGTGATTTTTGCTTTGATCACATCTTCTGGTGCTTTGACTTCTTTTGCAACAACTTCTCCTTCTGTTGGATCTTCAATCTTCTGGAATGCTCCGGAACGCAGGGTTGCTACCTGTGGAGTACTTGTGATCTTCACATCTTCTAACACAGTTCCACCATACAGTGGGCATGTGTATACAATTTCTCCATCTGATGCTTTGATGGCTAAGACATCTGATGCACATCCTGTGCTGCATTTTGCGGCAACCACTGGTGCGATATCTTTTCCGTCCTGTGTTCCTCCGATAAATACTGCGTCTGGTTTTTCTTCTTCTACTAACTGTGTTAAAACTGCTGCATATGCATCCAGATTAAAATCTTTATAATCCTCACTGTCAACGCAGATTACCTGATCGGCTCCTGCCTGTGCTGTTTTCTTCGCTGCATCTGCTACGCCGCTTCCGATGACAACTGCTGTAACTTTCTCAGCGTGTTCTTTGGCTGGTGAGAGCATTTCTAATCCGACTTTGACTGGATTTCCTTCTGCAGTTTCCACATATACCATGATATTCTTATATTCTGCCATATCCTTTGTTCTCCCTTCCTAGAATACTTTGGCATCTGCCATCATAGCGACTGCTTTTAATGCTGAATCTTCTTCTGTTTCTTCCTGAATCTTGATTCCGGCTTCTTTCTTTGCTGGTTCATATAATTTGATCATCTGAACTTTCGCATTGTCTGCACCGACTTTTTCTTTTTCAAGATCCGCAAGGTCAGCTTCTTTGATGTCACCGATTGGTTTCTTTCTGGCTGCCATTTTATTCTTGATCGTTGGGTAACGTGGGTCATATTCTGGTTTTGTAACAGTGACTACACATGGAGCTGCTGCTTCTACCGTACGGTATCCTTCTTCTGTCTCCTGTTTTGCTGTTACTTTATCTCCATCTAAGGCAATTTCTGTGATATTTGTGATCACTCCGACTCCTAATTCTTCTGCTAACATGATACCACCTTGTCCAAGTGCAGCATCTGTTGCTTCTTTTCCAGTGAAGATCAGGTCGAATTTCTGGCCATTGTCTGCTTCTAATTTTTTGACTACGTTTTTCAGGATATTTGCGATTCCTGTCGTATCAGATCCTGTAAATGCATCATCACTTACCAAAAATGCATGGTCAGCTCCAACTGCAAGACAGTTTTTTAAAGAGTTTTTCGCTCCTTCTTCCCCAACACAAACGATCGTGATCTCACCTTCTGATGATTCTTTTAATCGTGCTGCCATTTCAAGAGCATAGGTGTCAAATGCATTAACGACAGGTGTTACATTGGCTAAATCCGGTGTTCCTTCTGCATTTAAATGTATTTCTACAGAATCATCCGGAACCTGTTTCATACAAACTAAAATGTTCATTTTCTTACTCCTTTTTATGTCCTATCTTCCAATTGTGTTGTTTGCGATGACGATTCTCTGGATTTCGTTACTTCCTTCAAAGATCTGGAAGATCTTCGCATCTCTTAATAATTTTTCAACTGGATATTCTCTGCTGTATCCATATCCACCGAACATCTGGATTGCTTCAGAAGCTACTTCCATTGCAATATCAGATGCATAGCATTTTGCGATCGCTGCTTCTTTGGAATGTGGTAATCCCATATCCATCTTTGTTAAGGCATGTGCAACCATCTGACGAGCTGTCTCTGTCTTGATCTCCATATCAGCTACTTTAAACTGCATTGCCTGGTTTTTGATGACTGGTTTACCAAACTGAACTCTTTCTTTGGCATATGCGATACCTTCATTGATTCCGCGCTGTGCGATACCTGTTGCAACGCATCCCATCCAAGCTCTTGCCTGGTCTAATGTCTTCATAGCGATTGAGAATCCTCTTCCTTCTTCTCCAACTAAGTTTGCTGCTGGGATACGGCAGTCTTCTAATACGACATCGCACGTATTTGATGTACGGATACCCATTTTATTTTCTTCGTTACCTGTGCTTAATCCTGGTGTTCCAGCATCTACTAAGAACATGGAAATTCCTTTGACACCTTTTGTTTTATCTGTCATTGCTGTGATGCAGTAGAAAGATGCGATTCCACCGTTTGTGATGAAGCATTTTCTTCCGTTTAATACCCATTCATCTCCATCTTTTACGGCTGTTGTTGTTCCTGCACTTGCATCAGATCCTGCTCCTGGTTCTGTTAAACAGAAAGCTCCGAATCCACCATCAATGATCTTCTGGCATACATGTTTTTTCTGTTCTTCATTTCCTGCGATCAGGACTGGTTTTGTTCCTAATCCACTGGCTGAGATTGTTGTTGCAAATCCTGCATCTGCGATTGCCATTTCTTCGATCAGTGCTGCAACATCAACTCTTGATAATCCAGGTCCACCATATTCTTCTGGTACCTCTAGTGAATGTAACTGCATTTCAATGGCTTTGTCATAAATTTCTTTTGGCCATTCTCCACTGACGTCGTATGCTTTACACTGTTCTTTTACTTCGTTTTCACAGAACTCGTGTACATCCTGTAATAAGTCTTTTGCTTCCTCTGAAATTAAATATGCCATCTTGATATCCTCCTAAAATAACCTTAAAAAAGCTTTGTATATGTTTTATGCTGCTTGTTTATGTTTCATTAAATTGTTTATGTTTGATTAAATTATTTTTGATTAAAATTATAATTTGTAACAGATCTTACCTGGATTTAGGATCATGTTTGGATCAAAGACTTCTTTGACACCTTCCATAATTCTCATCTGAACTGGTCCGAGGGATTCTGCCAGATAATCCATCTTTCCATGTCCGATTCCATGTTCTCCAGAGATCATTCCGCCGAATTCTGTTGCTTTTGCATATACTTTATCCATAAAGACTGCAACCTGTTTCTTAAATTCAGCTTCTTCCATATCATTGCTGCATGTGTAGATATGTAAGTTACCATCTCCAGCATGTCCAAAGCTCTTCACTCTGAAATCTGCTTCTGCTTCTAATGATTTTGTATATGTCAGGAATTCTGCAATCTTATTTGTTGGAACTACAACATCACATTCATCTAACAGTACAGTATCTGCTTCAATTGCCTCAAGTAATGCTCCGCGGACAGCCCATGCATCTTTCTTTAAGGCTGGTGTATCAGCAACTAATACATCGATCGCTCCTGCTTCAACTACAACTTCTGCTGCCTGTTCCACAATATCTTCTAACTGTTCTTCGGAATTTCCATCAAATGTTGCCAGTAAATAAGCTCCAACTTCGATACCTTCCATTTCCTTTGGATAAACCTGTTTTCCAAGGAATTTTTCTGTATCCATAACAACTTCTTTTTCCATGAATTCCAGTGCCTGTGGTGCTAAATGATTCATAAAGAATTTTGGTACTGTTGCAATACAATCTTCCAGATTCTCATAAGGAATGATCAGACTGATCACTGATTTTGGTGCTGGAATCACTTTTAATGTAAGTTCTGTGATGATACCCAGAGTACCTTCAGAACCGATCATTAAGTTTAACAAGCTGTATCCAGAACTTGTCTTTGATACGGTAGCTCCTAATTTTACGATCTCACCGGTTGGAAGTACGACTGTCATGGCACGTACATAATCTCTTGTACATCCATATTTAACTGCCCTCATACCACCGGCATTTGTTGCTACATTTCCACCGACTGTTGCGAATTTCTCACCTGGATCTGGTGGATATAATAATCCTTGTTTTTCTGCATCCTGAGCAAGGTCGTTTAAGAGAACTCCTGACTGGATCTTTACTACAAAGTTTTCTTTGTCATATTCAAGAATCTTGTTCATCTTTGTAAGAGAGATCATAACACCGCCACCGATGCTTACGGCTCCTCCTACTAATCCTGTTCTTGCACCACTTGGTGTTACTGGAACCTTGTTTTCGTTACAAAGTTTGACAATCGCTGCAACTTCTTCCGTTGATGTTGCTTCTACCAGAACTTCTGGTCTTGCTTTTCCGTAGATTGCCATCTCATCATGGGTGAAATCTTCATTGATCTCATCACCCACTAAGACACGTTTCGGAGCGATCTCTTTGAATTTCTCGATCATCTCTGGTGTCACCTTGTTATACTGATACTCACTCATTTGCTTTCCTCCTTATAGTTAATACCTTTTATATTCTGGAAAGAGTTTTACCTTTTTCCTAGATCAGTCTTAATCCGAAATAGCAGACAAGACCGTAGATGACTGCGAATAATACAAAATATTTGATAACCTTGGTTAGAATTTCGCTTTCTTTTCCAACCGTTGCTGTTGCCGCTGTCGCTACTGCGATACTCTGTGGGGAAATGATCTTTCCTGCGGTACTTCCAACGGTATTGGCAGCTACCAGCCAGATCTGGTTGATATTTAACTCTGCTCCTGTACTTGCCTGTAATTTAGAGAACAGAACACTGCTTGATGTAGAACTTCCTGTTACGAATGTTCCAATAGATCCGATCAGTGGTGCAACAAGTGGATAAAAGCTTCCTGTCACATGAACGATAAAGTCTGCGATGGACTGTGTCATTCCGCTGTATCCCATGATCTTTGCAGTTGCAAGCACTGCCATGATCGTAATGATCGTCTTTAACATCTGTACGATCGTTTTCCCTAAAACTCCAAAGATTTCTCCGATCGGACATTTCTGGATGATTCCTCCGATAAATGCTGCGATCAGGATCAATACTCCCGGTGTTGCGACCCATGTAAATGTATATGGGGCTGCGCCTTCTCCTGTGTAGATCGGTACGCTTGATTTAATTGCTGATAATGGATCATGGATTGCTGGAACCAATGTGGATGTGATCAGTAAGAATACTAATACTAAAATAAATGGGCTCCATGCAACCAATGCATCTTTGACTGTCAATGATTCTTCACTTTCGTCTTCCTCAATCTCAACATCAAATTTACTTGATTTACCCTTAAGCATCACTTTCGCTAAAATGATCGTGACTGCCATACTGCATACAGATCCGATGACTGCTGGAAGTTCTGCTCCGATAAATTTTGCTGTCAGATACTGTGGAATTAAAAAGGAAACTCCAGACATCAATGTAATAAATAATATTTCTTTATAATCTCCAAGTCCTTTCGCTCCCTCATGTTTTCCTGTGATGAAAACAAGGAAGAAAGGAACTAAAATTACCATAATCGCTAATTGAAGTACCACATAAGATGCTGTCATATGAGGACTGAACCCTGTGACATTGGCTGCGGTAACGGTTGGAATTCCGATTGATCCAAATGCTACTGGTGTGGTATTGGCTACCAGACAGACCATTGCTGCAAAGATTGGATCAAATCCAAGTCCGCAAAGGATTCCTGCAGGGATTGCTACGGCTGTTCCGAATCCTGCCATACCTTCCATAAATCCTCCAAATCCCCATGAGATGATCAGAACAAGGATTCGTTTATCCTTTGATACGGAAGTTAGCATCTTTTTGATAAGTTCCATGTTTTTCGTATGTACGACCAAATTGTAAGTAAACACTGCTGCCACGATAACCAGACAGATTGGCCAGATTGCCATTGCAAATCCTTCTAACCCTCCTGTCAGGACATCAATAATCTTCTGCTTCCACAAAAAAAGAGCTTCAATGACTGTGATGATCAAAGCGATCGGACATGCTACATGACCTGCCATCTTTAATCCGCTTAATGCTATGATCAGCCAGATGATTGGAAGCATCGCTAATAAAAAGTGAATGAACATTCTCGGTTCTCTCCTTTCTTTTCAAATATGAGCGGTTCCCGATATCCTATTTTGAGCGTATACGCGACGTAGTAAGATTGGTCCTACCAGTTACTATGTTTATATGGTAGGACCAATTCTTCTAAAAGTCAAGTTATATTTTTCACAAAGATGATTTCTTACGACAATTTTCCGCTTATTTTTTGGTTAAATTGCACAAAAGAACAGCATTCCATACGTAATGGTCCAACCAATTTAAGCCATTTGCATGAATGCTGTTCTTTACTTCTGTATTAAATTTTCATCATTTTTTACAAAATTTGATCTTGTTTCTTATTTCCTGATCATTTTTGTGTTTCCAGCTCTTTTCTGCATTTGATCCATAAAATTACAGATAAAATAATGGAAATAATATCTGTTAGTGCCTGTCCATAAATCACTCCGTTAAGACCTGCAATTGCATTTAAGAAATATAATAATGGAATTAATAATACGCCCTGTCTTAATACGGAAACGATCGTTGCAGACAATGCTCTTCCGATGGACTGCATGCAGTTCATATTGACAAATAAGATACCGATCACTGGTCCTGAGATCATATATGCGATCAGCATGGCGACTCCATACTGAATTACTTTTGGATCACTGATAAACATGGTAATGATCTGGGTTCTGAAAACAAAATATAGCGCTGTCACAATAATTCCAACGATCACGCAGCATTTCTTTGTATAGCTTTCTACTTCACGGAATCGTTTGACATTTCCTGAACCAAAGTTGTATCCAAGCAATGGCTGAACTCCATTTGCAAGTCCCATCTGAAGGAATGTGATAAACATATTCGCTTTAAATACAATGCCAATCGCTGCGACTGGTGCATTTCCATAAGCCACTAAAATCTGGTTTAAAACGATTGTTGATACGCTCATTAACACAGAAAATATCGCTGTCGGGAATCCACTGCTGCAAACCGTTGTGAGGATTTTATCTGCACATTTAAAATATTTTGGATGGATGGAAAAACATTTGCTTTTCTTTAGGAAATACCATACATAGTATAAACTTGCCAGAATATTTCCGATCGTTGTCGCGATCGCGGCTCCTGCTGCTCCCATATGTAATCCGGTGATCATCACTGGATCTAAGACAATATTTACGATGGTTCCGATCATACTTCCGATCATTGCTTCCTTACTGGCTCCTTCGGATCTTACGACAAAACTTGCGGCTGCTGACCATATGATAAATGGTGCTCCATATGAGATATGGAATAAATATCCGTATGCCAGATCATAGGTCTGTGTGTTGGCTCCAAAAATCTGAAGGATTGGTTTTGAAAATATTAATAAAATCGCTGCGAAGAAGATTCCTGCGATCAAAGATGCATAGGTGATGAATGATGATACATTCTTCATTCGTTTTTCATTTTTCTCACCCATGGCAATGGATGCGGCGGCACTTCCACCCATTCCAAACATATTGGCAAATGCCATAAACAGGATGAAGATTGGGTTGGTGAGACTGACTGCTGCTACCTGTAATGGATCGCCTGTCTGGCCTACAAAGAAGGTATCTGCCATGTTGTAGACGACTGTGACTAAGCTGCTGATCACGCTTGGGATTGCCATGGTTGCGACTGCTTTTGAAATCTTCATTTGGCTCATTAGGTCATTTTCATTCATAATTTTTCGTATCCTTTCTGTCTAACTTTCTATTGTATAATTCTAGATTTTTTAACATCTTTTCTGCAATGTTCATAAATTGCTGTTGTTCTTCTTTTGTGATTCCCTGCAGCAGGACTTCTTCGGATTTTTCTACCTGCCATTTGACTCCATCGTTCATTGATAATGTTTTCTCTGTTACAATAATCTTTTTCTTTCTTCCGTCGTTTTCATCTGGGATTCTTTGGATCAATTCTTTTTTCTCTAGTGCTTTTAACGTTTCTGTGACCGTTGGTGGTCTTAGTCCGAATTCTTTTTCGATGTCTACTTGGTAGATAGATCGTTTGGCTGTTTCTACTAGTAGAAATCTTAGGATGTTGGCTTGTGCCTGTCCGATGCCCAGTTTATTTTGTGAGTTGGGTGAGAATCGTTGAAGGCGGTTTGATATTCTGTTTATGATCTTTCCTGTTTCCATGTTATTTCCTTTTTGTTTTTACTTAGGTTCCTAAGTAATTTTAGGGTTGTTGGATGGGAATGTCAAGGATAGTTCAGAAATTGAAGAAAAGGTCAAACAATCTTTATTGACTGTTCGACCTTTCATTTATAATCTTTTATGTTTTACTTATTCTTTAATTTGACTATATATTTCCTCTGGTGTTTGATCTGATCTTTCTTTTACAATTTCATAAATTATTTTTACAAAACTAGTTTCCTCTAAAAGATCCTCCGCTATTTTTTCAACTGAATCTCCTCGTTGCATTTTCTTTTGAATTAATGTAATTTTTGTTAAAATTTCTCCCCGTTGAATTCCTCTTCTCTCAGCACTTTCCAATTGGCTAGCTCTATCACTCTCTGCCATTGCTTCTCTTAAATACAGATATCTTTCCCGTTCGTCCTGGCTCATCTTTACCATTTCTTCCCGTATCCTTTCCATATATTGATTGCTTTTATCTTTTTGATTCTAACATATTTGCTTAATATTTTCTATTATATAATTAATTTTAATATTTTTGAAAATATGCTATATTATTTACAGAATACTAAAATATCACGAGGTGAACAAATAATCATGGAAGCTTACGAACGTTTACTAAATTATGTCACAATCCTGACTCCAAGCGACGAAAACAGCCAGACTATCCCTTCGTCCGGCTGTCAGTTTGATCTTGCAAGAGTCTTGGAAAAAGAAATGAAGGAACTTGGACTTACTGATGTCTATCTCGATGACAAATGTTATCTATATGGTAAATTACCAGCCACAGAAGGTTATGAAAGCTGCCCTTCTATTGGTTTTATCGCCCATATGGATACAGTTTCTGATTTCTGTGATCACCAGATTCGTCCAATCCTTACTGGAAATTATAGTGGGGAAGCTCTTGATCTTGGGAACAGTGGTCTGGTTCTTGATCCTAATGTTTTTCCTCATCTTTCTTCCCTGAAGGGACGTACTTTGATCACATTGGATGGTACAACAATTCTTGGGGCTGATGATAAGGCTGGAATTGCTGAGATCCTTACGATGGCAGAGCATCTGATCAATGAAGAGATTCCTCATGGACCGATCAGTGTTGCTTTTACTCCTGATGAGGAGATTGGAAGCGGGGCAGAATATTTTGATATTGATCGTTTTGGTGCCCAGTTTGCTTATACTTTAGACGGCGATACGGAAGGGGAAATTCAGTTTGAAAACTTTCATGCCTGTAAAGCTGATTTCGAGATTACTGGGTTTAATGTGCATCCTGGTTCTTCGAAAGATACGATGATCAATGCTTGTCTTGTGGCTATGGAAATCAATGCTGCTCTTCCTTCTATGGAAACTCCTCGAAATACAGAGGACTATGAGGGATTCTATCATTTAATTGATATGAACGGTGATGTAAGCCATGCGACACTGCATTACATTGTGAGAGATCATGATAAAGGTCTGTTTGAAGCGAAGAAGCAAACACTACGTCTCATCGAGAAAAATATGAATGAAAAATGGGGTGAAGGATGCGTATCGCTTACTATCACAGACCAGTATCAGAATATGGCTGAAATTATTAAGGATTGTCCGCATTTGATCGAGAATGCAAAAAAAGCTTGCGAAAATGCTGGTGTGACTCCGCTCGTATTACCGATTCGTGGCGGCACGGATGGATGTCAGTTGAGTTTCAGGGGGCTTCCTTGTCCGAATCTTGGAACTGGTGGGCATGCTTATCATGGGCCTTATGAGCATATTAGTGTTGAGGGAATGGATAAGTGTGTGGATGTTATTATAGAATTGATCAAAATTTATTCCGCAAAGTTCTAATATCTAAAAAATGACATTTAGTAAACACTCTTGCTCTGCAAGAGCGAACGAACTTTTCTTATAAAGAGATACAAAAAACACCTTATGTAACATGATGAAAATTTACATAAGGTGTTTTTCATTTCTATTTTACTTTGATGCTTTTCTTTGTACTCCAGCTTCCATAAGCTGTCTTTCCAGAAACTGTATTATATGCTCTTACCTGCACATAATATCTCTTCTTTGATTTTAGTTTCTTTACTGTGAGATATGTTTTTCCTTTTACCTTCACAGTCTTAGCACCTTTCATACTTTTCTTTAAAGAATAGCGCACATAGTATCCAGTTGCTTTCGTCTGTTTTTTGTATGTAACTTTAAAAGATTTCTTTCCTTTTTTCAGTTTTGTGATTTTAGCTTTTCCTGGATTTACAGGCTTTTTCACTACTTTTGGTGCTGCCTTTATTGTAAGTGTAATAGAATCGCTTACTGCTTCTTCAAATTCATTTGTTCCTGCTGCTATTGCATAAACTTTGGCTGTTCCTGTTTTTTTCGGTGTAATATAACCATCTTTTGAAATTGTTATAATATCTTCATTATTTGTAATATAAGATATTGTTCCATTCCCCGGTTTTGCTACAGTTGCAGCTAATTTGAACTTCTTATCAGCCATTGTCTTTGTATAAGTTCTTGATGGCAGATTGATCGTCTGCTGCCCTCTCTGAACTTCTACCTGTACTGTATGGACTGTCTCTTTGTAAGAATCTGTCGCTGATGCTTTGATCATAATCTCACATTTTCCAACACCTTTAATGACTACTTTGCCATCTGATGTTACCTGTGCTACTTTTGCATTTGATGTCTGGTAAGTTAATTTTCCATTACCTTCTTCTAATTTTGCATCCAGTGAAAATGATTTTCCGACACTATTCATCGTTGTCTTTGTAACTGCTTTTGCAGAAATTGCCTGATATCGTTTATTTTCTTTAGATGCTGTTTTTTCTGATGCATAATCACTAAGATCTACATATCCATTTCCAAAGTAATCATCTTTTCCTGCGGCTCCAAGATCTTTTGTGTAATCTAAGAATGTTGCATAGACTCTCCACTGGTCGTAATCATGATGTTTTAACTTAACCATCGCAGCTGCGGCTGCCATATGTGGCGTTGCCATAGATGTTCCTTTTAATGACACGATCGTTCCATCTGCCCACGCACTGTTAATATTATTTCCCGGTGCCACAAAATCTAAGCGTTTTCCATAGTTTGAAAACCATGAACGTGTATATCTTGTGCGGTCTGTCGGATTGGGCTGTACGGAACCTACAGAGATTGTCCAACTGTTATTTGCAGGACAGCTTGTGGAAACGTTATTTGCCTCATTTCCAGATGCCGCAAGTAACACGCTTCCCTGTTTTACAGATTTTTCCATAGAATCATTGATTAGTTTTAATTCGCTGTCTGTTGGAGATGTGTGTCCAAGACTCATATTCATGACATCTGCACCATTTTCTCTGGCATAGTCAATTCCCATTGTGATCTGTGTCAGGGAAGACATCTGATAATCATCAAATACTCTGACAGTCATGATCTTTACTTGATCTGGTGTCGCCTGTGTAATGATTCCTGATACATGTGATCCATGTCCATAGGTATCATCGTATTGATTTTCTGGTTCCTGTCCTGATAAATTGATACTTTTCTCTGTGTCAATTCTTCCAGTAAATAACTCATGGTCTCGGTCAATTCCGCTGTCGATGACTGCTACTTCCACCTGTCCCTGCCAGTCTTTTGCCTGTTCTTTCAGTGTGTCCATACCCATCATATGAATTCCATCAAAGACTTGTTCGTCTTCATTCTGTTTTACATAATCTGTGTAGGTATTACCATTATCTGTTGTCTCTCCAGTATCCCCTGTGTCCGGCTGTCCGTCTGTATCATCACTTTGTGTGATCACACGATCTCTGATCACTTCTTCACTGTCATATTGCTTCTTTAGCTGTTTTTCTACTGAATCTGCTGCCTGTTTGCTGATACACTGAAGAATATAATAATCTCCTACGCTGTAATAATAAATCTGTTTTACACCTTCTATCTTCTGGGGTGCTTTTTCAGATTTTACAATGATACGGCTTTTGATTAATTCTTCCCGCTGCTGTTTTGTCATTTTCGCATTGGCGCTTCGCCCTTTGCTGTTTGCAGATGTACTCTGATTGATTGCTTTTGATGCCTGCTGTGGTGTCTTAAGTACGATGATCTTTTGATCTGCCGCTTTGACCTGTGTTTTTGAGGCAGGGGCAGTACCGCCCAGAATCAGGGCGGCTGCCATTACAGACACCAGAAATCTCTTTCTGATCATTGACTTCTTCCTTTCCTCTTATGATGGATTATTTTCTTACTTTTACTGATTTGTAAGAAGAATAGCTTCCATATACTTTTTTCTTTCCAACTGTCTTATAAGCTCTGACTTTGTAGAAATATGTTTTTCCTTTTTTCAGCTTCTTGTTTGTGTATTTGACAGTTTTATAACCTTTCACTGTTTTTACCAGTTTGTAGCTTCCATTTTTCTTTGTGCTTCTGTAAAGTTTATATCCACTTGCACCAGATACTTTCTTCCATGTCACTTTGACGGCTTTTCCTGAAACATTGACTGTTTTTACACCTGCCACTTTGCTAAGTGATGGTTTGGCTGAAACTGCTTTGCTGTAGCTTCCGTATACATTTTTCTTGTCAACTGTTTTATATGCACGAACTTTGTAAGAATATGATGTTCCTGTTGTTAAACCGCTCTTTGTATAGCTTGTTCCTTTTACAGTTGCAACTTTTGTATATTTCTTTGTCTTTGCGTTGTACTGATATACTTCATATCCTGAAACCCCGGATACTTTGTTCCAGCTGATCTTCACTTTATTGTATGCGGCACTTGCTGCTTTTACTGAAGTTGGTGTTGATACTTTAACTGTTGTTGTGCTGCTTCCTTTTTTGTATGTAAATTCATTAGAATATACAGATGTTCTGTACATACTTGAACTTCCACTTGTCAGTGTGTAAACAGTTTTTACAATTCTGTAAGTTCCTTCTCCTGCTTTGAATGTTCCGCTTGTCACCTCATCTTTGTTAGAGATTGTCTCGCTTGAAACTGTTTCAAATTTACCATTTGCATTCTTTTTCTGAAGTTCTGTTACAACATCCCAGTCATATCCTTCGTCATCAAGAATTTCTGTTACTTTCTTACCATCCCAGTCGTTATCTTTTAACATCTGTTTGTATTCTGCAACACTTGTACGCTCTACCTGACGGTCACTTGTTGTCTCATCTAACCATAATACAAGATCTAATGTTCCAAAATCCTGTGCCCATTTGATTCCGTTATTTCCATTTGCGGAAACTTTTAAGTTTACTACAGATTTCTGTGGTGTAAACTTGTTGTAGCTCTGTGCTGCTTTTCTTAATGCAGGATCAATAACTTTCAGATTATTTAAACGAAGATCCAGTTTCTGAAGAACTTTTCCTGATGGCAGATTATCTGTACTGAAATCTGTTAACTGGTTATCATAAAGATCTAATGAATTTAATGATTTATTCTTCGCAAATGCATTCTTTGGAAGTTTTGTGATCTCGTTATAATGCAGTGTGATTGTTTCTGCTTTTGCAAGTTTGGAGAAATCAAAGTCTGAAATATCTTTCAGTTCATTATCAAATACGGATAATGTCTTAAGTACTGATAAATCTTCCAGTGATTTTGGCAGTTTTGTAAGTCCATTGCTGTAAAGAGAAATATACTCTAATGAATTTCCCATATATTTAAACAGTCCATCTGGTAAATCTGTTAAAAGGTTGCTTGCTAATCCAAGATCATCTAATTTTGTAAGTCCAGTAAATGCATTGGCACTGATCTTCTCAATATCATTACTGCTGAAATCAAGAATCGTCAGATTTGGAAGATCTGATACCTGATGATCGCCTAATTCTTTGATCTGGTTTCCTGAGAATGAAATCCAGTTAAGTTTCTGATTATTTTTAAAGAAATTCTCTGGAAGTTCTGATACAAAGTTGTTTTCAATATAGAAATATGTCAAGTTTGTTGCTTGATCTAACAATCCTGCTGGAAGTTCTTTGATGCTATTCTGAGAAAGATCGATCTTTGTCACTTTATCAGAAAGATCTTTTAAAATGCTTACATCTGTAAGATTACACTGTGAAAGATCAAGTTCTCCTGAAATTGCCTGTACGTCTTCCTTGCTGATCTTTCCATCACCATCTGCATCGTATCCTTTATCAATCAGTACTTTTTCTGTCAGTTCGCTTCCTGTAACTTTACCAGAATCATCAATTTCTTTCTGATATCCGTCCCATCCTTTTGTGATGGATGTGAAAGTAAGGTCTGCTTTCATGTATTTATCATAGTTATGAATATCACTTGGCTGTCCACCCATAGCAATAACAAGTGCTGCTGCTTTATGGCTTCCTGTCAGATCCTTGATATCCATTGTGAATTCCTGAGCATCGTATTCACCGCTTGAATTCTTTTCTCCCCAGTCTTTGCATGTTGCTTCATTGAAGACGCCATTATCATCAACACTAAAGTCTACAAGGAAACTCTTTAATGATGTATTTAAGAATGTGATCTTCATTTTTCCATTTTCTCTTACAAGTTTAGCTCTGGAATCAAAGCTTCTTCCGATCATGGATTCTTCATCTTTACCTTCTGTCTTAGTAGTAAATCTTACTGTATATTCTCCATCTTCTGTTGGATTCTGGATTCCTTCATCGGCTTTCTTTTCTCCATCATACTGGGAAACAAATGTATAAGTATCTCCGCTCTTTGTAAGTTCGATTGTTTTATTATCATATCCGTTTGCTGCGATTACGATTGTATTATCACCGTCTTTAAATGCACCTGTTCCGAATTTCATAGCTCCATAAGAAAATGCATACTGTGTTGCAGCCTTGCTTTCATCATCATCGAATGCATCATAATCTGCGTGAGCATATTCTTCACCATTCACCTTAACGCTTGTAATGTTATTGATAAAATCATCTTTCTCATCATCGTATGTCTTTCCAAGTGCTGCGATTTCAAGTGTTTTATCATAATCGTTATAGTAAACTTTATCGACTTCTGGTCCTTTTGTATCTTTGTTGAAATCTTTGATCGCTGATTTTAATGCTGATACTCCATTTGTAATATCATCAGCAGTTGTTGCTTCGCTTAATGCTTTCTGCGCTGCTTTGATCGCATCCTGAAGTGTATTCCATTTTTCATCTGTTTTATCACCTTTTTCAAGTGCTTCTGCATCAATGATCAGATTCTTTAATGGTGCTGTATCAAGACTGTCTGCATCAACTGTTTTATCTCCGTCTTTCTGGGATTTTATCGTATATGTAAGATCATCATCTGTTGTTGCTTTTGTTACAACTAATTCTTTTGTTTCATATCCATCGGCTTTGATAGAAATTGTGATATCCCCATCTGCTAAATCTTTGGATATAATCTGCATTCCTGAATATGATATCGCATACTTCTTAGAATCTTTTGTATCAAGACTGTCATAGTCTGCACGTGTATAAGTTTCCCCTGAAACCTTTACTTCTGTGATCGCATTGATCCATGCTTCTCCTGCATCATCATACTTGCTGATTCCTTGAAGCTCCATTGTTGCCGGACTCCAGCTTGATGCCAAAGAACCAGAAGCTCCTGTGACTCGTGGAGCAATCTTAAGCTCTGCTGCTGCCTTTGCTGCTTTTGCAGTCGCTGCCTTTACGATCACTGGTCTTGTCGTATTAATTGTTAAACTTCCAATGGGTGCCGCTACAACTGCTGCTAATGCAGTCGCCATAACTTTTAACATAATCTGCTTTCTCATAAAGTCCTCCTTCGTAAAGCCGTTATAAAATGATAATAAATACTTTTTTATTGAAATCTCCTTTTGGAGTCATTTCCTGTTTATGAAATCCTTCCGCAGTCCATATCATAAATCTCATCCGCAAATCCCATGGTGGATTCCCGGTGTGATACTAAAACTACGGTTTTTCCCTCACACTCTTTTTCAAGTGCTTTTAAGATGATTCCTTCATTTAAGGAATCAAGATTACTTGTCGGTTCATCCAGCAGAAGCATCGGCGCATCATGCAGAAATGCTCTTGCAATCCCAATCCTTTGTTTTTCTCCGCCAGATAGGGTATCCCCAAGTTCTCCGACTTTCGTGTCATATCCATCTGGAAGTGAAAGGATGAAGTCATGGATGGATGCTTTCTTTGCAGCTTCCATGATCTCTTCCCTGCTTGCTCCAGGCTTTCCGATCGCAATATTATTTGCAATAGAATCATGGAACAATTCTGTTTCCTGTGTTACATATGACTGCATGTTTCTTAGTGTTTTTGTTTTTATATCTTTTACATTCTTATCTGAAATGCTGATCTTGCCATCATTGACATCCCAAAACCGCATTAACAGTTTTAATAATGTTGATTTTCCGGAGCCGCTCTTTCCATGAATTCCAATCACTTTTCCCGGTTTCATGGAAATCGTACAATCCTTAAGAATTGTTTCTTCTTCATATGCAAATGTCACATCATCAACCTTCACACCATTAAAAGATAACTCTTCTTCTCCTTCTATTTCTGAAACGACTGGTTCTTCTTCAAGAAGTGATAAGACTCTCTCACCGCTTGCCAGTGTCTGATTCAGGTTATTTGATAAACTTGACAAAGCTGTCACTGGTCCAAAAGAACCCATCATAGCGATTGTTACAATCACCATATCCATAAACTGCATCTGTCCTTTTTGATAAAGATTGAATGTCAAAAACAACATTCCAAACGAGCAGCATAAGATCACAAGATCTGTCATTGCTCTTTGGAGAGCTTCCATTTTATTTAGATTTTTTTGAAGCTTTCCAAGCTGAATGGAACGTTCATCCATTCTTTCTTTTCTATCTTCCCCAGCTCCATACTGGATAGTCTCATCTAACCCTCTTAAAGACTCCAAGACGAAACTGTTAAGATCACCAAATCCTGTCCGGAATTCCATTCCTTTTTGGCCGCCTTTTTTCCCGTTATATAAAGGAATGGCTGCACCGACAATGATATAGGCACATGCTGCAAAAATTCCTGCATACACATGAAAATGTCCGATAAACACCACCATGATCAAAGAAGTTAAAATAGCGATCATGATCGGTGAGATCGTGTGGGCATAGAAAACTTCCAGTAATTCAATATCTGTCGTGATGATGGATATTAAATTTCCTTTTTCTCTTCCATCTAATTTTGCAGGACATAACTTCCTTAATGCTGCAAAAATCTGATGTCTGATGATTGCAAGAAGTTTGAATGCAATAAAATGATTACAATACTGTTCCGCATAATGAAGAATGCCCCTTGCCACTGCTAGAATAACTAGAATCTTGAAAAATCCTGTGACTTCCTGTCCATCCAGTACTGCTTTTAATGCATATCCTGCTGTGATCGTCAAAAAGATCGCACACAGATATCCCAAGGTTCCAAGGATCACTGCTGCTGCCATAATGTGAGCCAGCGGTTTGACAAGACCGATCATGGATGCCATGATCTTTATGGAGCTTCTTCTTTTTACTGTCTGTTCCATCTCTTACACCGCCTTTCTTACTTGCTGTTGATCGTGTGCTTTATGTTTGGATACATAGGATTCTAATTCTTTCTGGCTTTCATAAAGCTTATGGTAGATTCCCTGCATTTTCATTAATTCTTCATGGGTTCCTGCTTCCTTGACGATTCCTTCTTCCAGCATATAAATACGGTCAGAATCGACAACATTTGCAAGTCTGTGAGAGATAAACAAGATCGTCTTTGTCTTAGAAAGTTCCCTGATCACATCCATGATCATCTCTTCACTTTCCATATCAATATTGGATGTTGCTTCATCGAAGATATAAATCGGTGTATCAGCAAGCAACGCTCTTGCCAGACACAGTCTTTGTCTCTGTCCGCCGGAGAAGTTTTCGCCCCTCTCTGAAATCTTTGTTTCAAGACCATTTTGTGTCTGTAAAAATGCAAGCAGATTTACCTGTCTTAATACTTCTTCCATTTCTTCGTTGGATGCATCTGGTTTTGCCATTTTTAAATTATCTTCTACAGTTCCTTTGAACAAATAGCTGTTATGACGGATCGTTGTGATATGACTCATCAGTTCTTCTTCTTTGATATCTGTGATCTCATGTCCCTCGATCTGAACCTTTCCTTCATATCCTTTATTTCTTCCAGTCAGGATTGCGGAAATCGTACTCTTTCCACAGCCGGATTCACCTACTAATGAGATAAAACTTCCTTTTGGAAATTCCATCGAAATTCCTTTTAAAATCTCTCTGTCTTTTTCATAAGAGAAATGAACATCTTTTAATTCAACGGATAAACTGCCCTCTGGAAGTGTTTTACTTCCCTGCTTCGGTTCTTCCAGATCAAGAAGTTTAAAGATCTTATCACTCGCCGCCATTCCATTCATTGCAATGTGGAAAAATGATCCGAGAAGTCTTAATGGAATGAAAAATTCGGATGCCAGTAAGAGAATGACAACTGTTCCTCCAAACGTGATATTTCCATTGATAAATTCCGTGATCGCTGCGATCATTCCAACCGCTGCTCCTCCATAAGCTACAATGTCCATAACACTCGTTGAATTTAACTGCATCGTCAAAACTTTCATTGTGATCTTACGGAAATTTTGTGCTTCCTCATCCATCTCAACTGCTTTTTGTTCGTCTGCCTGATAGATCTTTAAGGTTGTCATTCCCTGAAGATTCTCAAGGAAGCTGTCTCCTAATGTTGTATACAATCCCCAGTATTTACTTAATAAGCGTTTTGCGATCTTCTGCACTGCTACGATTGATATCGGAATCAGCGGTACACAGACAAGAAGTACAAGACTTGCCTTTAAACTGATCCTTGATAAGATCACGAACAGTGTGATCGGTGCTAACAGACTGTAAAAGAGCTGTGGAAGATACTTTCCAAAGTAAATTTCTAACTGTTCCACTCCTTCTGCACTCATCTGAACTACTTCTGAAGTTGCTGTTTTTTCTCTGTAGGATGCTCCAAGTCTTAATAACTTTTCATAAATTTTTTCTCTTAAGATTCTTTTTACATCGACGCTTGCTGCAAATGAAGCTCTTGTTGCCATTTCATCACAAACAAATCGGATCACAATTGCTGTCACTAGAATTCCAAATGTCATGATGACATTATTCTTTGTCACCGTCTGAGCTAATATCCCATCAACCAATCGACCAATCGCAAAAATCGATGCAATCTGTCCAAGAAGTGCGATCCACTGCCATATGATCGTCTGAACGATATATTTTTTTGTATGGGAGAGTAATCTCACCAGCCTTGTTTTAATCATAAGTCACTTCCTTTTTTTCATTCTCTTTGATCGTTCCTACACGAAGGAAAAAATATAAAATATGAAAAATCCATACAACTACCAGACAGATTCTTCCGATCAGAACATTTTTCATCATGACAAATGCAAATGCCATAATGATCGTTACAGTCGTAAGAATCGTACATTTTGTTTTCATCGTCATTGCTTTTCGTTCCACAAAACTTGCCAGATCTTTCTGATACATTCCTGTATTTACAAACCACCCATGAAGTCTTTCGGAACTTTTTGCAAAGCAAAAGGCTGTTGCCATATAAAATGGAACTGTTGGCAGGATTGGAAGAATCACACCGATCGTTCCAAGACAAAGGCATATAAAACCTGTGATCATCCATAGTATTTTGAATGGATTCTTTTTCATATTCATCTCCTTTTCTATACTGTCAGGACAAATTTCTGTCCGTCGATTTCTGCGACATCTAAGTGAACATCGTAAAGTTCACTGATGCTTTCTGTCGTGATCACTTCTTCCGGTTTTCCATGAACTAAGACATTTCCACCCTTTAATCCGATGATCTCATCAGAAAAATGTATCGCCTGATTGATCTCATGTAATACCATAATGATCGTAATTCCATATTCTTCATTTAACTTTCTTACCAGATGAAGAATATCCAGCTGATAACGGATATCCAGATAGGTCGTCGGCTCATCAAGGAAAAGAATCTTGGTATTTTGTGCTAACGCCATTGCGATCCAGACACGCTGTCTCTGACCTCCGGAAAGTTTGCTTAACTCTCTGTCCCTGTATTCAGAAAGCCCCGTTACCTCGATTGCTTTCTCGATCAGTTCTTCATCTTCTTCACTTTTTCCACCCATCAGCTTCATATACGGAGTACGTCCATAAGCGATCAGACGTTCCACGGTGATATCATCTGCTGCCTGATTATACTGATGCACGATGGATACTTTTCTTGCGAATTCATTTAATTTGAGGTTCCTGATATTTTTTCCATAAAGAAATATCTTTCCCCGATCTGGATCAAGATTCTTTGTCATCAAAGAAAACAACGTGGATTTTCCACATCCATTTGCTCCCATGATCGTTGTGATCTTGCCCATTTGGATCATAAAGGAAATATCTTTTAATATCTGATTCTTTCCATAAGCAAATGATAAATCTCTGACCTCCATTGCAGGTCTTTCTTCTTTTAATCTCTCAAGGAGTTCTTTTTTATTTTGCATATTTTCCTGACCTCCTTAACAGTATGATGAAGAATGGACCTCCAACAACACTCATGATCACGGCTGCACTTACTTCGTTTGGTGCTGCGATCGTTCTTCCGATCGTATCTGCAAGCAAAAATGTAAATGCTCCTGAGAGTGCTGCAAATGGGATCAGATGTTTATGATCACTTCCAACGAGTATCCTTCCGATATGTGGCACGATCAGTCCAAGGAAGCTGATCGCTCCTGCAACTGCTGTTGAAATACTTGCCAGAAGTACTGCGATCAGTGAGATTACAATTCTTGTTACGTTTACATTAATTCCCAGACTTCGTGCTGTTTTATCTTCCAGAGATAACAAATTACATTCCTGCGTAAACAACATGGCTAAAAAAAGTCCAGCTATGATGTATGGCAATAATGTCATAACATCATCCCATGTCTTCTGTGTGATGTTTGCTTCCACGATCGCTGCCACTCCTGTACGGTCTCCTCCAGACATCGAATTAAATGCACTGGATAATCCCGCGAACAGACTGTTGACTGCAACACCTGTAAGAATGATACGCATCGGACTTAATCCACCTTTCCATGAAAGACAATAAACCATAAAAAATGCGATCACACCTCCGATAAACGCTGCCAGTGGTGTAAAGAAATAAAGTGTCGGTGCAAATGCTGTAATCAACACTGCTGTAAAACTTGCTCCGCTTGAAATTCCAATAATTCCCGGATCTGCCAGAGGATTTTTAAGAACCGCCTGGAACAAAACTCCAGATACTGCAATTCCCGCTCCTGCCAGCATGGAAATGATGATTCTTGGAAATCTTAGATCATAAATTGTCGCCACGTCTTTGTTATATTTGACAAACAGACCTTCTAACAGTTTGAAAAATCCTACTTTCAGACTTCCAATATTGATCGATGCGAAAAACAAAATGATCAATAAAATAATCACTACTGCAAATGAGATTCCTGTACGCATCTTTTTATTTTCCTGTCTCTTCTGATCTGCTGTGGCTGCATCGATTCCTTCAAGATCAGATTTTTTTAATTTCTTAAAGATCATTTTTTATTTCACCTCCCTGCTGTCGGAATAAAAATCTTCTTCCAGCTCTTTTAATGCTTTCTGATAATTAAAATTGGCACTCATACCAAAATATTCGTATGTCAGATCGTATACTTTTTTATTTTTTACTGCTTCAAAATGTTTCCAGATATCATTGGAATTAAAATCATCTTTAAACATTTTTACTACCTGATCCGGCATGGCATGTGCTGCACGAACGATAATGTCCGGTTCTTTTTTCTTCATATCTTCGGTATTGACTGTTAAGAACTCCTGATTGGTGTTCTGGTAAACATTCTCACCGCCAGCCAGTTTTACAAGATTTCCAACATAGGAATTCTCCGTCGCTATGACATAACTTCCTGGAAGTCCCATAAGGATCAAAACTTTCGGATGTTTCTTTTTTGCATTTCGTTGTTTGTAACTTTTATAAAATGACAAAAACTGTTTTGTCTGTTTCTCTGCTTGTTTTTCTCTTCCAAAGATTTCTCCAAGTTCCTGAATCGAGCGGTACATTCCTGCTACGCTTTTTAGGTTTAAAAATGCATATTCGGTATTTTTTAATTCTTCAAACTTAGGTTTTAAATCTGTTTCCAGTGAAGAGGGACTTAAAATCCAGTCTGGGTTCAGTGAAGATACGATTTCCATATCCGGACTCATTGCTGTTCCGACTTTCTTTGTCTTTTTGTATCTTTCTGGAATCTTTGAAACACTGCTCTTTGGCACTCCCACAAGATCAAGTTCCAGCCTGTCACAAATATCTGCAACCGCAGGTGATGTCGCTACGATCCTTGGTGTTGTTCGAAGTGCTTTTACTTTAGCTTTCGCATTTAATACTGCCTGTTTTTCCTTTGGGTCTGTGATCTCAAGCATTGTCTCTACACTTTCACTCTGGCTGTTTTTCTTGCTGTCTTTTGGGTGCTGGTTGACACATCCACAAGCTAAAAGCGCTATTGTAAGGATGCCTGCCGCTATTTTCAATTTATTTTTCATTGTAAAATTCATCATATTCATCCTTATCAGCTCCCCATCGTTCCCAGTTTTTGCGGTAGTAATAAACAATTGCTGCTGCAACACCAAGTAAGATCAAACCAGAAAGTGTCATTGACACTGTGAGGATCAAAATCCATGTTCCTGTTGATTTTTCATTTCCGTTGGATGTATCTTTCTTACTTGTTGTTTTTGGTGCAGTCGAAAGACTTAAACCTTGTGCATCATTTAAGGCTTCATCTGCGGAAGATGCTGTTGTTGCTGTCTGTTGCTGCTGTGCTGCCTCATTTCCTGCTGTTGTTTCATTCGCTGTTGTTTTATTTGTTCCCGTTTGCGCTGCCTGATCTGTCTGCGTGCTACTTGTCTGCGAGCTTTGTTCCGTAACGATCAAAGCTTTCATTCCTACTGAATTGCCTTCTATCACAGAAGATGGATAGAAATAAAAGATTACATTTCTTCCCATCGGATTTACATACATGGAACAACGGATAATACAGTCTTTTGATGGAATTTTCATTCTTAAATCTGCTGTTTTTCCGTTGTTATCTTTTCCACTTGCTGTCTGCACAACTGATGCATTACTCCATCCAGAAGCCCCTCGTTTCTGTACGGAAAAGCTGTGTTTTGATGTATAATCAATGAGACTCATTCGAAACGTCAGATAAGTCTCACCACTTTGTGTCACTTCCATTAATCCTCTGGAAAATACAGAACCTTCTACCATTCCCTGACCGGTTGCCTTTGACTGACTTCCACCGGAATCTTCAATCTTTCCGGTTACTGGGTGCTGGTATGAGGCTGTAATCTTACATGTATATACATTTCCTGTTGCCGCTGATACATTTTGTCCTGCAAGAGCAAACATAATAACAGACATCATGACCGCAAATATCGATATTCTTTTTTTATATTTTTTCATTAGTCTGTGATTCATAATTACAACCCTCTGCTCTTTAACTTATAAACAATTCCGATCACTGACATCAGAATACTCATGATCGATGGAACCACCAATGGTGAATCCTGTTCTTCTTCATCATTTGTCTGTCCGGTCGAACTTCCTTCTGTCTGTACTGCATTTGTTGTAAATGCTGTCTGTGATGATGTCTGATCTGTACCTGTTGTCTGTGTCTGATTCGATGTCTCTTCTGTTTTAAAACCTGTATCCGAAGCCGATGCTGTCTCAAAACTTGCTCCAGATGAACTTCCTGTAGAAGCCGGCGCTGTATTGCTGCTGTCTTTAAATACACTGTTATTCTTTGCTGTCTTTACAGAACTCAAATCCAGTTTTAAATAAACAGCTTGTTTTCCACTTCCCGGACTGATCGCATCCATCACTGGAACAAATACTTGAAGTGGTACGTAGCCATCAGATAATGCTTCTTTGATCAGTGGAAATGTCACCTTATCTGGATAATTTGTTCCGTAATCATCTTTGATCTTCTTTCCATTTGTATCTTTTTGATATGAGTTGATCGTAACGGATTTTAATGTGCCAGATGGCACATGACTGCTGTTTGTTTTATATCCTGATGCATAATACTTCAGTCCCTTTAAATACCCATATTGGGAATTCATGTTCAACCCTTTAAAATCAAGAGTTAGATAATATTTTCCTGATTTTACTGTCAGCTTGATCGTATGATTGATTGCTTCATTTGACATGGACTCTGATTTCCTGTCTGTCTTCAAAATCTTTCCGGAAACAGCATAAGTACCATTTTCTAAATTTTTGGTATTTAAAGTTTTGCTTGTCGTATTTTTAGAAGATGAGGATGTCTTTTCTTTTAATCCAGTGATTGCTGCCGACAATGCTTTCATCTGCTGCTTAACTTGGGCTTGCGTTGCATCTGCATCGTTGTATACTGCTTTCGCATTTGCTACACTTTTTTTCAATGTGTTGATCGTTGTCTTTGTATATAAATTCTCGTGAGACAACAGTGCATTTGCTGAGAGGATCAAATACTGAAGTCCTCCTTTATCGACTGTCTTTGTATCGCCGGTATTATCTGTATCTGGAAGGTTATCACTTACCTTTTTGACGGTAGTCCAGTCTAACTGCAGTCTTGCATACTGAAGTCCGCTTCCCTGATTGATCTCCTCCATGATTGGTACATATACCTGTATCCAGATTTGTTTCTTTTCATAATCTACTGGCAGATTCAGGTAATGGGGATATAACTTTCCTTTCACTGTGGAATCTGTTCCCTTTTGAGGATCGTTATACTTGTCGTAAACACCTTTATAATAGGATTCTACTTTGATCGGTTCTGCCAGTTCATTTGTCGGCTGGCTTTTTTTATCCCAGTCTGGAAAATAACCCATCTGTGCGAGATAACCTTTAAAATTTACTGAACCAAGTTTTGTAGATAATGCCTGACATTCCATTCTGATCGTATACTTTCCATCTTTTACAAGCAGCTGCATTGGCTGTACGATCCCTGCATTTCCCATGGATGCCTGATCGGATGTCGCATTTTTTACAAATCCTTTGATCGTATAGGTTCCATTTGACAATGTCTGGCTTGCCTGGGCTTCTATCTTTTGATGAAAAGACGACATGATCATACTAAGGCACAGCATCACTGCACTTATAAAACTTATACATTTGATAAATCGTCTTTTTTTCATATTTCCCCCTGATTCCTCAAAAGTCTCTGCCTGAAACGGCAGTGACTTTTAAGGTTCCTCATTTTATTTTTTGATTTTTACGGAAACTGTTTTTGAATATGCTCCATAAACTGTTTTCTTTCCAACTTTTTTGTAAGCACGTACTTTGTAATAATATGTACTTTTCTTCTTTAATTTCTTATTTGTGTAAGAAACTGCTGTTCCTTTCTTTAAAGTGGAAACTGCTTTGTCTTTGCCATTTTTCTTTGTTGCTCGATAAATGACATATCCACTTGCTCCATTTACTTTTTTAAATGTGATCTTTGCACTCTTCTTTGAGCTGTTTTTAACTTTTACACTTGTAACTGTTGAAAGATTTGGAGTTGCTGTCACATTCTTTGAATAGCCACTGTAAACTTTCTTTGTTCCGTTTAATTTGTAGGCACGTACTTTGTAAGTGTACTTTGTTCCTGTTGTCAGCTTTGTCTTTGTATAGCTGTTTGTTTTAACATCTGCAATTTTCTTACTATTCTGATATACTTCATATCCTGCAGCCTGACTTACTTTGTTCCATGTAACTTTTACTTTGTCATGATCTGCAGATGCAGCTTTGACTCCAGCTGGTGTCTGTGGTGCTGTTACTTTGGCTGATTCAATGACATCTTCACTGTTGAAGTCTTTATCATTTGCTGTTGTTTTTACGGCAGATGAAAGATCCAGAGAAAGATTTACTTTCTGTGTTCCAGATCCTGGCGTCATATTTTCCATAATTGCTACATAAACCTGCATTGGAACTACGCTGTATTTTACTGCTTCATCTGTCATTGGGAATGTCACAAGGTCAGGATAGTTCGTTCCATAATCATCTTTTACAACTTTCCCATCTGTATATTTCTGTACGGAATTTACTGTGACATCTTTTGCTTTGTCTCCATCCAAATACTGGACCTTATTGACATAGCCTTTTTCTCCAAAAACCTCAATTCCTTTGAAATTCAGTGTCACATAATACTTTCCATCTTTTACTGTAAGTTTTACTTTATGTGTGATCGCTTTGTCTGTCATAGATGTACTTCCTGTACCATCTGCTCTTAACATCTTTGCATCAACTTTGTAGATTCCATCTGCAAGAACTGTCTGGTCTTTCACCTCTTTTAAAGTATCCCAATATAATGTGATCGTTGCATCTGAATTAAATTTTCCATTGTTAATTTCAATTTCATCATATGTTCCATTTAGATTCGCCATTGATGGTACATAGAGCTTAAAGTTTGCTTTATATGTCTGCTGTGGTTTTGCCCCTGTCAGCGGCATATTTACATTTGTTACGATTCCATCATCGTCGGATGTCACTTCTACTCCATCTTTTGTAAGAGCTGATCCATTATAATATCCGTTAAATCCTAGAACTTCTAATGGTTCTGTGACTGTGTTTGAAATTACAGGATAAGATAATGTCATCTTTCCATTCTCATCAACTTTTAATGTTGCAATTACTTTTTTATCATGATCTGCTGCTGATAAACTGTGATCTACAATATCTGTGACATTCTTCATCTGAATCTCATAAGTACCAGCTTTCACTGTTTCTGGTGCTTCTGCTAAGATTTCCTGTTTTGGAGTTAACCCAAGCGCCTCCATTGCTGCATTTTTAATTGCTGTTGCACTTGTTGTTGCTCCTGATACAGTGTCAACTTTATCAAAGGCTGTCTGATCTTTGATATTTAATCCTACTACCTGATCTTTGATCTTGTTGACTGCCTTTGGAAGATAATCATTTTCATTCTGTTTTGCAAATTTTCCTTTAAAGTTTTCTCCTGTCACAGCAAGATCTGTAACTTTATCGTCTTTGTATGTCACAACTGTTTTGATATCATAGCCGCCAAACTGTGAAATACTGATCGTTTTTTCTTTTACTCCATCGGAAGAACTGTTATTTCCTCCAAGACTTGCATAATCAATTTTTAAAAATGCATTTACATTATTTTTCATGGCATCAATGTACATACTGACATATACACCATCTGCTGTTTTTGTTATGTCTGGAATTTCAAATTTTACTTTTGTTGGATTTCCAGTTGTCTCGTCTTTTGTAAGAATTTGTGCTGCCTGTTTCTCACTCTTGGTATCATTTCCCTGATAAACCTGAAAATCACCTGCTGCCCCTGTGATCCCCATAACCTTTAATTCTTGTAATGTAACTTCTAACGTTGCTTTTCCACTTTCATCAACTGTAAGAATTCCATTTTCTCCGATTGCACCAGCCGCCATAGATGCTTTTGTAATATCACTTGCATTTTTCAGTGCTAATGGTACTGTGTAAGTTCCTGCTTTAAGCTCCGTTGCTTCTGTTCCAAAAGAACTTGCGGTTGCTGCCTTTACAATTGCTGTCTGAGTCATATACATTGGCATTGATGTTGCCGATAATACCACTGCCATAGCGAATGGCATGAATTTTCTCTTTAGGTTCGTTTTGATTCTCATAATCTCTCCTTTTTCATTTCTATATCAACGTTTATTTATGTTCTTGTGGGATTAGTTAGTTCTGATTAACTCATCTTCTTTTTATCATGTCCACTGTTTTATCGTCAATCAAAACAAGTTTTTCAAAATATGCCGATTTATAATATCAAATATTTCCCATCTGCTTAAAACCCTTATTTTATGCGATTTTTATTCCTTTTGTAATCTGTTGCCTGTGTGCAACACTTTTGATTTTGTTGAAAAATATTCTCATTTATTTTGTGTGGTAAACTATAAAAAAGAGCAAGAAATTACTTTTTTTGTTTGTAATTTCTTGCTCTTTTTTGTTGTTTGATTGCAACAGGTGTAAATTATTTTTATGATGTTTTTTGTGATTTTGATGATAGGAATTCTCTTGATTATTTATGAATTTAACAGCTTATAGATTTTCTGAATTGCTTGTAATGCCTTACTTTCCATTCGAATTTTTCCTTCTTCTTCACTTTCTATTCCTTCTAATATCTCGCTTCCCATTAATGCTACAATTGCATTATGAATATCCTGATTCATATGTTGCAGTTTTTCGTCGTTTTCTTCAATGTATTTTTCGTCAGCTTTCTTCTATAATATTTGCCTTCTGCATTCTGCCGTAGTTCTAAATCGTTCTGCTGTTTCGTCTCTTTCCTGATCATTTGAAATTTCACTTGATACATTCTTTTTTTGTACACTGATATCTTTGATATGAATATCTTCAGTACTGATCTCGATTAGTTTATCTGGTTTTATAATCTGTTCTCCTTGAAATATCGTCGCGTTGAACAGGTCTGCAAAGTTTTCCTTATTTTTGAATAGTTTTTTTATTGGCTCATCTGTTCTTGCCATAGGCTGTCCTCCTGTATGTTAATTCTTTTATTCTTTCGCTGATTTTTATTGATTGCAGATCTGCAAGATTTTATATGACTGTTATTACAGCTTTTGAAATTTATGAATTGATTCTTTGATCTGTTTTGTTGAAAAGCTCTTTTTTATAAATCGATTTATATTCTTACATTATCATATCTTCCACTTATTTACAATATTTATTTTTTAGCAAGATTAAGATAAGAAAAAAGAACCCAGATTACTTTCCAGATTCTTCTTCCTTTTGTTAGCTATTATTTTACACTCACCGAAGGTTCATGTTCTATCTTGTTTTTACCATATTCAGAATCTTTGGTCAACAAAAACAAGTTTTATCATTTTACCTAAAAAATGATAATATGTTTCTCATATATCATATTCTTTTTCTTCATCTTGTTGCATCTGTGCAACATTGATCGAGTAATTGAGAATAATTATCAATTACTCGATGATAATATTTCTTTTATCCTATGCTAGAATATATTTTCTGATTATCGTTCCGTTGAGTCTTTCTTATATTTATTCCACATATTGTATGTTATTAATAGCTACATTTTCCCCATAATTTATTATATAATTTTATTATCAATAATATATAGGAAAGGATGTTAATATGAACTCAGAAGATTATGGTACTCATATCAAACATATCCGTCAGAAAATGGGATTAACACAAAATCAGGTAGCTGAAGCTCTCGGCGTAACACCTGGTTATATCAGTAATGTAGAAAATAACCGTACTGCAATGTCTTTACGTGTTTTGATATATTATGCAAAACTTGTTGGTTGTTCTTTAGATTCCCTTGTTGGAAATCTTGATCCTGAGTATGCAGAAACTGCTCTTGATCGAAAACTTTATGACGTGATTTTGAATCTTGATGTGGATACGAAAGAAAAATTATTGAAGACTATTGAGGTTTGGGAATTCTGATTTTGTGGGTAAATCGGCCAACTGAAGTCTTTCTGTATATGATAAAAAATAAATAATGGTCTGAAAAAGCAGCTAGAGAATTTTGCACGTGTTTTTGACAAGTCGCTTATCCGCTCAATTTCCTGCGATAACTCGCCTTCAAAGGTATTCAAATCAGAAGTCTTTGAGGCTCAAACAATCGCCCAATTGAGCTGCGAACTTTTCAAAAACACGGCAAAATTCTAATGCTGCTTTTCCAGACCATTATTTATTTTTTATCATATACCTGAAGGTTATAGTGCTGAACCCACAATATGGTAGGAATTCGAAAAGGTGGGTATGGATAACGGTATTGGCTGATAATTTTTGTATTCGTGAACGGAAGATTAAAGAAACTTACGATCACCGATTTAACGAGATGTTTGGAAAATTTAAAAACAGCAGTTTACTAAATTCTCAAATCGTCCGTCTGCAAATACCAGCATTGACAGCCAACACCGTTCCCCATACACACCCGTAGTGATTTGAATAGCCGTCCATGTATATGAGAAAAACAAAATAAGAGTATAAAAGATCCAGAACCATTGAAATTTTGCCGTCGTTTTGAACGGTTCGCAGCTAGTTTGGTGCGCTGTTTGAGCGAAGCGAGTTGCGCAAGGAAAACTAGCGAATCAGCGACCGTTCAAAACGGCGTGCATAAATTTCCTGGTCTGGATCTTTTATACTCTTATTTTGTTTTTCTCATATACAATCCCAACGACTACCTTTCAAATTACAATTTCACGATAAGTGTTGCCATACTCTCCGGCATCCTTTTCTCTCCAACACTGCTTGTCATAAACAACTGGATCTGTCCCGTGATCTCCGTCTCTGACAGTTGTTCAAATTCAAAATCTTCAAATGGTATCTGGATTTTCTTATCTTTGATCGGCAGATCTGTCAGTACATCTCTGCTGCTTCTGCATTTTACAGTTTGAATGTGTCCTGACAGCATAGCTCCGCCTTTTGTCATAGCTTTCATTTCTCTGACTGTTAATTCCAAATAATTTTTATCATTCTCCATATACAAAAATGCTGGCTTTTCAAATCCCTGATCTGCCATAGAAAGACTTTGCCAGTCTTTTCCCTGACGATATATGGAAAATGCAACTTGATAGACTCCTTTTTTTAAACATGCACATATCTGTTCATAGGTCATTTTCGTAATTTCTTTGCTTTCATTTTTGCCGATATTCTCATACTCCAGATGCATTTTTTCCTTCTGACATAATTTCTGAATCGTATCAATATCGGCAGTATCAAACATTCCGGTTACTGCTTGTCTTTGTTGTTCTTCATTGATTCCAATCGACGCAAAATAATGATAAAGATCCATCTCTATCATTTTATAATATTCCAGAAATTCTTTTCCTTTTTTTGTAAACCCTTTATCTTCCAGAAATCCCTCTTCACGATACCGCTTGAAACACCGGGAAATGGTTGATCTGTTTACTTTCATTTTTCTTCCGATCTCTGCTTCATTGTACCCTTTTTCTCCCTCAATTTGTATCTCCAATGCTTTCAAACATTGTAACTGAAACATATTTGGTTTGTAATTTTCCATTGTTTTATCGCACATTATCAAACTCCTATATCAATGATACTGTTAAAATAGCAACTGATTCTTCCAAAATGTCATCCTCAAGGCCGTCACTGACCAAGATTTCTACAACTCCTTCAGATAATTTATCATTTCTTCGAATCGTACAGTCTAATGCTTCCGTTAAAATACCAAATCTTCCATTTTCTTTTTTGGCAATCATCCACTGATTCCCATATTTATAACGAATCTCTTTTTCTAACATCAAAGAATCCTTTGGTTTCAGATATAAATAACTTTCCTCACTGATCTCAACTTCCACACGTTTCTCAAACTGATGATATTCCTTAGATAAAATCCGTGGATGTGCTGTCCCTTTTTCAAAAATTGCGATCGGCATGATTCGTTTTCCTTCTGGAAACATTAAATTTAAGTCATTTCCTCTTGTCATATATGAGTATGTATGTCTGTTTTCCATAAACATACGGATTCCAGTTAAAATACGTTCATCCAGAATATGCTCGATCGCACATGCATTTTCCTTTGCAATGCTGCCATCTACCCCAGAAACAAGCCTCAAAAATTCCGTCAGACACCGCTTTCGCTCCAGACATTGCTGCCCTTTCGACAATCCCATTGGTGTCAAAAACAATCGTCTTCCCTCGTCTTTTAACAGATATCCTTCCTCTAATAATCCATCTGTAACTCTGGTAACACGCGACAACGGAACTTCAAGTTCTCTCGACAGATCCGATTTTACGATCTGATTTTCTTTTCGCTTCATCTCATACATAAGACTTAGATAATCTTCTTTTTCCTGTTTTGATATTTCTTTTGACATGTGATCTTCCTCTTCTTGTAATTCCTTATTCTGTTTAAAATGATAAAAGGAATGTTGCTTTAATGCAACACTGCTTGGGTTAATGGGAAAAATTCTCATGATTTTGTGGGGGATGGCCAACTGAAGTCTTTCTGTATATGATAAAAAATAAATAATCACATAGAGGATCCAGAGCAAAATTTCTGGTCTGGATCCTCTATGTGATTATTTCGTTTTTCTCATATACAATTACACGACTACTTTCAAATTACAATTTCCCTTCTATTTCTCTCATCTCACTCAATATCGCCTCCTGCTGTTCATCAAACAAAAGCCCGCGATTATACTGATAATACTTATCGCATCCATTTTCCTTAATAAACCACACACTGTAATAATTGACATTGAGTTCTGTAACAAACACAACCATTTCCTGACTTTGTCCGAAGGCTTCTTCCATGAAGTCAAAGGCATTGTCTAATGCTTTGGATGTGTCTTCGATCTGCTGTTCCAGTTTGGCAGGTTCTTTTTTGAATTCTTCGCGGATGCGTTCAAATTCTGCATCTGCTTCCAGATGTTCTGCCTTGCTGATCTGTTCGTATGATTCTAATGTTTTGATCACATCAAGCAGCATATGTTCCTGTGCTTTTCCGAGTTTTTCTGTCTTTTTCTGTTCATTGAAATCTTCATGGATTTCTTTGACGAGTTCGCTTAATGTCTTTCCTGTTTTCAGCTGTTTTAACCATCCAAATAATTCTGTTACATAAGCGTCCTGACGGTAGGATTCAGCAAACATTTCGGATAATTTTCCGTTTAATAATCCTACAACGCTTAATTTTTCATCGAACGCTGCAAATTTTAATCTGCCGATTGTTTCCTGATTCCATTGTCCGTGTAAGATGCGTTCAATGCCGTAATCTTCTTTGTATTTCTTATACAGCTCATAGTAATTTGCAAAGTCTTTGGCAATCTTTAAGTGTTGTAAGTATTGGAATACAACTTCTCTGTCGATGTCTTTTCCGAGTTCCTCATAGACTTTCAGCAGTTGTGAAAGATCTTCCCATCCTCTGGCTGTTACGAAAGCTTTTCCGTCTACGGTTGTTTCCATGCGGTAGAAATATTCTTTGCGGATTTCAAGATAGGCTAAAATTGCTGGATGAATTCCTGCCTGATAGGCGTATTCTTTCCACACTTCATAGTCTGCTTCCACGTCGATCTTTTTCATACGGTCAAGTGTTACAACATCAAAATCCCTGACGGATTTGTTATATTCTGGTGGATTTCCTGCTGCCACGATGATCCAGCCGTCCGGTACTTTCTGGTTTCCAAACATTTTGCACTGTAAGAACTGAAGCATAGTTGGTGCTAATGTCTCAGATACACAGTTGATCTCATCGATAAATAAAATTCCTTCTTTATTTCCTGTCTGTTCGATTTTTTCATATACAGATGCAATGATCTCACTCATTGTATATTCTGTGACAGAATATGTCTGTCCTCCGTATTCTTTTTCTCTGATAAATGGTAAACCGATCGCACTTTGTCTTGTGTGATGTGTGATCGTATAAGCTACCAGCCCAATTTCACATTCTCTTGCGATCTGTTCCATGATCTGTGTTTTTCCGATTCCCGGAGGTCCCATCAGAAGGATTGGACGCTGTCTTATGGATGGGATTTTATATTCCCCGTAGTTGTCTTTTGTTAAATATGCTTCAATGGAATCTTTGATTTCCTGTTTTGCTCTTTTAATATTCATGTTCTTCTTCTCCTTCGTCAAGATCTTCGGCATCAACGATCAGTTTAACTGCCCATGGTGGTACGTCAACATCTTCATATTCTTCCTGCATAAAAATAAATGCAGTCTGATATGGCGGCTTCTTCTTTGGATAGGTTCCTTTTCCATCGGTAAAATAAATGAGGCCTTTCAAATGATAAAATTCGCCTTGTTCGATCAGCTGATTGACATACTCAAATGCCGGACGGAAATCTGTTCCGCCTTCTCCGATCAGTTCTAAATGTTCCATGTATTCTTTTAGTTCTTTTTCATCCGTGATCTTCTGGTCATTCTGCACCATCTCATCACACTGAATGATATGAATATTTACTTTATGGAAAAAACTCTCTGCCTCTGTCAATACATCATAAGTCTCTTCGAGGAATTTCTTTACAAGATCTCCTGAACAGGACATCGATGTATCAATGACAATTGCAAAATCTTCTACCTTCTTTACTTCTTTCCATTCCTGTGGTTCGATCAGCGGCATATTTCCATACATCGAAAGTCCATAACTGTAAAATATATAATCAAAGGAATCCGGATCAACACTGACTTCTTCCCTCAAAACAGAAAACTTTCTTAAAAACTCCCGGTAATCATAACGGTCTCTGTTTTCAACCTGTACCTGTCCGATCAAATCTCCTGCCTGCTGTGACTCTTCACTTGAAAATGTCTCCATATCTGTTTCTGTTTTTTCACTGATATTTTTCCATTTATTTTCAATTTCCTGATGCAGATCCTGTTTTGGATCTTCCGGCCAGTATTGATGATCATCTACACGAAATTCCATCTGCAGTTCTTTCTGCTTCTTTTCATCCAGCCCTAAGGATACCAGATATCTGTAAATTCCTTCTGCTGTAAATACTTTTAGCTTATTTCCAATCTGCCTGTATGTATCTTTTCTAAGTCTTGTCTGTACCATATGGATACATTTTAAGTGCCAGTGATCAATGATGGATTCCACCGCAATGTCACATGATATATTCCACAGCGTTTTGTCCCTGCCTTTTCTTCTTGTCACATGATGAAGAATGCAGTGCAGCACCATATGCAGATAAGCTCTGTTCATTCTCACTCTGTTGCTTTTGTACATTCCTCCAAGAGCTCCCGGATGATAAAACATGCACATTCCATCTGTTCCTACTCCATTTACGGAAGGATCGATCACGTAAGCAAAACTGCTCAATGCAACATCTAAAAAACGCATATGGATATATAATTCATTTCTTGTTGTCGCAAGAATCTTTGTCCCAAGTTCACTCAGGCGTTCGTTGATATTTTCTTCCATTCTCGTCATATCCTTTTATCTTTTTATAACTATTCTCTTTTTTGATTGATTCGTTTTCTGCCTGCTACAATTCAAAAGTCTTCTTTTTCTTTGGAAATCTTTTATGTTGTTCATTCATCAGAAAACTTAAAAGTTCTGTTTTATGTTTTCTTGATGCCCAATCGATTGCTGCTTCGATCCCTTCTTTTGAAAAATAATTTTTTTCTGCCATAAACTGTACAAATGGCATCTGGTCTTCTTCCATCAGGTAATTCATCATTTCACACTGATGTTGCTTTATATAGCCTTCATACTGCATCCATGCAAAATCTGACACTCCATATGGCATCAGCATACGGCCAGATAAGATTTTCCAGACAATATCCGGATCTTCCTGCACTGCTGCCACTGGAAACACATCATCATATTTGCGATAATCGATCTCTCCTCGCAGAAAACTCTGACGATACTGGTATCCTGTCCCATGAAAATGTGTTTCTATAATTCTTGCCGGCGTATTCTCTACCGCTTCTTCATAATATTCCGGGTAAAATAAACGGCTTTTTGTATCTTCATTCTTGTAATTTATATGCACCTGCAATGGAAAGCGGGTATCCCTTACAACGTCACGCAATGCACTTTTTTTATTTTCATAGACATCATAATAGATCTTTTGTAATTTGCATCCTGTAAAGATTCCTGCACCTGTTCTCAACAAAGAATCTGAGAATCCAAATGTCGTTAAATTTACGCATCCGTAAAATGCATATTTCCCAATTTCTACTGCTGTATGTGGAAGATAAACTTCTTTGACATTTTCTCCACAAAACATCGGTTCTTCTTCATTTCCAAAAAAGTCTTCTCCGATGATAATTTCTTTTGCTTCGTCTTCTTTTCTTTTGTGCGAAGAAAATGCATAATCACCAATCTTTGTGACTGCCTTTCCTTCAATCTGCGCTGGAATCGTTACCTGTTGTTCCCGGCTGAAACATCGAAGTACTTCAATTCCACCATCTTTTGCATTTCTGTATTGTATCTTAAGCATCGTCTTTTCCTCTGCCTTTCTTTGCCCATGTATACACTATCCTTATTATAGCTGACTGACAAGAAATAGCAAGAATAGCAAAAAGTAATTTTCAATTCTTATCTGAATGTAATATAATGCTTAAAGAAACGATGATCATAAATTAAAATCGTTGATTTATACAAAGGAGACTTGTTATGGAACGTTTAATTGTTTTAGGAACTGGGAATGCACAGGCGATTCATTGTTATAATACCTGTTATGCCATGCAAAAAGGCGACGAATATTTTCTTGTCGATGCCGGAGGAGGAAATGGAATTTTATCCGCTCTTGATAAAGCGAAAATCCCTCTTGAAAATATTCATAATATCTTTGTGACACACGCACACAATGACCATATTCTTGGAATGGTATGGATGGTCCGCCTGATCGCAACATCCATGAATAAAGGAAACTATGAAGGAACACTGACTATTTACTGTCATAAAGAATTGGTTGATACGATCAAAACCCTTACAAAACTTACGATCGGCAAGAAATTTTATCAGCATTTTGATGAACGTATTATCTTCCATGTTGTTGAACACGGAGATACTGTAAAGATTCTTGGAGATTCCTTTACATTCTTTGATATTGAATCTACCAAGGAGAAACAGTTTGGCTATACCTGCCTGATGGATAACGGCCTGAAACTGTCTTTCCCTGGAGATGAACCATATCGTGAAAGCCTGTATGATTTTGTGAAAGGGTCAGACTGGCTGCTTCATGAAGCTTTCTGCGTATATGGGGAAAGAGAGATTTTTAAGCCTTATGAGAAACATCACACAACTGTAAAAGAAGCCTGTGAAACAGCTGAATCTTTATCAATTCCAAATCTTGTTTTATGGCATACAGAAGATAAAGATGTGGCACATCGTCAGGAAAAATATCTCAAAGAAGGAAAGGCTTATTATTCTGGTAATTTATTGATTCCTGAGGATCAGGATATCATTGAATTTTAGTCCTTCAAAGATCATTTCATAATATAACAGTGGAGAAGGGATGAAAACTTTCGTCTTCATCCCTTCTCCGGAAAATTATATGAGTGTAAATGTTTTAGATTGGCATCTTCCCCTGTCAATCTTCACCAGACGGAAAATGCCAAGAATGTTCGAGTCTGACTATGTCTTAATCTGAACCTTTCAGAAGATATTCTCCCGGATATAATAATCCGAACTTCTCTGTTGCAGTCTTCTCAATAAATTCTTTCGTCTTAATATATTCTTTCTTCTTCTTTAGTTCGTCTTTCTTCTCTTCCTCTTTCTTGATTTGAGCTTCTACCTGTTGCTGCTCTTTCTCAAGTTTCTTTGACTTCTGATGCAGATTCATATAAGCAAATGCCAAGATGACCACAAATACAATTACAACACCCAGAATGATCTTCGTTCTCTGGTCCATATTATTTTGTTTTTTCTTTCGTGCCACTTTGACCACCTCTTTTTGTTTGTTTCTTTAGTGCCATTGTAACGTTTTTCTTCTCTTTTTTCAATCTCCATTTTATATTTCTTTGAATACAAATCATAGGCTTTGCAATGTGGCTGCATATATTTCTCATAAAATGATCGATCCTTGAAAAAATATATACAGCTGATGTCATAACATAAGAACTGATTTTCATGTAATATCCAAGCATTCCTGTAAAAATTCCAAGGAAGAAAAATCCTCTTAATTCTCCATAATTATATGTACAGAGGAATAAAAAACTTATAACTGCTGCAAACATGGCATACATGATATCTTCCATTGCCACAAAGAATCCTCTGTGATGAAATACACTCCGCAATGCCCGGACGATATCATAAAGGAACAACAGACCCATGCCAAATAAAATAGAACACAGAAAGAATATAAATGGAGCTGTCACAACCTCTTGCATTATTTTAACAACCTTCCTAAAAATCCTTCTTTCTTTCCATGATCTTCATCAATATTGGAATATAAAAGACTGTCGACCTTGCCTGTGATCTCAACCTCCCCTTTCTCTACTAACAGTTTCTTAACATGGAGATTGATTCCCTTGATCATTAACAGTCCCTGGTCTGTATCAAGGATAATCTCATTCAGATCAAATGATACCACATCTTTCACACCAGTGATCACTCCCAGACTGCGGTTTGACAAACTAATCTTATGTGCTCTTACAGGTTGTCTTTCCTCTATCATAAATTCAGCTCCTTCCCAAAATGTTTTATACATCTTATGAAAGGAGCTAAAAAAACATACCTATAAAAATTTGTACAGATCTGCTGCTTCGTCTTTCTTGACAGTCTCTGCCACAGAAACAACTTCCACTGCTGTCTCACGGTTTCCAAACTGAATATCAATGCGGTCTCCCGGCTTTACGTTTGTTCCAGCCTTGGCTGCTTTGCCGTTTACTAACACTCTTCCTGCACTGCAGGCTTCATTCGCAACAGTTCTTCTCTTGATCAGTCTTGATACTTTTAAAAATTTGTCTAAGCGCATAATTCCCTCCTGCCTGTATCATTCTACAAACTACATATAGAAAAACTGCCGGGTCTGTGAGAACCGGCAGTTTTGTAATATTAAATGAACATTCTATTCGTTTACAATATCTTTTAAAGCTTTTCCTGCTTTGAATTTAGGTGCTTTAGAAGCAGCAATACTCATCATCTCTCCTGTACGAGGGTTTCTTCCTTCTCGTGCAGCTCTTTCTGTTACTTCAAAAGTTCCAAATCCTACTAACTGGATTTTTTCACCTTTCTTTAATTCTTCAGCTACTACATCTGTGAAAGCTTTTAATGCCTTTTCTGCATCTTTTTTAGACAATTCTGTTTTCTTTGCAATTGCTGCAACTAATTCTGTCTTGTTCATTAAATTTTCCTCCTAATCTCAACTCAAACATAATTGTATATGTCTTTGAATTTGCATAAGATAATTCTATAGGCTTTCCTCATCTAAGTCAAGTAAAAACTTCAAATAAACCACGTTTTTATGCTGTTTTCAGGCTTTTTCTTTCGCTTTTTTATGGAACTGTGTTATAATGTGTGAAAACGACAAAAATCAACGATTAAGTGTCTGACAAATCTAAAAACTAAGAAAGAGGATAACTATGATTCAATTAGGAAAATTTCAAGATTTATATATTGTAAAGAGAAAGGACTTTGGCGTATATGTTAACGACAAAGAAGATGTGATCGAGGGAAGTATTCTGCTTCCTGCAAAACAGGTGCCGGAAGGTGCAAGAATCGGCGATAAGATTTCTTGTTTTGTATACAAAGATTCTGAAGACCGTCCGATCGCAACTGTCCATATTCCAAAGATCACATTAGGTACGATCCGTCCGCTTCGTGTCAAAGAAGTCAGCAAGATCGGTGCCTTCCTTGACTGGGGACTGGAAAAAGACTTATTCCTTCCTTTTAAAGAACAGTTAGGTCATATCCGCCCAAACAAAGAGTATCTTGTATCTCTTTATATCGATAAGAGTGATCGTCTTTGTGCGACAATGAAGATTGGAAAGTTATTATCTACAGACCATGATTTTAAAGTAAATGACTGGGTACATGCAACTGTTTATAATGTCAATCCAGATCATGGTGCTTTCGTTGCTGTGGAAGATCAGTTCCTTGGACGTATTCCAAAACGTGAGATTCATAACAAGATTACGATCGGTGAACAGCTTCGTCTTCGTGTCACAAAAGTAGCTGATGATGGTAAATTATCTTTAAGCCCTCATGAGAAAGCTTATTTACAGATTGACCGCGATGCAAAATTAGTCATGGAAACAATCGAGAGTTATGATGGCCGTCTTCCATTTAATGATAAAGCAAGACCTGCTACGATCGAACGCGAACTTGGTCTTAGCAAAGCTGCTTTTAAACGAGCCGTTGGACGTCTGTTAAAAGATGGTCTGATCACGATCACAGATAATGGAATTTTAAAAAAATAATGAGGTAACTCTATGAACTATATAAAATCAGCTGGTTTTTACAGCGTTTTTTATGTCATCCTTTATTTTGGAATTTCTATAGGATTAAGATTTTTTGTTACAGACAGTGATCTGTTTACCGGATTATTTTATCTTATTTTACTGGCTGCTACCTTGATCTATCTTAAGGTCTGCGGTGATGATATGAAAACAACCTTACGGATTCGTCCGATTCATATTGGATCATTCTTTCTTGTCATACTTCTGGCATTTACGATCCGTCCGGTTGCTGGATTTATTACACTGATCGCCAATTTATTTTTTAAGGATGTCACAACAACGACAATGACAGAAAAGGTAATGCAGAATCTTTCACTGTCTATCTTTACTACCGCTTTTCTTCCCGGACTTGTGGAGGAGACAATCTTTCGTGGTGTCGTTTATTCCAGAGTACGCAAGGCAAATCCGATCAAAGGAATTTTACTGAGTGCTTTATTCTTTGGAATTGCCCATATGAACTTTCAACAGTTTTGTTATGCTTTTTTCCTTGGAATCGTCTTTGGCTTTCTGATCGAAGCTACCGATTCCATTGTATCTTCCATGACTGCTCATATGGTCTTTAATGCTTCGTCGCTGTTGTTAACCTATCTGCTGTCAAAAGCTGATATCTTTAAAACCGCAGCCAACACTGCAGCAAACAATGCTTCCAGTACGAGTATTGCAACGATCATTGCCTCTGTTCCAATGGCTCTGATCGGACTTCTATTAAGTATTCTGCTGATCCTTGCGATCGCTTATTTAAATGGACGGCTTGGATATATGAAAACATGGTTCCATAAAGAATGCCGTGCTTCATGGCCAAAAGAGAAAGCGGCTGGTTTTTCTTTTTTTGCCGCAGTTGGTGTTTGTTTTCTGTTTTCTATCCTGATGGAGATTTCTGCACACATTATATAAAGACAGACAAAAACAAAGGACTCCTCTTTGATAAATGGAGTCCTTTATTTTTTGTCATTCTTGACCAGATAATAATTAAGATCACAATATCCTGCACTTGTATTTGCTCCTGAAACAGATGCTTTGCTTGTATACTGCCACATATCATAACGAAATGGTACCGCAGGCCTGTTTGCTTTCGTGTAATGTGCCACCCATATCTTATATGGCCTGATCTTACGATATTCGAAAGAACTTCTAAGTGCCGCTGCACCTGAATATACCATCGGTTCATATCCTGCTTCCTTCAGCGCATCACAAAATGTTGTTGTGATCGCTGTGACGTTCTTTCTCCCTGTCTGAAATACTGTCTCTTCTTCTATATCAAATGCTACTGGAAGATCCAGATCCTTAGAGGTGATTCCCTGCTCTTTTAACAGACTGATACAGTGCTTTGCTTCTTTCTTCGCATCATCGATTGTCCTTGCATAAGAATAATAATAAACTCCACGATGAATCGCTGCATATCCTGCATTACGGAAGTTTGTGCTAAACTTACTGTCTTTGCTTCCTTTTTTATTTTTATTGATCCCTGAACCAATCTTAAGCATCGCATGATTGATCTTCTGATCCTTAACTTTCTTCCAGTTCACTGTCCCATTATAAGATGAGACATCAATCACTTTAATCCTTCCACGATCCACATATGTCTCAATCGGCAGTCCGATCGTCTGCACGATCCAAAGGAATACAATGGCAACTAAAATTAAAACAGCAGAAATTGCCTTTAATTCTCTTTTATTCTTTTTAGTTAATTTTATTTTTTTCATCTTCTGCCTGACACTTCCTAATACTGTTTTGCTGCCTATTCTTCTACAGCATATACATAAGTCCTGTTATCTTCCTTTTCATAGCTGCATGTCACAAATGTATAAATCCGTCTATATTCAGCACGAGATACTTTGATCTTTTGTTCACTCATATCCTGAATCTTCTTAATATATGCTCTTTTTCGTTTAGCATCTGCAAATGTAACCGGTATGTTATTCTGTGCTTTGTCAGCATACGCACTGATCACTTTCAAATGCAGAGTCCTGTCTGGTGTATATAAAATGATCGTATCATGTTTTTTCAAAAATGACTGTTCCCTGAATTTTAAAAGCTGTGCAAACATCGTTCCATTTTTCATATGATGCCCATAAATAACATTGTTGTCCGATGTGAATTTCCTGTCACAGCTTTTATCCAGAAAAATGGTTCCTGAACTGCTTTTTTTCTTGTTAAAATCCTGATGCAGATACTGCTCATTGTCTTTTCCCTGCACGATTGGATAATCGATGGACGTCCCTTTGATATAAATCCATCCCACAATATCTTTATTTTGTGATCTTAATTTATCAAACTCAATTTTTCGTTCATTTGTTGATACTTTCTTGACACTTTCCTGACGGATCCTGCTGTATGTATCTTTTGCTTCCTTATATGATCTGTAATATCCGTATAGTTTCCATGCACTGACACAAAATATCAGAATACAGACTATCAAAAGAATATTGTTTATCATTCTTTTCATAATATGGTTCCTCCTCATCGTTCCATATTCTTACTATAACAGAAAAAGTATTTGGTTTCATTGAATGAAACCAAATACTTTCTTAATTTTTCTATAATTGATTTAATTTTGATTAAAGCTCTACTTCATCTCTTACACGAAATACGCATCTTCTCTCGATGACTCCAATCTCTTCTAATGTTGTCATCATACGATATACTGTTGCCATTCCAATGGAGGAATCTCGTTTGGCTGCTTCGTAATAAATCTCCTTGCAGCACTCCCAGTCTCCATTCAGGATGACATCGAGTAGAATCTTTCGCTGTTGTGTGATTCTCTTACCACTCTGTTGTAGTGCTCTCTCTACTTGTTCTTGACACATCCTGTTCTCCACCTTGTCTTGCTGTTGTATGCATGACTGCGGGATAAAGTCTATGGCATGACACTTTATCTC
>OGDN01000903.1_pt1 | contig 55516 bp, 49 predicted proteins | sample 1570271 | NCBI WGS metagenome assembly OGDN01 (sample SAMEA4384481, study PRJEB24528) | human gut metagenome | reverse complement strand
CCGCCAGCAGGTCGCAACGATCCTGATGAACTTCTGCCAGAACGTGAAGAAGTAATTACCGTTGCGCAAGACGGAATAACCGCAGCAAAAAGCACCCCCTCGGGCTCTGCCCGAGGGGGTGCTTGACATTGCCGGAAGCGCCTCCGGGGGGTTCCGGCATAAGACTTGCAGCTTGCTGCGTGCGGCGCGTCAGCCCTCGCCGGGCAGAAGCCTGCCGTGCCGCCGCAGCACCAGAAATGCGATCACGCAGATGATGACCGACAGCAGCGAGCCCGCCGCCGTCGCCAGCCCCATGGGCAGCAGCGTCGCGGGGAAGTACCTGCTCGTCAGGTATGCGCCCGGCACGCGCACGAGCACCACCGCCGTGATGTTGTGCACGAACGACAGCTCCGAGCGGCCGATGGCGCAGAAATATCCGCTGAAGCAAAAGTGCACGCCGGCAAAGCAGCAGTCGAGGATATACCCGCGCAGATACGGCCCGCCCGCCGCGACGACGGCGGCGTCATGCGTGAAGAGCGCGACGACCGGTTCGGCGACGAACTGGATGACGACCGAGATGAGCACGCCGAAGCCGAACGCGACGGCGATGGCATACCACAGCGTCTGCAGCGCGCGGCGGGGCTTGCCCGCGCCGATGCATTGCGCGCCGAGCGCCGACACCGTCGAGAGCATGGACGACGGCACGAGGAACAGGAAGCTGATGATCTTCTCCACGATGCCGACGGCGGCTGCGTCCGTGAGGCCGCGGCGGTTGGCGATGACGGTGATGAACAAAAACGCGATCTGGATCAGTCCGTCCTGCAGCGCGATCGGCACGCCGATGCGCAGAATGCGCCCCATGACCGCCCGCTGCGGGCGAAAATCGTCCCGCGTGAGGGCAATGCCGCCGCGCGCGCCGCGCATGACCGCGAGCGACACCGCCACGCTGACCGCCTGCGCCAGCGTTGTGCCGAGCGCCGCGCCCGCCGGGCCCATGTGCAGCGCGCCGATGAACAGGTAATCGAGCGCGATGTTCACCGCGCACGCGACGGCAATGAAGTACATCGGGCGTTTGGAATCACCGAGGCCGCGAAAGACGGATGCGATGATGTTGTATGCCGTGATCAGCGGCACGCCGAGAAAACAGATGCGCAGATACGCGACCGTGCCGGACACGGCCTCGGCCGGGGTGGACATGACCGCCGCGATCGGCCGCGCCAGCGCGAGCAGCAGCCCCGTGACCGCAACGCTCAGCACCAGAAACAGCGTCATCGTGTTGCCGGTATAGCGCGCGGCGCGCTTCTGGTCGCGCGCGCCGACGGCCTGCCCGATCGTGACCGTCGCGCCCATGGCGAGGCCGACGATCATGAGCGTGAGCATGTGCATGACCTGACTGCCGACGGACACCGCCGTCGTGCCGGACGCATCGGCGTATTGGCCGATGATGAACAGGTCGGCCATGCCGTAGAGCGTCTGCAAAAAGTACGAAAACAGGTATGGCAGCGAAAAGCGCACGATGTTGCCGAAGACGCTGCCGGTCGTGAGATTTTTCTCCATAGTGTTTGCCCTCCCGACGAAACGTCAGAACGTCAGGCGCATCTGATACCACACGACGCCGCCGTGGGTGGAGGCCGACACGCCCTCACTCACGAAGCCGAACTTCGCATAGTAGTGCACGAGCCGGTCCTTGCACGTGAGCACAAGGCCGCGCCGCCCCTGCGCGCGGGCGTCGGCAATGGCGCGCTCGAGAAGCTGTCCCGCATAGCCGTGCCGCCGGTAGTCGGGCAGTGTGTTCACGCCGAAGATCATCTGCCACGCGCCGTGCGCGTCGTGCAGGGATGCATCGGCATAGAGATCGTCCGTGAGGTCGGCGCGGTCGGTGACCATGCCGTCGACGAACGCGATGAGCGTGCCGCCGTCAAACATCAGCCAGAAGTGGCTGCCGTAGTGCGCCAGCCGGTCTGCGAGCTCCGCGCGCGTTGCGGCCTCCGCCGCAGGAAAACACGCCGCTTCCACCGCCGCCACGGCGTCGAGGTCGGCGAGGGTCGCCGTGCGAATGATCCGGTCCATATTCATGCCTCCGTTTCGTCCAGCAGCAGCGCGGTCAGCTCCGCCACCGTGCGGCAGTAGTGCGGGCTGATGCGCTGCATCGTTTCGATGATGTGCGGCACGGTGTGCGTCCACCCGGCCGCAATGAAGTCCACGCCCGCGCGGTCGGCCATGTCCTTGCCGGGCTTGAGGTCGTCGATGACCACGAGCTGCTCCGGCCGCAGGCCGAGCGTGCGCTCGATCTGCCAGATCGGCCACGGTGCGGGCTTGCGCCGCTCCGGGTTGTCATCCCAGCCGTAGATGAGCTCCGGCGTGGGCAGGCCGTGCGCGCGGTAGTCGCGCAGGATCGTCTCCGGCACGGAGTGGCTCACGACGCAGATGTGCCCGCCCGCGGCATGATACCGCTGCAGCAGCTCGCGCATACCGGGGAAGGTGTCCGGCACATGCGTGCGCGCGCGCTCCAGCCACGTGCGGTACTGAAAGTCCATCTCGCTGTCGGAAAAATGCAGAATGTCGCTGCACAGCGCGCCGAAGCCCGGCTCGAACGAGTAGGAAAAAAAGTCGTCGAGCGTCATGTGCACGTCCGGCCGCAGCGTTTTGAGCGTCTGCACGAAGGCCGGGTAATTGACGGACGCGGTGCTGTTGACGACCGTGTCGTCATGGTCGAGCACCAGACATTGGTAGCGCATGGGCGCCGCCTCCTTCGGGTTGAAATATGGATGCATTTTATCACACGGCGCGCGAAAATGCACGCGCGTGCACGAAAATGCCCGGACGAAGTTTTCCTCCGCCCGGGCCGATGCCTTGTACAGTTTGCTCAGAAGCGGCCGGCGGCCGTGCTTGCGCCCGCGCCCCAGAGCAGCACGCGCAGCACGCCGATGAGCGCGAGGTGCGCAGGATAATAGACGTAAAAGAGCTTGCCCATAGAGCGCCATTTGCCGCGCGTGCCGTCATAGCAGCGCAGCAGCGGGATGGAGAGCGCCGTGCCAAGCTGCACGAGCGCATAGATCTTGTCAATAAAGAAGAAATACACGAGCGCATACACGCCCGACCACACCATGAGCCAGCACATCTGGCGGCGAAAATCGCCCCGCGCCTGTCCCATGTATAGGATCGCCACCGCCGCGATGCAGCTCCAGTCCGACGGGAAGGTGATCACGCAGATCAGAAACGTCAGCACGAGCTTGACCCAGCCTTTCAGCCGTGCGTCATCGTGGATGACGAGCAGCATGAGTCCCCACGCGAGCGACCAGACGACGCCCGTCTGGTTGAACGGCCCGGTGGACAGCGGCAAAAACGGGATGCCGAAGCAGAAATCATACGCAAAGTGCGACACGACCGCGAGCGCGAACAGACGCACGGCGTATTTTTTCACATCGTGCGTGTAGTGATAGCCCTCAACGACGAAAAACCACATGATCGGCGCCGTCACGCGGCCGAGCAGGTGCAGCAAAAGCACCCACCACGCGGTGCTGTACCCCGGCCAGAGCGTCCACGTGAGGTGGTCGAGCGTCATGGCGAGGATGGCGATGCCCTTGAGCGCGTTGCCGCTCAGGGCCGGTCTGCGGGTCTGGAGCATAGGGTCACCTCCGGAAGAATCGGGTCATGCCTCCCGCACCGGGAAACACACCTCGGTCACGAATTCGTCGGGGTTTTGTGTCTCATGCGGGCTGACGTGGTAGATGTTGAACATCGGCCCGGCGCTCTCGTAGCCGTTGGCCGTGACCCACGCCGCGACGGCCGCGATGACGTCGTTGATCTGCGCGTAGCTGCCGCGAAACACGCAGCCGGCATACGTGACGGGCGGCAGCGTCCGGAATCGGACGTGCTCCGTGTCGGGGTAGCGGCCGCGGACGGTCTTGCTCGCCTCGATGAGCACGTCGCGCTCTTTATATTCCTCGTCGAGGAACGTTACGCTGCAATAGCACGGGTCATCGGGTACGAGGGGCATGTGGTCGGTCTCGCGGCACAGCACGTCCCACACCATGCCCTCGGCCTCGTAGCAGGGGATGGTCATGCGCACGCACGCGGCATAGCGCGCGGGCAGAGTCTTGATGGTCACATTGTAGTTCATGTCTGCTTCCTTTCTCAGCCGCTCACGGGCTGTGTCCAGAAGCCGCAGTTTCTGCGCCGTGTCGGCGGCAAGTGCCTCCAGCCGGGTGCGCTGCGCGGCCAGACGCGCATCGAGCGCCGCGCGGTCGTCATACAGGCGCAGCAGCTCGCGCGTGTCGCTCAGGCCGAAGCCGAGCGCGCGCAGCGCGGCGATGCGTCCGGCGGTGATGAGCTGCCGCTCGCTGTAGTAGCGGTAGCCGGTCATGGGATCGACTTCCGACGGGGCGAGCAGCCCCACCTCATCATAGTGGCGCAGCATACGAACGCTGACTCTGGACAGTTTTGAAAATTCACCGATCTTCAGCATGGCGGTACCTCCGTGCCGGTCGTATTTTTTTGAGCTCACGCACAGCATAAGCCCTCTCACCGTGTCAGAGTCAAGGGGTCATTTTCTCTTTTTCAGCATAGCAAATCCGCGCCGCCGCGTCAATGCCCGCGGCGCAGAATGAAACCGCCCGCGGCAGCTTTGGCTGCCGCGGGCGGCTATGCGCGGATGCGGGGTCAGTCCTCCCCGGTCCCGGCCGTCTCGCCGAGTCCCTTGTCGTCCTCTCCGAAGATGCCGAGCTTGCCGATGGCGTGGCGGCAGAGCGCGGTATACGTCTGCTCGCTGATGTCGTGCTCTATCTTGCAGGCGTCCTCCTCGGCGGTCTCGGCGTCCACGCCGAGCTCCATGAGAAACTTCGTCAGCGTGTGGTGCCGGTCGAGCATGCGCGCGGCAATGTCCATGCCGCTCGGCGTGAGCGTGATGAGCCCGTCGCGGTCCATGGTGATGTAGCCATTCTCGCGCAGGCGCTTGGTCGTGTAGGTCACGCTCGGCTTCGTCACGCCGAGCTGCTCCGCGATGTCGATCGAGCGGATGTAACCGTGTTTTTGCTGCATCATCAGCATCGCTTCCAGATAGTCTTCCGCGGCTCTCAAGATCTGCATAGCGGATTCCACCAACCTTTACGTAAAATTACTTCAAGGTTAGCACACCTTAACCAAAAATGCAAGAGACGCGGCTTTTTTATATTTTCCTCTTGACATACGATGTTAGATGCGTTAAACTTTGGCATGGTTAAGTAAGTTTAACTTCTGTTAAACGAATATAACCAATCTTTTTTCATCTAAGGTTAGCACGCTCTAACCGTTTACCAGTGGAGGGATATCTATGATGCCGCTGAATCTCGCCAACATCGGCGAGGAGACACTGATTCTGAAAGTCGGCGGGAACCCGGAGATCAGAAAGCATTTGGCCGATCTGGGGTTTGTCCCCGGCGGGACGGCTACGGTCGTATCGGCGATCGGCGGGAATCTGATCGTGAAGGTCAAAGAGTCCCGCGTTGCCATCAGCGATGAAATGGCACGCAAGATCATGATTTAAGGGAGGAAGTACGATGAAAACGCTGCGAGACGCCAAGATCGGCGAAACGGTCAAGGTCGTGAAGCTGCACGGTGAGGGCGCGATCAAGCGCCGCATCATGGACATGGGCATCACGAAGGGCACGGATGTGTACGTGCGCAAGGTCGCGCCGCTCGGTGATCCGGTTGAGGTCACTGTGCGCGGGTACGAACTGAGTCTGCGCAAGGCCGACGCCGAGATGATCGAAGTTCAGGCGTAAACATCTGTAAGCAAAAAATATTTATTACATAAGGTAGGATCCCCCGAAACAGAGGAGAATATCACAAAGGAGCATCCGAATGGAAAAGCAAATCAAGATTGCCCTAGCCGGTAACCCGAACTGCGGCAAGACGACGCTGTTCAATGCGCTGACCGGCTCCAATCAGTTTGTTGGCAACTGGCCGGGCGTCACGGTCGAGAAAAAGGAAGGCCGGCTGAAAAAGCATGATGACGTCGTCATCATGGACCTTCCGGGCATTTACTCGCTCAGCCCCTACACGCTGGAAGAGGTCGTCGCCCGCAACTATCTGATCGACGAGCGCCCGGACGCCATCCTCAACATCGTGGACGGCACGAACCTCGAGCGCAACCTGTACCTCACCACGCAGCTGACCGAACTGGGCATCCCGGTGGTCATGGCCGTGAACATGATGGACATCGTGCGCAAGAGCGGCGACCAGATCAATATCAACCAGCTCTCGCAGCAGCTCGGCTGCAAGGTCGTGGAGATCTCGGCCCTGAAGGGTGACGGTGTCATGGCCGCGGCGGAGGCTGCCATCGAGGCCGCCAGATCCACCAAGACCGTGCCGATGCACACGTTCTCCGGTCCGGTCGAGCATGCGATCGCCCACATTGAGGAGGCGGCCGTGCACAAGCTGCCGGAAGAGCAGCAGCGCTGGTACGCCATCAAGATCTTTGAGCGCGACGACAAGGTGCTCGCAAAGCTCCACATCCCCGAGGATGTGCACGCGCACATCGAGGCGGACATCAAGGCCGCCGAGGAGGAGCTCGACGACGACGCCGAGTCCATCATCACCAACGAGCGCTATGTCTACATCGCGGAGGTCATCCGCGCCTGCTACCGCAAGAAATCCAAGGCCACGCAGTCTGCGTCCGATAAGATCGACCGCATCGTCACCAACCGCTGGCTGGGCCTGCCGATCTTCGCCGTGGTCATGTTCCTCGTCTACTGGGTCGCCATGGTCGCCGTCGGCGCGCCCGCGACCGACTGGGCCAACGACGGCGTGTTCGGCGACGGCTGGCACCTGCTGGGCATCGGCTCGGGCGCCTATAGCGACGCCAACGACGAATACACCGCCGCGACCGAAGCGGTCGACGCGTTCCTGGGTCTCGACACCGAAGCCGAAGACTTCGACGCCGACGCCGCGCTCGCGGACATGAAGGACTTCGTTCCGAGCTCCGACACCGCGACCGTCACGGTCGAGGACGAGGAGACCCTGGCCGAGAACGAACTGACCGCTTACTACGACACCATCCCCGATGACGCCGACGAGGACAGCACCGTGGGCATGACGTATGTCGACGCGGTCGCCTACCTCGAAGAAAACGGCTTTGACGCGCCCGATCCGGCCGATTACGGCGTCTGGGTCCCGGGCATCCCGGTCCTGATCGGCAACGGTCTGGAAAAGGCGGGCTGCGCCGACTGGCTCAGCGGTCTGATCCTGGATGGCATTGTCGCCGGTGTCGGCGCGGTGCTCGGCTTCGTGCCGCAGATGCTTGTCCTGTTCTTGATGCTGGCCTTCCTTGAGGCCTGCGGCTATATGTCCCGTATCGCCTTCGTGCTCGACCGTATCTTCCGCAAGTTCGGTCTGAGCGGCAAGTCCTTCATCCCGATGCTCATCGGCGTCGGCTGCGGCGTGCCGGGCGTTATGGCCTCCCGTACCATTGAAAACGAGCGTGACCGCCGCATGACGATCATGACCACCACCTTCATCCCCTGCGGCGCGAAGGTGCCGTTCATCGGCATGATCGCCGGCGCCCTGTTCGGCGGCAGCGCATGGGTCTCCACCTCCGCGTACTTCATCGGCATGGCCGCCATCATCATCTCCGGCATCATGCTCAAGAAGACCAAGATGTTCTCCGGCGATCCGGCTCCGTTTGTCATGGAGCTTCCGGCCTACCACTGGCCGACGCTCGGCAACGTCCTGCGCTCCATGTGGGAGCGCGGCTGGTCCTTCATCAAGAAGGCCGGTACGATCATCCTGCTGTCCACGATCTTTGTCTGGTTCACCACGTACTTCGGCACGGTCGACGGCACGTTCCGCATGCTGTCCGAGGACGAGATCGACCACTCCATCCTCGCTGCCATCGGCGGCGTGCTCGCCTGGATCTTCAAGCCCCTCGGCTGGGGCAACTGGCAGGCGGCAGTCGCCTCCATCACCGGCCTCGTTGCCAAGGAGAACATCGTCGGCACGCTCGGCATCCTCTACGGCGGCGGCGACGGCAGCGTGTACCAGAACATCGCGGCCGCCTTCAACGGCATCAGCGGTTACAGCTTCCTGGTGTTCAACCTTCTGTGCGCTCCGTGCTTCGCGGCCATCGGCGCCATCAAGCGCGAGATGAACAGCCAGAAGTGGACGTGGTTCGCCATCGGCTATCAGTGCGGCTTTGCTTACCTGTGCGGCCTGATGATCTACCAGTTCGGCTGCGCCTTTACCGGCAGCCTGAACATCATCGGCCTCATCTGCGCGGTTCTGGCGCTGGCCGGCATCATCTACATGCTGGTGCGTCCGTACAAGGAGGCCACCACACTCAAGGCCTGAGCCTTGCTGAATTTCGCAAACGCAAAGGAGTGAATACCTATGCTGCACTGGATTGGTGCAAACCTCTCTACGATTTTGATTTCGATCTTTCTCATTGCCATTGTCATCCTAATTTCCCTTTCCCTGATCCGCCAGAAGCGGCAAGGGCGCTCCTCCTGCGGCGGCAACTGTGCCCATTGCGGTGCGCAGTGCCATAGCTGCCACCCCAAAAGGCAGTGACACCCCCACATGGACAGACAGAGACTCCTACTCTGTCTGTCCTTTTTTGTCTGTCCTTTTTTCAGAATCCTCGCAGTCTTTCGCCGCCGGCAGGCAGACCCTTAACAATATCTTCAGGCGTTTCTTTACAGATTCGTCACTCTTTTTGCGGGAACTTCTTTACAATGGAGGCGTCTATCCTGTTAGGACTGCGGCGCAAGGCCGCGGGGAAAGGAAACCTACCGCCATGAAATTTCTCAAACGGGCACTGCCCATCGTGCTTGCCGTGTGTCTGCTGGCAAGTCTCGGCGCGGTGTCGGCCATCGACGCCGGTGAGACGCGCACCGTTATCGGCGCCGACCTCACGGACGACCAGATCAAGACTGTCTACAAGACCTTCGGCATCGAGCGCGGCAGCGTCAAGGAGCTGACCGTCACGAATCAGGACGAGCGGCAATACCTCAGCGGTGTCATCAGCGACGCGCAGATCGGCACGAAGGCCATCTCCTGCATCTCCATCGAGGTGCTTGCCGCCGGAAAAGGCATGACCGTCAACACGTCGCACATTACCTACTGCACGAGCCAGATGTACATCAGCGCGCTGGCGACTGCCGGCATCATGGACGCGAAGATCAGCGTGGCCGCGCCGTTCGACGTCTCGGGCACTGCGGCGCTGACCGGCATCTACAAGGCGTATGAGGACATTACGGGCACGAAGCTCGATGAGACTGCCAAGGCCGTCTCCTCGCAGGAGCTGGCGACGACGGCGGAGCTCGCGCAGGCCATTGGCGACTATGACTCGGTCGAGATCGTCAACGAGCTCAAGCTCATCCTCAACGAGACCAAGGACATGACCGACAGCGAACTGCGCGCGAAGATCCGCGAGATCGCCGCCGAGTACAACGTCACGCTCACGGACGACCAGATGACCCAGCTCGTGAACCTCTGCCGCTCGCTCGAAAAGCTCGACACGAACGCCCTGCTCTCGAAGGTGCAGGCTGTGCAGGACACGCTCAAGCAGCTCGCCGGCGCCAAGGAGAAGGTCGCCGCCTTCACCGGCAAGGTCAAGGACGTGATCACCGCTATCGGTGATTTCTTCGACCGCGTCATCGCGTTCTTCCGCAAGTAAATCCGGATATAATATAGGAATCCCGCCCGCAGGCAGCGCCTGCGGGCGGGTTTTTGCATACCAAAGCGCGGGCGGTGCATCAGCACCGCCCGCAGAAGCAGCTACATAAGAAACAATATGCTGCCAGCCTTAGCAAGCATCTACAATCGTCTCTCCCCATATATCCTTAAGCGTATTTCCATTGATACGTGCATTTTCAAACAACTCTCGACAAGAGCCAAATGCCTGCGTATTGTCAAAATCGTCGCTCAAATACGAACGGCCTTCCTTTGTGTGTGAAATCCAATAATCCCTTCCGCGATACGAAAAATGGATTTCTCTCCCGTGCACGGTCGCGTTATGCCTGACCGCCTCATATGTCTCCCAAACCGGGTCACTCCACTCTGGTATTGCGGCTTGTTGAATGACATTCATCAACAGTGTGCCATCAACACAAACTTGCTCGCATAATTCTTCCAACGAGTTCCGCTGCTGAGGCATCGCATCTGTGGTCACAAAACGATACCGGAAGCCGAATAAAGATTGGCGCCTTTCAAGTGTGTAGAATTCAGATCGATAACAAAACACAAGGAAAGTATGTTGCTGCAAATACATCTTAATTTCCTGTATCGTCACACACTTCACCTACAATTATGTTCTTCTACTGTTCGTCCCTGCAATGCAAATTATACGCGGATTGCAGGCAGATTTTCTGATGCTTGGGGAGTACCTGAAGCAACGCCTCATACATTTCCTCATAAAACTGGATGCGCACAAACCCAGGCTTTGTCCTGAGAGAATTGATGCGATTTGCTGGACTCTTGCCCTTATACTTCGGCAGTGGCCCGTAACTCAAGTAAATCCACCAGCGAGTTGTTCCGGTTGTCGTTGCATAATCCATGCCGACGATGCAGCAATCATAGTACAACACAAAACTTTTACGAAAGGGACACTTGCAAACCAGATGATCCGGATACAAATACATGTAATGACACATGCGAAGGAACTAAATCGCACTCCATAGACAGGCGCCCCACATAAAAATCGCAAACAGCAGATAAATACCTTTGCACACTCGCGCCATCCACTACCGAACACCGTGATTGCCCACAGCAGAATCACAAGCATTTCTGCACCCAGTCCAGCGAACGCCGTCGGAACACATTTGTATCTTTTCATTTTCATTGGCTTCCGAGCGCTTCCTTTCCTCACGGCATGCATGGCGTCATTTTTCCAGCGCGGCGAGCTTCTCGCGGCGGATGCGTCCGGCGTCCCGGCGGACGAAGTACGCGGGGATGAGGATGAACACCGCGCTCACGGCCGCGGCCAGAAACAGCTCATACGGGTAGAGGTAGCTGCCGGCGTAGCTCGGGTATTTGGCGAGGATGGCCGCCGTCGGCTCGAGCGCGACGGCCCGGATGATGAGCGGGTCGATGATGCTCGCAAGCACCATGGGCAGCATGATGTAGATGACCATCTTCACACTCTGTGACGCACCGGCGCGTCCGGCGGGCGTATAGTCGCGCGACGAGGCGGTGAACAGCCCCGCCATGGCGAGGTTTCCGGCCATGATGCACGTGCCGCCGACGCACAGCAGCGGCATGGCGTGGCCGAGGAATTTGATGCTGTAGGCGATCAACCCGCCGAGCACCTGCATGGCGGCCACGGGGTAATAGAATTTCTCCTTGCCGAAGCGGTCCATGGCCTTGCCCGCGAGCACGGACAGCACTGCCGAGGCGAGCACGACGATGCCGATGGGCAGGATGTAGTTGTCGATGCCGAGCGTGACCTCGACGAGCGAGATCATGTACGGCTGCCAGAGCTGCATGGCAAGACCCGAGAACATCATGCCGAGAAAGCAGATGTAGATCATCTTGTTGGCGCGGATGTTTGCCGGGCGGAAGGCGTAGAGCACGTCGCGCAGGTACGTGTCGCCCTGCACGGGGCGCAGGGCGGGGCTGTCGCGGAAGATGCACAGACCGAGCACGCCGGCCGCGCTCGTCAGACCGCCGAGCATGAGGAAAAAGCCCGTCCAGTTGCCGTGCACGGTCATGCCGTCAAAGCCCGCGAAGATGACGATGAGCGCGACGATCGGCAGGATGCTCAGCACGATGTCCACGACGCCGCGGTTCGTGACGTCGGTCACGTCCGTGACCCAGGCGGAAAAGGCCGAGTCGTTGGCCGTGCTGCCGATGGCGGACATGACGCAGTCCATGACGACGAAGAGCGTCACCGCGAGACCGACGCTGCCGCCGACCTGCCCGTTGCCGAAGAGCGCGAACGCCGCCGTCGTAATGCCCCAGAGGATGTAGCCCCAGCAGACGAAGGCGCGGCGCTTGCCCACGCGGTCCGACCACGCGGCGCTGAAGATCGTCGCGAGCGCGGCAGCGATGGCGCTGGCGGCGACGGTCGCGGACGTGGCCCAGCCGGCGGCCGTGATATTTTTCTGAATGTAGGTGGAGAAGTAGACGTTTTCGACCATCCAGGCGATCTGCCCGATGAAGCCGAACACCAGCAGACTCGTCCAGACGCGCGCGCCGAGCGGCGTCGCCTTTTTGACGACCAGAGTATCTTTCATAGCGTGCCTCCCTCTGTCCGGTGCGGACACAAAAAGGATACCATGCGCGCCGGAAAACGGCAACCCGTTTCCGGTGCTGCTGCGCCTGCACAGGGCAGAAAAAATTTTTTCAAAAATTTTTTCTTTCTTTGCATTAAAAACGAAAGCTGGCGCATTATTACGGCAGAACGGAAACAAATTAGATTTTCGTCAGACAGAGCACGCTTTCCTCTTAAGGTTGTTTACCGGTTATTTACAACTTTACCCCACACACACAAACTTTTGCTTGCTCTGCGGCGCCTGCGCGACACACACGCGTGGGCGCATTCTTTTTTAAATGCCGCGTTCCGGTCTGCGCTTTTCCGAGCAGACTGCGCCCTCGGAGAAAAGTGCCCTGCGCTCGCCCGCCGCGCGCCGGGGTGGGGGAAGCCGGCCGTGGCGCGCAGCGGCACAGACGCGCCCAAGACGCGAAAAAGGCTCGCCCAATCGGGCGAGCCTTGTTCGGTGCAATGATTGCAATTCACACAGCGCGGGTGACCTTGCCGCTGCGGAGGCAGCGGGTGCATGCGTAGACGTGCTGGGGTTTGCCGTCCACGATGGCCTTGACGCGCTTCACATTGGGTTTCCAAGTGCGGTTGGAACGGCGGTGAGAGTGGCTCACCTGAATGCCGAAGCTCACGCCCTTGTCGCAAAACTGACATTTTGCCATTGGTTGAAGCACCTCCTTCTCTAATATCTGCGAGAACAGCTTTCTCATAATAGCAGAAACGATGGCCGATTGCAAGATGATTTTCACATTTTCTGCGCATTTTCTGCTGCGCGGCCGGAAAAATCCCCGCCGCGGCGCAAAAGCCGTTGCCAAATGCCGTTGTGTTCGCTACAATAGAATACGGGGGAGCAGACGCTCCGCCCGTATGATCACAGCTTCCCGCCGCCGCGCGCGGCGTTGTCAGAAAGGAGATGCGCACCATGGGCGCACCGCGTTATACCGTACCGCTGCAAAAGATCGTCACCGAGCAGGGGCTGACCGTCCTGCACGCCGCCGCCGATTACGACGCGCGCGAGATCAGCACGGCCGACGTCAACCGGCCGGGGCTGCAGCTTGCCGGCTTCTACAACTATTTTGACCCCGAGCGCCTGCAGATCATCGGCCGCGTCGAGAGCACGTTTCTCGAGACGCTCACATCCGCGCAGCGGCGCGAGCGGTTTGAGACGTTCATGCGCTATAACATCATCGGCCTTGTCATCTGCCACGGCATGGACCCGTTCCCGGAGTGCCTGGAGATGGCGGAAAAGTACGACCGCAACCTCTTTCTCGTGCGCAAGGACACCTCGGAATTCATGGCCGACCTCATCGCCTCGCTCTCGAGCTATCTCGCCCCGCGCCTGACGCAGCACGGCGTGCTCGTCGAGGTGTTCGGTGAGGGCGTGCTCATCACGGGCGACAGCGGCGTCGGCAAGAGCGAGACGGCGCTCGAGCTCATCAAGCGCGGTCACCGGCTCGTCGCGGACGACGCCGTGGAGATCAAGCGCATCAACCGCACGACGCTTATGGGCTCAGCGCCCGAGATGATCCGCTATTATATGGAGCTGCGCGGCATCGGCGTGATCGACGCGCGGCAGATCTACGGCGTCGGCGCGGTCAAGCCCGAGACGCGCATAGACCTTGTCGTGCAGCTCGAGCCGTGGGAGGACGGCAAGGCCTATGACCGGCTTGGCCTGACGACAGAGTATTGCGAGATCCTCAACGTGCGCGTGCCGTGCGTGACGATCCCGGTCGGACCGGGACGCAACCTCGCCGTGATCCTCGAGCTTGCCGCGATGAACAACCGCCAAAAGGGCATGGGCTATAACGCGGCGCAGAAGCTCGCCGCCGAGCACGACCGCGGCATTGACCTCGGCATCGGATTTTGACCCGGAAAGGATAGAACGAACACTATGGCAAATTTGGATCTCATCGTCCGGGCGCTGCGCACGCAGTGTCCGGGACTGGAGATATTGGAACACGAACCGATGCGCGCGCACTGCTCGTTTCGCATCGGCGGACCGGCGCGTGCGCTGGTGCGCCCCGCGTCCGCGGAGGAGACGGCGGCCGTGTGCCGCATCGTGCGCGACGGCGGCGCGCAGCCGCTCATCATCGGCAACGGCACGAACCTGCTCATCACCGACGGCGCGCTCGAGCGCATCGTCGTGCAGATGGGCGACAATATGGCCGCCGTTACGCAGCCGGACGCGACGCATCTGAGCGCGGGCGCGGGCATCCCGCTCGCGCGGCTGGCGCAGGCGGCACTCGGCTGCGGTCTTGCGGGGCTGGAGTTTGCGCACGGCATTCCCGGGTCGCTGGGCGGCGCGGTGTCGATGAACGCCGGTGCTTACGGCGGCGAGATGAAGAACGTCGTCGTCTCGACGCGCTACCTTGACGGGGAGCTGCGCCTGTGTGAGGCGCACGGCAGCGCGCATGACTTCGGCTACCGCCACAGCGCATTTTCCGACACGGACTGCGTCCTGCTCGGCAGCACGCTTGCGCTCACGCCGGGCGACCCGGCGGACATTCAGGCGCGTATGCGCGACCTGAGCGAGCGCCGCCGCAGCAGACAGCCGCTCGACCTGCCGAGCGCCGGCAGCACGTTCAAGCGTCCGGTGGGTGGCTATGCCGCCGCACTCATCGATCAGGCCGGGCTCAAGGGCTACACAGTCGGCGGCGCGCAGGTGAGCGAAAAGCACGCGGGCTTTGTCGTCAACCGCGGCGGCGCCACGTTTGACGATGTGCTGCGGCTCATGGACGATGTCCGCAGCGCGGTGCTGCGCACGTCCGGCGTGGAGCTCGAGCCGGAAGTGAAGATCATCCGGGGGTGATGGGATGGAATTTCTGATCGTATCGGGGCTGTCCGGCGGCGGCAAGAGCCGCGCGGCCGACGTGCTGGAGGATCTGGATTTTTACTGCGTGGACAATATGCCCACGGCACTGCTGACGAAGTTTGCCGAGCTCTGCCTCGCCACGCGCGGCCGGTATGAAAAGGTCGCGCTCGTGACGGATATCCGCAGTCAGGAGAGCTTCACCGAGCTCTTTGACGCGCTCGGCGAGCTTGCGGACATGGGCGTGGATTACCGCATCCTGTTCGTCGAGGCGTCGGAGAGCGCCATCGTGCGCCGCTATAAGGAGTCGCGCCGTCCGCACCCGCTGCAGGCCGAGAGCCGCTGCTCCCTGCCGGAGGCCGTGCGCCGCGAGAGCGAGCTGCTCGCCCCCGTGCGCGAGCGCGCGGACTATGTCATCAACACCACGGGCCTCACGCTCTCGATGCTGCAAAAGCGCATCTGCGAGATCTTTGTCGACGGCGGCACGCGGCGCGATATCCTCATCAACGTCGTGGCCTTCGGCTTCAAGTACGGCATCCCGATCGACGCCGATCTGGTGTTTGACGTGCGCTTTCTGCCCAACCCGTATTATGTCGAAAAGCTCCGCCCGCTCAGCGGCATGGACGCCGAGGTGCAGGAATATGTCCTGCGCAGCGACGTGGCGCAGCGCTTTCTCGAAAAGCTCACCGGCATGATCGACTTTCTCCTGCCGCAGTACGCTGCCGAGGGACGCTATGCGCTCACGATCGGCATCGGCTGCACCGGCGGCCAGCACCGCAGCGTGGCCGTGGCCAAGGCGCTGACGGATTATCTCGCCGCGCGCGACGCGAACGTCCGTCTGCGCAACCGGGACTTCCCGAGAACCTGAGCGGAGGCGCACCATGTCCTTTGCAAATGACGTGAAAAACGAGCTGTGCCGCGTGCCGCTCAGCCGCCATTGCTGCGCCGTGGCCGAGACCTACGGTGTGCTGCTGTACTGCCACACGTTCACGACGCGGGAGATCCGCATCGTGACGGCGTGCGACGCCTTTGCCGAGCGGCTGCCGAAGCTGTTCCGGCGCGCATTCGGCGCGCATTTTGTGCTCCCGGTCACGGAAAAGGCCGGCGGCCGCCATGTGCTGACCATCACCGACCGCGCCGCCATCGAGACGGTGTTCGCCGCCTTCGGCGCGGATCTGTCGCGCACGGTCGCGCACCACATCAACCTCGGCGTGCTGGAGAGCGACTGCTGCAGGGCGTCGTTTCTGCGGGGCGCGTTTCTCGCCGGCGGCAGCGTCACAGACCCGAGCAAGAACTACCATCTTGAGCTCATCACGGCGCACGCGAGCGTCAGCCGCGAGGCGGCCGCCCTGCTCACGGAGCTGGGCTTTGCCGCGCGCAGCATCGACCGCGGCGCCAACACCGTGCTCTATTTTAAAAAGTCCGAGGCCATCGAGGACTTTCTGACCAAGATCGGCGCGCCCTGCGCCGCCATGGACATCATGTCCGCCAAGGTGGAGAAGTCCATGAACAACTCCATCAACCGCAAGGTCAACTGCGACACCGCCAACGCCGACAAGGTCGTCGCCGCGGCGCAGGAGCAGATCGATGCCATCCGCCGCATCGAGCGCGATTACGGGCTCGACGTGCTGCCGGAAAAGCTGCAGAGCGCGGCGCTGCTGCGCATTGCCAATCCCGAGGCCAGCCTTGCCGACCTCGCCATGCTCTCGTATCCGCCGGTGACGAAGAGCTGTCTGAACTACCGGCTGAAAAAACTCATGGAATTTCACATGGACGACTGAAAGGAACGCACGATGGGGTTTGCACATCTGCACGTACATAGTGAATACAGCCTGCTCGACGGCGCCTGCCGCATCGGGCCGCTCGTCGAGCGCGCCAAAGAGCTGGGGCAGACCGCGCTGGCGATCACCGACCACGGTGTCATGTACGGCGCGGTCGCTTTTTACAAGGCGGCTGTGGCTGCCGGCATCCGGCCGATCATCGGCTGCGAGGTCTATGTTGCCCCGCGCGGCATGACCGACCGCGTCCACGGTGTGGACGATGCGTATACGCACCTCGTGCTGCTCTGCCGCGACGAGACGGGTTACCACAACCTCTGCTATCTTGTGTCGGCGGCGTTCGAGCGCGGGTTTTACGGCAAGCCGCGCATCGACTGGCCGCTGCTGCGTGAACACGCCGAGGGACTCATCTGTCTGAGCGGCTGCGTCGCGGGCGACATTCCGCGCGCGGTGCTGCGCGGCGATTATGAGGCTGCCAAGGCGCGCGCCGTGGAGCTGCAGGCGCTGTTCGGCGAGGGAAACTTCTACCTTGAGCTGCAAAACCACCGCATGACCGACGAGGCGCGCGTGCGCGCGGCGCTGCTGCGCATCCACCGGGAGACGGGCATCCCGCTCGCGGCGACGAACGACGTGCACTACATCCAAAAGCAGGATGCCTACGATCAGGACGTGCTGCTGTGCATCCAGACCGGGCAGACGCTCGACAGCCCCGAGCGCCTGCGCTTCCCGAATGACGAGTTCTACCTCAAGAGCGAGGCGGAGATGCGCGCGCTCTTTGACGAATATCCGGACGCCGTGGAAAACACGCAGCGCATCGCGGACCGCTGTCGGTTCGATTTCACCTTCGGGCACTATCACCTGCCGCGTTTCCTGCTGCCGGAAGGGGAGACGGACTCCGACGCCTATCTCACGAAGCTGTGCGAGCGCGGCTTTACCCGCCGCTACGGCGACCGGCCGGAGGTGCACGGGCGCATGGAGTATGAGCTCGATATGATCCGGCGCATGGGCTTTGTGGACTATTTTCTCATCGTCAGCGATTTCATCGGCTACGCCAAGCGCCAGCGCATCCCCGTCGGTCCCGGGCGCGGCAGCGCGGCCGGGAGCGTCGTGTCCTACTGCCTCGGCATCACGGACGTCGACCCCGTGCAGTATAACCTCTATTTCGAGCGCTTTCTCAACCCCGAACGCGTGAGCATGCCGGATATCGACGTGGACTTCTGCGTGCAGCGGCGCGGGGAAGTGATCGACTACGTCATCCGCAAATACGGCGCCGACCACGTGGCGCAGATCGTCACCTTCGGCACGATGGCGGCGCGCGCTGCCGTGCGCGATGTCGGCAGGGTCATGAACCTGACCTACGCCGAGACCGACGCCGTGGCCAAGGCCATCCCCGGCGGCATCAACACCACGCTCGACGAGGCGCTGCAGCAGTCGAAGCCTCTGCGCGCGATGTATGACGGCGACGAGCGGCTGCACCGGCTCATCGACACCGCCCGCGCCATCGAGGGTATGCCGCGCCACGCGTCGACGCACGCGGCGGGCGTGGTCATCACCGAGCAGCCGGTGTACGCCTATGTGCCGCTGGCAAGCAATGACGGCGCGCTCGTGTGCCAGTATCAGATGACGACGCTCGAGGAGCTCGGTCTGCTCAAGATGGACTTTCTCGGCCTGCGCAACCTCACCGTGCTCGAGGACGCGGCGCGCCGCGTGCGCCGCCGTGTGCCGGATTTTCAGGTCGAACGCATCCCGCTCGACGATAAGAAGACGTTTGATATGCTCGCCGCCGGGCGCACCGTCGGCGTGTTTCAGCTCGAGAGCGCGGGCATTACCTCCGTGTGCATGGGTCTGCGCCCGCGCAGCATCGAGGATATCACCGCCGTCATCGCGCTCTACCGCCCGGGCCCGATGGAGAGCATCCCGCGCTTTCTCGCCTGCTCGGCGCATCCGGAGCGCATCACCTATCAGCACCCCCTGCTCGAGCCGATCCTCGCCGTGACCTACGGCTGCATCGTCTATCAGGAGCAGGTCATCGAGATCTTCCGGCAGCTGGCCGGGTTCTCGCTCGGTCAGGCGGACATGATCCGCCGCGCCATGTCGAAGAAAAAAGAGGCCGTCATCACGGCCGAGCGCGCCGCCTTCGTGCACGGCGACCCGGCGCGGAGCATCCCCGGCGCGGTGGCCAGGGGCGTGCCCGAGCAGACCGCAAACGACATCTATGACGAGATCCTTGCCTTTGCAAGCTACGCCTTCAACAAGGCGCACGCGGTGTCCTATGCCATCGTGTCTTACCGCACGGCGTATATGAAGCGCAACTACCCGCACGAATACATGGCGGCGCTGCTGACCTCCGTGCTCGACAACACGCCGAAGGTCACGGAGTACATCGCCGAGTGCCGCGAGCTGGGCATCCGCCTGCTGCCGCCGGACATCAACGCGTCCGACGCCGACTTCACCGTGGAAAACGGCGACCTGCGCTTTGGTCTCGTGGCAATCAAGGGCGTGGGGCGCGGACTCATTCAGGCGCTCATGCGCGAGCGGGAGATCGGCGGGCCGTTCACGGCGTTTGACGAATTCTGCCGCCGCATGAACGGGCACGATCTCAACCGCCGCGCCGCCGAGAGCCTCATCCGCGCCGGCTGCTTTGACCGCATGGGCTATAAGCGCAAGGCGCTCATGCAGTCGGTCGACCGCGTGCTGGGCGGTGCCGCGAGCGAGAGCCGCATGAACCTCACCGGCCAGATGAACCTCTTCAGCACGCCGGATGACGGGGGAGAGCCCGCCGACACGACACAGCTCGTGCTGCCGGACGTGGAGGAGTTCACCCGCGCCGAGCTCATGGCCATGGAGCGCGAGACCACCGGTCTCTATCTCACCGGCCACCCGATGGATGCGTACCGCACCCTTGCGCAGCAGGCGAAGGCCGCGCCCATGGGCGACATTCTGGCGAGCTTTCACGCGCCGGATGCCGCCCCGCACCGCTACCGTGACGGGCAGCGTGTGGTCATCGCCGGCATCTGTACCGCCAGCCGCGAGCGCGCCACGCGCAAAAACACGCGCATGGCCTACCTCCAGCTCGAGGACGACAGCGGCAGCATGGAGGTCATCGTCTTTTCGCCTGCGCTTGATGTCTGCCGCGACCTGCTCGCGCAGGAGACGCCCGCGCTGCTCGTTTCGGGGCGCATCTCGACGCGCGACGAATCCGACCCTCAGCTCGTGGCGGATCAGGTCCTGCCGCTCAGCGAGCAGGGACTTGAGACACTGCGCATGCCGCCGCGCCGCGACCCGCCGCCCCGGCCCGAGGCACCGCCGCGGCACCGGCTCTGGGTGCGGCTGCCGGATAAGGAGCACCCGGCCGTCAGGCGCATCGAGCTGATCCTGCAAATGTTCCCCGGCGACGAGCAGCTCGTGCTCGTCTTTGAGGACACAGGCCGTCGCGCCGCTGCGCGCTGCTGCGTGCATCCTGCGCTCGTCGAGGAGCTGCGATCCCTCGCGGGGCAGGGAAACGTCGCCGTCACGGAGGAGAAAACGCGTTGACGCGGCGGGCATTATATGGTATACTAATCGCTAATTTATTTCCCGCCCCCGGATAGGCACCGGGCGGGGAGACAACTCAGGAGTGTGATGATCCGCAATGGACGCTGGCCCTAAGCAGGATTTATGGAATCTTTTGCCTGTTATCATCGTGCTGCTCCTTGGTGCGGCCTATTTCGCCATCATGGAGACAGCCTTTTCATCCGCGAGCCGCATCCGGCTCAAAGCCGCCGCTGACCACGGCAACCGCCGCGCCGGTCAGGCGCTGTACGTGCTCGATCACTTCGATCAGGCGATCACGACGCTGCTGATCGGCACGAACATCCTGCACCTGACGATCGCGACGATCGTGACCGTGGCCGTGCAGCGGGTGTGGGGCATGTGGGCGGTCACCGCCGCGACGCTGATCACGACCGTGGTCGTGTTCTTCGCCGGGGAGATGCTGCCGAAAAGCATCGCCAAGAAATACGCAGAGCGTCTGGCCATGGCCACGGCACGTTCGCTGCGGTTTTTCATGGTGCTCTTTCATCCCCTGTCCGTGATGCTCACCGCCATCGGCAACGCCGCCGCCCGCTGCATCCGCGGCGAGCCCGCCGTGACCGTGACGGAGGATGAGCTGGCCGATATTATCGAGAACATGACCGACGACGGAGAGCTGACCGCCGAGCGCGGCGAGCTCATGAGCTCGGCACTCTCGTTTGCCGAGGTGCCGGTCGAGAGCGTCATCACGGCGCGTGTCGATGTCGCCGCCGTGGATGTGGACGACCCGCCGGAGGAGATCCTTGCCTACGTGCGCGAGCAGCGCCACAGCCGCCTGCCCGTGTACGCCGACAGCGTGGACAATGTCATCGGCATCCTGCAGATCCGCAAATACATCAAGGCCTGCATCAAAGCCGGCGGCAAGGCCGTGGACATCCGTCCGCTGCTCGACGAGCCGGTGTTCGTGCACCAGAGCACGCTCATCGCCGAGGTGCTGCCCGAGCTCAGCCGCCGCAAGGCAAATCTCGCCATCGTCACCGATAACTACGGCGGCACGCTCGGCATCGTCACCGTGGAGGACATCGTTGAGGAGCTCGTCGGCGAGATCTGGGACGAGGACGACGTCGTTGAGGAGTCGTTCGTGCCGCTCGGCGGCGGCCGCTATGAGGTCGATGCCGAGATGACCGTCGGCGAGGTGTTCGACCGCCTCGACTACACCGACCCCGAGGACGACGAGGAGCTGTGCTACAAGCTGCTCGGCGAGTGGACATACGAGCAGTTTTCCTACATCCCGCGCGAGCGGGAAGGCTTCCGCTATCACCGGCTCGACGTGCGCATCTCCGATATGCGCCAGAAGCGCATCGTCAAGCTCATCGTGCGCCTGCTGCCGGAGGAACCGGACGAGGCTGCGGCCGCTGAGGCCGCCCCGGAGAAAGGGGGCGAGCCGGCATGAGCATCGTGTGGTATTTTGTCGCGCTCGTCGTGCTGATCGCGCTGTCCGCGTTCTTCTCCGCGTCGGAGATGTCCTATTCGTCGGCCAACCGTCTGCGGCTGGAAAACGCCGCCGAGGACGGCAGCCGCCGTGCCAGGGCAGCCGTCGGCATCCTCGACCACTATGATAGTGCCCTGAGCGCCATTCTCATCGGCAACAATCTGGTCAACATCGCGTCGTCGTCGCTCGGCTCCGTGATCGTGATCCTGCTCGCGGGCGAGCAGTGGACGTGGGTGTCCACGGTCGTGCTGACGCTGCTGGTCATCATCTTCGGCGAGACGATGCCGAAGATCGTCGCCAAGCAAAACGCCAACGGCATCGCCCTGCGCAATGCTTATGTCATCCGCGCGCTGTCGATCGTGCTCTATCCCGTGATCTGGCTCGTGGTCGGTCTTGTGCACCTGATCACGCGACCGCTGCGCGGCGACACCGGTGACGGCGATCCGGAGGGGGCTGCCTCGCAGGAGCTGCAGTCGATCATCGAGACCGCCGAGGACGAGGACGTGCTCGACGAGGACCGCAGCGAGCTGCTGCGCTCCGCGCTCGACTTTTCCGACGTCAGCGCGAGCGAGGCCATGACCGCCCGCGTCGACATGGTCGCCATCGACATCGATGACGACTGGGACGAGATCCTGCGCGTCATCGACGAATCGACGTATTCCCGCCTGCCGGTCTATTCCGACAGTGTGGACAACATCATCGGATTTTTGTACCTCAACCGCTTTTTCAAGGCCATGATGGACGGCCGGCCGGAGGATCTGCGCGCGCAGCTCATCCCACCGTGCTTTGTCTACAAGACCACGCGCCTGCCCGACGTGCTGGCAAAGCTCCGCCGCGAGCAGAAGCACCTCGCCGTCGTCACGGACGAATACGGCGGCACGCTCGGCGTCATCACGATGGAGGACGTGCTCGAGGAGCTCGTCGGCGACATCTGGGATGAGACCGACGAGGTCGAGCGCGAGGTCGTTGCACGCTCCGACGGAGGATATGAGCTCGACGGCGACATGACGATCTCGGACTTTCTTGAGCTGCTCGGCTGGAATGAGGACGCCCTGGACGACGCCGACAGCGCCACCGTCGGCGGCTGGACGCTCGAGCGCTTCGGCACGTTCCCGAAGCCGGGCGACAGCTTCCGGTACGAAAATCTCACCGTCACAGTCCTGGCCATGGACGGCCGCCGCGTCGAGCGTGTGCTCGTGCAGCCCGATCCGGCTTCCGACAAGGACGAATAAGTGCATACAACCCCGAGTCCGGTCTGTGCAAAAACTGCACAGACCGGACCTTTTTCTGTATGGAAAAGGTATCTTGTACCCGATGAGGGAAAATCTGCCCAAAAGGCGCAAGATGTGGCGATTTGTATCATAATTTCACTAATGCGTGAAAGATTTTGCACATCGAGCGTGCCAAAGTTTCATTTTTTGCTTGAAATTTACGCTCCGCGCAGGTATAATGAACGCATATTGAATCTTCTGAAGAGGAAAATTTCAAAAAGGAGAGAAACTATTATGAAGTTCAACAAAATCGTGGCGCTGGCTCTGGCCCTCGTCATGGTGTTTGCGCTGTGCGCCTGCGGCGGCAACACCAACAAAAAAGACGATTCCGGTTCCACGGCCAAGGTCGACACCAGCACCGTCTCCGTCGGCGCAGTCGTCATCGCGCGTGACGATGTTCCGACCGACCAGATCTATGCGTTCGTGTCCACCATCTTCAATAACCTTGACGCCATCGCCGCTCAGCACGGCAAGGGCGCAGAGCTGAACCTCGAGGCTGCCGCCTCGGTCAAGGGCGTGCCGTATCACCCCGGCGCTGCCAAGTACTTCGAGGAGAAGGGCCTCAAGGTTGACGCGGTCAAGGACGGCGCCGGCACCGGCACCGCCGCTGCGCTCAGCTTCGGCACCGGCGGCGACACCGGCACGTACTACGGCTTCGGCAGTGTGCTGGCCAACTACGTCTCCACCAACTCCGACTGCAAGGTCACGGCGCTCACCTCCGGCGGCTCTCAGGCCAACGTTGAGGACCTGACCAACGGCAACGTCCAGATCGCCTTCGTGCAGAGCGATGTTATGAACTATGCCTACAACGGCCAGCGCCTGTTCGAGAGCCCGGTCACCGGCTTCTCCGTCGTTGCCCAGCTGTATCAGGAGCAGGTGCAAATCGTCACCACCAACCCTGACATCAAGACCGTTGCCGACCTCGCCGGCAAGAAGGTCTCCATCGGCGCAGCCGGCTCCGGCGTGTACTTCAACGCCATTGACGTGCTCAACGCCTATGACCTCAAGGAGAGCGATATCTCCGCCGTGTACCAGAGCTTCGGCGACAGCGCCGAGAGCCTGAAGGACGGCAAGATCGACGCCGCGTTCATCGTCGCCGGTGCGCCCACCACGGCCATCACCGACCTCGCCACTGCCGGTAATGTCTACCTTGTCAGCCTCGACGACAGCCACGTGCAGTCCCTGCTGTCCGCGTCCCCGTACTACACCGCCGCCACCATCAAGGCCGGCACCTATTGATGCCTGACCCGGTGATGCGCCGCATCCCGTAAATGTTCGCTACGGCGTCAGTACCCCTGACGCCGTAGTTTTTCCATTCTACCCGGAACGGAGGTTTCCTCTTATATGTCTGACACCAAAAAGACCGCAGCCGCTGCGGAAGCCGCTTCTCTGCAGGAGGATATGGACGCCGTCATGCGTAAGTATGACCGCGAGTCTGCCACCCGCATCTGGGCGGGCAAGCCCAAGATCGTCATTTCCGTCGTCATGGCGCTGTTCTCGGTCTACTGCATCTGGTCGACCCTGTTCAGCACCGCCGCGCTCGAGGTGCGCCTGACGGCATTCCTCGGCCTGATCATCATCATGGGCTATCTGACCTACCCCGTCAGCAAGAAGCACGTGCACGTCAACCGCCTGCCGTGGTATGACATCGTCATCATGGTCATCGGCGCGGCTGCATTTTTCTACTACTGCTTTAACTACGATACGCTCATCAAGACGCTCACCAGCGCCGCCAAGATGACGCCGTTTCTCATCGCCGTCGGCGTGGCCGGCATTCTGACGCTTGCCGAGCTCTGCCGCCGCTGTGTCGGCGTACCGATCCTTGTGGTCGTCGGCGCGCTGCTTGTATACACGTTCGTGAGTATGCTCAAGGGCGGCCAGACGTTTGATCAGGTGCTCGGCCGCGTGATCTACACGCTCTTTTTCGGCACGTCCGGCGTGCTGAGCACGCCCGTACAGGTGTGTGCGAAGTTTATCGCGGTGTTCATCATCTTCGGCGCATTTCTGGAGCGCACCGGTATCTCGAGCTTCTTCATTGATCTCGCCAATGCCATTGCCGGCTGGACCTCCGGTGGCCCGGCCAAGGTCGCGGTCATCTCGTCTGCACTGTGCGGCATGGTGTCCGGATCTTCCGTCGGCAACACCGTCACCACGGGCTCGGTCACGATCCCGATGATGAAGCGCACCGGCTACAAGCCCGAATTCGCCGGCGCGGTCGAGGCGGCGGCCTCCACCGGCGGCCAGATCATGCCGCCCATCATGGGCGCGGCCGCGTTCCTGATGGCCGAATACATGAATGTCACCTACGGTCAGGTCACCCTCTGGGCGATCCTGCCTGCCGTGCTGTACTTCGGCGGCATCTTCATCTCCGTGCATCTGGAGGCCAAGAAGCTCGGCCTGCGCGGCATCCCGCGCTCGGAGCTGCCCCGCTTCAAGTACCTCATGCGCAATGTCTATCTGCTGCTGCCGCTCGTGTTCTTGATCTGGGTGGTCACGGCAAACATCCGCTCGCTGCAGTATGCGGCCTCCATCGCCATCCTCATCTCCATCGCCGTGAGCCTTGTCGGTACGATCCGCGATGCTGCGGCCGAGGCCAAGGAGACCAAGACCGGCAGCGCCGCCGGCATCGCCGTCAAAAAGACCGGCCTGATGATCCTCGAGGCGCTCGAGGCCGGCGGCAAGGGCAGCATCACGGTCGCCGTGGCCTGCTCCATGGCCGGCATGATCGCGGGCTGCATCACCGTCACGGGTCTGGCGTCCAAGCTCATCAGCGGCGTCGTCGCCCTGAGCAGCAAGATCCCGAACCCGACGCTCTCGCTGCTGCTGGCGCTGTTTTTGACCATGCTCTGCTGCATCGTGCTCGGCATGGGTGTGCCCACGACTGCAAACTACTGCATCATGGCCTCGACCTGCGCGCCGATTCTCATCACGCTCGGCATTCCGAAGATCGCGGCGCACTTCTTCGTGTTCTACTTCGGCATCGTCGCCGACATCACGCCGCCGGTCGCGCTGGCTGCCTATGCTGGCTCTGCCATCGCCAAGTCCGACCCCATGAAGACAGGCATCAATGCGACAAAGCTTGCCATTGCGGCGTTCATCGTGCCGTACATGTTTGCGATGAACCCGTCCATGCTGCTCATGGATCAGGGCGTGCTCGCCGCAGTTCAGGTCATCATCACGTCCTGCCTCGGCATCTTCGGCATCGCCGCCGCGCTCGAGGGCTATGTCGTCACACGCGCACCTTGGTGGCAGCGCATCCTGCTTGCCGCAGGCGGCCTGTGCCTGATCGACCCCAGGCTTATGACCGACCTTGTCGGTATCGCGGCGATCGTGATCGTCGTTGTGCTGCAGATCGTCATGCGCAAGCACGGCGAGCCCGCCGCCGCATAAAAAATCCGGAACCTTTTTCGCAGGAGCACGTCAGATATTTCTGGCGTGTTTCTTTTTGCACGCCGTGCGCTGCGCCGCGCGGGGCTTTACACGTGCCGGCCGATGGCGTATACTATCTCTATACAAGACACGGAAAGGAGCAATCTGCATGAAACGAAGCATTGCGGTGCTCATATTGGCACTGGCGCTGGCGCTGACTGCCTGCGGCGGCCAGAAGGCGGCAGATGCACAGGCCGAGGCGAAGGACATCACGCTCTGCCCGACGTATGACAACGGTAAGGGCGGGTATTTTTCCATCACGCTGCCCGCCAGCTGGGGCGATCATTACGTGACCGAGTGCGGCGCGAACGACGGCGGCTATTACGTCGGCTTTTATGAAAAGACCGATCATGACAACGGGCTCGGCGGCTTTTTGTTTATGCTCGAGGTCTTTCCCACCGATTATGACTATACCGAGCTGCCGGAGTATCAGGCCATCTGCGGCCTGACGGTCGACGGGGCGAACTACAACCTCATCGCCGAGCTGCCGACCGATGTGCAGTTCGCCAACGAAAATGCGGATCTCTACCGCAGCATGTCCAACGATTTTTCGACCATCCTCAAGAGCCTGACGTTCTCCAAGGGTGTCACGCGCACGGAGGTCACCGCGCCGGTGCCGCAGTCTGAGAGCGACACGTGAGCAAATGATGAAAACGCCGTCTCCCGGCCGGGAGACGGCGTTTTTTCGCTCTGGTGCGCTTTTGCTTTCTGTGCGACCGTCCGGCACACATATTTTGCCGAAAAACGGGCAAACTGTGTCATGTGTAGGTTCTGATGCAAGGCCTCACATGTGTCACAAAACGGCGGCCATTCCGCCGAGGAGGATGCCGAGATTATCCGACCAGATGTCCGGAAACTGACTGAGCGGCAGGGGATTTTCGCCGCTGCCCGCCTCGATCGTGAAGCCCGGGCGGCGGAAGTCCTGAAGGAACCAGTCCTTGTAGCCCGCGTGGCCGGCCGCGTAAGGCGTCGCGGCGACGGCATAGCCGCTCGTGGCGGCAAAGCGCTCGGCGATGGCCTTGCTGCCCGGCACGTCATAGCCGTCGTACTGCCAGTAGATCACGCGCCCCTGCGTGTGGTACGACAGGGTGAGCTGCGGGTCGAGCGCGCGCGTGAAGCCATACATGGCGAGACTCTCCGGCGCTGTCAGCGGCGCCGGACCGACATAGTCGCGCGGTCCGGGGCGCGTGTAACCTGCGGTGAATTTGATCTCGCGCGCGGTGCTCCATCCGGCGGGGTACTGCAGGTTGAGGTCGATGCCGCGGATGTTCGCCTTCCAGCCGGACGGGAAGGGGATGGTGGGGTAATTCTGCGCGAGCGTGTGCGCGGCATCGGTGCGCTCACGGCTGAGAGCGCCGGTCACAAGGTCGATGCCGTCCGGGTCGACCGCCGGAGCGAGCACGAGCGTGACCTGCCGCAGCAGCGCTCGGATGTCCTGTCCGCCGAGCTCACCGCCGTCGCCAAGCCGGGCGCAGAGCTGCTCGCAGAACGTGAGCAGCAGCGGCGTCGTGATCCACTCGTTGGCGTGGTGTGCGGCGTTATAAAACACGCATTTTTCGCCGCTGCCGAGCGTCAGATACCACAGCGGCTTTCCGAGCACGCTGCGCCCGAATTCCCCGATCGCAAGCGTGGGATAGCGCGCAGCCAGCCCGCGCACCACATAGCCGATGAGCGCCGAGGAATACGGGATGCGCACCGGCGTGACCGGAAACGGCAGCGGCACGGTCACCGTCCGGCCGATCGGCAGACGCTCCGGGTCAAGGTAGGGGTTGGCCAGCCGAATGGCCTCCACGCTCGTGCCGTACTGCTGTGCGAGGGCGGAGAATGTGTCGCCCGCGCGCACGGTGCGCAGAACGAAGCCCGTGTAATACGGCAGCAGCGCACGGTGCGTCTGTGCGCCCGCGATGCCGTCCGGCACGAGGGCGTTTGCCGCCTGAAACGCGCGCACGGCCGCTGCGGTCTGTGCGCCGAAGATACCGTCGAGCGCGCCCGGCATCTGTCCCGCGCGTTCGAGCGCGAGCTGCAGCAGCGCCACGAGTGCGCCGCGGTCGCCTGCTTTCAGGGTCTGTGTCATGAAAATTCCTCCGATGCATCGAATTACCAAAGCTGGTTCCGTACATCGTATGCGCGCCGCCGCAGGCATTTGCGCCCGCACAGGCAAACGAGCAAGAATGTTCCGCCGCTATTTTGTCCGAAAGCCGGCATACTGATACTGCACGCAAAAAAGGGGGGATTTTTTGCAGACAAAACCAAGGAGACTGTGCCGCACGGCCCTGCTCGCGCTCGCGTTTGCGCTTTGTATGGGTGTGGCTGCGCAGGCGGCGTCACTTGTGCCGCTCGGTCAGGCGGTCGGCATCCAGATGACCACGGCAGGCGTGCTCGTGGCGGATCTGGCCGAGGTGGACACGCCCGGCGGCACGTGCACGCCCGCAAAGGACGCGGGGCTGCGCCCCGGCGACGTGATCTGCCGCATGGACGGGCGGGAGATCGTGTCGTCGGCGGACTTTCTGGCGGCGCTCGACGCAGCGGGGGACACCGTGAGCGTGACCGTCCGGCGCGGCGGTGCCGAGGTCACGGCTGCGGTCACGCCCGCCGTCATGCCGGACGGCACGCGGCAGCTCGGGCTCTGGCTGCGCGACGGTGTGACCGGCGTCGGCACGCTCACGTACTACGATCCGGCCACGGGGCGCTACGGCGCGCTTGGCCACGGCATCGCGGACGAGACGAGCGGTGCGCTCATGCCGCTGCGCGACGGCAGCGTGCTCTCGGCCGTCGTTGCGGATGTGCGTCCGGGCGGGCATGGCGCGGCCGGTGAGCTGGTCGGCAGCTTCGATGCCGCCGACCGCATCGGGGCAATCGAGCGCAACGGTCTGTTCGGCATTTTCGGCACGCTCGACACGCCGCCGGACGGCACGCCTGTTGAGACCGCGCCCGCAAGCGACGTCAGGACCGGCAGCGCGACCATCCTGTCCACGGTCGCGGGCGACACCGTGCAGGCGTACACCGTGAACATCACGCGGGTCTATCACGACGGGGCGAGCACACGCTTTGCCATCACCGTCACAGACCCCGCGCTGCTCGCGGCGACCGGCGGTATCGTGCAGGGCATGAGCGGCAGCCCCATCCTGCAGGACGGCAGACTCATCGGCGCGGTGACGCACGTGCTGCTGGCAGATCCCGCCAAGGGCTACGGCGTGAGCATTGACGATATGCTCGCGGCGGCGCAGGCAGCGTAAGCAGCAGGAACGGGCGAGCGTGCGCGGGTGTTACCCGCGCACGCTTTGAGACTGTCAAAAAGTATTACTTTTTGACAAGGGGGTATGCGGCCTGACTGCAGCGCACGCGCTGTCCGCCAGAGGCGGCCGGCGCGCACGTTTGCAGGCCGAGCGGTATTTTCTTCGCCGCACATGTCGCCGAAGAAAATGATCGGACTTTCTTTGCGCCTGCGGGCGCAAACTCTACGAGGTTCTTTGACAAGCTGGAGCGTGCGCGGGTGTTACCCGCGCACGCTTTGCATCTGTCAAGAAGCCGGAAAAAAGCCAGCCGCGGCGACGCCGCAGCTGGCTTGTTTGCTGTTTATGTGCGCTGTGCAGACGGTATGTCCTTCCTTGCGCTCAGCGCTTTTTCTTGTTGCCGAAGATGCCGCTGCGCGGTTCGCTCACGGCCTCGTTCATCGACTCGGCGTAGGCGTGCAGACGCTCCTTCTGCTCGGCCGTCATATTCTTGGGTACGGTGATCGTGATCGTGACGAACTGGTCGCCGCGGCCGCCCTTGCTCTGCAGGTACGGGATGCCCTTGCCGCGCAGACGGAACACGCTGCCCGGCTGCGTCCCCTCGGGGATGGTGAGCTTGACGCGGCCGTCGATGGTCGGCACTTCGATCTCTGCGCCGAGCGCCGCCTGTGCAAACGTGACCGGCATCTCCATGAGCACGGAGTTGCCGTCGCGCTCGAAGAACGGGTGCGGCTTGACAAAGACCGTGATGAGCAGGTCGCCCGCCGGTCCGCCGTCAAGCCCGGCATTGCCCTTGCCGCGCAGATTCAGCGTCTGCCCGTCGTCGATGCCGGCCGGGATCTTGACCTTGATGGTCTGATTCTTGCGCACGGCGCCGCGTCCGCCGCAGCGCGGGCACGGCTGGTGGATGATCTTGCCGCGGCCGCCGCACTTTTTGCACGCGCCGCTCGTCTGCACCATGCCGAAGGGGGTGCGCTGCGTGGTGCGCACGCTGCCGGTGCCCTTGCAGTCCGGGCAGACCTCCGGCGTCGTGCCGGGGGCGCAGCCCGTGCCCTTGCAGTCCGGGCACTGCTCGACGCGGCCGACGTTGATCTCCTTCTCGCAGCCGAACGCCGCCTCTTCAAAGGTGATGTTCAGGCGCACGCGCAGGTTTTCGCCGCGGCGCGGGCCGCTGCGCTGGGTCTGGCCGCCGCCGAAGCCGCCGCCGAAAATGTCGCCGAAGCCGCCGCCGAAAATGTCACCGAAGATATCGCCGAAGCCGCCGAAGCCGCCAAACCCGGCGCCGCCGGGGCCGCCGGCGGACGGGTCAAACGCCGCATGGCCGAACTGGTCATACTTCGCGCGCTTGTCGGGATCGGACAGCACCTCGTAGGCCTCGTTGACTTCTTTGAAGCGCTCCTCGCATTCCTTGTCGCCCGGATGCAGATCCGGGTGGTTGGCTTTGGCCAGCTTGCGGTAGGCTTTTTTGATCTCGTCCTCGGATGCGCCTTTTTCGACACCGAGCACTTCATAATAATCTCGTTTTTCAGCCATACATGAACCTCAACTGTCTATGGATTCCCCCGCGCGGGGGTCAGAAAGCTCCAAATGCGGGCGCGCTTTTTGTGGCGCGCCCGCGTTGCTTAGCCCGTAGTCGGGGGCGGGGTGTTTACTTCTTGTCGTCGTCAACGACGGTGTAGTCCGCGTCGTAGTACTGCTGGCCGTTGTCGCCGCCGTTGCCGCAGTCGCCCTGGCAGTTCGGGTCACAGCCCGGGTTCGCGCCCGGCTGGCCGCCCTGCGGGTTGGCCTGCTGGTACATCTTCTCGCTGAGCTTGTAGAACACCTGCGTCAGCGCCTCGGTCGCGGCCTTGATGGCTGCGGTGTCGCTGCCCTTGAGGGTCTCCTTGAGCTCGTTGAGCTTGCTCTCGACTTCGCCCTTTTCGGCCGCGTCGACCTTGTCGCCCAGCTCCTCGAGCGTGCGCTCGGTCTGGTAGACCATCTGGTCGCCCTGGTTGCGGGTGTCGATCTCTTCCTTGCGCTTGGCGTCCTCCGCAGCGTACTGCTCTGCCTCGTGCACGGCCTTCTCCACGTCCTCCTTGGACATGTTGGTGGAGGAGGTGATGGTGATGTGCTGCTCCTTGCCGGTGCCCAGATCCTTGGCCGAGACGTTCACGATGCCGTTGGCGTCGATGTCGAAGGTAACCTCAATCTGGGGCACACCCCGGCGGGCGGGGGCGATGCCGTCCAGGCTGAACCGGCCCAGGGTCTTATTGTACTGGGCCATCTCCCGCTCTCCCTGGAGGACGTGGACCTCCACCTGGGTCTGATTGTCGGCCGCGGTGGTGAAGATCTGGCTCTTCTTGGCGGGGATGGTGGTGTTGCGCTCGATGAGCTTGGTGTTCACGCCGCCCATGGTCTCAATGCCCAGGGACAGGGGGGTCACGTCCAGCAGCAGCAGGCCCTTCACGTCGCCCACCAGCACGCCGCCCTGAAGGGCTGCGCCCATGGCCACGCATTCATCGGGGTTGATGCCCTTGAAGCCCTCTTTGCCGGTGAGCTTCTTCACCACATCCTGCACAGCGGGAATCCGGCTGGAGCCGCCCACCATGAGGACCTTGGCGATGTCATTGCCGGTGAGGCCCGCGTCGCTCATGGCCTGCTTCACCGGTCCGGCGGTGGCCTCCACCAGGTGGGCGGTCAGCTCATTGAACTTCGCCCGGGTGAGGGTCAGGTCCAGATGCTTGGGGCCGGTGGCATCGGCGGTGATATAGGGGAGGTTAATGGTGGAGGAGGTGACGCCGGACAGCTCAATCTTGGCCTTTTCCGCAGCCTCCTTCAGGCGCTGCATGGCAACCTTGTCGCCGCTCAGGTCGATGCCCTCGGCCTTCTTAAACTCCGCCACCATCCAGTCCATGATGCACTTGTCGAAGTCGTCGCCGCCCAGCCGGTTGTTGCCGGCGGTGGCCAGGACTTCGATGACCCCGTCACCGATCTCCAGAATGGAGACGTCGAAGGTGCCGCCGCCCAGGTCATAGACCATGATCTTCTGATCCGATTCCTTGTCCACGCCGTAGGCCAGGGCCGCCGCCGTGGGCTCATTGATGATCCGCTTGACCTCCAGGCCGGCAATCTTGCCCGCGTCCTTGGTGGCCTGCCGCTGGGCGTCGGTGAAGTAGGCAGGGACGGTGATGACCGCCTCGGTGACGGTCTGGCCCAGATAGGCCTCGGCGTCTGCCTTCAGCTTCTGCAGGATCATGGCGGAGATCTCCTGGGGAGTGTACGCCTTGCTGTCGATGTTCACCTTGTAGTTGGAGCCCATCTCACGCTTAATGGAAATCACAGTCCGGTCGGGGTTGGTGATGGCCTGGCGCTTTGCCACCTGGCCCACCATCCGCTCGCCGTCCTTGGAAAATGCCACAATGGAAGGGGTGGTGCGGTTGCCCTCCGCGTTGGGGATAACGACGGCCTCGCCGCCCTCCATCACGGAGACGCAGGAGTTGGTGGTTCCTAAGTCGATACCAATAATCTTAGACATAATGTTGTTCCTCCTTATCAAGAACAGATGGCTGTTGTTTACACGTTTATCAAATTTATATGGTGATCTGGAAATGGTTCGGGGCTGTCCGCCCGGACAGGGCCGGTCAGTTGGCCACCTTGACCATGGCGTGGCGAATGACCTTTTCTCCCATCTTAAAGCCGGCCTGGAATACTTCTACTACGGTATTCTCTCCCAAAGCCTCGTCTTCCATGTGCATCACTGCGTTATGGACATTGGGGTCAAAGGATTCGCCCTGGGCGGGAATCTCCTCCACCCCCAGCTTTTCCAGCACAGTCTTGAGCTGGGTCATGGTCATCTGCACGCCCTTGGCATAGGCCTCGTCGGCGGTCTCCTGCTTCAGCGCCCGCTCCAGATTGTCATACACCGGGAGCAGTTCCTTGATGGTGTCCGCCCTGGCGGTGGTCCAGGCGTTTTCCTTTTCCTTCTGGCTTCGCTTGCGGTAGTTGTCGTACTCCGCCAGCAGCCGGAGGTATTTGTCTTCCTGCTCCCGCAGGGCCTGCTGGAGGGCTTCCTCCTGGCTGGATTCCTGCTTTTCCTGAGAGGCTTCGGTCACTTCCTCCGGGGTCTCCTCCTTGGTTTCCTCGGGGACCTGATTCTGATCGTTATTTTTCTTGCTCATGGGATGTGGTATCCTCCTCATTCTTCAGGTTCGCTCCCGGCGGGGGGCGGAATCTCGCCTTTGCCAAACATGCGGGAAAGACCTTCCGCAAAGTAGGACAACCGGGCCGCCAGGTCCGCATAGTCCATGCGGGTGGGGCCCACCACGCCGATGACGCCCTGCATTCCGCCGCCAATATCATAGCTGGCCATGATCACGCTGGATTCTTTCAACTCGTCGGCCACGTTCTCCGGGCCAATGAGAATTTTTACGTTTTCTCCCTGCACCACCGGCAGGTTGACCCCCTCTCCCATCTCGGAGAGAAAGTTCATCAGGGGTTCCGCCCGCTCCAGGCTCTGGTACTCCGGGTGGGCCAGCAGCGTGGGGATGCCAGCGGTGTGAATCACATTGGTCTCCAGCTCCTCCAGCACCTCCATGGCGAAGGAGACCACCAGACTGATCAGTCCGTAGGCCTCGCCCCCGGCATGGGAGGCCACCCGCGCCAGTTCCGGCCCCAGTTCCTCCAGGGTCAGGCCCGTAAACGAGGTATTCAGCAGGGTGCCCAGCAGCTGCAGCTGGGTCTCCGACAGGGGGGTAGGCAGGCGGAAGAGCTTATTCTTCACCATCTGGCCATCGGTCATCAGCACAGCGATGAACGCCGATTCCTCCACCATGAGCAGGTCATAGCGGGCGATGGTGGCTTTTCTGGTCCCCTTGGTCAGGGAAAAGGTGGGATACTTGGTCAGCTGGGAGATGATCTTCCCCGCCTCCGTCATCACCTGGTCCATTTCCCGGATTTTGAGGTTGAGAGCTTCGTTGATCTTTTGGGCCTCCTGCATGGTCAGCCGGTGCTCCTCCATGAGTTCGTTCACATACAGCCGGTATCCCTTGGGAGAGGGAATCCGTCCGGCGGAGGTATGGGGCTGTTCCAGGTAACCCAGGGTCTCCAACTCCGCCATCTCATTGCGGATGGTGGCGGAGGAGACCTTCAGGCCGGCGCTGACCACAATGGCTTTGGAGCCCACAGGTTCGGCGGTCTGTATGTAGTTTTCTACCACCGCGCGAAGGATCTGTTTTTTGCGCTCCGACAGTTCCATTCTCAGGCCTCCTTTGGCCTCTTCTATCATTTTAGCACTCATTCTCCCTGAGTGCTAAAGCTAATGTAGCACTTCCCCTGCAAAATGTCAAGCACTCCGAAAAAAATATCTGAGCTTCTTTTCACTTTCAGGACTTTTCATAGTTTTGTGTTCCCCCTGCTTCCGTTTTCGTGCAATCTTTGCACCTTCCCGGCGAGACTGCCAAAACGCCATCAACAAACCGGCCCTATCCTGTGGGATAGGGCCGGTTTGTTCCGAACGATTATGCAGTTTGACAGGGCAGCGCCTCAGCCCTCCGCCTCCCGCAGCCGCTCCACCACGGAGACCCGGGCCACCGACCGGTAAACCGCCAGCGGGACCAGGCCGCCCAGCAGCAGAAAGATCGGCAGCAGAATCAGAACCGGGGTCACCGTCAGATGATAGGTGAAGAACCAGAACAGGTTCTCCAGGGTGGGTGCGGACAGCGGCCCCAGCACCAGGGCCAGCACCAGGGCAATGAGGATAGACCCCAGCGCGTAGAAGAGGCCCTCCCAGACCAGCATGATCTTCAGCTGCCGCCCGGTCATGCCGATGGACTGGAGCACGGCAAACTCCCGCTTCCGGGTCAGGATGCCCGTCAAAATGGCGTTGAAGAAGTTCAGCACGCCCACCAGCCCCACAATGAAGCTCAGCGCCCCGCCCAGCATCAGGAACATGGCGCGGAAGCTCTCAAACTCCGCCTGGTAGGTGACCTTGCTCACATAGTCGTATTGGGGATTCTGGTTTTCCGTGTAGTCGGCCAGGAAGTCCTCCATGGCCGTCGCCCCGCCCTCCTGGGTGTTGAAGGCATAGAGCATCACGCTGTCACTCTGCGTATCTTGGCAGAATGTTGCATCGTTGAGCACAAATTCATCCGCCCCATAGTAGCCATAACCCAGACAGCTGGGCACAGCTACCAACGCCGCCACCTCATAGGTAACCTCTTGGTATTCCACCGCCCGGGACAAGTATGCCTCTTTCTCCGGGGGTTCGGACCCGAAGACCTCCCCGGTGGTGGGGCTGTAATATTCAAATTCTGACACGTACCGCAGGGTGACCTGGTCCCCCACCTTGGCCCAATGGGAGTCTGGCCTCCACTTGCCATAGTCATCCTTGTTATACACGGCGGCAATGTAGCGCCCGCCCGGCTCATACAGCTTGGACAGGTCCCCTTCCATCACGTCCAGCTGATCCAAGGCAAAGCCTTCCATGCCATAGAGCTGTGCTCTGTCCAGCAGGTGGTTCCCAGCATCCCGTTCCATGCCCGTAATCAAGCTCTCCATTTGCTCCTCGGTATACCACTGCTGGTTGGCAGAACGGAACCAGTCCTCCGTCACGCCCTCCTGTACTGCGGTCGTCATTCCATAGACCTTTCCCCCCTCGGCCACGCCGCCCTGGCTGGTCACCTGGTCAATGACCTCCTGGGGCAGGGCCATACCGGCGTGGAAGGTGTCCCCCACCTGAAAATGCCCCGCGTCCGCCAGGACAAAGTCCGTGCAGATGCTTTTGGAGAGATACTTGTCCATGTCAAAGCCCCCCACAAAGGTGGCCGTTATGGTGGTGAGCACCACCGCCAGGGACAGGGAGAGCACCGTCACCACGGTCTTTCCCTTGCTGCGGCCCAGGTTGGCTCGGGCCATGGAAAAGGGCGACACCCTTCCGCTGCCTCGCTTTGCCTTCTTCTTGCTTTGGCTGCCCTCCGTGTACCGTACCGCCTCAATGGGGGAGACCTTCGCCGCCAGCCGGCCTGGCTTGGCGCAGGACAGCAGCACGGTGAACAGGGCAAACAGGGCCGAGCCCACAAAGATCAGGGGATGCACGGACACGGTACTCACTACGCCGTCCAGCCGCTGGATCACCATGGGCGCCAGCAGACCGCCCACCATCCAGCCCAGCACAAGCCCGATGGGGATGCCGATACAGCTCAGAAGCAGCGCCTGCTGCCGCAGCAGAGCTTTGATCTGCCGCCCGGTGGTCCCGATGGTCTTCAGCAGGCCATAGAATCGGATGTCGTTGGTCACGGAGATCTGGAAGACATTATAGATAATCAGGTATCCGGTGAACACAATCAGCAGCAGCACCGCCGCCAGCGCCGCCAGCGTGGCCGGGTCCATGTTCTCGGCCATCTTGGCTCCGGTGTAGCCCCAGTTCACGCCGGTATTCACATAATTGTCCTCCTGCCGGTTCTGGTCCTGATAGCCGTGGTTGGCCAGAATGGTCTGGACATCCTGTTCAATGTGCAGGGAGCTGTCCAGCATCACATCCAGGCCCCAGAGTCCCGCGCCGGAGGCGTCCTGTCCAGGGACATATCCCGTCTCCGCCAGGATGGACTCCAGCCGGCTCTCGGGAATGAGCACATGGTCAGCCGGGATGGCCTCGTCATATTCCCACCAGCCGCAGAGGGTAAAGGTCTGGGTGGTCTCCACCGAGCCCGCCCCGATCCCGAAGGTCAGGGTAAACTCCGCCCCCAAAACAGGCTCCACCCCCAGCAGCTCCAGTACCCGGGTGTCGGTGGCCGCCTCATTGGTGCCCTCCTGGGGCAGGCGTCCCTCCTGGGGCTGGCAGAACATCCACTTGGCCTGGGTTGGGTCGGAGTAGCCGATCTCCACATGGCTCTTGTGAAAGGGGGCCTCTGTGGGCATCCCTATGAACCGGCGCAGGCCCCACTCCTTAATCAGGGGGTCCTCCTTGATCTCCCCAAATTGTTCCTGGGTCAATGATTTGAAGGTGGCGTGGTTATATCCCCCCGCCTGCCGGAAATTGGACTGCTGAAAGCCGTCGTTGATGGACAGGGCGATGGTAAACAGGGAGGTAAAGAGCACCGTGGTCAGGGCGATGGCCAGCACGGCGATGCAGTTTCGGGTTTTGGCCGCCTTCATGGACTGGCGTCCCAAATGCCGGACGCAGGCTTTGTTGGATACGCGGATCATGTCCCTCTCACCCCCGGCTGGTAATCTGTCCATCCTCAATGCGGATGGTCCGGTCGGCCATTTGGGCAATCTCCTCATTGTGGGTGATCATCACAATGGTCTGGGCAAACCGCTGGGAGGTCACCTTGAGCAGCCCCATCACGTCCTGGCTGGTCTTGGAGTCCAGGTTGCCCGTGGGCTCATCGGCCAAAATAATGGCGGGCTTGGCCGCCAAGGCCCGGGCGATGGCCACCCGCTGCTGCTGACCCCCGGAGAGGTTGTTGGGCAAATTTTGGAGCTTCTTCTCCAGCCCCAGGGTGGCGATGATCTGCTCCACATAGGCCCGGTCCTCTACTTTGCCGTCCAGACGAATGGGCAGGACAATATTCTCGTAAACGTTGAGCACAGGCACCAGATTATAGTTTTGAAAGACGAAGCCGATCTTCCGGCGGCGGAAAATGGTCAGTTCCTCATCCTTAAGCTGAAAAATCTCCCGGCCATCCACCGTTACAGACCCCGACGTGGGCCGGTCTAAGCCTCCCAGCATGTGCAGCAGGGTGGACTTGCCGGACCCCGAGGTCCCCACCACCGCCACAAACTCTCCTTTTTCCACCGTGAGATGGACGCCGTCCAGGGCACGGACCTCCGTATCCCCTGCGCCGTAGACCTTTCGCAGGTCTCTGGTCTCCAAGATTGTCATATCAAATTCCTCCATGGTTCCAAACAGAAAATAGTCTGTACGTCCTTCGACAGTACAGACTATACCAGAGGATTCTTTCCACATTCTTTCTGAATTCTATCAGTTTCGAAAGATTCTCTCCGACGCGGCAGCCCCCTCCCGGGGAAGAAACAGGGAGAAGGTACTCCCCCGCCCTCGCTGGGAGGATACCTTGACATAGCCCCCCTGCCCCGCCGCAATCTGCCGGACCAGGTACAGGCCGATCCCAACGCCTTCCCCGTCCCGGGCCGCCGGAGCCCGGTAGAACCGCTGGAACACCTTGGCCTGCTCCTCCTCCGCCAGGCCCATCCCCGTGTCGGTCACGTCAATCCGGCAGAACAGCTCATAAGCGGTCACCGACACGGTGACCGCCCCGCCGGTGGGGGTGTACTTCACCCCGTTGTCCAACAGGTTGCACACCGCCTCCTCCGTCCACTTGGGGTCAAACCGCGCCTGGGCCTGGGTGGGCAGCAGGGTCAGTGTGATCCCCTTCCTGTCCGCCTTGGGCTGGAGTCCCGCCACCGCCTGTTCCAGCATAGGGGCCAGGGGCCCCACCACAGGCTGAAAGGTCAGGATGCCGTTCTCCAGGCGGGAGGTCTTCACCAGGGCTTCAATGAGGGTTTTTAATTTCTCCGCCTGTCTCTCCAGGGCCGCGGCACAGTCGCGGCCCTGGGGGGGCAGAGGCTGCTCCCCCAGCAGCTGGGCATACAACAAAAGATTGGCAATGGGCGTCTTGGTCTGGTGGGAGATGTCCCCAATGAGGGTTTTGATGGCGTCCTTTTCCGCCTGAAGGTTCCGCGCCGACACCGCGGAGGCCTCCAGGTAATCGGCCAGCCGGCTCTCCACCGCGGAAAAGAGGCTCTCGTCAAACTTGGTCGGGGAGAATTCCCCACAGATGGCCTGGTCCAGCATCCCATCCAGGCTTTGCAGGGTGCGCTTTTCCCGCCGGCGAAACCACAGCCCGCCGGCCAAGGCCCCCAGGACGGCGGAAACCGCGCACAGAACAACGGTCACTCCCATCTCACTTCACCGCCCAGGTATACCCGATCCCATAGACGGTTTTGAGATACCGGGGCTTGGATGGGACCTCCTCCAGCTTGTCCCGCAGCCGCTTCACCGTGACAGACAGGGCATTCTCCTCCACATATTCTGCACCATCGGTCCACACCCGGTCCACCAGGTCCCCCCGGCTGAGGGTGGTCCCCCGGTTCTGGACCAGGAGCCTCAACAGCCTTTGCTCCGTCTTGCTCAGCTCCACCAGCTTCCCCTTCTTTCGATACTCCATCCGGCCAAAGTCAAAGACAAATTCCCCGGTCTCCACCACCTCATTCCCGGCGCCTTTTCCCCGGCGCAGCTGGGCATTCACCCGGGCCCGGAGGACCGCCAGGGAAAAGGGCTTTGTAATGTAGTCCTCCGCCCCCAGCTCCAGCCCGGCCACAATGTCGGTCTCCAGATCATTGGCGGTGAGGAGGATCACCGGCACCCGCCCCTTGACCTCTTCCAGCAGGGACAGGCCGCTGCCGTCGGGGAGGTTCACATCCAAGATCAGCAGGGCAAAGGGCCCGGCCTCCTCCAGCGCCTGCCGGGCCTGGGCCAAAGTCCGGCACAAGGTCACCGGCCGGTCATCCCCCTGCAGCGCCAGCCGGACCCCCTCTCCCAAGGCCAGATCGTCCTCCAAAATCAGCAGCCGTTCCATCCTACGTCTCCTCTCTGCACCCGCGTCATTTTTGCGGTAAAATGATAGCACACTTTTCTCTCCCGGGCAAGGCAGAACGCCGGGAAACAAAAGAGACAGCCTGATCCGCCGCTCTTTGGACCAGGCTGTCTGCTCATCCCTTTGCTTCTAAAGGGGAAATTCACCGATTCGTCTTTTCCTATTCTGAAAAATATAAAACCAGGGCATGGGAGAACTCCCATACCCTGGTGTCCTTTAGGGTTGTGACATGGGCATATCGGCATTCAGGGAGATGACCGCCGCACTGTCATAAGCATCATATCCAGAGCCCAAGCTGACATAATAAGTAAAAGGTACCGTAGCTTGCCAACCATCGTCACTGAGGTAAATGTGCTCTCGGTCAATCTCTGCAACCCGGTTTACATGGAACCAGCCTTTCGCATTCTCTACCGTGGCCTCTCCGATGCCGGTAATCTGCTTTTTCCCTTCCTTATCGCTGTATTGGAAAGACAGAGTCACTAAGACCCCATAATCCTCACCCACGCTCACCGGAGTAGCTAAGGTACCTTGGCCGTTTTCTCCTAAGGTGAGAACTGGCTTGTCTGGCATGATTGGTTCCACTGCGGCAGTGTCTTGGACAGGCTCTGCTGAAATAGAAGCTGTTTCCTGCGGTGTACAGGCCGCTAAACCCAGTATCATCATCAAAAACATTCCGTAAAATAGATACCGCATAAGTTCCCCCCTTATTTTCTATGTCATAGTTTATCTATAACATAATTTCGCAAAATTCGCAACGCATTTTCATCATTTTATCTATTATATTTCAAATTGTTTTCCTCAATTACGGTATAATGAATAATTGAAAACACTTTTATATGTGATTTCATCAAGGTGTAGCGTATTCGCATATCCGACACACCCAAATTACAAGGCCACCTCTCCCTGTTTCTCAGAGAGAAGCGGCCTCGCTTTTAGACCCTCTTCAAATAGATGCTTCTCCCGGGGAAGGAGATTCTCTTTTTTCCATCTGGTTCCCCGAACCAGCAAATGCTGGGGCGCTGGCCCCACCCATATAGTTGATAAACTGCTGGGCCGTGCGGCCGGAGACGCCGCCGTGGCGCAGTTCCCACTTGTTGGCCTCCGCCAGCAGCACCTCCGCCGGCACCGTCAGGCCCTGCCGCTGGGCCAGGGTCCGAACCATCTCCTGGAACTGGGTCCGGTTGGGGATGGAATAGTTGATCCGCACGCCAAAGCGGGCGGAGAGGGAGAGCTTTTCCTCCAAGGTGTCCGAGTGGTGGACGTCGTTCTCATGCTCCATGTCCGCCCGGTCCTTCCAGGTCTCCCGGATGAGGTTTCGCCGGTTGGAGGTGGCGTAGAGAAGGATGTTGTCCGGTTTGGTCTCCACCCCGCCCTCAATCACCGCTTTGAGGAACTTATACTCCACCTCGTTCTCCTCAAAGGAGAGGTCATCAATAAAAATAATGAACCGGTAATTCCGGTTTTTCACCTTGGCAATCACCGCCGACAGGTCCCGGAACTGATGCTTATAAATCTCAATCATCCGCAGGCCCTGGTCATAGTACTCGTTGATCAGAGCCTTGACGCTGGAGGACTTGCCGGTGCCGGCGTCCCCATAGAGCAGGGCGTTGTTGGCGCTTCGCCCCGCCAGGAAGGCCTCCGTGTTGTGCCGCAGCTGCGCCTTCTGGCTCTCGTAACCCACCAGGTCCCGCAGCATGACCTTGTCCGTGTTGTAGATGGGGATAAACCCAATCCCCTCCGGCCCCGACTGGATGCGGAAGGCCTTATTCAGGCCCAGCATCCCCACGCCATACTGCCGGTAATGTTCCGTGACCAGACGGAAAAACGTCTCGTCATCCGGGGCCGCGGCCAGACGGCGGCTCAGGTCCCGGACCTTTTCACTGACGTTTTGGTTGTACCGCCGCCCGTGCTTGGCAATGGCCTTGTAATGGCTGAGGGTGGTAAAGCAGTCCAGGTTCAAATCCCCCTCCACGGCAGAAAAATCGTAGTGGAACAGGGCCCGAAAGACCCGAAAATCGTTCCGGGCAAAGTGGTTCACCGAGCCGTCCTGGGCGCCCACCCGCTCGGTAATCAGGCTGAAGGAGTTCTCGTTGGTCATCAGCAGAAAGGTCAGGTAGTTCTGCCACAGATTCTCGTCAAAGCCATACTCTGTCGCCAGGTCCAGCAGCCCCTTGACCTGGTGGTAAATGCCCCGCACCAGGGTCTGCCGGGGCATACTACTTCCCTTCCAAGCCTGGAACAGCGCCGCCAGTTTGGACAGAATGGCCTCTTCTCCCAAGTCTCCGTACAGGAGCAAGCGGGATACCAGTTGGTCCATTGTCAATCCTCCTATCGTTTTCTCCGCAGCAATTTGGCCGCCCGCAGGCGGCCAAATGGTGTGTTTTCTCGTTTTTCCAGGGGTGCGCCTCAGTCCACCCGGACCCGCCAGCCAAACTTGTCCTCCAGTCTGCCCAGCTGAATCCCGGTCACCGTGTCATAGAGCTTCTGGCTCAGAGGGCCAATCTCCCCGTTGCCGATGACCATGACATCGTCCTTATACCGCAGCTTGCCCACCGGGGAGATCACCGCGGCGGTGCCGGTGCCGAAGACCTCCTCCAGCTTGCCCTCCTTCTGGGCCTGGATGAGCTCCTCCACGGAGATTTTCCGCTCCTCCGTGGGCAGGCCCCAGTCCCGGCAGAGCTGGAGCACGGAGTTCCGGGTGATCCCCGGCAGGATGGACCCATTGAGCATGGGAGTGACCACCTTGCCGTCAATCTTGAAGAAGATGTTCATGGCGCCCACCTCTTCAATGTATTTCCGCTCCACCCCGTCCAGCCACAGGACCTGGGAATAGCCGTCGTCATGGGCCTTCACCTGGGCGGCCAGGGAAGCAGCGTAGTTGCCGCCAGTCTTGGCAAAGCCCATGCCGCCCCGGACCGCCCGGACATAGTCGTCCTCAATCCAGATGCCCACCGGCTCCAGGCCGCTTTCATAATAGGCGCCCGAGGGGGAGAGAATGATGATAAACTGGAAGGTTTGCGAGACATCCACCCCCAGGAAGGGCTCCGTGGCAATGATAAAGGGGCGGATGTACAGGGAGGTGCCGGGGGCCGTGGGAATCCAGTCCTGGTCCACGGAGACAATGGCCTTCACCGCCTGGACGTAGTCCTCCTCCGGAACCCGGGGGATGCAGAGGCGGTCGTTGGTGTCGTTGGTCCGCTTGGCATTCATGTCCGGGCGGAAAAGGTAGTTGGCCCCATCATCCCCCTTGTAGGCCTTCAGGCCCTCGAACATCTCCTGGCCGTAGTGAAACACCATGGCGGCGGGAGACAGGGTGAGGTCCTGATAGGGCACAATGCGGGGGTCGTGCCAACCCACTCCCTGGGTGTAGTCCATGACAAACATGTGGTCGGTAAAAATCCGGCCAAAGCCCAGATTTCCCTTGGGCTTTTCCTTGGGGGCTGTGGTTTTGGTGATCTTGATGTCTAACATTTGAAACGCTTCCCTTCTCAATACAAATACAATACGGCAGCGAAGCACCCCACAGGGCTGCCTCCGCCAATTCCTTTAAAAATCCAGAATGGCACCCTTGTCCGCCGAAGTCACCATCTTTGCGTAGCGGGCCAGGTAGCCCGTCTTGACCTTGGGTTCCGGACAGACCCAGGCGGCCTTCCGCCGGGCCAGTTCCTCATCGGAGACCTCCAGCTGAATCTTGCAGTTGGGGATATCAATGGAGATCAAATCTCCCTCCTCCACCAGACCGATGGTCCCGCCGGCGGCGGCCTCCGGGCTCACATGACCGATGGATGCCCCCCGGGTGGCCCCGGAAAACCGGCCGTCGGTGATGAGGGCCACAGATTCCCCCAGCCCCATGCCGCAGATGGCGGAGGTGGGGTTGAGCATCTCCCGCATGCCCGGGCCGCCCTTGGGCCCCTCGTAGCGGATGACCACCACATCGCCGGGATGGATCTTCTTCCCATAAATATCGGCAATGGCTTCCTCCTCGGAATTGTACACCCGGGCGGGGCCTTTGTGGACCATCATCTCCGGGGCCACGGCGGACTGCTTCACCACGCAGCCATCCGCAGCCAGGTTGCCCTTCAGAACCGCGATGCCGCCGCTCTGGGAGTAGGGATTCTCCAGGGGACGAATGACGGTGGGGTCCAGATTCTGGACCGGGGCCAGGTTCTCCGCCACGGTCTTTCCCGTGCAGGTGAGAAGGCTGGTGTCCAGCAGGTCCTTCTTGGTCAGCTCCTTCATCACCGCGTAAACGCCGCCGGCCCGCTCCAGGTCCTCCATAAAGGTGTCCCCCGCTGGGGCCAGATGGCACAGGTTGGGCGTCCGGGCGGAGATGGCGTTGGCCTCGTCCAGGTCAATGGTCACCCCGGCCTCATGGGCGATGGCGGGCAGGTGGAGCATGGTATTGGTGGAGCAGCCCAGGGCCATGTCCACGGTCTCCGCATTGTGGAAGGCCGCCGGCGTCATGATGTCCCGGGGCCGGATGTCCCGCCGGATCAGCTCCATGATCTGCATGCCCGCTTGCTTGGCCAGGCGGCGGCGGGCAGAGAGGGGCGCGGGAATGGTCCCGTTGCCGGGCAGAGCCATGCCAATGGCCTCTGTCAGGCAGTTCATGGAGTTGGCGGTATACATCCCTGAGCAGGAGCCGCAGCTGGGACATGCGTTCTCCTCGTACTCCCGCACCCCCGCCTCGTCCAGGGTGCCGGCGTGGTAGGCCCCCACCGCCTCAAACATATGGCTCAGGCAGGTGCGCCGGCCATCCCCCAGCCGGCCGGCCAGCATGGGACCGCCGGAGCAGAAGATGGTGGGGATATTCAGCCGGGCGGCCGCCATCAGCAGGCCCGGCACATTCTTGTCGCAGTTGGGCACCATGACCAGCCCGTCAAACTGGTGGGCGGTCACCATGGCCTCGGTGGAGTCGGCAATGAGGTCCCGGGTGACCAGGGAATACTTCATCCCCACATGGCCCATGGCAATGCCGTCACAGACCGCGATGGCGGGGAAGGTCACCGGGGTTCCCCCCGCCGCCCGGATGCCGGCCTTGACCGCCTCCACAATTTTATCCAGGTCCATGTGACCGGGTACAATCTCATTCCAGGAGCTCACCACCCCCACCAGGGGCCGGTTCAGCTCCTCCTCGGTATAGCCCAGGGCGTAGAGCAGGGACCGGTTGGGGGCCCGTTCCACGCCTTTTTTGATTTGATCGGAACGCATCAGGCTGTCCTCCTTATAAAAACTCATACAAAATTGTATGACCTCTCTTGAATTGTCTGACATTATATTATAGGATAGAGAGAGCAATGTCAAGGGAAATCCGCAGGTTTTCCCCAAAAGGAGGTCCCTATGGAGAAAAAAAGTCTATCCCAACAAACCGCCGACCGGCTGTACACCATGATCGTGGTGGAGCACCGCCTGTCCCCCGGCGAGAAGCTGCCCAGTGAGGTGGAGCTGGCCCGGGAGCTGGGGGTCAGCCGCACCACCCTGCGGGAGGCCCTCCATGTCCTGGTCTCCCAAAAAATCCTGGAGGCCCGCCGGGGGCGGGGCACCTTTGTCACCGACCAGGCAGCCCAGGTCAACGACTATGGCTTTTCCCACCTGGATCAGGTCCGGGGGGAGCTGAAGGACCTCTTTGAACTGCGGGCCATCTTTGAGCCCAGCGCCGCCCGGCTGGCCTGCCTCCGGGCCACGGAGGAGGAGATGGCGGACATCCTGGCCCGGGGAGAGGACGTGGACCGGTGCATCCGCCTGGGGCAGGACCGAACCGAGGCGGACCGGGAATTTCATGCCGCCATTGTCCGGGCCACCCACAACAGCTTCATGATGCGCCTGCTGCCCATGATCAACCAGGCGGTGGCCGCCGCCATTGCCTCTGGCCAGCACAAGGACCAGCTGGCGGAGGACACCCGCAAGGACCATGCCCTGCTGATGGACTTCTTCCGAAAGCGCGACGCCGCCGGCGCAGGGCATGCCATGGCCATTCACATGCACCACTCCATTGACGTCATGGGGCTGGGTACCCAGTGATCCCCCAGCAATCCCCTTGGGAACCCTTACGGAAAGGCAGTACCCGAATCGGGTGCTGCCTTCTCCCTCTATTCTGTAAAAAATGTTTGACATTTTAATCGAAGTATGCTATCCTCATAATGTAAAGAGTTTTTGACATTATGAGTTTATTCCTGGAGGTTTCCCCATGTCATTCGATCTGATCACGCTTTCCTTTTTTCTCCTCTTCCTTGGCTTTCTCCTTGTCTGCATCATCCGCATGTTTTTCTGCCTCCTCCGTCTGGGGGATGAGAGACGGCAGATGATTGTGGGAAAAGCCTGTACCTTTTCCTTCACAGGCACGGTGGGCTATCTGCTCCTGTCTGTCCTGCGCGCGTTCTTCCATGGTCAAACCGTCCTGCTCAATCCCCTAATCACCCTTTCCACCGTCGCCATTCTTTTCACCTGCAGCCTGGCCTGGTACCAGCGGAAGCTGGGGGGGTGACCATGGAAAACCGGATTCGCGCCTTGCGGAAGTCTCTGGGTCTGTCCCAGGAGGAACTGGCGAAAGGATGCGGGGTCTCCCGTCAAACCATCAATGCCATTGAGAACAACAAATACGACCCCTCCCTGGCCCTGGCGTTCCACCTGGCACGGGAGTTGGAGACCACAGTGGACGCGCTGTTCATCCCCGTCCCGTAGCAAAACCGCCCATAGGTTTCCACAAAAAACGGGCTCCCGAATTTCGGGAGCCCGTTTGTCCTCTATCCAAAGATTCCGGTTAGCGCGGCCCGCTGTCAGGTCTTATCCACCAGGATACCGTATCCGCCGTCATTGCGGCGATACACCACGGAGAACGCGCCATCCTTCTCCTCATTTCGGAAAGCAAAGAAGGAGTGGCCAATCAGGTTCATCTGCAAAATGGCTTCCTGCACGGACATGGGGCCAAACTCGAACTGCTTGGAGCGCACCACTTGATAGGCCGGCTCGTCAAAGCGGTCCACCTCCGGAATGAAAATGAGCTCATCGGCATCCTTCTCAAAGGCATCGCTGTTGATGTTGTTGGACAGCTTCGACCGGTGCTCTCTCAACTGGCGCCGAATGGAGGAGACCGCAGCGTCGATGGAGACCAGCATATCGGAGGTTTTTTCCACCACCCGGAAAATGGTGGTGCCAGAGAAAATCGTCAGCTCAATGACGTGCTTGCCGTCCTCCGCGCTGAAGACAACGACAGCTTCGGGTTCTCCGCGGAACAGATGATCCAATTCATTGATTCGCTGCTCTGCATGGGAGTAGACGCGATCGGGGACAGTCATATTCTTGTTGGAAAATTGAATCTTCATCATGACGACTCCTTTCCGCAGTCCATAGGGGGCTGCACACATGGCAAAAGGTTTCCGATCCTTTGAAATAGCTCCTCCCTATCTCTATTGGTATTATAGCACACCTTTTCCCGTTTTGCAAACATTATTTTTAGTCACCATGACAATTTCTTTTCCCCCGCAGCAGGCATATTCCACAAACCCAAAACCGGCTCTCCCGTCTGACGACGGGAGAGCCGGTCTCCTTGGCGCCGCTGATGGCATGCGCCGCGGCGGTTCTTCAATTTTAGTTGGAAGCGGTGTCGGGGTCCGCGTCGTCCCCCCAGAGCATGTTCTTCCGCAGTTCCGCACCCACGGTCTCCATCGGGTGCTTGGCCAGCAGGGCCCGCTTGGAGTTAAAGAAGGTACGTCCGTTCTTGTTCTCCGCGATCCACTTGCCGGCGAAGGTGCCGTCCTGGATGTCGTTCAGCACCGCTTTCATATTGGCCTTGGTCTGCTCATAGGGCAGGATGCGGCTGCCGGAGACATACTCGCCATACTCCGCCGTGTCGGAAATGGAGTAGTTCATCATGGCCACGCCGCCCTTGTTGATCAGGTCGATGATGAGCTTCATCTCATGGATGCACTCAAAATAGGCGTTTTCCGGCTCATAGCCCGCTTCCACCAGGGTCTCGAAGCCCAGCTTCATGAGCTCCACCACGCCGCCGCAGAGGACAGCCTGCTCCCCGAAGAGGTCGGTCTCCGTCTCATCGTGGAAGGTGGTCTCCATGACGCCGGCCCGGGCGCCGCCGATGCCCGCGATGTAGGCCAGGGCGATGTCATAGGCCTTGCCGGTGGCATTCTGTTCCACGGCCACCAGGCAGGGCACGCCCTTGCCGGCCACATATTGGCTGCGGACCGTATGGCCGGGGCCCTTGGGGGCCGCCATGAACACGTCCACATCTGCGGGGGGCTGGATCTGCTGGTAGCGGATGTTAAAGCCATGGGCAAAGGCAATGGCCTTGCCGGCAGTGAGGTACGGCGCGATGTCCTTCTGGTACATCTCCGCCTGGTTTTCATCGTTGATGAGGATCATAATGATGTCCGCGGCCTTGGTGGCCTCGGCAACGGGATAGACCTGGAAGCCATCCTTCTCCGCCACGGGCCAGGACTTGCCGCCCTTGCGCAGGCCGATGATGACGTCACAGCCGGAGTCCCGCAGGTTCAGGGCGTGGGCATGGCCCTGGGAGCCATAGCCCACAATGGCGATCTTCTTTCCATTGAGCTGGTTGAGGTCGCAGTCCTTCTCATAATACATCTTTGCCATAGTTGAACTCTCCTTTTTCCTTGGTGTCTTCGTCAATGGTATATTTACCACGTTCCAGGGCGATCATGCCGGTGCGGACCAGTTCCTCAATCCCAAAGTCCGCCAGCAGCTCCTGCACCGCGTCGGTCTTTTTCTCGTCCCCGATGACGGAGAGGGTGAGGGTTTCTTTGGACACATCAATGATGGAGCCCCGGAAAATGTTGGCAATCTGAATGATCTCGTTCTTATCCTCACTGGTTTTGGCGCGCACCTTATACAAAACCAGCTCCCGGCGAATGGAATGGCTGGGCACCAGCAGCTTGACCGAGTGGACGGGCACCATTTTCGCCAGCTGATTGCACATGAGGTTGGTCTGGTTCTCATTGGCCAGAACCTCGATGGTCATGCGGGAGATGGCGGGATTGTCGGTGGTCCCCACCGCCAGGGATTCCACGTTGAATCCTTTGCGGGAGAACAAACGGGACACCTGGGACAAAACGCCCGATTCATTGTCCACCAAGACGGACAACGTGCGCAATTTCACTTCTTCCATGTCTCTTGCCTCCTCTTAGTTGACCAGGAACTCGGTGATATGGGTTCCGCCGTTGACCATGGGACGGACCAGCTCGGTCTCCTCAATGGTGCAGTCCACCACATAGCCCAGGCCCTTCTTCTGTTCCTCCAGCGCCTCCTGGATGGCGGCCTCCAACTCCTCCACGGTGGTGACCCGGCGGCCCTTCAGGCCGTTGGCATCCGCCAGCTTCACAAAATCGGGGCCCCGCTCGGTGGTGGTCTGGCTGAAGCGGTTCTCATAGATCAGCTCCTGCCACTGGCGGACCATGCCCAGCCGGTGGTTGTTGAAGACAAAGGTGATGACGGGGGTTTTGTAGAACTCCTCGGTGGACAGCTCATTGCTGTTCATCCGGAAGCAGCCGTCCCCGGCGATATGGATCACGGTCTTATCCGGGTTGCCCAGCTTGGCCCCGATGGCCGCCCCCAGGCCGAAGCCCATGGTGCCAAAGCCCCCGGAGGTGAGCAGCTGGCCCGGGTAGTCAAAATGGAAATGCTGGATGGCCCACATCTGATGCTGGCCCACGTCGGTGGACACGATGGTGTCGTCGGGACAGAGCCGGGCGATGGTGTGCAGAATCTGCTTGGGCGTCAGGTGGTTGGGGTTCTCATCATAGGCCGTCTCCGTGGGGAAGGAGAAGACATACTCCTTCCACTCGCTGTGGTCATACTGGGGCACCTTCTGGTTCAGCAGTGCCAGCACCTGCTTGGCGTTGCCGATGATGTGGTGGTCGGTCTCCACATTCTTGTTGATCTCCGCCCGGTCAATGTCGATGTGGACAATCTTGGCCTGCCGGGCAAAGGTCGCCGGCTTCAGGGCCACACGGTCCGAGAAACGGCAGCCCACGGCAATGAGCAGGTCACAGCCATCACAGGCCATGTTGGAGGCCTTGGAGCCGTGCATGCCGATCATGCCCGTGGCCAAGGGGTCCCGGCCGGCGATCCCCCCCGCTCCCATAAGGGTAATGGCCACAGGGGCGTCAATCCGCCGGGCGAATTCCCGGAACTCCTCATGGGACCGGCTGCGCACCACGCCGCCGCCGCAGATGAGCATGGGCTTCTTGGACTGAGCGATCATCTCCACCAGCTTGTTCACATCCTCCTGGTTGGGCTCCGGCATTTTCAGGCTGCTGGTCCGGGCCCGGCGGATCAGGTTGGCCAGACGTCCGGAGTGAATGTGTTCTTCCCGGGGAAGGGGTTCATACTCCGCCTTCTCCGCAGTGACATTCTTTACGATATCAATGAGCACAGGGCCGGGCCGGCCGCTGCGGGCGATGGCAAAGGCCTCCCGCACGGTGTCGGCCAGGTTGTTGACATCCCGGACCAGATAGGTGCATTTGGTGATGGGCATGGCAATGCCGGTAATGTCCACCTCCTGGAAGGCATCCCTTCCGATGAGGTTTTGGGTCACGTTGCAGGTGATAAACACCACCGGGGATGAATCCATGTAGGCCGTGGCAATCCCCGTGGTCAGGTTGGTCGCGCCCGGGCCCGAGGTGGCCAGGCACACCCCCACCTTTCCTGTGGAACGGGCATAGCCGTCCGCCGCGTGGGACGCACCCTGCTCATGGGCGGTCAGAATGTGGGTGATCCGATCCCTGTAATGATACAGCTCATCGTAGACGTTCAGGATGGTGCCGCCGGGATAGCCGAACACCAGGTCGACCCCCTGCTCCAGCAGGCATTCCATCAAGATCTTGGCACCAGTCATTTCCATGCTGTTTTCTCCTCCTTTTCGGGAATCTTTCGTCTTTGGAACAACAAAAAAGCTCCGTGGTCTTTCACGTGCTAAACGTTAAAACCACAAGAGCTTGTAAGTTCTCCGCAAATCTTGGTTCGTAAGGGCCCCCACAAGCGGGATCATTCCGTCAAACCTGCGTGCTGTTTGCGTTTCGCTTTCCTGTCCTGGACATAACATTTAGCATTATTTCCGGTACTACTACGACGAGTAGTACCCCAATAATGCTGACAGCCAGGATGTTCAGTTCCGCGAAAAACAGATTCATTTTCAACGCCTCACGGTCCATCTCTTTGGGGTTAGATTCCTTCTTTGCCTTTCACGATAGCACTTCCCCCGTGGCCTGTCAATCATTTTTTTCGTTTTTTGCGAATTTGTTCTGCCGCGCCGCCGCGCCCTTTGTTTTTTTGTCAAGCTTACGCCGGACCTTCACCAATTTGTTTCCATCTCTTTGATTGTTTGGTACAGCGCCCGGTTCACCGGAACCTGCATACCGTAGAATTCCGCCAGCTGAATTACCGTACCGGCAAAGAGCTCCACCTCACTGGGACGGTGGGCCAGGGCGTCCTGCCGCATGGAGGGCATGGCCTCCGGGTTCAAGCTATCCAAAACGGCCACATACTCCCGCAGGTCCTTTTGGGTGACCAGCACCCCCTGGCAGGCTCCGACCTTGCGGGCCTCGTTCATGGCCGCGATCATGGTATCCCGAGCCGGGCCGGGCGCCTGTACGCCGCCATAGCCGCAGGCATAGGCCATGCAGACCTGGTTGACCCCCACATTCAGCATGAACTTGCACCACATCCGGTGGAGAATGTCCGCCTCCTTCCGGGCGTCCACCCCCGCCTGGCGGAAGAGGGACCAGACCGCCTCCAGCTTGTCTCCCCGGTCAAAATAGTCCTCCTCCGGCACCCCCAGAAAGAGGGTGCCCTCTTGGGTACAGGTGAGCCGGTTGTCCTCCCGCACGGCATCCATGCCCTGGGCCACCGCATAGAGCACCTTCTCCGGACCAAAAGCCTGGCTGAGGGTCTCCTCGCTGGTCACACCGTTGAGCACAGACAGGACGACGGTCTCCTCCCCCACACAGGGGGCGGCCAGGGCAATGGCCTCTTCCAGCGCGGGGGCCTTGACCGCGAAAATCAGCAGCTGGGCCTCCCCGTCTGTCCCGTCGGAAAACTGGAACGCGCACTTCTTTCCGTTGCACCAGGCCCCTTCCCTCCGGTATCGCTCCAGCCGCTCTCCCGCCGCCAGGAACCGGACGTGGTCCGCTCCCAAATACCTGGACAGCCGGTCTCCGTACAGAATCCCCAGCGCCCCCATGCCCACGATGGTCACCTGTTCTATCATCCCAATCACCTTCCTATGGTTTCTCCGGCACGGCCTCCTGGGATCCGCCCGGTTCGGTTTGAGGGTATTGTACCACAAATTTCGCCGTTGGCAAACCGGAATCCCTCCCGTTGGCCCGGCGGGGGCTTTCCATTTTTTCATTCTCGTGCTATACTGAATTTGTCTGTCGTTCTTCCCCCTTTTTTATCAATTCTTAAGGAAAACTTCAGAATCCCTTCAAAAAATTGTCCTATGATACAGAAACAGGATAAAGGAGCAGTACCCATGGCACATCCTCTTCAGGCCCTCCGGGACGTGATGGCTGAACATCAAATCGACGCGTATCTCATCCCCACCGCTGATTTTCACGGCAGCGAGTACGTGGGGGAACACTTTGCCTGCCGGGAATACATCTCCGGCTTCACCGGCTCCGCCGGCACCCTGCTGGTCTTTGCCAACTGGGCGGGCCTGTGGACCGACGGGCGGTACTTTCTCCAGGCAGCGGAGGAGCTCAAGGGCTCTGACATCCGCCTCATGAAGCAGGGGGAGCCCGGGGTCCCCACCATAGAGGCCTTTCTCCGGGCCAGCCTGCAGCCGGAGCAGACCCTGGGCTTTGACGGCCGCTGCGTGGATGCCCGGACCGGCCGGCGGTACCACGCGCTGGCCCGGCAGCTGGGCGGAAAAATCAACCACCAGCTGGATTTGGTGGGCGAGGTCTGGCCCCAGCGCCCGCCGCTCTCGGCCCAGCCGGCCTGGCTGCTGTCAGAGGAATACGCCGGCGTGAGCCGCCGGGAAAAGCTCCGGGAAATCCGGGGGGCCATGACCGCGGAGGGTGCCGACGTGCTCCTTCTCACTTCCCTGGAGGACATCGCCTGGCTGCTGAACCTGCGGGGCGGAGACGTGGCCTGCAACCCAGTGGTCCTGAGCTATCTGTCCCTTACCCAGGACAGCGCGGTTCTCTTTGCCAATCCGGCCGTGTTCTCCCCGGCGGTCCTGGAGCAGTTGGAGGCCGACGGGGTCTCCCTGCGTCCCTACGAGAGTGTTTATTCCTATGTAGGCCGCCTCACCCCCAGCCAGCGGGTCATGCTGGACACCCGGCGGATCAACACCACCCTCTTGACCAGCATTCCCAGCCATGTTTCCGTGATGGACCGCCCCAACCCCACGGCTCTGCGCAAAGCCATCAAAAATCCCGTGGAGATCGCCAACATGAAGCAGGCCCATCTGGCCGACGGGATCGCACTGACCCGGTTTATGTACTGGCTCAAGACCCAAGTGGGAAGCCAGCCCATTACCGAGCGTTCCGCCGCAGCCCAGCTGGAGGCCTTCCGCCGGGCCTGCCCCCTGTACCTCCAGCCCAGTTTTGACCCCATTCTGGCCGCCGGTCCCCACAGCGCCATTGTCCACTACTCCGCCACCCCGGAGAGTGACCGCGCCGTCACCGGCCAGGGCTTTCTTCTGGCGGACACCGGCGGACACTACTACACCGGGACCACTGACTGCACCCGGACCTACGCCCTGGGGCCCCTCTCGGAACAGGAAAAAACCCATTACACCGCAGTTCTCCGGGGAAATCTGGCCCTGGCAGACGCAACCTTCAAGGCCGGCTGCACGGGCAGCAACCTGGACTACGCGGCCCGGCAGCCCCTGTGGGAATTGGGTCTGGACTTTAACCACGGCACCGGCCACGGGGTGGGCTACCTGCTCAGCGTCCATGAGGGCCCCCAGAGCATCCGCCAACTCCCCATGGGACGGGAAACGCCTCTGGCCCCCGGCATGATTACTTCCGATGAGCCGGGTGTTTACTTTGACGGCGCCTATGGGATTCGTCTGGAAAATCTCCTGCTGTGCGTGGAGAAATCTGTCACCCCCTTCGGCACCTTCCTGGGGTTCGAGACCCTGACCCTCACGCCTTTTGATCTGGACGCCGTATGCCCCGCCCAGCTCACACCCCGGGAGCGGACGCTGCTCAATGCCTACCACGCCCGCGTCCGGGAGGCCCTCTCCCCCCACCTTCCCCCAGAGGAGGCCGCTTGGCTCCAAACCGCCACCCGTCCGGTCCCTCTGCCCTAATCCTGCCCCAAAAGGAGGCCCATCGTCATGCCCACAGCCACACCCCGTCCCCGCACCGCCCCCCGAAAACAGACGCCCCGGCGCAGAGCCCCCCGGCCCGCCTGGGACCTTCCCCGCCTCCTCCGCCTCCTGATTCCCGTGCTGGCCCTGGTGGTGATTGTGGGGATTGTCGTCAACCTGGTGGGCGGCGGGGACCAAATGTCCAAACTGGCCCGGGACCGTACCCCCCATTGGGTGGACAAGCAGATCATTGCCATCAACGGCAGCGGCCGGCGGGGGGAAAAACTCAGCGGCGTCACCGACATCGCCATTCACTACGTGGGCAATCCCGGCACCACCGCCCAGCAGAACCACGACTATTACGACCAGCCCGACACCACGGTCAGCTCCCATTTCCTGATCGGTCTGGATGGTGAGATCATCCAGTGTATCCCCATGGATGAGAAGTCCTCCGCCACCAACGACCGGAACCTGGACACCCTCTCCATCGAGGTCTGTCACCCGGACGCCACCGGCCAATTCACCCAGGCCTCCTACGACGCCTTGGTGAAGCTCACCGCCTGGCTATGTGACTACTGCGGCATTGGCCGGGACCACGTCATCCGCCACTATGACGTCACCGGCAAGCTCTGCCCCCTCTACTTCGTGGATCACCCAGACGCCTGGACCCAATTTCTGGCTGATGTCAAGGACTACTGATCTCCCCTCCCGCCCCTCGCGGGAGGGGCTCTCTTTTTCTCCTGTTTTCCTATTCTACAAAAAATGAGGAGAGAGCAAAGGCTCTCTCCTCATTTTCAATTTCTCTCACGCCCTTACTGCATGACGTTCTCACAAAAACGCATGAGGATGGTGGCCACCTGGGCGCGGGTGGCGCTGCCCTGGGGAACCAGGGTCCCGT